>WNFC01012727.1_pt1 | contig 20389 bp, 14 predicted proteins | sample 5400541 | NCBI WGS metagenome assembly WNFC01 (sample SAMN13153342, study PRJNA577476) | soil metagenome | isolation source: 120 cm saprolite under Douglas fir tree site 2 hole 2 replicate 1 | place: USA:California | collected 2015-04-18
AGCGCGCAAAAGAAACTGACAAATCCTCCATACAAAGGAGAGTTGATTTTTTTCGTTCAGGGTGCGGGCTTGGAGGCGATTAACATGAACTCCCTCCGTCACCTCTTCTGCAGGTTGCCCTTCCCGGCGCAGTGCAAAAACGTCGATATGGTCGCCTCGCTTCGCAAGTGCCGACGCATAGCGCAAGATTCGATTGTCCATCTCGTAGAAGGAGTAGGCAATCATCGCGATGCGCAGCGGGCGACGCGCCGGCATGTACCCGCCACCACCTTCTGGAACTTTCTCCTCGAGTGCTGCAGTTGAATTAACTGCAGACTCGATAGGGTCGAGCACGAGCGTACCCCGCTCAGGTTTTTTGAGGAACTTCAGGTGAGATGGGTCATTGTGGCCTGAAAATGCCGCCATCTCAGGCAACCCGTCGATTCTCGAGGATTCCTTGTGTATTGCTTGCATTTGATTGGGTCGCAGCACGTTAGCAGGTGGGGCGAATGAATACACGAGAGTGCCATTTTGAACTGAGGCGTACGCAATCTGGGCCCTCTCGCTCCCTTCGCCGACGACTGCCCAACCCTCACTCTTGGGCACCAATTTCATGGCATTTCTCTGCCGCCACCAGCAATCGATTTGCCTCGGCAAGACAGCCCAGATATTTCGCTCGTTGCATTGGTGTCGAAGGTGCGCGAGCAGTTCTCGATAGACGGATTGGAGTTTCGTTTCGATGACATAGTCTGGATGAATGATGAAACTTAGCAGACCGTGTCCATCCACAATTATCTTGATCTGTTGTTTCCAAAGCTCAATCGAATATTGACGCAAGATGTGAAAAAGGGAGTAGTCCTGAGTCGCTGTAATGGGGATTTCGAGGATATGACCAATAAAGTAAGGCATGACGGTGCAGCAACCACCCCCCTGAGGGTCTAAGTGGGCGACATTTGGCACTGACATGTCATAAGAAAACTGATAGTCACCGTACCAGAGGAGATTTCGGTAGAGAACACCCGAGCGGAATCCTGCGGTGCCGAATTCCTTGCAGTAGTTGTTGATGAGTTGAGCGCGACGTCGGAACTCCGAACGCTCCCGGTAGAGATTTCCGTCGTGGTTCAGATCATGCACACAGATTTCAAAGCTACGATCCCGAAAGTTTTGAAGGAAATCAGACTCAACCGGATAACGACCTTCAGGCACAACCTGGAAAGAGGCCTTGAATCCATACTCATCGTCAATATCCATGAGTGATGGGCAGAAAGCTTTACCGGTTTCGTCCTCAACGTCATGCGTGAGAATGAAAGCCGCCTGTTTACCCTCTGGCCAGAACCAAATGAAAGGAATGGGACGACTGCCATTCGCCCGAATCGCCGCGATCATCAGCTTTTCAAAAAGCCGGTCAACCGTTCGATCCACGGGCCACGCGGGAAATGCATTTTTCAGCTGTCCCCGAAGCTTGATTCGCTGCAAGCTGCTCCGGATGGAGACGGGCAGAATCGGTCGGGTCCAATAGTAGATTTTTCGTATAATCTGGTTTGCTCCAAGCCTTGTGAGGTCATCACGCATGTGGCCGGCAAAGGACTCCTTGCGCAGATTGTTCGTTACTTCTTCTATATCAAATGGTAAATAAACTGTTTTATTAACAATCTCCATCAGTTTCTGCCAGTCCCGTCGCAATCCGTTTGCTCTAGAATCCCCGTAGGACAGAGAAGTCTGGCCGTAACAGACAAGATCTTCACCGAAATGGAAGAAAGAGGGCGTCCGCCCACGTGTTCCGTTGGTGGCGAAAGATGCGAGATCCTCCGGACACCGAAAATAATCGTGAAAGGCTTGAGTCATGTGTCGCTCGGGTTGAGTCGCCAAACGTCGCGGACAGAAACAGCGATGCTCCTGCTAATTTAATCTTATCCTAAGCAACTTTGGCGCGCTGCTGGCTGATAACCTGCTTGTACACATCCGCTAACACTATTCCTGCTGCCGTCCACGTGACCGACGGCGCAGTCTCCCGGCAGCCTTCCTGAAGTCTTTGAAGGAGGCCGCGATCCGCGTGTATGAGCGAGATATGCTGTGTGAGCGTTTCCACATCTGCAATAGGATGCACCAGCGAATTCCTCATGTGACAACACAGATCCGTACACGCCTCAGAAACCAACGGCACGCACAGGCTCCCAATGGCGTCCGTGCAGACCAGTCCGAATCCTTCTTCGATACTAGGCAGCACGAGAATATCGGCGGCGCGCATCAGTTCAGGCACATCTCTGCGATGCCCCAGCACGCGGACACTAGGGTGAGAGAGAAGGGGAGCCAGTTTTGCCTGGTAGGCAGGCAGGAATTCACCGGCAATCAGAAAGGTTCCATCCTCCGAGGCAGGGGATTTCAGCCAGGCTTCAAGAGCGAAATGCAGGCCTTTGCGCACCGCGCAAACGCCCACGAACAACATCGTGAGGCCTCTTTTTTCTTTTGCTTGTTTGTCGGATGCCGGGTAATAGAGGGTTTCATCGTAACCATAGATGTGGCGCGCCAGCTGGTCTCTTGGATACCCTTGATCTAGAAAGGTCTTGAGCGTGAATTCGGACGGGCAGAGCAGCCGATCCGCCAGTTTGTATTCTATTTCTTCCTGTCTCAGGATTTCAGCATTGAACGCATGCTCGTGATTCGGCGGGAGAGCTACGCCGATCAGTTCACACTCTCTTTGTACCGATTCATAGGCGTAGCGCGTGTGGGCATTGGCGCGCTCAAGCACGGTTGGAATCCCCAGACGGGCGGCCTCCTGCAAAGTCCTTCGCGCACCTAGGGGCCACACGTGAATGATGTCGATCTTATCCTTCAAACCTTTCAATTGCCTGGCTACCAGCCAGTCATGCAATGCGAAGGTTCGCATCCTGCCCAGCGCTTTGTAGGGTAGGCGGATTTTCCCGCGGGCAAGTGTAGTCTTTGCTGTGACGCCCGGGGGTACCGCGCGCTGCAAAGCACCGGCGATTGCCAGCACCTCAACACCCGCCTTGGACAGTCCGTCTAACTGCTGCCATGCCGTATAGCAAATGCGATCCGCTCCCAATTTGTGGGGGAAGCTATAGAGAGTGCGAATTGGCTTTTCTTTTCTGGTCATAAAGGAACAGGTATAACAACTTTCTCTGATCGATACGAAGCTGGTTTTGTTGTATCTCTCGAATCGAACAGTGGCCGAAACTCGTTAACCTCATCAAGAAACGGATTTCGTCCTCAGCTTCAGAGAATCATTCAGATCATTCGACCGCATTGGGGAGTTTTTGTGGTCCACAAACTCTCGATGCCACAGCTCCAGAACAACGAGTGAAAAGATTTCTTTTGCGTACAAATCCTTGGCCTTGTCCTCGTCCAGCATTTTCTGAATCGCGCGATCTCGAAAATACCCTCGTGCGCGTGTTCTTGAATCCAGGAGAACATCTCGTGCCCATGCTTTCAGATCTTTCTTCAGCCATGCGGCGTAAGGCGTGGGGAATCCCGCCTTTTTTCTGTTTATGATCGGCTCGGGGACTCGTTTCCCAAGTGCTCTCTTGGCCAGATATTTTGTTGTGGTTCTCCGGACCTTCAGATTCGCGGGCAACGAGGCGGCAAATTCTAGAACCTCGTGATCCAAGAGAGGCACGCGCAACTCAATCGAATTGGCCATGGTGATCTTATCCGCTTTGATCAAGAGGTCATCGGGCAGCCAGGTCTTCGTGTCGATATAGAGCATACGGTTCACTATGTCACCGGCAGGAGCCAGGCGCTGCAATTTCGTGAGCGGGCTAATGGTCGCTTCTTTGTGAAGTAGCTGTGAAAATGCTGGTTCATATATCTGCGAATATCCTCCACTTGCGAAACGCTGTGGGGTGGCACTCCGGCTCAAATAGTACGAATCGAAGGGATGCGACAGAAGGTAGTTGTATCTGGCCACTCGGCCGCTCCGCAGAATGCGGTTGGCGAGAGAAACCGTTCCGGTGATGAGCGGCATGGCAGAGCCCAATTTGGATTTCAAGGTCTCCAGCCAAAGTCCGGACCGGTAATTCGGATAACCCGCAAACGCCTCGTCGCCGCCTTCCCCAGAAATCAGGACGGTCACGAATTCCCGCGCCAATTTCGAAACGTAGTAAAGGGCGATCGCCGGCGGTTCGCACACCGGTTCTTCCATATGCCAAACATATTTCGGCAGAAAATCGGCGAAATCCCTGCTGCTTATCGAAATTTCGTGGTGATCGGAGCCGTAGATATCAGCGGCCAGCTTCGCGAACGGCCGTTCATCAATCACTCCGGGTTCGGAAAATCCAACTGTAAAGCTACTCAGCCTTTTGTCGGTTTTACCGACCGCCAGACTCAACATGGCCGTCGAATCCAACCCGCCGCTCAATAGGAATCCGACGGGAACATCGCTGATCATGTGCAGGCGAGCAGATTCTTCCAGGATGTCCATCAGCTTTTGTTCCGCCTGCGCCTCCGAAAGCCCAGAGTCTTTGAACTGTAGGTCCCAATATTGCCGAGTCCGGATCTCGCCGTTTTGCACCACCAGACATGTGCCGGGGCTCAATTTTCGGATTCCGCGAAAAAGGGTTTCCTCGCCCGGCATGTAATCGAACGTCAGGAAACGATCAATCAGTGTCGTTTCTACCTCTGCGTGATACGATGAATCGGCCAGAAGTGCTTTTATTTCCGAGGCAAACAGAAATCCGGACGGCGTCTCGCAATAGTATAGCGGCTTGATTCCTACGCGGTCCCTCGCTAGAAAGAGAGATTTGTTTCTGTCGTCCCAAATCGCAAGACCAAACATTCCTCGAAGCTTTTCGACGCATTTTTCTCCAAGTTCCTCGTACAGGTGGACAATCACTTCCGTATCCGAATGAGTACGAAAGGTATGTCCCTTTGCCAGAAGGAACACGCGGAGCTCCTGATAATTATAAATCTCGCCGTTGAAAACGATCCAGACTGTTTTGTCTTCATTGCACAACGGTTGATGACCCCCAGCGAGGTCAATAATCGAGAGACGGCGAAATCCCAGGCCCACCGGTCCGGAAGTATAGAAACCTTCGTCATCGGGTCCACGATGAATAATCGCGCCCGTCATCTCCGTAAGGAGCGCGAGCGGTACGCTGGCTTCGCGATCAGACATCAGTTTTCCGCAGATCCCGCACATGGAATTTTCGCTTTACCTTGAGGTTGTCATTGTGTGAGGCTTATTGAAACCTGCGGCCCAGCGGAGAATCGCGCTCCATTTGGCCCAGGTGTTCCGAGCGGAACGTCCATTTATGCCCAGGGTCCATAGCAGTCGCAGTATGCCGATCACAATCAACCGCACGATGGCTGCCGCGCCCATACTAGCACGATACAAGGAAGCATACAGCCGACCTTTCGTCTTTGAGACAAACTTCTCCACGGAGTTCATCTTCATCGTGGTGGACCACTGGCTTACAGGCTTCTGGCTGCTGCTCTTACCTCCGTGATGGAGGATTTCCACGCATCCGACGTAATAATTCTTCAAGCCCAGGCGGCTGACTTTATAGCAAAGGTCCAGATCTTCGGCATACATGAAGTAGTCTTCGCTGAACAGTCCAGCCTTTTCAAAAACCTCCCGCCTCACCATCATGCAAGCACCGGAAATTACTTCGACGGAGGCTGGTGAGGTCGATTTGTTGAAGAGCGGAGCAAGGTTCCAGAGAGTGCATGCGGGCCACCGCAACTGCAAGACCTCGATGTCCAGCACCTGGTTGAGGATGGTTGGAAAAGTCTGAATACACGAACTCTGAATGCTGCCGTTCGTGTTCAACAGTTTGCATCCAACGATCCCGGCATCTGGAATCGTTTTGACCGTTTCCATTAGAGCCTCAATTGAACCACCTAAGACTTCCGTGTCGGGGTTTAGAAAAAGTAGAAATTCTCCAGAGCTGTTGCGATAGCCGAGATTATTCGCGACTGCAAAGCCGAGGTTGACCTTTCTCTCGATGATACGAACATCGGGGAATTCCTGTTTTATGGCATGAATCCCTTTGTCGGGCGAGTCGTTATCTACGACGACGATCTCAAGCGAAAAGGAGAACGGCCGGGCATAAATGCTCTTCAGGCATTCGCGCAGAAACGCCGTTGAATTCCAATTCACGAAAATGATCGAGAGGTCCATGAAAGATTGAACAGGCGGCGACGTGCCCTAGTCATTTCCAGATCGTGGTTTGGCCAAGCAGCCGGTTGATCTGCTGCCGCCGGAGATACTCAATCGTTCTGCGGTCGTCTACCTGAGGGATCCCCTTGAAGTAGCCCGATGCATACCCGTAAAACAGGGCGAACGACCCGAGAAGGGATGGCTTCAGCGGCAGGCGCACCAGGCACTTGGAGAGCATGAAAAGCGGATGGTATCCGCAAATATAGTCCGCCCTGCCGTTCTTCACCAAATTGGCCCAAGTTCCATCAGCGGCGCCTGTTACGCGGTGATGCACGAGTTCGAGGTCCGGAAAACTTCGTGTCTTCCAGCCCAACATGCATGCTTTGACCTCATCCATGGTGTCCCAGCCTGGTGCTGGCCAGAAGCCGCCGATCGCTTCCCAACATGCGCGCCTATATATTTTAGTCGCGCCACGGACATGGAAGGAGGGATTTTTCTCGAACTGTTTCTTACCATTTTCTAGATGATAAACCACGCCGCCGCCCACACCTAATAGCGGATCTTCCTCAAAGCGGGAGAAACACTTTTCAAAATAATCGGGCTCAAACGAGAGATCGCCATCTAGTTTGACGATGAAATCCTGCTCCTGCAGCGCTACTGCCTTGTATCCATCGTTGAACGCCTCGACTACTCCACCGCCGGATTTCCGGAAGCCGCGATTCACACGGTGAACGGGGAGAATCCACGGATATTTCTTTGCGGCCTCCTCGAGGATCTGCCCGGTTTTATCCGTCGAACCGTCGTTGACGATCACCCATTCCGCCGGCCGGATCGTTTGCGCGGCCATGCTTTCAATAGTGCTCCGCAGATACTCTTCTTCATCTCGAACCGGCGAGACGACCAGATATTTTATGTTTTGTGAATTCATAGTTTTTCCTGATTAACCGTCAGTACTCTCTCGGTGGAGCGGGGGAACTGTGGTGGAATCACCATTTTGTTTGGTTCCAATCCTATTTTCATCACTACGAACCGCTGGCATGCTTCGTGTCTTCGTCACCGTTGTGCCAAAGGAAAAGTGCATTCGAAGCGAGAGTACTCTTCCCTTCGGCCTCCACGGTCTGACGAGCACAAATTGGTTGGGTGGCAGACGCGATTATGGTTCAGTCTTCCTACCGGTCAACTCTTATTTCAGGTATTTTCGGGACTCTCTATTACACGATGAGCTCCGGGCCAACTTGGCTGTAAAGCACGAGGTAAGTAAGTCAGGATTAGCATTGACAGCGACTTCGCAATGGACACAGGATTGCCACTGTTGTTCAGAGATTGCACTAACTGTTTCCTCGCCTCTGATGGTCTTCCGGTACCCATCAGGAGTTTGGCGTAGAAGCGTCTCTTCGAAGCAAATGCGAACTGGAAGGCCCTCCAGAGATCAGTATCTGCGGCCTCCTTGTAGTGCTCCTCCAAGAGTTCGAAGACGTGTACCCAGGATCCAAAAGTCCGACCGTGGTTATGCGATAGCGAGTTCTCACGCAGCCTGTACGCAACCAAACAGCAATAGCTAAAGCAGCTAAAAGGACCCGTCGCCTTGTTATATCGCTTGAAGAAGTCTAGAGCTGGTATTAGCTCGACGTTGCCACCGGTATCGGAAGGCGTACTCTTCCATTCATAATCCCCATTTCCATGGAAATTCACATGTCCCGTGAAGAACGCAACTGCTTCGGGATGCTCATGGAAAAGTTTTTGCTGTACTTCAAGGTACCTTGGGTGCCATAAGTCATCGGAGTCCAAGAAAGCTATGAGATCTCCCGTTGCCCGTGCGACGAGTTCGTTTCGCGCGCTCGCGATGCCACGATTTAGTTGCGAATACACAGTTACTCTTTCCTTATAGGATTCGAGAATAGAGGCAGTATCGTCGGTACTTCCGTCATTCATCACAAGTATTTCGTCTGGCGCACTCGTCTGCCGAAGTACAGAATTCAATGTAGCTAGAATGGTGGCCGCACAATTGTAGGCCGGAATTAGCACACTCGTTTTCATTGAATCAGCCTCCCAGAGTTATTAACCTAGAGCTTTTCTCTGACTTGAGATTTGCACCGAGGATATCCTGTAATCAATATCTGAGCCCCGCAATCTGGGAGCCGCGTGTTCATTCCTTGTATCTGTAGTTGCCAGGATGGGTGTTGTAGCTGCGGAAATCATCGCCAAAAAGGCGCACCAGGAGATTTTGGTCTGGTCGAAGTAACTGATTCCGAAATAGCCGACAATATGGGTGAACAGAGTGACTCCCAGAAACCACATGAACCATTCCTTCTGTTCGTCACCTTCAACGAGTTTTCTTGCCCTTCCGATCCTGCTGAAGCTACGTGAAATCACCATCACGAAGCATATAAACGTAACTAGGCCGCCGGTATCCGCCTCGGCAACAAACTGATTGCTGAGATCCCACATATCCCAACCCCAGGTACTCATGGTGTCTGTCCCAATGAGCCACCAATCCCGGAAGTGTCGCACGCATTGGTCGATGAGCATCGCGCGGTGATAACCGGAGTTTCCAGCCAGCAGATCCACGTGCGCAATCAAGAACCAGACTGGTGCTTTCATCAGCAGGTGACAGGCGAGAATGACGATTGCGAGGCCCCAGCGAAAAACTCGCATGCTCTTGCGGAACGGCCAGAAGCAAAGCCCCAAAAGTGCGCCCAAGTACGAAAGGAGCGGAGTGCTTGATGCGCAGGTCAGCATCATCACCGTTGAGGCCAGCCAGCCCAGGATTCCCGTCAGTTTTGCTTTTCCGCTTTTCCACAACCACCAGAACATCGGCACCAGCGTGACGCCAAAAACTCCAGCGAGGATCGCGTGAGCTGAGGTTCCTTGTGCCCGTATCGAACCCTCTCGATTATCCGACACCATTGGAATAGTTCCCAGATACCCGAAAATATTCTGGCCCCGGAGCTTCTCATGGGTCATGGTCATCGCCAGAATGACTACAATCGTGGCGAAAACCTTTAGGGTCAGAATAATATCCTCTTCGTCACAAATCAGAAATCGTAACAAAATGTATCCGCCAAGCGTCTCCCAGATCATGCCTGCCTCATAAAAAATCGCCCCACTTGCGCCTCCGCTCTGAAGGAGCGACGCTAGCACGCGGAAAACGACCCACAAGGCATATGCTTTGTCCACGGTGTTCCATCCCCCCACAAGGCGGCTCCCCACAGAATTTTTTGAGGCGAATGCGACGCGGAACAGTCCGGCAAGAATGATGATGCGCAGGACAAAAAGATGAATTCCGGCAATGTAAATCTGCTGTCCGTACGATCCCAGGAAAACAAGAAACAAAAAGGGGGCAGCGATCTTCTTGCGGGGCAAAACCAAGATCAGTATAACTGCGACGATTGTCGCAACCATAATGATGGGGTGTAGCACCGAACCGGTGGCCCCACCGCCAAATGCGGGTTTTTCTACTTGCATTTGTCTCTTTAAGTATCCGAAGCCAGCATTATGCTTACTGGTGCTTCGTGACTACGCATAAGGGTCTGTAACTCATTCTGCCCCGTTTGCCGCTGTTTCTCAGCTTTCTGGAAAACAGCATGGATGCTTTCACCAGGGCCAGCCAAGGGCGTCACATGATAAATCGCCAAGAAGATACTCCAACGCAGGATTTTCCGAAAAACTTTCAGGAAAAAGGGCAACTCAGCAGTTTCTGCTAGGGGTGGCCGTGACCATCCTAAGCGCTCAAGAATCTCGTCGTTGATATAGCCGAGACTATGTTCCAGGGCGGAATTTCGGTGCGTTTCGATGGAAGCCGCGTGCAAACCTACGGACTCTCCGAGGTGCCGCAACGATCCGGGAGAAAAGTGAGAAATGTGTCGTGGCAGTTCGAGGCCATACCAATAGGACTTGAATATCCGAGCTTCGCCCGAATCTATATTCGGGACAAGTACATAAAAAATTCCACCAGGTTTCAGCCACTGGGAGACTCTAGCCACCACCTCCCGAGGTTCATAAACATGTTCGAGCACGTCGAAACAAGTCACCACATCAAAAGTTTCCGCTGGAAATCGGGCATCAAGTATATCCCCTACGAAAACTTCAGCGCCGCTTCTTTCTTGCGCCTTTCGGGCTTGAGCTTCCGACATCTCGATCGCAGAGAGCTGCCAACGGTACCCGTTGAGAGATTCGAGAAATGCCCCGGAGCTGCAGCCGAGGTCCAAGAGTGTACCCTGTTGCTTGTACTCCGCAATGGCGCTCCTCCGGCCTTGCCATCGGTCCGGCGAAGTCTCGCCGGACTTGCCAATGAACCGGTCGTAATTGGGACCATAATGCTGGCCCATTTCCGAAGGTGCAGGAGGGTCGTGAAGCCATACCAGAGAACACGAGGGGCAACGCACCAGTTGATAGGATTTCTTCAGCCCATGAAACCTGTCAGGTACTTGAAGCCACTTCCTTGATCCGCCGCTTCCACAGACCGGGCATGAATTAGAATCCGTCATCCGCAATCTCTCTCCTGTATTTTGCTTTGTTACGATTGGCTATTCCCAATGATTTTGAGATCGGAATCATTGGTTCAAATATTCCCCTTGGAGCTATGCAGCGGAATTTGCCGTAGTTTTCTTCCTAAACACATCTAGAATCATGCGAAGTTCGGTGCGGGAAATTGCCCCGGTGAGGTGCAAGCTCGGATACAAGGCTAGGAGAGCCGCAATTCCGACGATGACTACTTTTATCGTGGCCACCAGACGGGCGCTCGAAGGATGGACAAACGGGATTTTCAAGGCCAGAGCTGCGATAAGCACAATCGACACAGTTGAGACACCAAGCTTTATGAAATCATGAAACAAGGCCTTTAGATCAAAAGCGGGATAGGTTTTAGCAAGGGCGCCTACCATGAATATCATTCCGACTGCCTCTGCCGCCGCTATTCCCCCGAGGACGCCGATGAATCCCAATTGTCTTGAAAAAAATACTACGGGAAGCACAGACAATATCCGAAGGACCTCCCGGAGGTTATCCATTACTGCTTTTCCTGACGCTCTATACAAAACCAGAGCGAGTAGAGAGAAAGACTGAAACATAAGAGCGAGAGACACGAGCCAGAGAGTCATTCGAAAACACGGGTCGGTCTGTCCGGTCCAAGCCGCTACCAAATAGGGACCCAATGTACAAACTAATCCCAGTGGAATCAATGTAATCGCGAGTGTGACTTTGGACGACTTTATGAGCAAGCTTTTCATTCTTGATACCGATCCGGAAGCGAATACCATGGCACTGCTTGAGAGTATTGGAAGCAAGAAAGCACATACGAACATCGAGACAGGGGAGACGACTCGTGACGCGATCGCGAACACGCCTGCTTGATTCGGGCCGTATGCCCGAAGTACAGCTATTGGTGCAATCGCCCCATAGATTAACTGCAACACGCTAACTAGCTGATAGCTTCCAGCGAAGCGAACTAATTCTCCAACCACGCTTCGGCTAACATTCGCAGGACTGACAGATATCTGCGGCAGAACCCGGCGGGAGGCAATATAACAGCAAATAACGAAAACAATTTCGGACATCGCTATGACGGCTGACATGGCGAAGAGACCGTGGCCCAAACGTAGCACGGTCACAATACCTATTGCCTCGAGAACTGTAAGCACTGTACCGAATTTCCTTGTCAGATCAATGCGATGCCCCCCCATAACTATCGCTTCGTAGGCAGCACCGGCGTTTGTAAATGCCAGGATGATTGCGAGCATCATGATGGACCATGCCGTTGATCGTAGGAACTCGTGCGGCACACCTGAAGCTTTCGCAATTTGCTCTGAAAACATGGCCGCGGGAATTAAGGCCGCCGCTGACAATGCCAACATTCCGGCAGTTCCTGTACTTAGAAGCTTGCTGGTTGTTCCGTAGTTATCGTTGCTCGTTGCTTCAGCGACGTATTTTTGGAAGGCTGACTTCACTCCGATGCTTCCAAAGCGCATGTACGTAGCCGTAACCAGGATGATTGACCATATGCCGTATCCACCCAGCCCAAGATGAGCGATTACAATGGGGACCGTCAACAGACGAGTGGCCACTTGAATTACGCTAGCTATAATTCCAAAAAGCGTATTCTTGCCAACTGAGGCCGTTATGTTGCGCTGCTTATCGCCATACAATGCAGTTGTCGAGTCTGTTTTCACGTGAGAGTTGGGCAAAAAGGGGTTCTTGAGCGTATCGCTTGGCCCACGCCTTGCCTTCGTATACCTTTAACTAGTTTACGGTAGCTTTAAGACCTGAGGGAGGGCCAACCCGAACGGCAGTCGCACCCGTTGAGTAAGCGCCGGCGTCCCACGCTCCACTCGATGGACGCGCAACCGGTGTTCTGCTGTTCCCCGCGCTCGTATCGCGGTCAAGCGGCGCAATGCCAAGGCTCGCTAGGTTGGCACCTGCTCCAATCACCGCTGAACCTGAATTCGGAAGTCCAGTCGAACTTAGATTGCAGGTAGATTGTTGAAAAGAATTTGTTTCGCCACTGGCCGCTGCCCAGCTTGCGTGGCTGGCATATATTGTGCCAAACCATCTGTAGAGATTGCTCCCTGTTGCGGAGCAATAGACATTAGAGTCAAGCATCGCAGTTGTAGGATCACCGAGGTTGCCAGTCGCGTCTACGTAAATAAGGCCTGCCGCGTTTGTGATCACGTTATTCTTAATGCTCAATCCCGACCCACTAAGTCCAACCAAGTCCGCAGTCTGCGAGGCACCACTTCCAATCCAAGTGTTATTGAAGTGAGATGCGTTTGTTCCACCGCATGCACAGGAACCATTGTTCATATTTCGGCCCGATGCAACTATGCCAACGTTGTTGTATACGGCTACGTTTTGCTCGTTGCCCTCGAAGTAAATAAAAGCAGTGTTGTTCACTCCAAAATCGCCGTCAAAAAGATTGTTGTAAATGCTAATGCCGGTTAGACTAGTCGACGAACAACGTGTGTCGCCGGGACAATACATATAGATGTGCAGCCCGTCATGGTGATATGAATTGCCTGTCGAATCCCAATTCGCAAAATCATGAATGTGATTGTCGTGAAAGCTGAAGTTGCTGATTGCAACGCCGTTTGCTTCCTCGGCCATGGCTAAACCATGGTCCATGTTATATTCCTCATTGTTAAAAAACTGGAAGTTAGATGCGCCGTTAGATGCTGTTATCGTTACTGCCCAGCGAACGTCGTGCATCACCATGTCGTGAATAATGACGTTTCCCGACGTTCCGTTTGCATAGTAGCAGCCGTCGGGGCCTAATGATGTATTGTCGCTCGCGAGTGTATGAACGTAAAGGTTTTGGCAGGTTACGTTCTCAACTGATATATCGTGCGCGCCGCTTGCCTGAACAGCAATCGTGCTTGCTTGATTCGCGAGGCCAGTTCCATTGGCCGTGTTTTCCATGACGCCATTGATGCCGCCATTTATGGTGATAAACGATTTGTTCGCAACGCTTAGAAGGTAGGAAGTCGATGCCGGTTGCGACAACTTCGCTCCAGGTTCAAAAAAAATGGTGATTTGATTTCCACTTGTGCCTGAGGCTTGCACGGCTAGCCCCGTGGTTATCACGCCGCACAAATGCACTGTTGTGCCGGGCCCGATCTGATTTGAGCCACTACCCCAATTGGAGGAGTTGTTGAAAAAAGAAACTGGCGCCGCACTTGCACAGCTTGATCCGTTACCGGCGCCAGCGGAAGATTGCGCGATATAGACGTCGTTTGCGCGAGCGGACGTTGGACCACCAAGCATCGCCAAGAGCACAATTAGAGCAAAGAAAATGAACATTTTGGGGCAAATCGAAAGAGAGTTTTTCGTCTCGATAGGCTGAATTACTGCAACTATGATCTGGCCACTTCCACTTACCTTCAAGTTAGCTCCGTCAACGCTTTTCCCACGCGACCGGAGCGTATCAGGAGCCAATCGTTGCAACAACTGTACGTTTGTCCAATCGGGGTACAGCCCTTGTCCTGTACCAGAAGACTTAAATAAGTTATTTATAATGTGAAGGTTGGCGGGTAATTCAGGGGACTCGTCCAACTCGCAGTGGCGAATCATCATGGCATACGTCCAGAAAGCTTTCGCTGAAGGTACTCTGGGTGACTCATGCGCTGCATCAGCGGGCGGTTCTTGTCGAAGGACTTTTTCAGGGCCTGGGCCCAGTGCAGCCAGTCGTACCCACCCTGCAGTTTTGCTTGAAGGAATTGCTCGTCGTCCCAAGAGTTGACCGGGATGCGCGGCAAGAAATAGTGGTTCTTCTCGCTAGAAGCCCGGCCGAGCATGGTGCAAACACCATCTGAGTATCCATAATTGCTCAATGCGTCTTCAAGATAGTGCGTGAAAATTTTGTCTTGCTCTGGAAATGCGAACGGATAGGCGAAAGAATCCACCGCTACTCCGAGTTTATCTTCAATGACCTCTTTTGAGCAGCACAGTTCGTACTCAATTTGTTCCGGCCCCAGGGAGCGCAGGTCTGGATGAGTAACCGTGTGGGATCCAAAGCGAATGCCTTCGATCTGCAGCTCGCGTACTTCCCCCCATGTGAGATAGTCAGCGCCCTCGACGCGCATCGGTTCATCCTTGATACGATCGGTAGTGAGATAAATCGTCGCGGAAAAACCGCACTGCCTCAAGACGTGCATGGCTTCGGTGTAGAAGTCACGATAGCCGTCATCAAACGTAATGACCACAACCTTCGAAAGATTTTCGCCATTTTCGAGGCCCGCGATCAATTGGCTCGTGCCCAGCGTCCGATATCCGCTGTTGCGGAGCCAACGCATCTGCTGTGCGAAAACTTCCGGCGTTGTGTTGATCTGGAAGTACGGGTGCGATTTGCCGAATAGGTTCTCTGAAATGCTGTGATACATGAGGATGGGCACACAACAGCGTTCATTTGGCCCGAATAACTGGGCAAACGGGCGGCCGAAATACAGTGTTGCGAATCGATCGAAACGTGACATGGAGCGGATTAACTCAGTCTCTCGCGTTTTCCATAGGCGAGTGTCGATTTGGATTTCCAGATCAGCAGGACGGAGGACAAACGCCCATGATCAGAAAAAATGCGCACGAATGATCTAGACGTCTTCAGCGACTTGCGCTAACGCCGAGCCGGCAAATTCTTTGACGTGTTTAATGATCTCGTTCTGTTGTTGGTCGGTCATTTGCGGGAACATCGGTAGGGAGACGATTTCGGCGGTGATGCGCTCGGTGACCGGGAATGCGCCCTTCTTGTATCCGAGGTGTTCGTAAGCCTTTTGCAAGTGAAGCGGAATCGGGTAGTGGATGCCGGTGCCGATTCCGGCTTCGGCGAGATGAGTTTGGAGGGACTCTCGATCCTGCACGCGCACCACATAGAGGTGGTACACGCCTTTTGTCCAGGCTGCTTCCTGTGGAACCACCACGGCGTCTTGCATTTCGCTGAGCAGTTCGTGATAGCGGTTTGCAAGCGCACGGCGCGCTTCATTCCACCTGGCAAGGTGCCGTAGCTTCACGGACAGCCAGCCGGCTTGGATAGAATCAAGCCGGCCATTGTAGCCTTCGATGTCGTGGTAATACTTCTTTGCCTGGCCGTGATCGCGGATCATTTTCATCCGCTGCGCCATGGCTTCATCATTGGTGGTGACGGCGCCACCTTCGCCACAGGCGCCGAGATTCTTTCCGGGGTAAAAGCTGAACGCGGCAGCCTTGCCGATGGAGCCCGCTTTTTTCCAAGCGTTGGCCTTCCTTGAAAAATACTCAGCGCCGTGCGCCTGGCAGGCATCTTCAATCACGAAAAGATTGTATTTGGCGGCGAGGTCCATGATCGGATCCATGTCCGCCATCTGCCCATAGAGATGGACCGGAACGATGGCGGCGACCTTGCGCTTGGAGCTGCGCTCGATCAGCTTCCCGGTCTTTGCGTCGAAATCGCAATTCTTCTCGATGTATTCCCGCAATTTCTCGGGATCCAGCGTGTAGGTCTTTTCGTGGATGTCCACAAACGCGATCATGGCGCCCGCTTGCGAGATCGCTTCTGTCGTCGCGATGAACGTGTGGGGAACCGTAATCACGATGTCACCGTTTTCAACGCCGCCGGCCAAGAAGGCGAACCGCAGCGCGTCCGTGCCGCTATTCACCCCGACGCAAATTTTCGCATCACAGAATCGCGCAAACTCGCGCTCGAACTCCTCCACCATGGGTCCACCGATAAAGCCGGCGTTGCTGAAGGCCTTCTTCACCACTGCCAGCAGCTCATCTTCCAGTTCTTTGTGAGGTGTTACCAGATCGAGAAACGGAATTTTCGTTGGATTAGCCATACTCCTATTTTTCTCCTCCGTGATAAACCGCAGAAATTTGGCGGGATTTCCGGCCACAATGGCATTTGCCGGCACGTCCCTGGTTACCACACTGCCTGCTCCAATAATGGCGTTTTCACCGATGGTCAGATTGCTCAGAATCGTGGAGCCGGACCCGATGGATGCTCCCTTTCGAACCAAGGTCTTTTCTACTTTCCAGTCCGCTTCTGTCTGCAACTCGCCGGATGGCGTTGTAGAGCGGGGATAGGAATCGTTAACAAAGGTCACGCCGTGCCCGATGAAGACGTTGTCCTCGATTTCCACGCCCTCGCATACGAAGGTATGGCTGGAAATCTTGCAGCACTTGCCGACACTGGCGTTCTTCTGGATTTCGACGAAGGCCCCAATCTTGGTTTCGTCCCCGATTTCGCAGCCGTACAAATTGATGAACTTGGAGAGCCGCACGTCCTTGCCGAGCCTTACGCTTGGTGCGATAGAGACAAATTCGTTCACAGGGCAACCGCCTCTCCGCGACTCCGGATGGAGGAGCGATAGCTGACCAGCAGTTGATGCAGGTTGCTGGGATTTGTCGACATGCTGACACCCTTGTCATAGATCTTGATCTTTTCATCGGCATCAAGATCGTTCCAGACCAGCATTTTCTTTTCTCCGCCGATAAGTGTGGTGCGCACTTTTACGGGTGACAGCCAATTTACGTTGACGTGGGCAATGATCTTGTTCGGGAAATACACCGTGATAAAGGCCACGTCCTCGACACCGTTCAGGTGCTTTTGGCCAGTGGCCACGACCGCTTCCGGCTTCTCCGCGATGACATAATCCATAATCGAAAGATCATGCGGAGCCAGATCCCAGATGACATTGACATCGTGTTGGAATAGGCCGAGGTTTACACGAAGTGAATCGTAGTAATACAGGTCACCCAGTTCCCGCTTCTCAACCACGTCTTTGATCTTTTTCACCGCACCGGTGAATAGAAAGGTATGGTCGACCATGATCTGCAAATTCTTCCGGTCGGCGAGCTCAATCAGTTCTTCGGCTTGAGCGGCGGTCCAAGTGAATGGCTTTTCCACAAATACGTGTTTGCCGTTTTCGAGTGCTTGCTTGGCTAGCTCGTAGTGCGTCCAGACGGGTGTGACCACCGCGACGGCGTCAATATTCGGTGAATTGAGGATTTCTTTTTGGTCCGTGGTAAAGGCGATTCCCGGATGTGCCTTGCGCAATCGCTCTTGGCACTTGGGATTCTTGTCGCAGACGAGAACGACTTCCGAGCCGTCGTGCGCGTGAAAATTCCTAACGATGTTGGGACCCCAATAACCATAACCAATTACACCAATGCGAATCATGGGACTCCTTGCGTATTTGAAAGAACTACAAGGCCTTCGCGAGAGCGATAACCACCAGCAGGAAGATCATTCAAATGAGCTGTCTGTGCAGTGCCGCAGGGGGACACCCGACCGCTCCGACGGCACTTGAATTATTGCGGCTTCACTGTCCATAGGCATACGGGAGCAAAGAAAGCGATGAACTTTAGACTAGTGAGCGCCTTCACCCAAAATTACCGCGGCGGGCGTCTGGAGAAGAATTCTCAAGTCCAGCCAGATCGACCAATCTCGTGCGTATTGCAGGTCCAGGCGGACCATGTCATCAAATCGGGTGCGGCTGCGACCTTTCACCTGCCACAAGCCCGTAATTCCAGGCTTGATCTCAAGCACTCTGCGGCGGTGCCACACATCATAGGCACGGAACTCATACGCGATCGGGGGCCGTGGACCAACCAATGACATATCACCGCGCAAGACATTCCAGAATTGGGGCAACTCGTCCAGGCTCGTTTTACGAACGAACTGGCCCACAGGGGTTATCCGGGGATCTTTCTGAATCTTGAAGACCGGCTTCTGGCCTTCCGGGGTGGCCCCATCTACCTTGCCAGCGATGAATTGGCTTACATACTGCTGGTGAATGCGCGCGTCACAGTCTGTGCGCATCGAGCGGAACTTCAGAACGGTGAACGGTTTGCCATACTCGCCCAATCGTTCCTGCTTGAAGAACACAGGTCCCTTTGATGTGAGTTTAATGGCTAGCGATATCGCCGCAAAAACCGGCGCGAAGAGCAACAGCGCTGCCAAGCTTCCCAAGATGTCAATGCAGCGCTTGATTCCTAAAGCGAACTGACGTTGCTCGTCTTTCTTGTTGAATTCAGGGTAGAGCGCAATGTTTGCGGAGTGATCGTTGTCGCCTTCGTCGTATTCCTCCGGAAAGAAATGAAAGGAAACCGAAATACTTGCCGCTCTATCCGTGCCAAGGACCGCTCCGTACACTTTACGGATCTTACCCAAAAATGTGCTTTGAATTAACTGATTGTCAGCTTCGCCAAGCTCGGTGCCGATCAAGCCGATGACATCGTTTTTCACGTGCCACCCGATGATGTCGGTTTCCCGCGTGTTTTGCAAGATGGCGTGATTCAGCACTCCCAGGGTGCGATCCTTATGAACGCCGGAGAGCGCCTTCCTGACATCCATAAGCACCAAGACGAATCTCTTTTTCGCTCGCTCGGCGCGCCGGCGCTCCAGATAGAGCATGGAAACAAAAGCGTTTTCAGGGAGCAGCAAGCGCACTGGAGTATTTCCGAAATCCGGCAGCGAGACGTGTGCCTTTACGTCCAGCCGTCGGCTGTTCTCCGCTCGTCGCATTTCCATTTCCAGAGGGCTCATTAGTCTTTCCTAACTGTTGGGAATCCCCAATCAGCGTATTGCGATTGCGGCCTGGGCGGGCTGCAGTACCTTATTGCTGCTGGGCACTTCGCGCGGCTCTCGAACGGGGACGAGCCACGCAAGGTCCACTTCCAATGCCACGGAACGTTGGAGCAAGCCCACCGAGAGCACCACCCGATGGTCGCCCTTGAAATTGACGAGAATTCCTTCAAGACCCGCAAGGGATCCGTATGTCACACGCACTCTTTCTCCGACCTCGATGAAGGGCCACGGTTGATGTGGGAGACCCGAGTGAACCGCTGTCTGAATTGCAGAGATTTCTTCGTCCGATACCGGAATCGCCATCCGGCCGTTTCCTACAATTTGCAGAATTCCCGAAGTCGTGACGATCGGCCGGCGATTTTGAAAATCGAATCGCGAAAACAAGTAACTCGGGAAAAGTGGTAATTCCACTTCCTTCATCCGATCCGACCACTTACGAAGGCTTTTGTACCGAGGAAAGAAACACTCGATCCCCTGGTTCTCCAACTGAGAGGCAACGAAGCTCTCTTTGCGGGCATGCACATGGAGGGCAAACCAACGAATTCCTGTTGAAGCTTCTTCACTCTTGGAATTGATTAAACTCACTCGCTAGGCTCTCTCTCTAACTTGTGAATCTTTGTCAGTGCGCGTAGGCTAACGCCACTGGACTCCCATTTCCGGATTCGCTTACAGTATGGCAATTCGGCTTCCATCTGGTTCCAGAATGATCTTAGGGCACCAGTTTCGACGCCTTACGTAAAGTTATAAAAACACACGAGTTACTGCAGTCCAGTTGCTGTTGAGCAATTTCGTCCTTTGAAGTGTGAGTTCTGAACTCCCGAAAGGAGAAATCCTCTACCCGAATGCCCAAATCTATTTCCCGGGGTTATGGCTGCGAGGTAAGGTTCCATCAACCAGTGATAAGTGGTTTAGTTACAGGCAGTTAGCGGAGAGGCGCGAAGCTTCAAAAGATTAAGTGTCTTGTTGCCACCAGTTAATGTGGAATCACGCTCTGGGGGAAAGCAAGAGCAGAAGCGTCCTACACGCCCACACGATTGTCTCCGCCGTGACCAAATACGTGATGGCCGGCTCTTTGCTGCTGCCCGATAGGCAGCAAGTCTTGTAACCCTCCGTGCCAACATCTCTGAGACAGTTTTAGTACTCTTAATTAATGAGCAGGGCGAGAAAGCAGAAAACAGAAATGAACTGCAATTCTCTTGGTGTTGTTCTTTCCCCTGGGGGTTTGGCTGCCGCGGAACGGAGCG
>WNFC01005781.1_pt1 | contig 20387 bp, 17 predicted proteins | sample 5400541 | NCBI WGS metagenome assembly WNFC01 (sample SAMN13153342, study PRJNA577476) | soil metagenome | isolation source: 120 cm saprolite under Douglas fir tree site 2 hole 2 replicate 1 | place: USA:California | collected 2015-04-18
CGATCGGAGCAGAAGGATTTGGACTAACGCACGGGTTTGACGTGATGATTGCAGACGATCCCGCATCCTTCGCGGCCGCGATAGAACAACTCTATTCGCAGAAAGAATTGTGGGAACGCGTGGCGCAGAACAGCCGCAAGCGGATCGAAGAACACTTCGCCCCTGAGGTCATTGCGGAAACAATCAACAAGTCGCTCCGGTGATCTTTCGCCAGCTTAACCAGCGGGGGCAAGCCCGCCTTCCCAACCTCGAGCTAATCACGGTCGCGTCTCAATCTTGCTTGAAAGGCCTTCAAAGCAAAATTAAGAACTCAATTCTGGTCAGCTCATGGTTGGGAAGGCGGGCTTGCCCCCGCTCGTTGGACAACACTCAGCCTGCAAGAATGGGAGCCACTAAAACCAGCGGTCGTACCAGAGACTCACATTAAGCAGTGCCCACAGATGGAAGCTCCAATCGCGCGCCCCACGCCGATGTTCGTCAATGAGCCGCGCAACGAAGGCGTAGTCAAACAGCTCGCGCCTGCGAATTGAAGAATTCATTATGAGTCCGGCCAGCATTTCACCGCTGTCACCGCGAAACCACTCGCGTATGGGCGCGCCAAAGCCACGCTTGGGCCGATACAACAAGTCCGACGGCAAGACTTTTTCCAGCGCGCGCTTCAAAATGTGCTTCCCGCTTGCGCCTTTGATCTTTAGGCCGACGGGAATGCTCATCGCGTATTCAACCAGATGATGATCGAGGAAAGGCACGCGCGCTTCAACCGACGTTGCCATGGTCATTTTGTCAACGCGCATCAACAGCAACTCCGGCAGCCGCAGCTTGAGTTCGAGGTAGGTCATGCGCGCGGCAAAATCCGAATCGGGCCTGACCTGGGCGATGTGTTCGAGGTGTTTGCTGACCGCTTCATAGGACGACAAGCCATCGACGCGTGCGTTCATTTCGCTGGATAAAACTCGGCGCTTGAAATCCTCATCGAAGACTATCGCGCCGCCCCAGAAGAGCGATTCGCCCGCTCCGAATCGTCGCGCAAGTTCAATTGCGGTGCGTTTATTGAACGAAACCTCCATCAGCGGCTGCGCCAACGTCGCCAGCGAATGCCGTAATGAAATCGGAAGCTTCTCCGCTTGCTGCCAAAACAGTTCGTTGATGCGAACGTATTTTCTGAACCAATCGTAACCGGCAAATATTTCGTCGGCGCCTTCGCCAACCTGCACCACGATCGTGCCCGTTTCGCGCGCCAGCTTCGAGACGTAATAGAGTGGCACGCAAACCGGATCGGCAAGCGGCTCATCCTGATGAAAAACAAGCTCAGGAAGAAACTTTTGCATCTCTTGCTGCCCGATGATCACTTCATGATGATCCGTACCGAAGCGACTGGCGACGGCGCGCGCCGTGTCAAGCTCGTTGAGTTCTTCGCTGTCCCCGAAACCCACCGTATAAGTTCGCACCGGCTGTGACATCAACTCCGACATAAGGGCGACATTGGCTGAAGAATCCACTCCGCCGGATAGAAACACGCCGAACGGCACGTCAGACATCATGCGTTTGCTAATTGAATCTCGCAGGAGACGAAGTATTTCTTCACTGTGCTGCGCTTCACTGCGCGCGACTATCTCTTCCGGAATAGTCTTCGGCGGCAGCGCGTCCCAATACTTTTTGAGCTCGACGGCTCCGTCTCGTTTGACGACCAGCATGTGTCCCGCCGGCAATTTCTGAATGTCACGGAAGAGCGTCTGTGGCGCCGGAGTAGTGAGGAACGTCAAGTAATGATAGAGCGATGTTTCGTCAAGCCCGGGCGCAACGGCCGGATGTCGCAGGATGGCCTTGATTTCTGAAGCGAAGATAAAACGTCCGTCCCGATGATGAAAGTAGAACGGCTTGACCCCGATGCGATCGCGAGCAACTACAAGCTGCTCGCGGTCCGCGTCCCATAAGGCTATCGCAAAGTCGCCTTCAATCTCGTTGACGAAATCGAGGCCGCGCTCCTCGTAAAGGTGAAGAATGGTTTCCGAGTCGGTAAGCGAAGCATAGTGGTGGCCGCGTTGTTCGAGTCCTTTACGAAGATCGCCGTGGTTGTAGATCTCGCCGTTGAAAACCAGCCAGACGCTTTTCGTGCAACCATGCATCGGCTGATTTCCGGCCGGCGAAAGATCAATGATCGAGAGACGGCGAAAACCAAAACCGCCGCGTCCCTGGTCAAACAGCAACGATCCTTCATCGTCAGGCCCGCGATGCCGCATCTCGTCGCGCATGCTCTCGACCAAAGGCAGATGGATGCGCCCGTCAGTTGCACCATATTCCCAAATTCCGCAGATGCCACACATAACAATAGAGGTCAGAGATCAGATGTCAGAGGTCAGATACTGGCCTCGTTCTCGTTTAGTTTTCTCTGTACAACCTCTGTTCTGTGTCTCTGCGGTGAACAATCCGCGAAAACCACTCACCACAGAGACACAGAGAACACAGAGACCTCACAGAGATGGTCAAGTCATGAGCTTACTCTCGAGGTGGACAATATTCAGTCGCTCCTCTAGATTTTCGCCCACGGATACTGGCACGATCGCCCAGCGAAGTTTGCAAGGCATACTGGTCTTTGTTACCCAGCGAGCTGACAACGACTCGGCTTTAGAACCGTAATGTCGTGACGTGAACTGCGATTCGAGTTCCGCAGCTTGATTGAGATCAAGCGAACGAACGATCAAACCAGTGTCACTGATCTCGTCGCGGGCCATGACGCTATTGTTGTCGAAAAGTCCCACATCGAGTCCGGCATCGAAATGAAATCGCGCGGCAATGATATGTTCACCGCGGCCGAGAATCTCGTCTTCAATTAACCACCAACGTTCTGGCTTGTAAAAGGTAATGGTGCGCCGATGTTTGACCGGTTCAGCCAGGCGCTCGTAGCCCCAATGTTCAGCAACAATCAGATCGCGTTCAGCCGTGCTCTCCCAGGACAAAACTTCGACGCGCGCTTCGTCTCCAATAACGAACGGTGCTGCTTCACGAATTGTGTTCTGCTCGATGTCGTCAATCTTTACGGTTGAATGATAAGCGGTCGATCGAAATAGATGTCGCTCGTGCAGATTAGCCGTGTAAACATACGAGCCGGGATCGACTATGAAGGCGCGGCCACAGGCGGAAACCTCAATGCTTAGCACGTCGTTATGACGATGCGAAGCAGGCCTGCCATATTGCGCTCCGCTTGCGTTGAACAAGAGATACAGATCTTCATGTCGCAGCACGTATGTGCCCGCAGCGGGAAACGCCTGCGATGAAATTTCCTGCGTCGCATTCGCGAGTTGTTCGTATTCTCGCAATTCTTTTTCGCCTAAGAGCCATAGTAACTCCGTTCGTGCTTCGAGGCGTGGCAGCTTGAGCTGCGAATCCTTGAATACCGCCGCGCCGAGGACTAACAAAGATGCTTGATCGTTTGCGCTGCGTGGTATAGGCAATATCTGGCCTCCATCCGTATCGCCAATAAGCGGCGCAAAACCGTCGGGCCTTATTACGGCGCGCAGATAGACAAGCATGGCGTGAAGCTGGCGCCAATACTTGTCCGCGATTGGAATCTCGTTCGCGCGGCAAAGAATAAAAGAGTAAAGAAATAGTTCGAGGACGAAACAGTGATAGCCCGTTGAGCCTTCGTAATCGGCGCCGTCCGGCAGGATCTGTTTGTCCAGCTCGCGGAGCAATTCATTCAATGCCCAGATGCGCCATTGCTCCGCGGCTTTCAACTCAGGCAGCATGATACCAAGCCATAACAAACCCGCGACGTCAGACAGGTAATGGTTGCTCGTGGCTAAGTGTGAAAACTCAAGGTTGCGACGGATGTGCGCGCTGTGCTGATCGAAAATTGTCAGCAACAGCAGCAGCCTCTCTTCATTAAGCGCCGGTGAGTTTCGGAAGAGAGCGAAGGTTGCGAGCAAATTCATAGCGCGCAAGGCGATTTCCATCGCGCACGACCAATTCGCGCCACGTCCCACCGGGTTTTGTTCCTTCCAACTTTCCACCTGCGCGAAAAACTCCATGGCAAATTCTTCTTCTTTAGTCGACGTATAGGCGCGGCCCAACGCTATCAGGTGGCCCAGCCGATTGAGTTCCCACAACACTCTGATGTCAGAGCCGTCGTTGTGCCACAATGGAATATCAGCGTGATAGTCGAGCGGCCAGATTCTGCCGGAGAGTGGATCGCGATGCCAGTTGATCGGGTTCCCGAAATTCTTCAAGCCAAAACCCAACAAGGGCCAGCGTCGGTCCTTCGTGATTTGCCAAGCCGCTTCGATCACCTGGGGCGCGTCGTCACGAAAAGCATTTCCAAGCTCCTGCGAAGCAGCAATTTCAAAATCGGGCGGAAACCGGGGCGTGTTGCGAGCACGAAAGTGTTTGAGCAGATCGGATAAAGAAAGTTTTTGAAATTCCGGCAGCAAGCGCGCGGGTTGAGCCGCGAGATCTGCGAGCAACGCTCGTTCGCGGCGAGACTTAACGACAGTTCGTCCGCGTCGAAAAGCTTCGCGCATCGCTCTGATGAAGCTCACTCGACCACCGACTACGTTGCGCACACCGCTAGTCAACACGCTAGATTTCGATGGCTGGTCGGAATGGCTTGCCAATGGCTCACCTGGACGCATTCGGAGTGGAAGACTTCAATGAGCCTGCGGAGCAGGCGGAAGCATAAAGCCTGGGGTGGAGCGAAGCGGAACCCCAGGATAACGAAGGTAAAAGAACTAAGCGCGCGAAGCGTCCGATAGCATATGAGAGGTGCGATTTACTCACGGCAAGTAGCTGTCGCCCGCAAGCGGGCTCTTCCCTTGTACTCTAACATCCTGGGGTTCCGCTTCGCTCCACCCCAGCCTTTATGCTCATGTCACGCTTCGCGGGCTCCAATAATCCGGGCCGTGTCGGTCCCCACGATTTTGTTTGTTCCCATAGTCACAGTTATCGGGCGCTCGGTGTTTTCGCGCAACGTCAAACACGGAATGCCGAGCACGGTCGTCTCTTCCTGAATGCCGCCGGAATCAGTCAACAGCAAACGCGCGCTGCTGTAGAGACTAAGAAAATCCAGATACCCAAGCGGTTCGATCAAACGCAAGCCTTTCATTTTCGCGATGCGTTCGCTTAGGCCAAGGGTGGCCATTGTTTTCCGCGTCCGGGGATGCACTGGAAAAACCACTGGCAGCTTTTCAGTGATGGTTTCGAGGGCCACAAGAATTCTGCCGAAGGCGAGCGGATCATCTACGTTTGACGGACGGTGCAAAGTCAGCACCGCGTAACTTTTTTCAGTCAAACCCAATTGGTCCCTGATCGGGGATTGGCGTGAACGCTCCAAATGCTGGTAGAGCGAATCGATCATCACGTTTCCCACCAGACGTATGCGCCCGGGCGGGATACTTTCGGCACGCAGGTTGTTATCGGCGTCGGTGGATGGAGTGAACAGAAGATCCGCGATTTGATCTGTTTCCACGCGATTAGCTTCTTCTGGCATTGACGAGTCATAGCTGCGCAAGCCGGCTTCGACGTGCGCGACTTTGGTCGCTAATTTCTTTGCCGCCCGCGCACAGGCAAGCGTGGAATTAACGTCACCTACTACGATCACCCAATCAGGCTGTTCCCTGGCGATTACCGGTTCGAAACGCTCTGCGACCGCGTCTATCTGTTCTTCGCGGGGCGCCGAACCAACTCCAAGATGAATATCAGGTTCAGGAAGATCGAGGTCGCGGAAAAAGGTGTCAGACATGTCGGCGTCGTAATGCTGGCCCGTATGAACGAGAAGCGGCGTAAACTCTCGCTTACGCCGCTTCATCGCTTCCATTATTGGCGCGACCTTCATGAAGTTGGGCCGCGCGCCCACAACGTTGATTATCTTGAGCATCGACTGAGTGCGATCACTTTTCAAACGCCCGGGTGATGACTTCATCCCTCTCCAAATTGAAATGCTCGGCAACGTCGCCAAGAATTCCAGCGAATGTGCCGAGTTTTAGGGGATCATGCCGGGGCACGGTTATGTGATGCTCGCCGCCTTCAGTAGTAGTCAGTCGCAAGTGACTTCCAGCTTGCCTGGTGACTTGATAACCGAAAACCCTTAGTCGCTTCGCCAGTTCGTCCCCTGAAACGTCGCGAGGCAATTTCATGCTGCGAACACTTCTTCCCGAACAAAGTGAAGACGAATAACCTTAGGACCATTTCCATCGTCAAAGTGGCAACGAACCGCATCTCTAACTTGCGCTCGGAGCCCTGCCAAGTCTTCGGCCTCAGTAAAGATTGATTCTCCGAGCGCACGCGCCGTATAGCCACCCTCAGGTGCGCTCTCTACTACAAAAATCAGTTCGTCCATAATCCACCTCAATAGAATGCAATTCTACAGCCTGATGATCCGCGCACTGCTTTCCCGCCGCACGTCTCCGTTTAAGGCGTTGCGCGTATCAACTATCAACGAAGCCAATCGGGTGACGCGGCCATAATCGATCTCACTGTGATCCGTAACGATGATCACGCAATCCGAGTCGCGCAATTCAGCATCTGTCAGCTCTGCGGAGGTAAGCGGTTCGCCGCTTGCCTCGATATGTGCGTCGTCAAATCTAATTTCATTAACAAACGGATCGTGATAGCGCACGTCGGCGCCTTTTGCACGCAGCCGATCGATGATGGACAGTGCCGGACTTTCGCGCACGTCATCAATGTCTTTCTTGTAGGCCACGCCCAGCAGCAAAATGCGCGAACCCTTCATCGACTTGCTTTCATCGTTCAAACCGTCGGCAACTAATTGGACCACGTGTTCCGGCATCCGCGAATTAACTTCCTCGGCCAAACCGATGAAGCGCGAATCGAATCCGTGCTGACGCGCCTTCCACGACAGATAATGCGGATCCAGCGGAATACAGTGACCGCCAATTCCTGGCCCGGGATAAAACGCCATGAAGCCGAACGGCTTGGTCGCGGCGGCCCGAATCACTTCCCAGGTATCGATATTCAACGCATAGCAAAGCCGCGCCATTTCGTTTGCCATGCCGATGTTTACTGCCCGAAAAGTATTTTCCAACAGCTTGGCAGTTTCTGCGACGCGTGCAGAACTTACCGAGTGCACGTCTTTTACGATTTGCGAATAAAGAAATGCGGCCCCCTCGGTTGAATCCGGTGTGACGCCGCCGACGACTTTCGGAATGTTGTGCGTTTGATATAGCGGATTACCCGGATCGACTCGTTCAGGTGAAAAGGCCAGCAGAAAATCCTCGTCAAGTTTCAGACCGGTCTCTTCAAGCATGGGCAACAGCACTTCATCGGTGGTGCCAGGGTAGGTCGTCGACTCAAGGATGATCAGTTGCCCGTGATGTAGCCGTTGTTTAATTTCTTCAGCAGCAGCGAGAATGTAAGAAACGTCCGGCTCCTTGGTCTTGCGCAAAGGCGTCGGCACGCAAATGATGACGGCGTCGCAATCCTTAAGTTGATCAAAGTCAGTCGTAGCGCTGAGGCGCTTGTCGTCAACAAGTTCCTTAACGACCGATCCGGGCACATCACCGATGTATGAATCGCCCGCATTGATCCGCGCGGCCTTGCCGGCATCAACTTCGAAGCCAATCGCCTGAAATCCCGCGCGCGCAAACTCAGTGAGCAGTGGCAAGCCAACGTAGCCCAGGCCCACCACGCCGACGCGCGCACCCTTCGCTTTTATCAATGCAATTATTTGTTCCTTGACCATGTAATCAATTTTTCCTCTGCGGCCCGTGATCGTATGCGCAAGTAGTTTCGTGGCGGACGCCTGCACGGCTGCGCTTTTGTCACTCTTAATTCTTAAGACTATTGCCAAGCCAGTTGAAGGGCTTATCAATATTGAAATAGTAAATGACGTTCTGATTGTTCTTTGGATCCGTCACTGTCATTTTGTCGTAATGATGGGTCTTGTCTTCGATCAGCGCCTGAGCAATCGGCCGCAGACCCATAAAATTAAATAGCGCGTATTCTTCGTCGGTTGAGATCACGATGAAAGCTGTTTCAACTGTCTTGCCATCGCCCGAATCACTAATGGACTTTAGCAGTTTCTGGAAAATATCCTTGTGATAGTCAGCTCTTTCCGCATGTCCAAGTTCTCGATTTGCGACGTAAGCGCCAAAGTGCGCGTTGATATCCAGGTAGTTAGCAGCGAGAATGTTTTCGCTTGAGGCTAAAGCTTTTTCATACGCCTCCGTCTTCAGGGCGAGAAACATCGCTTTTCGCGCTTCACTGTCGCCGCCGTAGGGGCTGTATTGCTTTGTCTCAGTGTAAGCCAAGCGCAACTCCTGGAAGCTAACTGCCACATCCTGGCTCTTCACCCGAGCAAGCAGATTTTCGTACGAAACTTTCTCGGCCGGGTGCTGGGCTGCAACAACGGTTTGAAGCGAAAGCAGGCAGAAAACGATAAGCGCGGATTTTCTAAACATGTCAGGGGACGTTCCGGAACTCCGGGGCAAACACTCTGAAACTCTCTTGCGATTCAATCTCAGCAAGACTATTTGAGCGTTGCAATGAGTGTCAAGCCGGCTTTTTCTTGACAATGAGCCATTAACACAACTATACCCACATAAATTCGTGAGCGCAGCGACTGACAATTCTTCCCCGAAACTCGTCCGCGGCCTGGGTCTGCTCGACGCCAGCATGATTGTCGTTGGGTCAATGATTGGCTCAGGAATCTTCATCACCTCGGCCGAGTCGGCGCGGCTGGTGGCAGCGCCTGGCTGGTTGCTGATGGCGTGGGCACTGGCCGGCCTGCTCACCATCACGGGCGCGCTCTGCTGCGCCGAGCTGGCGGCGATGATGCCGCATGCGGGTGGGCAGTACGTCTTTCTGCGCGAAGCATATGGACCAGCAGCCGGCTTTCTTTTCGGCTGGTCACTACTGCTCGTCATTCAAACCGGCACCATCGCTGCCGTGGCAGTTGCTTTTGCGCGCTTCATGGGCGTACTCGCGCCACAAATCTCAGAATCAAATTACATCGTTGCGCCAGTCCATCTGTTCGGCAGTTACGCCATCAGTCTTTCCACTGCGCAACTGGTGGCGATCATTTTGATCCTGTTATTGACTGCGACCAACACGCGCGGTCTCAAGACCGGCAAGCTCATCCAGAATACTTTTACCTTGACGAAGACTGCGGCGCTGGCTGGTCTTATTCTGGTTGGTTTGTTGTTGGGTTGGAACAGTCACAGCGCTGCTTACACTTCCAGCTGGTGGCACCCCGCGGCGAACGGCTGGAATCCGCAAATGGTCCAGCCCGGCCTGACAGCAACCGGCACCAGCGCGTTGCTAATGTTGTTGGGTCTGGCGATGGTGGGACCATTGTTTGCGCAATCGGCGTGGAACAATGTCACGTTCACCGGCAGCGAAATCCGGGATCCCGGACGCAACTTGCCGCGCGAATTATTGATAGGCTGCCTCTCGGTGGTAGCTCTTTATCTGCTCGCCAACGTTGCGTATATCGTGACGCTGCCGTTGGGCACAATTCAAAAGCCGCCGAACAGTGTTGCAACGGCCACTATGCAGGCGGTCTTTCAGCGGCCGGGCACGATACTGATGGCCGTAGCGATTATGATCTCGACGTTCGGTTGCAACAATGGCCTGATTCTCGCCGGCGCGCGCGTCTATTACGCAATGGCGCGTGACCGGTTGTTTTTTTCGCGCATTGCTGTTCTCAACCCCAGGCATGTGCCGGCAATCGCCTTAATCGTGCAAGGCATTTGGGCATCACTGCTGACGCTGCCGCGCACAATCTCTGCTTCGACGAACCCACAAACCGGCGCAGTTACAGTGAGTTATGGCAACGTTTACACCCAACTGCTTGAATACATCGTTTCCGCAGATTTGGTTTTTTATGCCCTGATGGTGGGGGCCCTGATCGTCATGCGCCGCAAGTCTCCGGCGCTTGAGCGACCGTATCGCACGTTCGGGTACCCGGTTGTGCCTCTGATCTACATTTCACTGGCGCTGTTACTGGTGATTGACCTGGCGCTGCTGAAGGCACAGACATCAGGCATTGGCTATCTGTTAGTTCTGACGGGAATTCCGATTTACTTCATCTGGCGGCGACGAAGTGAAGAGTGAAAAGTGAAAAGTAAGACCTTCTCGCTCTTCACCCTTCACTTTTCACTCTTCACTATCACTTGACCCACTCGTCCGCGATTTCTGTTTCCACCTTTATCGGCACGGTCTTCACATATTCCTCACCAGCGACGCGCATGGTTCGCTCCACCTTTTCCGCAATCTCTTCGGCTTCATCCGCGTCCGCTTCAACCACAATCTCGTCGTGAATAATGTTGACGATCTGCGCTTTCGTGTCACGCAGCTCGTCATTCAACAGCCGCAAGGCGCGCTTGAGGATGTCGGCGCTGGTTCCCTGAATCGGCGTGTTCTTGCCGTTGCGCTTGGTCATGGAAATTTGCTGGCGGTCCTGCTCGTCATAGCGAAAGCGCACTAGACGTCCAGATGCGGTTCGTGCTTGACGATCGCGCACGGCACGATTCGCGGCTTCGTGAAGATAGGTATCGAGCTGGCGGTAAGTCCCAAAATATTTGCGCAAAACGTTTTCAGCTTCCCCGACGCTTAACCCGGTCATGATGGAAAAGCGTTGCGCGCCGATGCCATAGACCACCCCGAAATTCAGCCGCTTGGCAAAGTCGCGTTGTTCTTTCGTCACCTGGTCCAACGACGAATTGAAAACTTCGGCGGCCGTGACGCGATGGAGGTCAGCGCCGGAATTGAACGCATTGATGAAGCCCTGGTCGCCGGAAAATTCCGCCAGGATGCGCAACTCGATCTGCGAATAGTCGGCAATGATCAACTTTCTTCCTTCCGGATAACCGGAAAAACAGCGGCGATATTCAACGGCATGCGGAACCTGCTGAATGTTTGGATTGGTGCAGGAAAACCTTCCGGTCGGCGCGCCAATCTGGCGAAAGTCCGCATGCAGCCGTCCAGTAGTCGGATTGATCAAGTCAATCATGTTCTGACCATAACTGGTCAGGGCTTTCTGTACCGTGCGGTATTCCAACAAGGTGGCAATAACTGGATACTCAAGGGCGAGCGGCTGAAGTTTCCAATTGCGAGTTGAATCAGGAACGGGTATTCCTAGCCGCTCCAGCGCCTGGGTTAACTGCTGATGCGAATCGAGATTGATGTCATCGCGTTGCGGCCCACCAAACAGCGAGCCCTGCGAAGACTCCTCAGCCAGAATGTTTTGCAACTCTTCCGCCAGCTCCGCTCTTCTTTTCTCAACTGACGACAATTGCTCGAGCCAGCGATCCTTGTGCATATAGAAGCCAGCCAACTCAATATTGGCAACGGCAGACACACACTCAAACTCCAACTGCGCACAAGCAACCAACGAATCGCTGCGCAGTCGTTCAATTAACTTTTCGCGCAGCGGCAGGAGGATCGCAGCGTCCCGGGCGGCATATTCGAGTTGCGCCTCGGACAATTCAAAATTCCAGTTGCTGAGCCGTTCAGTTTTATCTACCGCTTCATTCAGGTAACGCGAAGCAACCGTTTCCAATCCGTGACGCTCTTCAATATCGCCAACGCCGACGATTTGACTGGCAAGCAGCGTGTCAAACAGCCCGCCGAGATCAACGCCGAGTGTGTGCTTGATAAATTTCGCGTCAAACTTTGCGTTGTGCGCGATCTTGATCGGGCGTGCCGCTTCCAGCAGCCGCTTCAATGGATCGAGCGCTTCGTTCTTTTTCAAATTACCGTTGGCGAAAGCGTCGAGATCAATAATCTCTACCCCTGCTGGGGTGGCGAGCTGAATCAAGCGCAGGCGACCAAGGTAAGGATCGAGTTCCGTGGTTTCCGTGTCGAGCCCAATCACCTGATGGGCAGACAAAGTATCCACTGCCTGGCGCAGCTCTTCCGCATTCCTGATAACTCGATAACGCGTGCTCATAACGGTCTTCAGTAGCACAGACTTCAGTCTGTGTTAGTTAGTGGCATAGACTTCAGTCTGTGGTTTCCTTAGCCGCCACAGACTAAAGTCTGTGCCACTCCAGTTTGTGTCTCGTAAGTGCCACAGACTAAAGTCTGTGCCACTTTTCTTTTGATCTACTTAGCGAGTTTACTGTCGCGGAGGGGTTTCTGCGAAACGCAGGATGCGCTCGACGTATTTCGCGATCATGTCGGCTTCAAGATTTACTTCATCGCCGGGTTTGAGCTGGGAAAAGTTTGTCACTTCCCAGGTTTTCGGGATGATGGCAACTTCAAAATAATTATCAGTCAAGGCGGCGATGGTGAGACTGATGCCTTCCACCGCAATCGAGCCTTTGAAAACAAGATAGCGCGCGATTTCCCTGGGATATTCCAGGCGCACAGTCCATGAGCCTTCATGATCGGCAACACTCGACAACTTTCCGCGCGCATCAACGTGACCCTGCACAATGTGACCGCCGAGTCGCGTTATCGGGGTCACAGCGCGCTCGAGATTTACCGGCGTCCCTGCGCGCAAACGTCCCAGCGTGGAGCGATCAAGTGTTTCGCGAGAAACGTCAGCCGCAAATGAATCGCGCTGGATATCAAGGGCGGTTAGGCACACGCCATTAACGGCGATCGAGTCACCATGTTTAGCGTCTTCAACGACGGTAAGCGCTTCAATAATGATGTAAGCGTTTTCTCCGCGCGGCTCGACGCTGCGCACGTGACCAAGTTCTTCAATGATTCCAGTAAACATTTTTGGAATTTCGGATTGCGAATTGGTTCAGTGAATATGCCTTACAATCCAGGCGATTAGAAAAATGAAGAGCCCCAACAAAAGGGGGCCTACTGAACCCAAAAGCATCCACACCGGCTCGCGCTTAAATGAAAACTGGATACGCATTGTCACCAGCGGGGGCATGCCCGCCTTCCTGACCTTGAGACTATGCAACTTGCGACCTAGCTTCTAACCTGTTTGCTCTTCGCAGACTTCAAAAAATTCAAACCAAAAACCTCATGGTCGGGAAGGGGGCATGCCCCCGCTCTTTTCCTGAACCGCCGCCATCATCATTTCAAACACTTCATCGATAGATAATCCGGTTGAGTCGATCACAATGGCGTCGTCGGCAACTTTCAGCGGGGAATCTGCGCGCGTCTCGTCGCGGCGATCTCTTTCCGCCATGTCGGCAAAAGTCTCTTCAAAGTTTGCCTTTGGATCCTGCGCCCGTTCTTCGTTGAAACGCCGTTCAGCGCGTTCCTGCGGCACAGCAGTTAGAAAAAACTTTAGGTCTGCATCCGGAAAAACCACTGTGCCGATGTCGCGTCCATTCATCACCGCGCCGCGCCGGCCCAATTCGCGCTGTCGCTGAACCATCGCTCGCCGCACCTGGGGAATGGTTGAAACGATCGAGGACATTTCGGTTACGTCTTCGCTGCGAATCTCGTCTGTTACATCGCGGCCTTCGAGAGTTATCTTCAGCGAATCGGGATCACCGGCCAGGTCGATATCCACGCGTGAAGCCAATGATCCTACGGCCAGATCGTCATTTGAATTAACGCTGGATTCCATTACGGCAAGTGCAACCGCGCGATACATCGAGCCGGTATCGATGTAGAGCAGATTCAGCGCCCGCGCCAGCATTCTGCCCAGTGTTGATTTGCCTGCGCCTGATGGTCCATCGATGGCGATAATTAAATTGCTGTTCATTTTTGGACTGCGGCGGCTTGACGCCGCTTTTAACTAGCCGCAGCACTAAGAGCTTTCTGTAACAAAGTGGCAACGCTGGCAGAAAAGCGGCGTCAAGCCGCCGCACTCCAAAGTTCAGACAAAGGCTGCAAACACTTCGTTAGACAGCAACGCTCCGGCGCGCGTGAGTTTCAACAGATCGCCATCAAACTCAATCAAACCTGCCTGCTGAAAATTCCTAAGATCGTCCGCGTGTGCCGCGCGCAGATCAACGCCAAATAATTCTTTGAATTCGCCGGTTCTGACACCGGCCATCATGCGCATGCCGAGAAAAACCGCTTCCGCACGGCGGTCGTCTTCGCTCAGCGTACGATCTTCCACCAGTGGCGAACCATTGTGTTCCACAAGTGCCACGTACTTTGAAAGGTCGCGTTCATTGGCCCAACGGCGCGACTCGCCGTCAAAAGAATGCGCGGAACAACCAAGGCCATAATACGGCGCGCCCGTCCAATATTTGGTGTTGTGCCGCGACTCAAATCCCGGCAGGCAAAGATTCGATATTTCGTAATGCTCGTATCCAGCCTCGGCCGCGCGCACGAGCATCACTCGATACATTTCCGCAGCCAGATCTTCATCCGGCGATGGCTGCAATCCAGTTCTTATATGCGCCGCGAGTGGCGTTCCTTCATGAACTTCAAGCAGGTAAAACGACAAATGTTCCGCGCCTAACGCGAAAGCCTCATCAAGATTGCGCTTCCAGCCGCTGAGAGTTTGTCCCGGCAGACCGGCGATCAAATCGAAACTTACATTATCGAATCCCGCCTCGCGCAAAAGTGAAAACGTCCGGCGCGTATCATCAGCACTATGCGAACGTCCCAGACGGGCCAGCTCGCGATCGTCAAACGTTTGCGCACCGAAGCTCGCGCGATTAGTTCCGAGTTCCTTAAACGCCATTAATGTTTCTGGGGTAACCGTGCCCGGGTTCATCTCCATCGTAACTTCCGCGTTTGGCGAAACATCAAAACGCGTTCGCACTGCTTCCATCAGTGCTTCCAATTGCGCCGGTGAAAGCAGCGATGGAGTGCCGCCGCCAAAGTAGATCGTGTCGACCGTTTCTGGCTGATCGACTTCGCGCCAGGATGCAATCTCTTTGACCACACTCGCGACATATCGCTCCGCAAGCGCAGACTCGTACAAGCCCGTTGCAAAGTCGCAGTACGAACACCGCGAACGACAGAATGGAATGTGAATGTAGATACCGGCTGGCTTCAATGTGACAAAATTATAACATGCATGTTTCGACGCGACCCGAGAGCGGAAGGCTGGACAACCCGCGAACTAAAAGCCCGTATGATTTCCTGTCTCGCTGACGCTTTTTGAAACGCTCATCCGGAGTTCAATCTGCTTTATTGCGCACGAATAACAAATGGCACGGTCGTTGAATGTCAAAACAACGTGTTAAGCCGTTCTAAAGTCGTTGTCTGGTCGGATAGCCATGCCAGGCAATTTCATCAACAACACGGAGGGAAATTATGGCAGACGATAGAATGAGGAATCAGGAACACCAAAGAAACGCAGGCACAAAAACTGATCACGGCAACCTCGGACGAAACGCGCCGAGCAGAAATCCGAATGACGATCAGGTAGCTGGACCTCGCGGCGGCCAGGGGAAGGATCAAGGCCTTGGCAAAGGACCAAACCAGGGCAGCGGCAAACGCGATGAAGGTGGCTTTGAAAAAGGCGGCTACGATCGCAAACCTAACCAATAACGGTTCCGAATTAAGAAACTGAACCAACTGCGGTGGCGAAGCATTCGTCACCGTTTTTTTTTGTGATTCTAGTTGCGTAACCTCTCAGGTTGGGAAGGGTGGCTTGCCCCTGCTCAGGTGGAATGCCTCTCAATCTCAGCGGGGGCAAGCCACCCTTCCCAACCTGAGAGACTTTGTATCTCGAAGGATTCAGACGGTGCGCTTGATGAATTTGCGGAATTGTTTCTACAGACTCGGAAGGATGAGCGCATTCGCAGAGTCGTCGGCTTCCGAACCAACGAAACTAAAACTTTGCTTTACTTAATTCGTTTCAGACTGCCGTCGCCGCTGATGTTCTTGCTCATACTATGGCTGATACGTTCAGCTTCAGCGAAAACCCGCAGAAAGTTTTCACCGAGTACCTTGCGAATGTCTTTTTCGCTGTAACCCCGCTTTAGTAGTTCATAAGTAATGTTCGGCAACATCGAAACGTCCTGCGCGCCTTCGGGAAAATCCATCGCGCCATCAAAGTCTGCACCGAGTCCGACGTGATCGATGCCCGCAATCTTTACGATGTAATCGATGTGATCGATGAGTTTGGAAAGAGGTAAAGGCGGCAGCGGGTTAGCCGCCTCGAGTTTGTCGCCTTCCTCAGCGAGACGCTCGGGATCGTCCTTGTACTTTTCATTTAGTAAATCCTGTTGAGCTTTCAAGAGTTTGTCGCGGGCTTCACCTTGCGGGCCCACCGTCACGGCATCGAGGAAGTAGCTATAGAAATTCACCTGAATGACGCCGCCATTTTTCGCGATCCCTCGCAGCAAGTCGTCGGGAATATTTCGCGGCACATTGCTGAGCGCGCGCGCCGACGAATGGGACGCGATGATCGGCGCTTTCGAAACATCGAGCGCATCGTTCATCGTCTTATCCGAAACGTGAGAAACGTCCACCAGCATTCCGAGACGATTCATCTCGCGCACGACGTCTTTGCCAAATTCGGTTAGGCCGTTATGAGTTTTGTCGCCGCGCGCGGCGTCTGCCCAGTCATTCGTGTTGTTCCAGGTGAGTGCCATGTAGCGCACGCCCAGCCGGTGAAATTCACGCAGTGTTGCTAGCGAGTTCTCAATTGCATGACCGCCCTCGATGCCCATCAGTGCGGCGATCTTGTGTTGCTTCTTTGCGCGGCGGATGTCCGCCGCAGATGTAGCGAACATCAAATCGTTCGGATGACGTTCGACCGCGCGATATACTGAATCGACCATGTCTAGCGTGCGCCGGGCAGCGCCGCCGTGCTCGACATACCAGGGCCTGACATAAAGCGAAAAGAATTCGGCTGTCATGCCACCCTGCTTCATGCGCTCAAGGCTGGTGCGATAAGGCGTGGGCGGCATGCCGCTGAGATCGTAATCATCATTCGTCATCGCCGTCGTGATGTCGTTGTGAGTGTCAATGACGATTGCGCGCCGGTGAATAGCCAGAGCGTTTTGCCAAAGCTTTTGGTCGCGTGGGGTCTGAGCGGGAACGAGGTTGTCGAACTTGGACCGGCGAGCATGCGCCGCTCCACTGTTCGTTGGACCAATTAAAAATGTTATAGAGAGCAGCGTGATTGGAATGATTGTTTCAAAGATTTTCACTTAAGGTCCTCGCCGGGCTTTTCTTCTTCCGAAAGTTTTTTAATATGATTTAGAACGCGGTAATGAATTCGGTGAATTATGAAATCAGACCAGAGACGCCAATACGGACCCGGCCAGAAATGAATTTGATAATCCGTCGTGCCTTCCAACAGGGTTTGTCCATCCGCCATCTGCTTAAGTAGAAATTGACCTTCGCGCGAAACTAGATAGTCCCTCACATGAGGAGGTCGCAAATTCGTATAGATCGATAACTCATCCATCGCCCGTGGCTGCGATCGCACATCAAACCTCAGCACCTTAGGCTCGTCCCATACCGTAATTGGTTCCACAAATTCACCGGTCGAAAACACACAATGACGAATAGCGCCAACGCCTTTCCCGTTAATTTCGGCCCGGACAGGAAATGCCACGCCTACTTTAAAGATGAACTCGTGGGGCGGCGATAGCTCTGAAAAAGTAACCACGTTTTTCCATACCGATTCGCGGTCCGCGTTTATGATTACGGCCGTGCGAACTTCATATTGCGGTGGTTCGCGAAAAAGAAGAGGCTCAGACGAAATGAAACCGGGAAGTAAAATCAAGAGACCCGGAAGGATCGAGGCGACAGCTTGTGATCTGCGGCACTGAAGAACATAACCAATAAGCCCACCCAGAATTGCCAACGTGAATCCAAGTGGCGCCGCCATCATTATGCAAATGACTCCTTCCACGGCGACGAGAAAGATCATCGCGCCAACCAGACCGACAGATATAAACGCAACCGCAATACATTTCGCGAGAGTTCTTGGTTCGTGGTAGCCGTATATCAGTACTGAATTCAGTCCCAGAAAGAACGGGATGCCAATAAAGAGTCCCCAACCATATTGGCCCAATCCGTAAACGCTCAAGACGGCAAAGAGTATGGCCAACACTGAAGTAATAAGCACGCCGAATGCGGCGCTACCAAATTCACTTCTGGGAATGAGTCGGGAAAACCGCTGTCGCCAACCGTCTCGCAAAGTAACGGCTCGACTGTTTTCCACACTTGATGGAATCAGACTGAGTATCAGAAAAAAGATCACATTTACGAACGGCACGAAAAATAACAGCACCCACCATGTTGGAAGACCGGCGTCGCGAAGCCTCCGCACCGTAAGGACAATGCCTATCCAAATAAACGGCAACGCTAACAAGACTAAGACCGCATACAATTCCGCACGTTGCCAGGAGAGGTTTAGGAGGTTAGGCCGGTCGAAGATCCAATAGTCCAGGATTGTCCACTCGTATCCGAGACTGCCGGCAACAAGTCGATCAAGGTTATGCTTAACGAGGAACAGTAAGATGCCAGTCGCCGCGTAAACACTTCGGCCAACTTTGCCTCATCGGGCGGTGCAGCCGAGCGTTCACGTGTGGCAATCCACATTCACGGATGCCCAGCCCGCAAGTTATGATTCGTCGCCATGTCCATCTTAATTGCTGAAGACAACGTGGCCCAGCGCCATTACCTGAAAGAAATTCTTGAAAAAGAGTTTCCTTCGCACGCGCCCGTCGTCGAAGCGGCGGATGGCGAAGAGACGGTGAAGCTGGCGCTCGAAGGCAAGCCCGAAGTTTGTATTCTCGACATTCAGATGCCCAAGCTGTCCGGCGTGAAGGCCGCCCGCGCAATCTGGCGCGACTTCCCCACGGCGCGAATAATTTTCTGGACGCAGTTTCCGCACGAGATCTACATCAACGAAATTCGCAAGATTGTTAAGTCGGTCGATCCGCCGCCGGCGTATGGCTTCATCCATAAAAATAATCCCGAGTCGCGCTTCCTGCGCTTTGTCGCTGCTGTGCTTGAAGACGGCGCCGACATGATCGATCCCGCGTTCAAAGATTCTTTTAAGCGGCCGCTGCTGACGGAGTTTGAATCGGAAGCGCTTTATTACCTGGCGCTTGGTCTTTCCAATTGGGCCATTGCGCGCAAATGTTCACTGAGCCTGCGCGGTGTCGAAAGCCGCCTTGCCACGCTTTATGAAAAACTCTTCATGTCGCTTGCCGAAGGCACCGAGCACGAGGCTTATGAAAAGCTTGCCTACAACGTGCGCACGCGCGCGTTCTTTGAAGCTTTGCGACGCGGCTTGCTGAATAATGATGAACTCGAAAAAGCCGCCGAAGATTTAGAAGCCTGGATCGAGCGCGATCAAAAAAAGTTTATTGAAGAGCAGAAGCGCGAGGCGGTGAAGACGCGAAAATAGCGAACGTGAAAGGCGACGCATACCCAGGCCCGAAGGGCCGGAATGAAATAGCCACGCCTGTGAGGGCGTGGGTTAGGTTGCATGATACTTCTGCTGAGCACCGAAGGTGCGGCACCAATTTGTGTCGGCCCTCCGGGCCTCGGTCGTTTGTTTTGCGATCCACCGCCTTACGGCCGTGGCTATTTCATTCCGGCCCTTCGGGCCTGCGACTACTTCCCATCAACGGGTCACTGCTGGTTATGTTCTTCCTGCTCGGTGCTTTCTGCCTGCTGCCTGTTGCCTTCTCTTCAGCACAAAACGACACCGGACCATCACAACCAACTCCATCGCCATCGCCTTCTCCGTCGCCATTGCCGTCGCCTTCGCCGACGCCGCTTACGGGTTTGCATCAATGGGGCGCGGTAACGCTGTTTCATGGTTTGCCGTCTGATCGCGTGCGCGCGATCGCGCAGGGCCAGGACGGCATGATGTGGTTTGGCACTGAAGCTGGTCTTGCAAGATTCGATGGCCGTCGCATGCAAACAATCAATGACCCGCAAATGCCGCAAGGTCGAGTGCTCTCTCTGGTGACTGACACCAGCGGCGCGCTTTGGGTAGGAACCGATAACGGCGCGGCGCGGATTGTGAGCGGCAGAGTTGAAGCTTTGAAAGATCTGCAGGGCCAAACCATCAACGCGATCATCGAGCCCGACAATGGGCGGCTGCTGATGGCCAGCGAACAGGGCATGGTCTACGAATGTCGCGCGAACGCAGGTGCGGTGCAGGTGGAACAGCTTTTGGCCAAACCGCTCGAGAGCGCTGACAAAGATAAGCCCGGCGCCTTGCCGCTCACGAGTCTCACCATCGCCAACAACAAGCTGTTGGCCGGTTCGCTTAGCCGCGGCTTGCTGGCAATCGAAGACAACACAGCAACAGAGATGCAGGCGCGGCGGCCCGCTTTTTTTGTGCGCGCGCTGGCAACCGATGCGCGCGGCCAGTTGTGGGTAGGAACCAAGAGCCGGAAAGACCAGCCGGCATTGCATGCAGCCGATGACTTTTCCGAGACCTCAAGCGCCGGCACAGTCACTGGAACGGTGATGGCGTTGCGGGCGGGCCACGCTGATGACATGTGGGTGGGCACCGATGGGCGCGGCGTCTTCCATTTTCCTGCTTCCCGAAAAAGTGTGAACCTCACCTTTGACGG
>WNFC01007803.1_pt1 | contig 20381 bp, 16 predicted proteins | sample 5400541 | NCBI WGS metagenome assembly WNFC01 (sample SAMN13153342, study PRJNA577476) | soil metagenome | isolation source: 120 cm saprolite under Douglas fir tree site 2 hole 2 replicate 1 | place: USA:California | collected 2015-04-18
GCGGCCATCGTCCGCTGGTCCGCGAGACCACGCTTGAGGAATACCGCAAAGAACCCGCCTTCGCCAAAGAAGACGAGCCCGCACCCGGCCTGACGCTTTACAAGCCGTATCCCTACAAAGAAGAAGACTATGCCTGGGGCATGGCGATCGACCTGAACTCCTGCGTGGGCTGCAACAACTGCATGCTGGCCTGCCAGTCGGAGAACAACATCGCCGTCGTCGGCAAGGAGCAGGCCGTCATCGGCCGCCACATGCACTGGATTCGCGTCGACGCCTACTACCAGGGCGACCGCGACAATCCCAAAGCATTTTTCCAGCCCGTACCGTGCATGCAATGTGAAAACGCGCCTTGCGAAGTGGTCTGCCCCGTGGGCGCGACCAATCACTCCAGCGAAGGCCTGAACGACATGGTCTACAACCGCTGCGTGGGGACGCGCTATTGCTCGAACAACTGTCCTTATAAGGTGCGGCGCTTTAACTTCCTGCTGTTTCAGGACTGGGAGACGCCGCAATACAAGATGATGCGCAATCCCGACGTCAGCGTGCGCAGCCGCGGCGTGATGGAGAAGTGTACCTACTGCGTGCAGCGCATCAACGAGCGCCGCATCGACGCCGAACGCGAAGACCGCAAGATCAACGATGGTTCGCACGAGAACGAATTGCAGACGGCCTGCCAGCAATCCTGTCCGGCGGGCGCGATAATCTTCGGCAACATTAACGACCCGAACAGCAAAGTTTCGAAATTGAAAGCGCAGTCGCGGAATTACAGTCTGCTGGGAGAATTGAACACGAGGCCGCGGACGACATATCTGGCCGAAGTGCGTAATCCGAATCCGGAGTTGAAAAGTTCCACGTAGTGACGGACGCGTTCGTCCGTCCGGGTTTTGGTGGTGGAGCGGCTGTATTTCACGGTCGAGAAAAAGCCCCACTTCTCGCAAAGGACGCGAGAAATGGGGCACCCAAAAGATGAGAAGGAATTAGCAGGACGCGATGGACGAGCAATACAAAATGACGGTCGACGCGCAAGAGACTCCGGTCATCGAGCCCGGCTACACCTTCGGCACGGTCACGGAAAAAATCAGCGCCATCGTGCTGACCCGTCCCGCCTCGAACGGCTGGTTCCTTGGCTTCGGCGTCGCGTTCATGCTCACAATGATGATGCTGTTCGCCATCGGATATCTCTTTCTGAAAGGCATCGGCATCTGGGGCGTGACCATCCCGATCGGATGGGGCTTCGCCATCGTCAACTTCGTCTGGTGGATCGGAATCGGCCACGCCGGCACGCTCATCTCGGCCATCCTTCTTCTGCTGCGCCAATCATGGCGAAACTCCATCAATCGCTTCGCTGAAGCAATGACGCTGTTCGCCGTAGCCTGCGCCGGAATCTTCCCCGCCATTCACATCGGCCGTCCGTGGCTTGCCTATTGGCTGTTTCCCTATCCCAGCACCATGGGCGTATGGCCGCAATTCCGCAGCCCGCTTATATGGGACGTTTTCGCCGTCTCCACCTACGCGACCATCTCAGCGCTGTTCTGGTTCATCGGCCTCATCCCTGACATGGCCACCCTGCGCGATCGCGCCACGCATCCCGCGGCCCGGATGATCTACGGAATGCTCTCCATGGGCTGGCGCGGATCGGCGCGGCACTGGCATCGCTACGAGACCGCATACCTCCTGCTCGCCGGATTAGCTACACCGCTTGTGCTCTCGGTGCACACGGTGGTGAGCTTCGACTTTGCGGTGGGCATCGTACCCGGCTGGCATACGACAATTTTCCCGCCCTACTTTGTTGCGGGCGCAATCTACTCGGGATTCGCGATGGTGCTCATGCTCGCGATTCCCATCCGCAAAATTTACGGTCTCGAAGATTTCATCACCGAGCGCCATCTGCAGAACTCCGCGAAAGTGATGCTGGCCACGGGACTGATCGTCGCCTACGGCTACGGCATCGAGGCCTTCATGGGCTGGTACAGCGGTGATCGCTATGATGCTTTCACCCTCTGGAACCGCTTGCATGGTCCGTACGCGATTCCCTACTGGGCTCTGCTCATCTGCAACATTTTCATCCCGCAAGTGCTGTGGATTCGCAAACTCCGCACCAGCCCGGTGGCACTGTTCTTTGTTTCCGGCGTGATCCTCGTGGGCATGTGGCTGGAGCGTTTCATCATCGTCGTCGTCAGCCTGCACCGCGATTTCCTCACGTCATCATGGGGAATGTACTATCCCACGCGCTGGGACTGGATGACCTACATCGGCACCATTGGAATGTTCCTCGCTGCGATTTTCCTTTTTGTGCGCCTGCTGCCCATGATCTCCATCTTTGAAATGCGCACCCTGCTGCCGGAAGCGGAGGTCAAGGCCGAATGAAGCGCGAACGCATCTACGGCATCATGGCGGAGTTCGATTCGCCCACCGCTCTGGTCGAAGCGGCGCGACTTACGCATCAGGCCGGCTACAGCAAGATCGATGCCTACAGCCCCTTTCCCATCGAAGGCCTGGCTGAGGAAATTGGATTTCATCGCGACGAAGTTCCGTTAGTAGTCTTGATCGGCGGCATCGTCGGAGGACTCACCGGCTATCTAATGCAGTACTGGATGTCCGCCGTCGACTATCCGCTCAACATCGGGGGCAAGCCCTATCATTCGTGGCCCGCGTTTATTGTGATCACATTTGAGATGACGATTCTGTTTGCTGGAATCTCCGCCGTATTCGGCATGCTTGCCTTGAACGGCCTGCCCATGCCCTATCACCCGGTATTCAACGTGCCGCGCTTTGCGCTGGCGTCGAAAGACCGCTTCTTCCTGATCGTGTTTTCTTCCGACAACAAATATGATCCTGCGGGCACGCGCGATTTCCTTTCAAGCCTGCAGCCGCGGTCGATTTCGGAGGTGCCCAGCTAGCATGCGGCGTCTCCGCCAAATTTCCCTCGTATGCGCGCTGGCAGTGATTGCCTTGCTAACCGGCTGTCGCCTTGATATGCACGTGCAGCCGCGGCAAAATCCGCTTTCCCGCAGCGACTTCTTCGCCGACCAGCGCTCCGAGCGTCCGCCAGTGGAAGGCACGGTGGCGCGCGGCCAGTTGCACGACGACACGTATTTCTACACTGGCAGAATAGGCAGCACTCCCGGCGACTACATGCCGTTTCCTGTGACCAAAGAAGTTCTCGAGCGCGGGCGCGAGCGCTACAACATTTATTGCGCTCCCTGCCACTCGCGCGTCGGCGATGGCAACGGCTTCATCCCGTCTCGCGGCTTCGCCCGCAAGCCGCCGTCGTTACACGACCAGCGGCTGCAGAAAGCGCAGCTCGGTTACTTCTACGACGTGATGACCAACGGCTTCGGAATCATGCCCGATTACGCTTCTCAAATTTCGCCGCAGGATCGCTGGAAGATCGTGGCCTACATCCGCGCCTTGCAGTTGAGCCAGAACGCGACCCGTGCGGACGTTCCCGCTGGCCAAGCCGTGCCCTCGCAACCGCCGCTGTTTCACGGCCAGCCAGGATCGGGTGCGACGCTTCCCATCATTGATACCAAAACAAGTTCGAACTCTGAGGAACACAAATGAGCGTCGCCACTCCACATCTCGATTTGACGGCGCCCGAGGTTGTAAGAAAGATTTCTCAGCGGTCGCTCGTCATCGGCGCGGTTTTTGCCGGGATCTCCGTCGTGCTGGCCTTTATCCGCCCCGGCGAGTTCTACCGCGCTTACCTTCTCGGCTTCATGTGCTGGCTGGGCGTTGCCCTCGGTTCGATGGCAATCCTCATGATTCGCCACCTGACTGGCGGAGGCTGGGGCACGGTCATCCGCCGCATCCTGGGCGCGGCCATGCGCACGCTACCGCTATTGGCACTTCTGTTTATTCCTGTCATTCTCGGAATCCGTCGCCTCTACATCTGGGCGCAACCACTCGCCAACATTCAAGACAAGCATCTCCGTGAGCACCTCGAGCAGATCACGCAGACGTATCTCACCGTGAACGGCTTCATCGTTCGCGCGGTATTTTATTTTGCCGTCTGGAACGTCCTTTCGTTCCTGCTGTCGAAATGGTCCAAAGAGACTGACCGTCCCAACGCCCCCGACAACAGCGGGCGTTTCAAGGCGGTTAGCGGCCCTGGGCTCATACTCTACGGTTTCACCATCTCTTTCGCCGCCATCGATTGGGTGATGTCGCTCGACCCCAGTTGGATCTCGACCATCTTCGGCCTTGTCATTCTTATTGGCGAAGTGCTCTCCGCCATGGCCTTCGCAGTCGTGGTCGAGCGCATCCTCTTTAACTACAAACCCATGTCGGAGATGTTGACCCCCGACTTCGTCCACGACCACGGCAAATGGATGCTCGCCTTCACCATGGTCTGGGCCTACTTCAACTTTTCGCAGTGGCTCATCATCTGGGCGGGGAACCTGCCCTCGGAGATTACCTTTTACATCAGGCGCATCGAGGGCGGCTGGGGATCGATTGGCATATTCCTGGCTCTGTTCGGGTTTGCCGGGCCTTTCGCCATGCTGCTCTCGCGCCCCTTCAAGCGCGACATTCGAAAGCTGGTATGGGTCGCGGTTTGGATGTTGTTGATACGTTACCTCGATCTGTTTTGGATCATCGAACCGAATTTCTCGAAGACTTTAGCCGTGACTATTGCCGACATTGTCGTGCCCATTGCCATCGGCGGAATCTGGCTCTGGTTTTTTTTCCGCAACCTGGCTTCGCTGCCGCTTCTGCCGGCCTACGACGTGGATGCCCACGAGATTCTGCAGCCCGCGCATGAGCATCCATGAGTAAAGAGATGAATAACGAGACCAGCAAACACGAAAACGACGCCGCTCATGGAAGCTACGAGCGCCAGGACTTGCAGGTCTCCGGCATCGTCTACTTTCTGCTGGCCCTCATTGTGGCAACAGTAATCTGCCTTTTCGGTCTACGAGGTCTATTTGCCTATCTTGAACATCGCGAAAAAACTTCGCAGCCCGCGGTGAACCCACTGGCCACGCATGTTCCAGAGGATACGCGTCGTGTCGCTCCCGGATATCCGCAGGGCGCGTTTCCCAGCCCCAAGCTGGAAGAAGATGAGCGCGGCCAGTTGAACGATATTCGCATGAACGAAGAGAAGGTGCTTTACAGCTACGGCTGGGTGGATGAGAAAGCTGGCACGGTGCACATCCCCATCGAACGCGCCATGGATCTGCTGGTGGCGCGAGGGCTTCCAGTCCGTTCGCAAGGCGCGGCCAGCGCCGCTGCTGCCGCGACCCCAACAAATAAGAAGGGTGGAAAGAAGTGACCTGGAAGAAGAACAATTCGATTTCCGTCTGGTTGTTGGCAGTCACGCTGCTGGCCGCGTCAGCCCCGGCGCAGATGAACAACGGCATCATGGCTCCGCCCGCCAACACGCGCCCTCCGCGCCTCGAAAACGTCGGCATCGAACAGCACCTCGACGCTCAAGTGCCACCGGATCTCATATTCCGCGACGACATCGGCAAGGCCGTCAAGCTCGGGGATTACTTCGGGCAAAAGCCGCTGATCTTGAACTTGGTTTATTACAACTGCACCATGCTGTGCGGCGAAGCCTTGGCCGGACTCTCCAGCGCCATGCGTTTGATCAAATTCGACGTTGGCAATGAATTCGACGTGATCACGATCAGCTTCGATCCGCGCGAAACTCCCGAGATGGCGGCCAGCAAAAAGAAAGACTACATCGGACGTTACGGCCGTGCTAATGCCGCCGCAGGCTGGCACTTCCTCACCGGCCCGCCGGAGTCAGTTAACGCGCTCGCCAAAGCTGTCGGCTTCCAGTATCAGTACGACGCTAAGACCAATCAGTATGCGCATGCCACGGCCATCATGGTGCTCACGCCGCAAGGCCGCATCTCGCGCTACTTTTACGGTGTGGATTTTCCACCCAAAGATTTGCGCATGGGACTGGTGGAAGCTTCGCAGGGCAAAATCGGCAACGCTGTCGATGCTGTTCTGCTCTACTGCTATCACTACAATCCTGAGACCGGGAAATATGGCGCCATAGTATCGAACATCTTGCGGCTGGCGGCCGCTGCAACCATCCTTTTGCTCAGCAGTTTGATTTTTATCTTGTGGAGGCTGGATCGTTCTGTAACCCGGAAGACGGCAACGAAGACACGGTATGCTCAATAATTTTCCATTATGGCCGCAGCAGGCTTCCACCATGGCAGGCCGCGTGGACGCTCTCTACATTTTCCTGCTCATCGTCTGCGGAATGATGACTCTGCTGGTGTTCGCCTTCGTCGTTTTTTTCGCCGCGCGATTTCGCCACCGCCCCGGCGTTCTCGCCGAGCAGATCGAGGGTTCCACTCCACTGGAAATCACCTGGAGCACGATTCCATTCCTCGTCTTCATGGTCATCTTTGCCTGGGGCGCCGTGGTGTACTTCCAGGAGCGCACCCCGCCCACCGACTCGACCGAAGTATATGTCGTCGCGAAACAATGGATGTGGAAGCTCGAACACGCCGAAGGCCAGCGCGAAATCAACGAACTGCACGTCCCGGTCGGGCGCGACGTCAAACTCATCATGACATCGCAGGATGTAATTCATAGCTTCTTCATACCCGCCTTCCGCATCAAGCAGGACGTACTGCCCGGCCGCTACACTGTGGAATGGTTCCGCGCGACCAAGCCCGGCGTCTATCACCTGTTTTGCGCGGAGTATTGCGGCACTCAGCACTCTGGCATGGTCGGCGACATCGTCGTACAAGAGCCGGCTCAATACGAAGCGTGGATGAATGGCGGCTCGACCGGCCCACTCTCCGCGACTGGCGAGAAAGTTTTTTCGGAACTCGGCTGCGCCACCTGCCACCGCAATGACACACAGGGCCGCGGCCCCAACTTGAAGGGAGTATTCGGGAAGCCGGTTCAGCTTGAAGATGGCCGCACCGTCACTGCCGACGAAAACTATCTTCGCGAATGCATCCTTGATCCGGGAGCACAGCGGGTAAAGGGATTCCAGCCCATCATGCCTACTTTTCGAGGCTTGGTCAGCGAAGAACAAGTGAACGCTCTGGTCGCCTACATCAAGTCGATTTCCCCGGGTAAGGCGGGTGAGGGCGCCAAAACGAGCGCCAGTGCGGCCGCGCGCCAGCCGTCAGCAAAAGCTCAACCCAATGGAAGTCAGGTGCAATGAGTATGGAGATAGCGATCCCTCAAACCGTTGAACAGGAAAACTACCTGAATAAGGAGTACGGCGTCTGGTCGTGGCTGCTCACCACCGACCACAAACGCATTGCCCTGCTCTATCTCATCTCGATCACGTTCTTCTTCTTCATCGGCGGATTCTTTGCGTTGCTCATCCGGCTCGAGCTGCTTACGCCCGCGGGCGATCTCGTCCAGGCCGATACTTATAACAAGCTTTTCACCATGCATGGAATGGTCATGGTGTTTTTCTTTCTCATCCCTTCCATTCCCGCAGTGCTTGGAAATTTTCTTGTGCCCATGATGATCGGGGCCAAAGATCTCGCTTTCCCACGCATCAACCTGTTGAGCTGGTATCTCTACATTATCGGCGGCGTCATGATGTTGCACTGCATGTTGACCGGCGGCGTAGATACCGGGTGGACGTTCTACGCTCCGTTCAGCACCAACTTCACCAACACGAAAATTGTCGAAGCCGGACTCGCAATCTTCGTCGCCGGATTTTCCTCCATCCTCACCGGGCTCAACTTTGTTGTGACCATCCATCGCATGCGCGCACCCGGCCTCACCTGGTCGCGCCTGCCGCTGTTCATCTGGGCGCACTACGCCACCAGCATCATTCAGCTTCTCGGTACTCCGGTTATCGCGGTCACTATCGTAATGGTCGCCGCCGAACGCGCTCTGCACCTCGGCATCTTCGACCCCAGACTCGGCGGCGATCCGCTCCTGTTCCAGCACCTGTTCTGGTTCTACTCCCATCCTGCGGTCTACATCATGATTTTGCCGTCGATGGGTATCATTTCTGAAATCATCGCCTGCTTCTCGCGCAAGCGCATTTTTGGATACAGCTTCGTCGCATTCTCATCCATCGCCATCGCCGTCTTTGGTTTCCTCGTCTGGGCCCACCATATGTTTGTCGCCGGAATCTCGGTCTACGCAGCGTTGGTATTTTCCTTATTGAGCTACGCCGTGGCGGTGCCTTCCGCGATCAAGGTTTTTAACTGGACAGCCACTCTCTATAAAGGTTCCATCCACTACGACGCGCCCATGCTTTATGCCTTCGGTTTCCTCGGACTCTTCACCATGGGCGGCCTTACCGGACTATTCCTCGCGGCGCTCGGCATCGACGTCCACGTCACCGACACTTACTTCGTTGTCGCCCACTTCCACTACATCATGGTCGGAGGCGCGGTGATGGGCTATCTGGGAGGGATGCATTTCTGGTGGCCCAAAATTTCAGGACGTCTCTATCCCGAAGGCTGGGCCCGCCTCGCGGCATTGATCGTGTTCATCGGTTTCAATCTCACATTCTTCCCGCAATTCCTGCTCGGCTACATGGGCATGCCGCGGCGATACTACGATTACAGCCACATGCCTGAGTTCCAGGTGCTGAACGTTCTATCGACCGCAGGCGCAACCGTTCTTGGCGTTGGGTATCTCTTGCCCATGGTTTACTTCCTATGGTCCATGCGCTATGGCAAGCCCGCATCCGAAAATCCGTGGAATGCCGCCGGACTCGAATGGAAAACCGCCTCTCCTCCGCCGACCTTCAACTTCGACGAAGAACCTGTCGTGACTTGGGAAGCCTACAACTACGAGGAGCTGGATACGCCTCGCAAAGACGAAATCATGTTCTTCGGCGGACTTTTCTGTGCCTACTTAATTTATCGCCGCTGGTATTTCGGGGACTTCGCCGCCGCCAGCAAAACCATCAACATGGGCTACGGCGCCACCAATACAGCAGTGCTCATCTGCAGTAGTTTGACCGTGGTTCTCGCCGTCTGGGCGGCGCAGACCGCCCGCCGCACGCTCCTGATCGGCAGCCTCATCGTCACCATGCTGCTTGGCCTCACCTTCCTCGGCATCAAGGGCATCGAGTATCGCGAAAAATTCGTGGAGCATCACGTCCCCGGCGCATCTTTCAGTTTCGAGAACGAGCCCGTCCCCGGTCATCCCGGGCAATACGCTAATCCCGGCCATGCGGAAATTTTCTTCTCTCTCTATTTCGTCATGACGGGCCTGCACGCACTCCACATGATCATCGGTCTCGGAATTTTTCTCTGGCTCCTTACCATGGCCTGGAAGGGCCGCTTCACTCCCGAATACCACACTCCCGTCGAAATTGGCGGCCTGTACTGGCACTTCGTCGACATTGTCTGGATTTACCTGTTTCCCTTGCTCTACCTGATCGACCGGCACCCGTGAGGCTTGCATGTCCGCACATTCATCATCGTCGTCCCTGAAAATGTATTTCGCGGTATTCTTTGCGCTGCTCGCCGGCACCGGCCTCACCGTATTCGCCGCGACTCTCGACTTGGGCAAGTTCAACGCCGCCGTCGCGCTCGGCATCGCCACCGTCAAAGCGACTCTGGTCGCTCTCTTCTTCATGCACGTCTGGCATGCCAGCGAAAAGATGACCAAACTGGTCGTGATCGGAGCATTATTCTTTTTGCTCCTCTTGCTGGGGCTCACCATGTCCGATTACGCGACGCGACCGTGGAGCTAGAACTCTTTAGTAGCGCCGCCGTCCGGGGGCTGAGAGCCTGCCTTGGGCGAAGTCGAAAGGGCAGGCGTCCCCACCCCACGAGTCGGACTCTGTTTCCCGATCCAATGTGCGGTATACTCGCGCCGTCCGACTACACACCGCATTTCTTCGAGGTGGCCTATGGCGTTCTGCAATTCTTGTGGTACGAATATAGTTCCTGGAACCAGGTTCTGTAACAAATGCGGAGCAGCCATACTCGCTTCGACGGCGGCTACGGCGGCTGCGCCCCCGGTCGTCGCTGGTTCCGCACCTCCGGCGACTGCCGTCCCACCTTCTGGCGGTGGTGCGCTGAAGGCTATTCTGATTGGGGTAGGTGTGATCGTCCTCGTCGGAATTCTCGCCGTCGCGTCGCTCGGTTTCTTCGCCTGGAGGGTCGCGCGTCACACCCGTGTTCGCCAGGACGGTGACAATGTGAGAGTGGAAACTCCATTCGGCACCGTCCAGACCACAAATGATCCGCAGGCAGCGGCTCGCGATCTGGGAGTGGATCTCTATCCCGGAGCGGAGGCCTTGAAAGAAGGGGCGACCTCCGCCACCTTTGGCACCGTTCATACCGCGTCGTTGAACTTTGAGACCTCCGATTCCGTGGACAAAGTTTGCAGCTTCTACAAGCCCAAGTTCCCCAATGCGATGGTGATGACGACCGAGGCGAACCAGTGCACCATCGTTTCCAACGATCAGAAGAACATGATCACCATTACGGTCAAGGGAGAGAGCGATAAAACGCGGATTGTGATCACCAACGTGAGTAAGTCTGGCGCGGCTAACTCGTCCTCGAACTAAGGGTTCGACGGCATGCCGAACCCATTCGCCGAACGCGCTCAGGCCTCGAAATCCGCGCAAGTAGATGCCGCTGGATTAGCCGAAGCTCTGCGCGCTCAGATTCACGGCGAGGTTCGCGATAACGTCCGCTTCGACCGAGGCACTCGCGCGCTCTACGCCACCGACGGCTCCAACTACCGCCAGGTTCCCATCGGAGTCGTGCTCCCCCGCGATGCCGACGATGTTCTCGCAACCGTCGCACTCTGCCGCCAGTTCGGCGCGCCGCTACTTTGCCGCGGCGGCGGCACATCTCTTGCCGGACAATGCTGTAATGTCGCCGTCATCCTCGATTTTTCCAAATACATGGCGCGAATTCTCGAAATCGATCCCGCACGCCGCATCGCCCGCGTGCAGCCCGGGGTGGTGCTCGACCATCTTCGCGCCGCCGCCGAAAAACACCATCTGACTTTCGGCCCCGACCCCGCTACGCACGATCGCTGCACTCTCGGCGGGATGATCGGCAACAATTCCTGCGGCGTGCATTCCGTCATGGCGGGCAAAACCGACGACAACATCGAAGAGCTCGAAATCCTCACCTATGACGGCCTGCGCATGAAAGTGGGCGCAACCTCCGCCGAAGAACTGGAACGCATCCGCGCTGCGGGCGGACGCCGCGGCGAAATTTATGCCAAACTGCAAACGATTGCCGCCACCTACGGCGATCTCGTCCGCAAGCTTTATCCCGACATTCCGCGCCGCGTGTCCGGTTACAACTTAAATTTCCTTCTGCCCGAGAATGGCTTCCATGTTGCGCGCGCCCTCGTCGGCTCCGAAGGCACATGTGTCACCATTCTCGAAGCCACCTGCCGCCTCGTCGAGAGTCCGCCCGAACGCGTGCTGCTGGTCGTCGCCTATCCCGATATCTATCAATGTGCCGACCACGTTCCCGAAATCATGGCGCACAAGCCCATCGGCCTCGAGGGCTTCGATGATCTTCTCGTCGGCTACACGCGGACGAAAGGAATCAACTCCGAAGGCCTCGCACTGCTGCCCGAAGGCGGCGGATGGCTGATGGCCGAATTCGGTGCTTCCACCGCGCCCGAAGCCGAATCCCAGGCACGCGCCCTGATGCGAGCCCTCAGCCGCGGCACAACCGCTCCCCAGATGCGCCTCTACACCGACAAACAGCAGATTAAGCGCGTGTGGGAAGTGCGCGAGTCAGCCCTGGGCGCCACCTCGCATGTGCCCGGCGAGCCGTTGAACTGGGAAGGTTGGGAAGATTCTGCCGTCGCTCCCGAAAAACTTGGCGGCTACCTTCGCGATCTTCGTAAAATGATGGCCGCCTACGGCTACAAAGGCTCACTCTACGGCCACTTCGGCCACGGTTGCGTGCACACCCGCATAAACTTCGATTTGCAATCGAAGGATGGGGTCGCCAAGTTCCGCAAATTTATAGAAGAAGCTGCCGATCTGGTGGTGAGCTACGGCGGCTCCATCTCCGGCGAGCATGGCGACGGCCAGTCCCGCGGCGAGTTGCTGCCAAAAATGTTTGGACCGCAGCTTGTCCAGGCCTTTCGCGAATTCAAATCCGCATGGGATCCAGAATGGAAGATGAATCCCGGCAAGCTGATCGAGCCTTACAAGCTCGACGATAATCTCCGCCTCGGCGCGGCATACTCCCCGTGGCAACCAGAAACCAAATTTAAATTCGCCGCCGATCACGGCAGCCTTGCTGAGGCCACTCTTCGCTGCGTCGGAGTCGGCAAGTGCCGCCGCGAAGAAGGCGGCCTGATGTGCCCCAGCTACCGCGCCACTCACGAAGAGGAACACTCGACGCGCGGCCGCGCGCACCTGCTCTGGGAAATGACTCAAGGCGAAGTCATTCCTGACGGCTGGCGCAGCGAAGAAGTGAAAAAGTCGCTTGATCTCTGCCTCGCCTGTAAGGGATGCAAAAGCGATTGTCCCGTCGGCGTCGATGTTGCCACGTACAAAGCCGAGTTTCTATCGCACTACTACGAAGGCCGCACACGCCCGCGCAGCGCGTATGCTTTCGGCAACATTGACCTCTGGGCGCGTCTTGCATCGTACGCGCCCGGCATTACTAATCTGACCACCCAACTCCCATTCCTTCGCGACATCTCAAAATTCGTCGCCGGAATTTCCCAGCAGCGCTCGATCCCAGCTTTCGCTCCGGAGACTTTCAAAAGCTGGTACCACCGCCGCCAACACAATGCTGTGCCAAAGCAAGACCCAAACGCCCCTCCAGTCCTCCTCTGGCCCGACACTTTCAATAATTATTTCCTGCCCGGCACCGCCAAAGCCGCCGTCGAAGTCCTCGAAGCCGCCGGATTCCGTGTCATCGTCCCAAAAGCAAATCTCTGCTGCGGCCGCCCGCTCTACGACCACGGCATGCTCGACCGCGCTCAATCGCTCCTGCTTAGAATCCTCGACGAACTCTCTCCCGAAATCGAAGCCGGCATCCCCGTCGTAGGGCTCGAACCCAGTTGCGTCGCCGTCTTTCGCGACGAGCTCGTAAATCTATTTCCACATGATGAGCGCGCCCAGGCCTTGTCGCGCCAAACTTTCCTGCTGAGCGAGTTTCTCGAAACCAGAGCGAAGAACTTCCCGCTGCCCCGCCTCAATCGCAAAGCACTCCTCCATGGACACTGCCATCACAAATCCCTGATGAAAATGACCTCCGAAGAGGCCGTCCTGCGCCGCCTCGGCGTTGACTTCCAGGCTCCGGCCCCCGGGTGCTGCGGCATGGCCGGCTCGTTCGGCTTCGAACCCGAAAAGTACGACCTCTCCATCGCCATCGGCGAGATGGAACTTCTTCCCGCCGTCCGCCAGGCTCCCCACGACTGGTTGATCCTCGCCGACGGTTTCAGTTGCCGCGAACAGATCGCCCAGAGTACCCCCCGTCGTGCCTTGCATCTGGCCGACGTCCTGCAAATGGCGCTAACCGGCGGCAGCATCAGCAATGCGCCCAGCTCGCATCCTTGTCCAGAATCTGCCTCCACTCGCCAACACGAAGCCGAAGTATTCCAATCGATGAAGCGCGCTGGCATAGGTTTGGCAGCCGTGGCAGCGGTCGGAGTGCTTTTATGGGGCGTGTCCTCAAGACATTGATTTTGTGCAAGTTAACGCGTTTTATAGCTCCACGCTAACCTGCGTCTCTCGCCAGATTGCCATTCTTCTGGGACAATTACGGTACTCGCCCTTGTCTCCGGACGAAAAAGTCTGGAACCTGAATTTCTGGTTGCCGTATGGATCTCGAAACTACAATCTCTGTACCTGCCGTTGGCAAAGTGCCCGCCGAGGCCCTGCCTACCCTTGTGGCGGTTAAGCCGTCGGACGCCCCCTTGTGTGGATCCGTGCTGGTATTGATCCAATTCGACGTCTGCGAAGAGATTCGCCTCGACCAGCTTCGGCAAATCCTCGGCGCCCGCACCGTCGATGCCAGTTTCAAACACCTTGCTCCCGGATACGTCCGTTACCAGCGCCCCCCGGTGGAAGAGGCTCTCGATCCTCTTGTCCTTGAGAGTGGCGAGCGTTTGCAGTGTGACGTCAAATATTACGACTACGGCGTGGTGAGCGTTATCTTCGAGCTGCCCTTTTCTGGCGATTGGGAGGAACTGGTCCAACTTTCCAGCCGCTGGGTTTGGGACACCAACTTCGAGAGCCTGGCGACCCGCATCGTTAAGCAGAAACTCGAGCGAGCCGCTCCCGCTCTGGTTAAGCCTTACACCGCCGAGTGGTTGAAGGAAGACTATTTCATCTTCCATCTGCGTGAAGTGGCCGGCTCTCCGTCCGCTGCTGATCTGCTCGCATCTAAGGCGGACTTCATCTCCCAGGTAGTGCGCGGCGAGAACCAGCGGCTTTCCGATGGCGAACGCCAGGAAATTCTGCAATCGCGCATTTCCTACTATCCCCACGATCTGGCCGTCATCGGATGGAACGCCGCCTTCATCTACGACAGTCCTGCCGGCGCCGAAACCGCCATCCAGCTCCTGCAATACGCAAACTCGCAGTTGCTCGAGTTTCGCCACTACGACGATTTGCTCACTAAGGAACTCGAAAAAGTCTATGACTTCCTCGATAGCGGAGCCCGCGGCCTCTGGTCGCGATGGCGTACCGCCAGTGCCGCCTCGAAGCTGCACACCGTCCTGCTCGACGTGGGAGAATTGACCGAACGCGCCGACAACGCCATCAAGTTCCTCAGCGACATGTTCTCCGCACGCCTCTACAAACTCGCCGCCTCAAGAGTCGGCGTGCCCGACTACAAAGATCTGGTTCAGGAAAAGCTGAGGACCGCCGAAGAGCTTTACCGTTTCATGGTTGACGAATTCAACCAAAGCCGCGCCTTCGTGCTGGAACTTCTGGTCGTGATCATCCTGATCATCGAACTCATTTACTTCTTCCGCGGCAAACCGATCTAAACATGAGAGAGACGCAAAACTTTTTTGTACTAAGTGTCCTTCCAGCCCGCAGAACGCTTCACGGCTTCTGCAAGGCATCTCTTGTAGGGACAACGTGAATGTCTATTTCCGCAGCGCAATCAGCTTCGTACAGATCTCATCGTCGCCACCGGCTCGCCAGATACAGCACGATCGAAACCACCACGCTCACCACCACCGACGTTGCCAACGGAAAATAAACCGTCGTGTTCTTCCCACGATACAAGAAATCTCCCGGCAGCCGTCCCAGGGGAAAGTTCATCCGCCCCAACAGCATCACCACCACTCCCGCCATCACCAGCACCGCACCCAGAAGAACCAGCAGCTTCCCTAGTTCCATCCCTCACTCCCCGCGCCAGACGGCTTGTTTCGACCCTCAAACCCTGTCATAATCTTGCCCCGGAAAAGGTTCAGCCGGGGAGGTCCAGGAAATATTACTCTTCTGACGTTTCCTTCGCGCCCTACTTCGCAACCAACACACGGCAGGATTCGACTTCATCCCGGCCGCCCTTAAACTGAGCGTCCGCAGAGGATAACGATGCCATCCCTTCGACTCTTCGTCTTTCGCCTCATCTTAATTCTCGCGGGCAGTGCGTCTCCCGCATTTTCCCAGGACGTTCTCACCTACCACAACAATAACGCCCGCACCGGATTAAATTCTTCCGAGACCATTCTCACCCCGAGCAATGTAAATTCCGCCTCGTTCGGAAAGCTGTTCACTCTCCCAGTCGACGGCTTAGTCGACGCCGAACCTTTGTACCTCTCAGCCGTTCCTATCGGCGGTAGCAATCACAACCTTCTTATTGTCGCCACCGAACACGACTCGGTCTACGCCTTTGACGCGGATAACGGATCGCTCATCTGGCACACCGGCACTCTCAAATCCGGTGAGACCACTTCCGACGATCGCGGTTGTTCCCAGGTCATGCCAGAAATCGGAATTACTTCCACGCCCGTCATCCGGCGCCCCGCGGGATCCAATGGCGTGATCTACGCCGTTGCCATGTCGAAAGATTCCTCTGGCAACTATCATCAGCGCCTCCACGCTCTCGATGCCACCGCGGGCAATGAGCTTTTCAAAGGCCCCGTAGACATTACGGCCAAATTCCCCGGCACCGGCGACAACAGCTCCGGCGGCTTCGTCGTCTTCGATCCCGCGCAATACAAAGAGCGCTCAGGCCTGCTCCTTGTAGGCGGCGGAATATACCTGGCATGGGCGTCGCACTGTGACATCCGTCCCTACACTGGATGGATCATGGGTTACAGCGCCACAACCCTCGCTCAGAAGACCGTTCTCAATGTCACGCCCAACGGTAACGAAGGCGCCATCTGGGGCTCCGGCGCAGGTCTCGCCGCCGACAGTTCCGGCAACATCTTTTTCCTCGATGCCAACGGAGTCTTCGACACCACACTGAATTCCGGCGGATTCCCCGGCAGCGGCGACTACGGCAATGGTTTTCTCAGACTCGCCACCCAGGGCGGCCTGGCGGTCGCCGACTATTTCGAAATGGACAACCAGCAGCAGGAAAATGACCAGGACACCGACCTCGGCTCCGGCGGAGCAATTCTGCTGCCGCCTATCAAAGATTCCTCCGGGGTAATTTGGAACCTGGCCGCTGGCGCCGGCAAAGATTCCAATCTTTACCTCGTCAATCGCAACTCCATGGGAAAGTTCAATCCCACCAGCAACAACATCTATCAGGAACTCCCCGGAGCTTTGCCCGGTGGCATCTGGTCCATGCCCGCGTACTTCAGTGGAAAACTTTACTATGGCCCGGTGGGCCAGCCCATTCTCGCTTTTCAGTTCAAGAACGCCAGGCTGCTAACCGCGCCGGCTGCGCAGACCACCAACACTTTCGGATATCCCGGCGCCACCCCCAGCATCTCCTCCAACAAAAGCCAGAACGGCATCGTCTGGGCCGCCGAGAATACCAATCCCGCTGTCCTGCATGCCTACAACGCGGTCACTATGCACGAGCTTTACAACACCAACCAGGCCGCCAACGGACGCGATCACTTCGGCGCCGGCAACAAATACATCACCCCGCTCATCATCAACGGAAAAGTCTATGTAGGCACCACCAACAGCGTCGGCGTCTTCGGACTCCTCTCGGCCGCCGCGAAATAAAGTGGAGTGTGGCGCGAGCGCCCTCGCCCGCGAAATGCATGCAGCATCACGATCGTCGATTTTGATTCTGCTGTTGACTCTTGTTTTTCACTTCTCATCAACCGGGCCTCCTGCAGGCCCGAGTTCACTTCGCACGGTACACCGTCTTCCCCGCCACCATCGTCCAAAGCACTTTCGTCTCCCGCATCTCTTCCGGAGAAATCGTCAGAACGTCGCGGTCCAGCAATACCAAATCCGCGCGCTTCCCCGCGGCAATGGTGCCAATCGAATCAAGATTCAAGGCCTTCGCCGAATTTCGCGTGTACGCGTAAAACATCGCCTCCCGCGGCATCGCTTGCGATGCGTCCAGCACTCCCTCCGGTCCTTTGCGCGTCTCTGCTTGGTAAATTGCCTGAAACACGTTCGCGCTGGAAACCGGCCAGTCGCTCGCGCCCGAAATAATCCCGCCGTTGTCGAGGATCGATCTCGCCGGATACTGCCACTTGTAAATCTCCGCATCCAGATACGGCTTCAGGATTTCAATCGTGTCCGGACTCGCCTCCGCCCACAAAAGCTGCAAAGCGCTCACCACCCCAAGTTCCTTGAACCGCGGAAAATCCTCCGGTTGCACGAACTGTTCATGCGTAAGCGTATCCGGTAAGCCGGAATTTCCATTCGCCTTCCGCGCCGCCGCAATCCCATCCAGCGCCGCCGTCACCGCTCCGTCGCCAATCGCATGCACGTGAATAATCAATCCCTGCTTGTCCGCCGCGACGCAGAGTTCGGCAAACTTCTTCGCATCAAACAACAGATCCCCATTGCGCCCGCTGTTCTTGTACGGCTTGCTCAGATGCGCCGTCTGTGACGGATACTCCGCCACCCCATCCGCGAACACTTTGATTCCAGTCACATGTAAATTCGCAACATTCTTGTAAGCCTCGCGCGTTTTCTGCACGCCCGCGAGTTCCGCCGCCGGATCCTTCGCAAACACTTGCGGAAAAGCAACCACTTGCGACGCTAGCTCTCCTCGGTCCGCCAGCAACTTGTAGGCCTGCAACACATTGTCACCTGCCATCGGATCGAGCCATGCCGTGATTCCCATGCTGTAGTTGTATTGCAGGGCCGCGCGCCCCGCCGCCAGCAGCCGGTCAGCCGTAGGCTTTGGCAGCAGCGGTTCGATCTTCTCCGTGCCCGCGTCCACCAGAAACCCGTTCGGTTGCCCGTCTTTGTCGATGCCGTAATAACCGCGCTCCGCGGGAGAAAGCTTCTTCAAAAAATCCGCGGTGATTCCCGCACGCTGCATCAGCGCCCGATTCGCCCATGCGGTGTGTCCATCCATCCCGCGCAAAAGAACACTCTGCTTCTCGTAAGCTCCCGTGCTGAAGTCGCTATTCAGAGTGTCGGTATGCGACCAAAATTCCAGCGGCAAGCCCAGAATTTCAAGCACGTCGCCGCGCATCCCCTTGCCCGTTTTCTTTGCCTCAGCCGTAAACGGAGGAAGTTCTTTAAGCGCGTGCACTTTCTCGCTGGCGTCCGCGGAAATCAGGCTCATCCCGCCATCAATCGAGTGACTGTGCGAATCGATGAATCCCGGAAAAAGACTCTTGCCTTCCAGGTCGATCCGCTCCGCTCCCGGCGACACAGACCCCGTCACCTCAGTCAGGCTGCCCACCGCGACAATCTTATCGCCGCGAATCGCCACCGCCTCCGCATAAGGATTCTGTGGATCGCCCGTGAACACCTTGGCATGAAAGAAAATTCTCTCGCTCGAGTCTTCCTGAGCCCACGCCGACCAGCCAGCCACAGAAACAAATCCCATCGCCAAAAAAAGTACGCAGGAACTTCCAAAGAATCGTCTCACGCAAGCACCCTTTCCAACCGCGTTTTTCAAGATTTGACCAACACGGCACACAACTATACAACGCCTTACGAATTGGCGGGATTCAGCCTGATTCGAGTAGAGCGCGCAGACGGCCCATCCCGAGAGGGAGGGTTTTGGGTGGCGCAGCGCTTTTAGCGCTGCGATAAGAATTCCTGAGATTGACGGCTTCGATCCCCGAGGTATTCGGAAAGAAGGACGGACGGCTCGGTGTTTAATCTCGCTTTGCGTCACAAAGTACTTGACCCATGGACCCTTGCAATCTATTCTGGTGTTCAATGCCCAGTCCCCGCCAGCATCGCCTCCGCCGCCCCCGCCGCCCCGTGCGATCCATCCCCGCGAGCGCCACGCCAAATCTAGTCCCCGATCCCGCCGCCGACCTTCGCTTCATTCGCGATACCATGGAGCGCTCCGCCTCCTTCACCGCCGTCCCCGGTTGGGGACAAGTCATCCTCGGCCTCACCGCGCTCGCCTCCGCCTGGATCGCCGCCCGCCAGTCCAACTCCGCCGCATGGCTCAAAGTCTGGCTTGCCGAAGCGCTCCTCGCCGCCCTCATCGCTGTCATTTCCACGCGCTGGAAAGCCAACCGCCGCGGCCTTCCACTCTTCACCGGTCCCGGACGCAGAGTCGCCCTCGGTCTCTTTCCCCCACTCATCGCCGGCGCACTTATCACCTTCTTGCTCGACCGCGCCGCCCTCGATTCCGCCCTCGCACCCGCCTGGCTCCTTCTCTACGGCGCCGGCATCATCACCGGAGGCGCGTACTCCGTCTCCATTGTCCCCGTCATGGGCCTCTGCTTCATGGCCACCGGCGCGATCGCAGTCGTCGCCCCGGCAGCCTGGGCCAACTGGTTTCTGGCCGCCGGTTTTGGCGGCCTCCACATCATCTTTGGATTTCTCATTGCCCGGAGGCACGGTGGCTAGAGCACTCGCCCACCGCCGCAAGCCCGCGAAAGCTGCTCCCGCCCGCGCGCACATCCCCGCTCGTCCTCTCGAACTCCCCGAACTCGACCGCCTCATTCACGAGCGCATTCGTCTCGGAATCGTCAGCGCCCTCGCCACCAACGCCAGCCTCAGCTTCAAGGACCTCAAGCGCATCCTCAAGACCACCGACGGCAACCTCAGCGTCCACGCCCGCAAGCTCGAAGAGGCAGATTACATTTCCTGCCTGAAATATTTCGAAGCCCGCGTCCCCCGCACCGAATACCGCCTCACCCCCGCCGGACGCCGCGCCCTCGCCCAGTACCTCGACCAAATGGAGCAATGGATCCGCCTCACCCGCGACCAATAATTAGGCCTGTGTGGCGCGGGCGCCCTCGCCCGCGAACGCCGGCAGCATGGAAAGACCACCGCCTTCAGCGGCGCTTAAAGCGTTCACAATCAGCTCGGGTTAAAAGCCCTGAGATCTGCCGACTCCCCAATGCTACAATTCGCCGCATGAAACGCGTACTCCTCTGCCTCGTCGCCACCCTGCTCACCGCCC
>WNFC01015704.1_pt1 | contig 20381 bp, 18 predicted proteins | sample 5400541 | NCBI WGS metagenome assembly WNFC01 (sample SAMN13153342, study PRJNA577476) | soil metagenome | isolation source: 120 cm saprolite under Douglas fir tree site 2 hole 2 replicate 1 | place: USA:California | collected 2015-04-18
ACGCCTGGGCCTGGAGGTCGCGAGACACCTCTTGCGCAGATTTCCCGATGGCGTATTCGTCGCCGAGCTGGGCCCCTTGTCGAGTCCAGAGCTTGTTCCGGCCACCGTGGCGAGCGCGCTCAGTCTGACGCATGTAGCGCACACCTTGTCAGACGAAGGTGTCGCGGGTGCGGTCGGCACCAAGCAGCTCCTGCTGGTCATCGACAATTGTGAGCATGTGATCGAGGCGGCGGCCCGCATGGCAGAGGCACTGTTGCGCGCCAGCCCGGGCGTCTCTCTGCTCGCCACCAGCCGCGAGGCCCTGCGAGTCTCCGGCGAGTACGTCTACCGGGTCCCGTCGCTCGATGTGCCAGGGGAAGACACCCAGGACGTGGAAGACGTCTTTCGGTACGCTGCGGTCAGGCTGTTCGTGTCGCGGGCCCATGCCGTGGAGCCACGATATGTTGCCGGGGGCCCCGTCGCGGTGGCGACCGTCGCCATTTGCCGGCGCCTCGACGGGATCCCGCTCGCGATCGAGCTCGCCGCGACGCGCATCGCGGGGTTCGGTGTCGCTGGGGTGGCCGCCCGGCTGGACGACCGCTTCAGGCTGCTGACTGGCGGCAGCCGCACGCTACCCCGCCACCAGACGATGCGTGCGACGCTCGACTGGAGCTTCGAGCTCCTGTCCGAATCCGAGCGGGTGGTCCTGTGCCGGCTGGCGGTCTTCGTCGGGGCCTTTACGCTGGACGCAGCCAGTGCCGTCGCTGCGGGCGTCGACATCCCCGCTTCGGAGGTGGCCGATTCGGTCGCGAATCTGGTGGACAAGTCGCTCGTGTCGACGGATGTCGGCGGCGCGATCGTGTACTACCGCCTGCTCGAGACGACGCGCGCCTACGCGCGAGAGAAGCTCAACGAGAGCGCCGAATTCGACCACGTCGCGCGACGCCACGCCGAGTACTTTCGAGACCTCTTCGAGCATGCCGAGGCCGAGCTGGAGACGCGGCCCATCGCCGAGTGGCTCGGTGCGTACCGGCCGCACATCGACGACGTGCGCCTGGCCCTCGACTGGGCCTTTTCACCGCGCGGCGATGCCGGCGTCGCCGTGGTGCTCACCGCGGCAGCCCTGCCGCTGTGGACGCACCTGTCGCTGGTGACTGAATGTCGCGGGCGAGCCGAGCAAGCGATTGCTCGCCTCGGACATCAGGTGCCCGGCGATCCGCGCCGTGACATGCAGCTTTATCTCGCGCTTGGCCTCGCCACCAACTTGCAGACCCAGGGCGGCGGGCAGGAAATGAACGCCGCCTTGACGAAGGCTCTCGAGCTTGCCGAGATCAGGAACGACACCCGGTGCCGGTTGCGAGCGATACACGGACTCTATGTCCATCGCCTCACCACGGGCGACTATCGCGATGCGCTGAGTCTCGGCGAGAAGTTCCGCGCCGTCGCAACCGAAACCGCCGATCCTTCCGATGTGGCGACCGGCAGTCAACTCATCGGTCTTGCGTTGCACATTCTGGGCGACCAGCCTGGTGCGCGTCGGCACCTCGAGCCGCTGGTTGGCTTGCGCTTCCCGACGGCTCGGACGTCGCACGTCATCCTCTATCAATTCGACCAGCGAGTGCTGATCGACGGCACCTATGCGCGCGTTCTCTGGTTGCAGGGATTGAGCGATCAGGCAATGCGGCTCACAGAGAGTCTCGTGGATTACGCCCGCTCGAACGATCATGGGCTCTCATTTCTGCAGACCCTGATCTTCACGGCGTGCCCGGTCGCGCTGTGGGTCGGTGATCTCACGACCGCCGATCGCCACATGAGACTGGCGTTCGACCTCGCCGCCAGGCATGCACTGGAGATCTGGAAAGTCTGGGCGCAGTGCTTCGAGGGGATACTGGCGATCAAGCAAGGGCATCATCGCGCTGGCTTAGAATTGCTCCAGTCGGCTCTTGAGAGACTGGCCGAGCAAAGTTCTCATCACCAGATGAATCTGTTCCTTGCGGAGCTAGCTCTGGGCCTCGGCGGCGCCGGGCAGATGGCCGATGGGCTGGTCGTGGTCGACAGGGCGCTGACACGCGCTGAGCAGACGGAATCGGCAGGGCACCTCGCAGAGCTGCTTCGCACGAGGGGGGAGTTGCTTCTCCTGGGGCGAGAACCGACCGCTGCCGGGACGGCCGAGCAATGCTTCCAACAGGCACTCGACATGGCGCGACGCCAGGGCGCTCTCTCCTTGGAGTTGCGAGCCGCGACGAGCCTCGCCCGCCTCTGGCGCGAACAGCAGCGTGTGAGCCAGGCGCGCAAGCTGCTGGCGCCCGTCTACCGCCGCTTTACCGAGGGGTTCGAAACCGCCGATCTCGTCGCCGCCAGAACGCTTCTCGCGTCGGTTCGCTGAGCGATGAGAGAGTGTCCGCTACTGCTTGCGCACTGCGCACCGAGACGGTAAAGAGACGGGGCATGCACGGCAAGGTCGTGGTGATGACCGGCGGCACCTCGGGAATCGGCGAGGTCGCGGCCGCGCGTCTGGCCGGCCTGGGCGCGCGGCTGGTGCTGGTGGCGCGGGACCGCGCGCGCGGCGAGGCGACGCTGGCGCGCCTACGCGCGCGGGCGCCCGGCGTCGGCCACGTCGCGCACTACGCCGACCTCTCCCTCATCGCCGACACCAAGCGAGTGGCCGCCGAGATCGCGGCGGCGGAGCCACGGATCGACGTGCTGATCAACAACGCGGGCGCGATGTTCGGCCGCCGCCGGGTCACGGCGGACGGCCTCGAGCTGACGTTCGCGACCAACCACATGTCGTACTTCCTCCTCACTCACGGCCTGCGCGAGCGCCTGCTCGCCTCCGCGCCCGCGCGGGTGGTGAACACGTCCTCCGCCGCGCACCGCCGGGCGGGCCTCGACTTCGAAGATCTTCAATCGACCCGCGACTATCGCGGCTTCACGGCCTACAGCCGCTCCAAGCTGTGCAACATCCTCTACACGCGCGAGCTGGCCCGGCGATCGGCCGGGACCGGGGTCACCGCCAACTGCCTGCACCCGGGCTTCGTGGCCACGCGCTTCGGCGACGCGAGCGGCGGACTCTTCTCCTACGTGGTGCGCGCCTCCAAGCAGGTGTTCGCGATCTCGAGCGACAAGGGAGCCGAGACGCTCGTCTACCTCGCGTCGTCGCCCGAGGTGGCCACGATCAGCGGCGGCTACTTCTACCAGTGCCAGCTCGCGACGCCCACGCGCGCCGCGCAGGACGACGCGGCGGCCCGGCGGCTCTGGGCCGAGACCGCCCGGCTCGCCGGTCTCTCCGGCTGACCTCACGCGGGGGCGGCCGGCGCCGCGCCGGGCGGCCGGGCCTCGTCCGGCACGCGCCCCGCGTCGCGCAGCGCCCGCGCGAAGGGCCCGCGCAGCCTCCCCGGGGTGACGCGCGCCACCGTGACCCGGTCGGCCTCGACGAAGCGCGCGAGGGAGCGCGCGGCCTCGGCGATCCCGGCCAGCATGCCGTCCCGATCGATCGCGGGGCCGCCCATCGGTGGCGTCTGCCCGCGCGCGGCCCACCCCTCGAGGTGCACGTGGCGGACCTCGAGGTGGTGCTCGCCGCGGTGGGCCTTGGCGTCGAGCCGGCCGACGAGCTGGCCGTCGTGGAGGATCGGCAGCGTGTAGTAGCCGTGGACCCGCTTCGGCCCCGGCGTGTAGACCTCGATGCGGTAGTCGAATCCGAAGACGCGCGAGACGCGGTCGCGATACCAGAGCAGCGAGTCGAACGGCGCGAGCAGGGTGGTGCCGTGCGAGGCCGCGGGCAGCCTTCCGGCTCGTCCGAGCGCGGGCAGGTCGCGGGTCAGCGCGAGCCAGCGCGTCGTCGAGCCCTCCACCGCGATCTCGGTCACCAGCCCCTCCGCGATCATCGCGCGCAGCGCGGCGCGCCGCGCGGAGGTCGCGCCGCGCGGGTAGGTGAGGTAGTGGGTGAGATCGAGCTCGATCGCGGCGCCCATCGCGTGGAGCGACCGCTCGATGTGCCAGCGGAGGAACGTCTCCGCCGACACCACCTCGCCGCCGGCGGTCGCCGGGAGCACCCGCTCCAGCAGATCGAAGCGCTTCTGGAAGTGGCGCCGGGAGTGGATGGTGAGGACGCCGGTCATCCAGAGGTAGTGGAGCGCGTGCTGCACCGGCCGCCAGTCCCACCACCCGCGGTGTCCCGGCGCGGGCCGCCGTCCCTCGAGCTCGGCGTGGCCCATGGGCCCGCCGGCGCGGATCAGGTCGGTGACGGTGCCGAGCAGGCGTGTGTTCTTGCGCAGCCAGCCCGACCAGCCGGTGTGCCGCACGCGATAGTCGAGCATCGCGCGCTTCCACCACGGCAGCATCGAGGCGGGCACCAGACAGGCGGCGTGCGCCCAGTACTCGAGGAGGAGCCGGCGGCGGTAGACGAGGCGATCGAGGCGCGCCCGCTCGTAGGGGCCGAAGCGGCTCCACACCGTGAGATAGTGCGCGCGCTCCACCACGTTGATCGAGTCCATCTGGAGACCGCCCACGTCCTCGACGAAGCGCGTCAATCGGTGGGGCGTCAGGCCATGGGCGCGCGGGCGACCGAGATGCTGCCGGTGCAGGAAGAGCGCCCGCACCGCGTGACGTGAGAAGACACGCATGGCGCTTGAGAGTATCATCCGTCCATGGGGACACGCCGGGGACTCCTGATCGCGGGCCTGCTCGCCTCCCTACTCGGGCCCCCCCCGGCCCACGCGGTGGAGTACCGTCTGGAAGTCGCCAACCTCTGGGAGACCGCGCTCTATCCGTTCGCCAAGCCGGCCGAGCTGCGCGACGGCGCCTCCGGCCCCGGGCTCGAGCAGCTCGAGGCGAGCCTGGACCAGGGGGCCATGCCGCACGCGGTCGTGCTGCGAGACCGCACGCTGCGGTGGTCGAGCGAATCGGTGGCCCACGCCTACGGCACGGTGCGGGTGCTGGCCGAGATCAAGGCGGCCGGTGACGGCACGCGCTGGGACGAGGTGCGCTGGGAGGGCAAGCCGGGCGAGCGGAGTGTGTGGATGGTGCTGCCTAGCGGGCGCGGCCTGCCGCAGCAGCTCTACCGCGTCGTGCTCAAGGGCGACGGCCCCGCGCGCCAGTTCATGGCGTACGTGCCGGTGAACGGCTCCCGGAGCGCGGCGGTGAAGTATCCGCTCGCCTTCCTCTGGTTCTACGAGGAGCGCGGCCTCATCTGGGACCGCTACGTCTCGCAGAGCCTGGACCTCGGCGGAGGGCTGGGCGCAGTGGTGGGGGAGAACTCCAACCAGACCTTCCCGGATCAGGCCTACCTGATCGTGCAGCAGGGCGCCCAGCCCACGACCTACAAGGCGGTGCTGCTCTGGCGCGATCCGGGCTACGATTTCCAAGCGCCGGGAAGGCCCGGCCACCGGAGGTCGCGCTAGCTCTCTCAGGCCTCAGCGCACCGACGCCGCGAAGATCCGCAGGTAGTTGCCGCCCACGATCTTGGCGGTGTCGGCGGGCGTGAAGCCGCCCCGCAGCATGGCGTCCACCAGGCCAGTGAACTTGTCGTAGTCGGGGAAGAGGCCGCCGCTCGCCGAGGCGTCGGTGCCGATGCTGACGTGGTCCACGCCGACCACGTCCACCATCTCCTTGAGGCCCTCCACGTAGAGCTCGGGCGTCGCGAAGAAGTGCCAGACTCCGATGGAGCCGCCGGTGTCCGCGATCGCCTGCGCGTGATCGGGCGTGATCTGCCGCTCCACCAGCGGAGTCTCGCCCTGGGCCTTCGAGCCGCGCAGCGCGGTGTGGGAGAGCAGGAGCGGCCCGCTCGTGGCGCGCGCGGCCTGCTTCACGGTGTCGGCGGTGGCGTGGGCCACGTCGACGACCACGCCCAGGCGATTGCACGCGCGGATGACGTCGGCCCCGAACGGGGTGAGCCCGTTGTGGGTGACCGCGCCGGTCTGGAAGTCGCCGATGTCGTTCGGGGTGTAGTGGACGAGCTGCATGGTGCGGACACCACGCTGGTACGACTCTTCGAGACGCTCGAGCTTGCGCTCGAGGAAGTCGAGGCCCTCGATGTCCATGATGATCGCGGGCGCGCCCGCCGCGTGCGCGGCCTTCACGTCGGCCGCGGTGAGGATGCGCCGGATGCCGTGCTTGGCGCACAGCTCGTCCACCCAGCCGAGCCGCTCCAGGTGGTACTGGTAGAGGAACCCGGGCTCGGGCTCCCGCAGGGCCCGCAGCACGTTCCTCGCGTCGCGGCCGAGGATGGGCCCGTCCGGCACGTCGGCCAGGCAAAGCACCGCGATGCGGCCGGCGCGCATGCTGCGGGCCAGGCCGTCGCTCGGCGCGGCGGTCCGCGAGGTGATGCCGTTCGGACCGGCGTGGGTGTGCACGTCGACCGAGACGTGCTCGCGCAGCAGCTTCGCCGCCGCCGGGTAGGGCGTGTCCGCGGTCGCGGCGGCGGGCGCCTCCGGGCGGGCGCCCGCGCACCCGGCGACCATGGCCGAGGCGGTGGTGAGCAGCGTGCTCCACATCCATTCCCGGCGGGTCCAGTGAAGCGTGTGGCCGCAGCAGGTCATGACGATCTCCTCAGGGGTTGACCGCGCCGTGCTCGCGCAGGAAGGTGAGCCCACCGCGCGCGTCGTCCAGGTCCAGCTCCAGCACCCCGGGCAGCCCGGCGAAGGCGGGATGCCGCGCCACCGAGACCACGCCCATGCCGATGGTGCCGGTGCCGGGCGCGGCGTGGCGGTCCCGGTGCGCCCCGCAGGGAAGCTGGCAGTCGTTCAGGTGAAAGGCCATCACGCGCTCGAGCACGCCCTCGGCGGCGAGCGCGTCGGCGAGGCGCGCCCCGCCCTCGTCGCCCGAGAGGTCGAAGCCGGCGGCGTGGAGGTGGCAGGTGTCGATGAGCAGGCCGAACTGCTCGGGGGGCGCGCCCACGTCGCGGATCAGCCGGGCCAGCTCGGGAATGGTCTGGCCCAGCTCGCTCCCCTCGCACGAGTTCTCGAGCAGGAGCCGCGGGCCGGCCGGCATCTTCGCGATCAGCTCGCCGAGCTTGCGGGTGGCGAGGACCAGCGCCTCCTCCGCGCTCGGGTGGCCCTTGGCGTAGCCCACGTGGAAGCACACCGCGTCGAGCCCGACCTCCGCCGCCACCTTGAGATCGGCGAGCAGGCTCGACACCGACGAGTTGCGGATGCGGCCCTCGGGGCTCGCGAGGTTGACGAGGAGCGAGCCGTGGGCCACGCCCCACGTGCGCCGGCCGGCCAGGCCCTCGACCAGCGCGGCCCGGTCCGCCGGCTCGGGGACGCCGTAGTTGCCGAAGCGCCCGGGATCCCGCAGCACCGTCTGGTAGACGTCCACGCCCTCCTGGGTGAGGAGCGCGGGGATCGAGCCGAGCGGGGGGTCGATGGACAGTCCGACGCGCATTTCGGTACTCTACCACCCATGACGAGACCCGGCGCCGCCCCGATCGTGGTCGTGGTCCTGGCCCTCACGCTCCTGCTCGCGCCCCGCCCCGCTCCCGCGCAGTCCCCACCGCCGCTCACGCCGGCGCAGGCCGCGCTGCGCGAGATCTACAAGGAGCTGGTGGAGATCAACACCACGGATTCGGTCGGCGACACCACGGTGGCGGCCCACGCGATGGCGGCACGCCTCAAGGCCGCCGGCTTCACCGACGGCGAGCTCCGCATCGTGGTGCCGCCCGGCGCGCCCAAGAAGGGCAACCTGGTGGCCCGGCTCAAGGGGCGCGGCACCGGCAAGCCGATCTTGCTCCTGGCTCATCTCGACGTGGTCGAGGCCAAGCGCGAGGACTGGGAGCGTGATCCGTTCACGATGGTCGAGGAGGGCGGCTACTTCTACGCGCGCGGCTCGGTGGACGACAAGGCGATGGCCGCGATCTTCGTGGCGAACCTGGCGCGCTACCGGCAGGAGGGCTACGCGTCCGACCGCGACCTGATCCTGGCCCTCACCGCGGACGAGGAGCTGGGCTCGAGCTCGCGGTGGAACGGCGTGAGTTGGCTGCTCAAGCACGACCGCGCCCTGATCGAGGCGGAGTACGCGCTGAACGAGGGCGGGGGCGCGGAGATGACGCGGGACGGCCGGCCGATCCTGCTGCGCCTGCAGGCCGCCGAGAAGGTGAGCGTAACGTTCCGGCTCGAGACCAGGAACCCGGGCGGCCACAGCTCGCTGCCCCGGCCGGATAACGCCATCTATCAGCTCGCGGCCGGCCTCGGGCGGCTCTCCCACCTCGAGTTCCCCGCGAAGCTCAACGAGATCACTCGCGGCTACTTCCAGCGGAGCGCGCCCCTCTTCGAGGCGGCCACCGCGGCGGACATGCGCGCGGTGGCCCGCGACGGCGGCCCCGATCCGGCCGCCGCCTCCCGGCTCTCCGCCCGCTCGGCCGGCTACAACTCGCTGATGCGGACCACCTGCGTGGCCACCCGCCTCGAGGGCGGGCACGCGAGCAACGCGCTGCCCCAGAGCGCGCGGGCCACCGTCAACTGCCGCGTGCTGCCCGGCGAGCCGATCGACGGGGTGCGCGAGGCGACGACCGCCGCGCTCTGGCCCGGTATCCCGGTGATCCCCACCATGTCCACCGGCGCCACCGACTCGCGCTTCCTGCGCAACGCGGGGATCCCGGCCTACGGGGTCTCCGGCCTCTTCCTCGGCCCGGACGACGCGCGCTCCCACGGCCTCAACGAGCGCATGCCGGTCGCCTCGCTCTGGGGCGGCCAGGAGTTCCTCTACCGCCTGGTGAAGACGCTCGGCGGCGGCCGCTGAGGCGGACGATCACCCGCGCGCGAGGCGCGGGAGCACCGCGCGGCCGAAGAGCTCCACGGTTTGCACCGGATCCGCGGCCAGGCTCACCGTGAACATGAGCTGCGTGACCCCGGCCGCCTCGGCGGCCCGGACCTGGGCGAGGCAGTCCTCCGGCGTGCCCGCGACGGCCAGGCGCGCGCGCAGGTAGTCGAAGATCCCGAGGCGGCGGGTCAGCCCGGGGTCCATCTCGCGCTGCCGCGTGGTGTAGGTGGCGCGCAGCTCGCGCACCGCGGGTACGAGTGCGGCGGGCACGCCGCGGCCTTCCGGATCCGGTCCCAGGATGTAGGCGGCCACGAAGCCCAGGATGTTGCCGAGTTTCTCGAGCGCGTCCTCGCGCCGCTCCGCCACGTCGAGGCAGGCGATCGACCAGACGTCGACCGCGCCGGCCGGCCGGCCCGCGGACGCGGCGCCCTCGGCGAGGAGGGCGCGGACCCGGGTCACCTCGGCCGCCCCGAGCCCGTAGTTCACGAAGGCGCCGTCGGCGGCGGCGCCCGCCGCCCGGAGCGCGGCCGGCCCCGACGCGGCGGCGTAGACTGGCACCGGGCGCTTGACCCAGGGCAGGTGCGTGGCCGCCCCGCGCCACGCGGCGGGCGCGCCGGAGAGCGCGGTCTTGAGGAACGCGAGGCCCTCGCGCAGCTCGGCCGCGCGGGTGGGCGCGCCGCCCACGTTGGCGACACCGCTGTGCCCGGCGCCGATTCCGAGGATGGTCCGGCCGCCCGCGGCCAGATCGACCGAGGCGGCGGCGGAGGCGGTGATCGACGGGTGGCGCGTGACCAGGTTGGTCACGCACGTCGCGAGCCGAACCCGCGAGGTCGCAGCGGCCGCGAGGGTCATGGCCACCCACGGGTCGAGCGCGTTGCCCGGGGTATCCGCGATGCCGACCAGGTCGAAGCCGAGCTCCTCGCCGAGGCGAGCCATGCGCGCGGTGTACTCCGGCGTGTACGGCCAGAAGAAGAAGCCGACGCGCATCGGCGGGTTACGGCTTGGCCGGGGGATACTCGCGCGAGTAGGGCGGGCTCTTGAGGAACTCCTCCGGCTTGTAGGTCCAGAACTGCGAGACGGCCGGGTAGGTGTGGATCACGGTGGTGGCGAGCTTGCCGCCGGCCTGGTCCACCCGCAGCACGTAGACGTTCTCGGTGGGGTTGCCCCAGTCGTCGAGCTTGATCGGCCCGCGCGGGTCCGGGGTCGTCTCGATCGCCCGGCGGATCGCGGCCACCAGCTTCTCGCGGTCCTCGACCTGGCCGTTGAGGGCGTTGGCGGCCTCGGTGATCCACCGGCCGCTGCTGTACATGATCGCGTGGAAGTAGGCGGGGGTGCGTCCGAGCTTACCCTCGGCCAGCTTCATGAAGGTCTGGTTGGCCGGCGTCTGCAGCGTGGGACTCCAGAGGAGCGTGCCGATGGTGCCGACCGCCTCGTCCCCCATGCCGCGCAGCGCGCTCTCGTCGATCATGACCCCGGTGCCGATGAGCGGGGTCTTGCCCTTGAGCCCGGCTTCACCGTATTGCTTCACGAAGCGCACCGCCTGGCCGGCCACGAAGACCGCGCACACCGCGTCGACGTCCTTGGCCACCTGCGAGAGGTACGGGGCGAAGTCGAGCACGTTGAGCGGCACCCAGATCTTCTGCACCACCCGACCGCCCGCGTCCTCGAACACCCGCTGGAAGCCGCCCGCCTCCTCGTGGCCGAAGCCGTTGTCCATCGCGATGACCGCCACTCGCTTGTACTTCAGCGTCTTCGCCGCGTAATCGCCGAGAGGGTGCATGATCTGGCTCGCCGCGAAGTTGGAGCGGAGGATCCACTTGGCGATCTTGCGCTTGGTGAGGTCGTCCGGAGTGGTGAGGAAGAGGGTCGGGAGCTGGTCCTTCTCGATGAGGGGCACCAGGCTGTTGCCCACGTTGACCAGCAGCACGCCGGTGAGCACGTGGATCTTGTCGTGGCCGACCAGCTTGCGGTACTTGGCGATGGCGGTGGCCGCGTTGCCCTCGGTGTCCTCCTCGATCAGCTCGATCTTGCGCCCGGCCGCCTGGTAGTTGACCTGCTCGAGCGACAGCTTGAGCCCGTCGAGCATGTCCTTGCCGGCCTGGGCGAAGATGCCGGTGAGCGGGCCGAGATAGCCGATGCGGATGGTCTCCGCGGCGACCGCCGGCCCCGCGGCCGCGAGGGCCACGACGAGGCAGACGACGGCGGTCAGCGCGATTCGGATCGATCCCATGGGCGCGGCTCCGTCGGGCGGGCTGATACTAGCCCCCGCTAGTCGCAGAACTTGCACGGCGGATAGTTGCGATCGTAGGGCGGCGTCTTCAGATACTCGTCCTGCTTGTAGGTCCAGAACTGGGAGACGTTCGGATAGGTGTGGATCACCGTGTTCTGGAGCTTGCCGCCCACCCGCTCCACCTTCCGGATGTAGACGTTCTGGCTCGCGTTGCCCAGGTCGTCCATCTTCATCGGGCCCCGCGCGTCGTCCTGGATCTCGACCTTGCGGAGGGCGGCGAGGAACTTCTCCTTGTTCTCCACCTCGCCGTTGATCGCCTTCATCGCCTCGTAGTACCAGCGCGCGCCGGTGTAGCCCTCCGCCGAGTAGAGCGACGTCGGCCGGCTGTAGCGCTTCTCGTAGGCGGCGGAGAACTTCCGGTTGGCCGGGGTGTCGAGCGCGCTGCTGTAGATCAGCGAGGTGATGATCCCGAGCGACTCGTCGCCCATGTTCTTGAGGATGTTCTCGTCGGTGAGGGTCCCGATTCCGATGAGCGGGAACTTGTCCTTGAGGCCCACGTCGCTCCAGGTCTTCACGAAGCGCGGGGAGAGACCGCCGGTGTGGCAGGCGTAGACGCCGTCGATGTCCTTCTTCAGCGAGGCGAGATAGGGCGCGTAGTCCTGGACCGAGAGCGGCGTCCAGATCCGCTGCACCACCTTGCCCCCGAGGTCCTCGAACACGCGCTGGAAGCCCGCATTGGATTCCCAGCCGAAGGCGTAGTCCATGCTGATCGTGGCGACCCGACGCAGCTTGAGCTGCTTGTAGGCGTAGTCGCCCAGCGGGTGGGTGGCCTGGCTGCTCGTGAACGACGTGCGCACGATCCAGCGCACCGGCTTGCGCTGGGTGATGTCGTCGGGCGCGGTCACCGGGTAGACGGTGGGGATCTTGTTCTGCTCGACGTAGGGCGCGACCGCGTAGCCGGTGGCGGCGAGGAGCCCGCCCGCGATCGTGTGCACCTTCTCCTGCTCGACCAGGCGCCGCACCTTGGTGACCGCGCCGGTCGGCTCGGGGTCCGAGTCCTCCACGATGACCTTCACCTCGCGGCCCGCGACCTTGTTGCCGACCTCTTCCCAGAAGAGGTTGAAGCCGTCGGTCATGTCCTTGCCGGTCTGCGAGAAGTTGCCGGTGAGCGGTCCGAAGTAGCCGATGCGGATCGGATCGGCGGCGTGGGCGGGCCGGGCCGCCGCGGCCGCCATCGCGCCGCTCATGGTCACGAGGAACTGTCGCCTGTGCATGGACTGGCCTCCTCCTCAGCGAGGAAACTGCGGGTGTCTGGGCCGCTAGACTAGGGAGCGCACCGCGATTTGTCAACCGCGGCGGGCTTGACAGGCCGATGCGGTGTCGGCAGAGTCGGGCCATGCTGAACGCGACCCGGGACCTGATCCTGCCCACCACCATCACCGGCTCCTATCCTCGGCCGCACTGGTTCACCGAGGAGCTGCGCGGGCGGAGCTTCAAGGACGCGCTCGGCGACTCGCGCTTCCGCGAGCAGTACCTGGACGCGGTGGCCTGTCTGGTGCGCGAGCAGGAGATGGCCGGGCTCGATCTGGTCACCGACGGCGACGCCCGGTTCGACCTCACGGTGGGGGGCAAGTCGTGGTTCTACTACGTGATCGAGCGCCTCCGGGGCATCACCGGCGCCCAGGACCGCTCGACCGGCGGCGGCTGGAAGGCGCTGCGGCCCGGCCACATCCTCTACGAGGTGATGGAAGCCTACCAGCCCGCGGTGGTCGGAGAGCCGCTCGCGCGCGGGCCGCTCCAGTACTCGGCGCTCTTCAAGACCGCCCAGCGGCTCTCGGCCAAGCCGGTGAAGTTCGGGGCGATCACCGCCCAGTCGCTCGCCAAGATGCTGGTGAACCAGCACTATGGTGCCGACCGCGACGTGATCCTGGCCCTGGCCGACATCTTCAACGCCGAGCTCCGGGAGGTCGCGGCCACGGGCTGCCGGGTCATCCAGGTGGAGGAGCCGCAGCATCACATCGCGAGGGCGGCGGGCGCCTCCGATGAGGACCTCGAGTTCTACACCGAGTCGGTGAACCGGGAGATCGCGGGCGTCGACACCGAGATCTGGCTGCACACCTGCTGGGGCAACCCGAACCAGCAGCCGCTGCACTGGGAGCGGCCGTCCTACGAGCGCTCGCTGCCGTATCTCCTGGCCACCAACGCCGACGTGCTCACGCTCGAGTGCGCGTCGACCAACGGGCGCGACCTGCCGCTGCTGGCCCGGCATCGCACCGACAAGAAGATCGCGATCGGGGTGGTGAACCACTCCACCGCGGCGGTGGAGCCGCCGGAGGTGGTGGCGGCCCTGATCCGGCGCGCGCTCGAGTACGTGCCACCGGAGCGCCTGATCCTCTCCACCGACTGCGGCTTCGGGCGCGAGGGACTCGCCCGGCGCATCGCGTTCTACAAGAGCGTGGCCATCAACCTGGGTGCCAACATCGTGCGCCGCGAGCTGAAGCTGCCGGAGGCCGAGATCCCGGCCGCCGACCCACGCTTCACCTTCGCGGGCTGAGACCATCCCCCTCTCCCCGCTGGGGAGAGGGCAGGGTGAGGGGAAAGGTGAGGGAGGACGACAATGACTCTGATCAAGGTGCGAGACCTGGCTTGGGCGCGGATGCGCGCGCCGGACCTGGACGCGATGGAGGAGTTTCTCACCCACTTCGGCCTCACGCGGGCCGCCCGCACCCCGACCGCGCTCTTCATGCGCGGCACGGACCCGGTCCACCACATCCACGTGACCGAGAAGGCGGACGACGCGGGCTTCGTGGGCTTCGCCTACCACGCGACGAGCGAGGCGGACCTGGCGCGGGTGGCCGCCGCCCCGGGCGCCTCCGCGGTGGAAGCCCTCGACGAGCCGGGCGGCGGCAAGCGGGTGCGCCTGCGCGAGCCCAACGGCTACCAGGTCGAGGTGATCTGGGGTCTCGAGGCGCTCCCGGCGATCCCGGTGGCGCATACCCCGATGAACACCGGCGCCGAGCCCCTGCGGCGAGCGGGGACCCTGATGCGGCTGCGCAAGTCGCCGACCCCGATCAAGCGCATCGGCCACGGGGTGATGGGTACCCCGAAGGTGCGGGAGACCGTGCAGTGGTTCCGCGACACGCTCGGGTTCATTGGCTCGGACGACGTCTACGCCGGCCAGAAGGACAACCTCATCGGCTCGTTCAACCGTTGCGACCGGGGCGAGGAGTACGTGGACCACCACACCCTCTTCTGCGTGCACAACGAGCGGGCGGGCCTGAACCACGTCTCCTTCGAGGTGCCGGACGTGGACGCGGTCTTCAAGGACCACGAGTATCTCGCGGGCCTCGGCAAGTACGAGCACATGTGGGGCGTGGGGCGGCACCTGCTGGGTAGCCAGGTCTACGACTACTGGTCCGACCCGTGGGGCCGCGTGCACGAGCGCTGGGCGGACACCGACCGCCTGAACGCCCGGAGCGGCTCCAATCTCCTGTCCGCCGAAGAGGGGCTCGTCAGCCAGTGGGGCGAAGACCCGCCGGAACGGTTCATCCGCCACGTGACGACGTAGCCGAGCCGCTGGCTCGGCTGCGGCGCATCTGCCGGTCCCTGCCCGGGACCACGGAGAAGGTCTCCCACGGGGAGCCCACGTTCTGGGTGAACGGCAAGATGTTCGCCATGCTCGACAACCACCACCACGGCGCCCCGCACGTGGGGGTGTGGCTCGCGATGCCGCTCGGCGCCCAGGAGGCGCTGGTCTACGCGGAGCCGAAGCGCTACTACGTGCCGCCCTACGTGGGCAAGCGCGGCTGGGTGGGCATGCGCCTCGACGCCCGCCCGAGCTGGAAGAAAGTCGAGCAGGTCATCCGCGAGGCCCACGCGTTGATCGCTAGGACCAGACTTCCTTCGGGAAGGGGAGCCCTTCCAGATCCGCGTCGGTGAGCGGCGCGTCCTTCTCCACCCCCATCTCGTCGAGGAACCAGTAGATCTGTCGCAGATGCTGCGCGGAGTGCCACGTCGTGCGCTCCATGAACTCGGGCGCCGACTGCGGACCGTAGTACGTGCTCACCTCTCCGTCGCACCAGCCGGGCCGGGCGAAGTAGGCCCGGAGGCGCTGGCGCACCGTCTCGCCGTAGCGCGCCACCGCATCGCCGTCGGCCATCTCGGGCGGCGCGTTCTCCTCGAACCACGCCCCGTCGAGATGCCCCAGCTCCCGCGTATCCGCGAACGAGGCGGCCACCCGGAAGACGTGGAAGCCGAGCTGGCGCACGGTGCGATCGCGCCCGGGATACTTCATGCCGAGGTGCTCGCGCGGCACCTGCCGCATCGCGCGCTGGGTGGCGTCGAGGACCACGTCCATGCGTAGGGCCAGCTCGGCCGGCGTCAGCTTCTTGGCCGCGCGGTAGCGCACCCCGACCAGCTCGGCCAGCGCCTGCGGGTTCCAGCCGTGGACGATGCGGTCGCCCACGATGGTGGCGGGCACGCGCTGCACGCCGAACGCGGTGAGATCGGCGCGCCGCTCCGGCTGGGCCTCGACGTCGAAGCCCTCGAAGGCCACTCCCCATGACGAAAGTAACTCTTTCGTCTTGGCGCAGGAGCTTCAGCCCTGGCGGTAGTAGACGCGGGCGGGTGTGGGGTGCTCGCTCTCGGCCATGAGCCGTAGCATAGTCGATGATGATTGCGACGGTCCAGGACTCTCCGCCGGCCCGAATTTGTCAGAAGTCGGCCTCTGGCCCAAACCGGGCGTGTGGGAACTGCTTTGTTCCCGGGGCCTCAGGAGGCGGGCACCCGCCGGCACGGCCCATGCGTGGCAGTCAAGCGGGGAGAGACGCGATGAAGCTCTTGGGTATCACGATGCGGACGGCGCGATGTGGTACATGCAATGAATCCTTCTTCACCATGACGCCCAAGTCCACCGAGATCGAGTATTGCTGCCCGGCGCATCAGGGCCGGGTAATCCTTCGCTACGACAAGATGGGTCACCGTCCGTAGCACCTGCCGCAAGCTCCGGCGCCTCTCTCGAGCGCATTGGTGTAGATTCGTCCCCGCTAGGCCGTCGCCGCGTCGCTGGCCGCCGGGGCCCAGCCGCCGGGGAAGGCCTACCGGATCGGCGTGCTATCGCCGTTCTCGTCTTCGTTCGGCCCTGGTCCGTCCTTCGAGGCGTTCCGCCGTACGCTCCGGGAGCTGGGCTACGTCGAGGGACGCAACCTCGCTCTCGAGTATCGCTGGGCCGACGGACGCTACGACCGCCTGCCCGATCTCATCGCCGACCTCGTGCGCCTCCGGGTGGACGCGATCGTCTCGACGTGGAGCACCCCGGCCGCCCTGGCCACCAAGAAGGCGACGTCGACGATCCCGATCGTGTTCGCCGGAGTGGGCGACGCCGCCGGAGTGGGCGACGCCGTCGGAGTGGGGGTGGTCGAAAGCCTCACCCGGCCCGGGGGCAACGTGACGGGCTCCACGTTCGTCACCGAGGAGACGATCGGCAAGCAGCTCGAGCTGCTCAAGGCAGCGGTTCCCCGGCTCGCTCGGGTCGGGGTGGTCATCAATCCGATCAACCCGGTGTATGGCTCGGTCTTGAGAGCGAGCGAGGCGCCGGCCCGAGCCCTCGGGCTGCAGCTCGACGTCGTCTCAGTGCAGAGTGCCGATGACTTCGAGCGCGCCTTCCGGGCCGCGGTCAAGCGACAGGTGGATGGGCTCGTGGTCCTTCAGCGGTGGCCTCATGTCCTGCGGCCCCAGCCTCGTCGAGATGTACCGCCGGGCCGGGTACCTCATGGACAAGATCCTGAGGGGCGCCAAGCCGGCGGATCTTCCGGTCGAGCAGGCCACCAAGTTCGAGCTCGTCATCAATCTCCAGACCGCCAAGGCCCTCGGGCTGGCCATCCCGCAGTCACTGCTGGAGCGGGCAGATCAGGTGATCGAATAGCGGGACGATGTTCGCCGTGGCTAGAGCCCAAGCGCGTCGATCTGTGCTGGCGTGAGCGCGACCCGCGGGACCGAGTAGATCCGACGCTTCGCCAGATTCTGCCAGGCCCGTTCGATCTCCGGAAGGGGTACGCGCGCCAGTCGCAGGAAATCGGTGAGCGCGTCGAGGCCTTGGCACTGGGCATGCCTGTTGCGAAGCCGGCCGCCCAGGGGGGCGAACACGATCCGGTACTCGGCATTGACGGGATCGATCGGGCCCGGGCCTCGGGTGATATGTAGAAACCCCAGGGCCGGGCTTTCCATGGCACCCAATCATAGGGGCGTTCAGCGACCGGGCCCTCATGGAGACTTCGCGAACCATAGCCCGAGCTCGCCCGGCACGAATGTCACGCCGCCACAGGCCAGCGGGGCGGGAGGAGGTCACTCCACCGGCCCGATGCCCCGGCGGCGGAAGATCCGCTTGAGGATCGTGGCGTGGCGCTTCCGGTAGAGGTTCCGGTCCGCGTCGAGGATGGCGCGCGCGCCGCGCGCGAAGGTGGTGAAGCCGTCGAGCTGGAAGTGGCTCTCGACGATGATGCGGTCCGCCACCCGCCGGCCGGCCGCCTTCCAGATGTCCCAGAGGGTGGCCGACCAGATCTGACCGTTCTCGTGCTCGTCGGCGGTCGCGCGGTGGTCGAAGCTCTCGTAGGTGAGATCCGAGTCGAGCCGCCGGACGCACGGCGGCTTGCCGTCCCCGCGCGCGCCGTCCCAGGTCATCACCGCATCGCGATAGTCGGGCGGCTTCCTCGCGGCGAAGAAGCTGCCCGCGAAGTAGTCGCCGAAGCCTTCCCCCATCGCGGCCGCCTCCGGCGACTGGCCGAAGTCGGGACAGATGGCGTCCTGGAGGGCGTGCCCGAACTCGTGGAGCACCGTCTCGCCGTCCTCCGCGTCGTCCACGTCGCCGGTCCCGAAGGTCAGGGTTCGCTCGCCGGGGCTGTACCACGAGTTGTCGTCGCGCGTGCCTCGCGCGTCGATCTCGATTGGCCGCGTGAAGAGGCGGCGCGGACCCCGGTAGCCGAGCTGCTCGAGATACGCGATGGCCTCGTTGACATGGTAGTAGGCCGAGACCTCCTCGAAGCCGGCGCGGAAGCTCGGCACCGAGAAGTCGAGGTGCGCGCTCCGCAGGCGCGCCTTCGTCAGGCGCGTGGTCACCCGCCGTCCGTCGAGCTGGCGCCCGCTCCCGAGGCCGGTGAGCTTCACGTGGGCGTAGGCGGCCGCCGGGGGCCGCTGCAGTCGCGTCCCGGCGAGCGGCTCGAAGCCGCGGGCCAGGGCCATGGGGTTCGGCAGGAACACGGTCGCCCGTCCCGTCGCCTCGGCCAGGTTGTCGTAGCGGCTGATGACTCTCCCGGTGACCGCGTGCACGTAGGTGATGACCTCCGCGCGCGGCTTCGTGCGGTGGATGCGCACGCGCCAGGCGGGATGTAGCAGCTGCCGGGCCGGGTACCAGAGCAGCTCGGGCTTGCCGACCACCCACGCGCGCCCGGTGCCGCGCCCTCCTCCCGCGAGCGCGGCCCGCACCGCCGTCGCGCTCGCGATCCGAGGCTCCTCGGCCTGGCGGAGCACGTCCTCCGGCACCGCGCGGCTCTTGACCAGGTAGACCCGGCGATCCCGGCCGATGTGCACGGTGACGTAGGCGCGGTGAATACGCCGCCTCCGCCAGAGCTGCTGGAGGATGACGTGGTCGGCGCCCTGGCCGTGGATCACGCGGCGCACGTCGAGGCGGTCGAGGGCGGAGGTGATGCCGAGCGTCGCGTGGTTGGCCTCGAGGAAGGTGCGCGCGATCGTCGACGGCGATCCGTCGCCCCGGTCGCTGCGAAAGCCCCAGAGCTCCTTCGGGGTGCGGTAGTACTTGCCCGGAATGCTCTTGAACGACTTTGCCCGGAGCTTCCTCATGAGGGCCCCCACCAAGGGCTTTTGGCGGGGGAATCGTAGCACGAGCAGGTGATCGAGCAAGGCGCGAGGCCGACAAGTAGCCCTGGCCAAGGCAGGGGATGCCGGAGTAAGGTCGGGTCGCCTGGCCGTCGACGTCTCCAGACCCTCCTAGATGGGCGGCCGGCCGGAGCCCTCTGTGCACCGACGTGCCGTCCTCGCTGCCGGTCCCGTCTGGCGATACTCCTGTCTCGGGGTGGTGCTGTTGGCCGTGGTCGCGGCGGCGTCTCCCGCTCTCGCGCAGTCCGGCCGTCCTCGCTATGACCCGGCGGAGATCCAGCGGAAGGTTCAGAAGAGTGCGGAGCTGCAGCGTCAAGCCCTCCAGACCCTGACCGATCCGCGCCGCGCCGAGGGACTGATCCAGAGCGCCTGGACGGAGCTTCGCGCGGCCCAGCACGAGATGATCATCAACGCGTCGGGGGCTAAATTCGTCGATCCGCTCTTCGAGATCAGCAACAAGAAGGCCCAGGAGGCGCTCGTCCACCTGCAGACCGCCGGCGAGGCGTTGAAGAGCAACCGTTCGATCACCGGAGCCCGGCTGGATCAGGAGGAGGGCGGACCGATCCAGCCTTCATACCTGGACGGGGTGCGCCGGCATCTCGAGCAGGCCCTGCGCCTCACGAGCGGGCTCGCCTTCTGACCTAGCGGTCGAGCCCGGCGATCGTCAGGAGCGGGCCAGCCCGAACGCGTCGGCGTAGCGCCGCCAGGCGTCGAGATGGCTCCCGTACTTGCGGTGCCCGGCGGTGTGCTTGGCCGAGGCGAGGAGCAGGCGGTCGCGATCGGCCGCGGTGGAGTGGCCGTAGTCGTGGAGCAGGCAGATCCCCAGCTCCTGGTTGTGCGGGTCGTTGCCCGCCTTGGCCGCGCCGACCGCCAGCGCCTGCACGAGCGCACCACGATCCGCGCCGGAGCGCAGGTAGGCCGCAGTCCAGTCCATGGCCTCGAACGCGCGGAGGCCGTCGAGCGCACTGTCCAGCCGCTCGAGGAGCTGCGCGGGGGTGAGCGCGTCGGAGCCCTTGGGCGGGGTAACCTTCACCGGGTGGTTGTCCGGGGTGTGCTTCTGGTGATGGGCCGCGCGGTTGACGAAGGACGCGGCCACGAACAGCAGCTTGAGCCGGTGCGGGTGCGCAAAGGAATCGAAGAACCAGCGCACCGTGTTGCAGTACTCGTAGCTGTGCTGCGGCATCGAGTACGCGTTGGGATCGCCGGTCTCCATGATGAGCTGGGCCGAGGCAAGCTGGATCGTGTCGATGATCTGGCGCAGGCCGCGGCCGTTCTGGAGCAGGGCCACGATCAGGTCGATGTAGCCCGGCTCCTGGCCGCTCAGCAGCGCCTGCTGCAGCGCGAGTGATTCCACCGGGGTGAGGGCGCCGTCGTTCTCGAGCAGCTCGTGGTCGCGGTTGTCGAGGAAGATCTGCACCACCTGGCAGGCCATCTCGTAGGTCGAGTACCAGCGCGGCCCTACCGCGATGTCGGGCACGCCCGCGTAGAGGATGCTGTGCGCCTGGTCCCAGCCGACCGCGCGGGCCAG
>WNFC01003843.1_pt1 | contig 20376 bp, 15 predicted proteins | sample 5400541 | NCBI WGS metagenome assembly WNFC01 (sample SAMN13153342, study PRJNA577476) | soil metagenome | isolation source: 120 cm saprolite under Douglas fir tree site 2 hole 2 replicate 1 | place: USA:California | collected 2015-04-18
CTCCTCTCCGCCAAGGCCGTCCAGCCGGGTGAAACCGCGATGGCGACGCTTCACCTCGACAGGCCCATTGCGGCTTGGACCATGCAGAAGTTCATCCTGCGCGATCAGTCGGCGCAGCGGACCCTTGGCGGCGGCCTGGTCCTCGATCCGCTGCCGCCGGCACGCCAGCACAGCACGCTGCGCCTCGTGAGACTTGATGCGCTCAGCGCCCCCGACGCCGCGGCGGCCTTCGCCCGCATGCTTGCGGCATCGCCTCGCGGTTTCGACTTCGATGCCTTCTCCCAGTCCTGTAACTTGACGGCGCCGGAATGCGAGGCGCTGGTGGCGGCCCATCCGGTCAAGACCTGCCATGACGGGAACGCAAGGATCGTCTTGGACGCCGGTCATTGGAACGCATTGCGCAAGGAGATCGTCGAAGCGCTCGACGCTCATCATCGCAAGCACCCGGAGCTGCTTGGGCTCAATGAAATGCGTATTCACGCGGCTCTCCGGCCCTTGGTCGCGAAATCGTTGCTGCGCCGTGCCATCGTGGAGCTTTGCGAGGCCGGCATCCTTGGCCGCTCGGGCGTCATCATTCATCTCTCCGGCCATCGGGCCCAACCGACGCCGGCGGAAGCCGCCCTCTGGAAACGCGTGGAACCCGCTCTCGCCGCCAACGGTGTGCGTCCGCCGCGCGTGCGAGAATTAGTCGACCTGATTGGAGTAGCCCTCGACCGGCTCGAATCGTTTCTCGCCCGCGCCGAGCAGCTGGGCTGGGTCCATCGCGTGGCAGAGAACCGCTATTTCCTGCCGGCAACTCTCCGTGAATTGGAACGGATCGCGGAACACGTCGCCGCGGAATATGCAGACGGCACATTTGCGGCGGCCGATTTCAACCGCGCCAGCGGCATTGGGCGTAACCTCACCATAAAGGTCCTGGAATATTTTGACCGCATCGGGACAACGCAGCGTCATGGCGATCGCCGCAGCCCGTTGCGGGCGCTCCCCGGGACCAGCCAATCGTGAACCGCGACGTTGAGGTCTTAACCGACATCTTGCTGCTCGGCGGCGGCCACGCCCACGTGCATGTCATCAAGGCCTTCGCAAAGCGCCCGGTGCGGGGCGTGCGGGTGACGCTCATCACCCGCGACCTGGAGACACCCTATTCGGGCATGCTGCCCGGCGTTGTCGCGGGCCTCTATGCGCCGGAGGAGGCGCACATCGATCTCGTCCGGCTGGCGGCCGTGACCGGAACCCGCCTCATCCACGCGGAAGCGATCGGAATAGATCGCGGCGCCAAGCGTGTGTTGCTCGCAGGCCGGCCGCCCGTCGCCTACGATATTCTGTCGATCGATGTCGGGATAACGCCCGACCTTGCTTCCATTCCAGGCGCCGCCGAGCACGGTATCGCCGTCAAGCCGATCGGGACGTTCCTGGCGAGACTTGAGCATTTGCGGGCCCGCTGCAGCGCCGGCGCGGTGCGGCACATCACCGTGATCGGGGGCGGTGCTGCCGGCGTCGAGTTGGTGCTCTCTTTGCGCACGCGCCTATCCGCGGACGCCGTGCGCGACGGTCGCGATCCGGCCATCTCCTTTGCTCTCGTGACCGACGAGGTTTTGCTGGCAGCCCACAATGTCCGGGTGCAGCGCGCATTTCGAAAACATCTCGCAGCAGCGGGGGTGGATGTGCATGAGCATTGCGCCGCGACGGCGCTCAAGGCCGGGTTCGTCGTTTGTCGCGGCGGCAACGCCTTTGCGACTGACGCCGTTTTGCTGGCGACCGACGCGGCGCCGCCTGGCTGGTTTAGGGAGTCCGGCCTGACGCGCGATAGCGGCGGCTTTCTCGCGGTAACGCCGACGCTCCAGGTCGCGAACGATCCCGACATATTCGCGGCCGGCGATTGCGCCGGCCTCGTCGAGACGCCGCGCCAAAAGGCCGGCGTCTATGCGGTGCGGGCAGGCCCGCCGCTTGCGGCTAACCTCGCGCGGCGCGCCCGCGGCGAAGCTTTGCGGCGGTGGCAGCCGCAGCGTCGGCACCTGGCGTTGATCTCGACCGGTGAGCGCTATGCGGTGGCGTCGCGCGGTCCTCTTCATGCGGAAGGCGCGTGGCTGTGGACCGTCAAGGATTGGATCGACCGGCGCTGGATGGGAATGTATCGCCACCCGGAGCGCATGCGCATGAAAAGGCCGGCGGCCACGCCGCTGCCCGATGCGGCCGACATGCGGTGCGGCGGTTGTGCCGCCAAGGTCGGACCGGCGACGCTGTCGCGCGCACTTGCGCGGCTTGGCCCGCCGCCGGCCGCCCCCGACGTGATCATCGGGCTCAGCGCACCGGACGATGCGGCCGTCCTGGCGCCGCCGCCCGCCGGCAACCAAATCGCGACGACGGTCGATCTCTTCCGCAGTTTCATCGGCGATCCCTACCTGTTCGGCGAAATTGCCGCGAACCACGCCCTGAACGACATTTTCGCGACGGGCGGCACGCCGCGCCATGCGCTCGCAATCGCCATGGTACCCCATGGTCCGGCCACCAAGACCGAGGAAACCCTGTTCCAATTGTTGGCTGGTGCGCGTGCCTGCCTTGATCGCGAATGCGTCGCACTTGTCGGCGGCCATTCCGCTGAAGGGGCGGAAGTCGCGCTTGGCTTCTCGGTTTCAGGCGTGGTCGCGCCCGATCGCATTTTGCGCAAGGCGGGCCTGCAGCCCGGCGATGCGCTTGTTCTCTCAAAACCGATCGGTACGGGCATCCTGTTCGCCGCCCTGATGCGCGGTCGCGCCGCGGCGGCTTCGATTGCGCGGGCGATCGCCGGCATGCGCCAGTCCGCGCGCGCAGCTGCGCAGATCTTTGCCGCCCACGGCGCCACTGCCATGACCGATGTGAGCGGCTTCGGCCTCGCCGGCCATCTCGGCGAGATGCTCAAGGCGAGCCGCGCCACGGCCGAACTCGACCTTGCGGCGATCTCGCTCTATGAGGGCGCGCGCGATCTCGCGATAGCCGGAATTGCCTCGACACTGCTGCCGGAGAATCTCGCCTCCGGCGACATCCTCCGTGGCGACCTCGACCGGGCGACGCGCGCCCTGCTGTTCGATCCGCAAACCGCGGGTGGATTGCTGGCCGGCATTCCGCAAGGTCGCGCCGCCGAATGCGTCGCCGCGTTGACAGCCGCGGGATACACTGACGCGGCGGTGATCGGGTTGGTGCGCGAGGCGGGGGAAGCGGAAGCGAGCATCATGACGACGAATGACATGCAGCTCGGAGTTGGCGTTGCCCGCGGCTAGCAAAATGGTCCCGCGGAACGGCAGGTTAAAGCGAACCCGCCCCACGCCGCTCGAAATAGATGGCGTGCGGATTGTCCACCATGATCTTGCGCGCGAGGTCATCGGGGATGCCGGCGGGAAGGAAATCATCGCCCTCGAACTGCCAATGCGGGTAATCGGAGGAAAACAGCAAGAGTTCGTCCGAGCCCAGATGATCGATGATACGGCGGACGATGTCGGGGGATTCCGGCGCATCGAACGACTGCACGGTCAGGCGGAAATGATCGCGGAAGATTTCCAGCGGGGAGCGGTCGAGCCAGGGGATCTCGGTGCGCAGGCCGCGCCAGAACTTCGACATGCGCCATAAAAAGGCCGGCACCCAAGTGACGCCGGATTCGATCAGCACCACCTTGAGGCCTGGATGCTTGGTCAGCACGCCCTCGCAGATGAGACTGGTGACCTGCGACTGGAAGCCCTGCGCCTGGGCTGCATAGTCCTCCACGTAGTAGGTCGGCCAACCGAGCGAGGTGACAGGATGCCGGTAGGCGCTGCCGGCGTGAATGCCGATCGGCAGCCCGTGGCGTTCGGCTGCCGCATAGACCGGCCAGAAGTGACGACGCCCGAGCGGTACTTCGCCCATCGCCAGCACCAGCACCTGGACGAAGCGCGGGTCGCTCGCGCACCGCTCGATTTCGTCGACGGCAAATTCGACATTCTGCAGCGGAACCACGATCGATGCGCGCAGGCGCCCCTCGCGGTCGAGCCATTCCTTTGCGATCCAATCATTGAGGGCGCGCGTGAAGGCACGCGCCATGTCCTCGTTCAAGACGAGTTGCACGCCATAGAGGCAGTTGCAGATCGCAAAGCTCATGCCCCAGCGATCGAATACCTGCGCTTGCAGTTCGCCGACGCTCACGGCCGCACGGCCGTCGCCCCCACGAAAATCTGACCGCGCCGAAATCGGCGCGTTGGGCGGATAGCTGATGCTCTCAAGCGAAGCGATGCCGCGGTCCTCGACCGAATCGCGCCAGAAGTCTTCCAGGTAGGGCATCAGCGCCCGCATGCCCGGCACGCTCGGGTGGACATCGCAATCGATCGATTTGAGGTGAGACAAGTGGTCCATACGGGCGAAGTTCTATCAAGCGCCCGTCGCTTTCACAACGCGGCCCGTCAACAGATTTTGTCTGTGCCATCGTCCCCGCGACGGCCGCCCGTTGTAGGACCTTGTGGTTCGAATCATGAAACCAGTCGCATCGAACGATCGAAATCAACCACTCGGACCTCATCCTGAGGAGGCCGCGCTCTTTGCGCGGCCGTCTCGAAGGATGGCCGCGGGCACGATCTCGCTTGCGGCCGTCCTTCGAGACGCGCGCATCGAAATCTGCTGTTGCCGATTTCGACACTTTATTAATTGCCGAAGTCGGGCAGGCCCGACTTCGGTGCGCGCTCCTCAGGACGAGGCTGATGGATGATATCGATTCGGTCTATTTGTCTAACAGCGCCGCGACGGCCTTGACGCGATTGCGGGAATATTTCGGGAGCCCGGCGCTGATCGAATTTCCGGTATTGAACGAGCTGTTTCCGGCGAGCACCTGCGCGGGCACCAGATTGCGCAGGATGGGGACGCTTTCCAGCTCCTTCTTCTTCTCGAAGAGATCGCTGTCCACCGCAAGCGCGACGAAAGCGGTCGCGACTGACTTCTTGGCATCAGCAGGATCGGGCTGGAGCACGGCCAGAAATTTGCCGAACTGCATGATTTGATTGACATAGAAGATGTTCTGTTCGACCACGCCCGCGACCGCAGCATCGATGCCGGTCGCCTTGGCGAGAGCCGCCTGGTCGATCTCCCCCTCCGGAACAAGCCGCAGCTCGCTCTGGAATTCCATGAAATCGGCAATCTTCTTGTGGTTCTCCCGGATCTTGTTCACCAGCATGATGCCGGTCGGCAGCCGTCCTTCGAGTTGGTATCTGGATTGTATGCAGATCAAAGTGGCGCCGCCTTCGCACCATTGGCGCTTCGGATTGCGGTTCGAAGAACTCGGGTCCTTGTTCGGAATAACGTCAGCCGCTGAGATCAGGCGATGCCTGATGGACGGATCGAGCTGCTCGACCATGGCAAGCGTGATCAATTTCGACAGGTCGATCGAAGCGGCCGGCTTGGCGAGCGCAAAGCGCGCTTCTGCTACATAGACGTGAAGCCGTCGCTTGTGCGGCTTGGCGGCGCCATCGACGCCGGCGATTGTCGATTCCTCGAATGAGGGAAACAAGCTCAGCAATTGTTTCTGTTGTAGCCGCAAACGCTCCCAGTCCGAGAAATGGAGGAGCCCAGTGACCGGGTCGACGAGTTCATCCTTGCGATGATCCGTGAACAAGATCGTGCGCGGCGCCAAGGCGCCGGCGGCCTGCAGCGGGAGGGACGGAACTTCCTGCATTCGGAATTCTTCGCTCCAGGAATGAGCCGGCGTGCACGCTGCTGCCGCCAGAATTCCTAAAAATGCAACGTCCAGCACTCTCATCTCAGATCCTTCTCGCGATTGCCATGGCCGTCAACCTCAATCTCAAAAATCACCGCGCTGGTGGTCGCGCCACGGCACATCGGGGTCGATCCGGCGTGGCGGGAACCACCGTCGATCTTCCGGGCTGCGTGCACGCAGGTCGCCATACTGGCCGGCGGTCGGCGGATAGACCTGACGTTGCGGCTGGCCGAACAGACCGCCGAACAGGCCGCCTTGGAAAAAGTCGCCGAAATTCGGGCGCTGCGCATAACCGCCGCCGAACGGACTGCCCACCGAATAGCCCCGCTCGCCGGCGTACGGATCGCGAAGGTAAGCCTCGTCATCGCCGGGGCCATTTGTGGCGACCTCGCTTGGCGACACCAGGGAATACCGGGTCTCCTCGACCTGCCCATGCCGCACGCGGAAATATTCCGTGAAGCCCTCGGCACCAGGACCGCGATCGTTGAGCGGGGTGCCGGTATTGAGATCGATCTGCATCGCCACCAGCTCTTTTTTTGCCTCTGGCGACGGCAGATAGAGCGGCGTCTTGCGGGCGTAGCTCGCCCAGGTGGCCTCGACGATCTCTCCGAAAATCGGCACCGCGACCCGTCCGCCGGTCTGGTTGTTGCCGAGCGTGCGGCGTTTACCTTCGGCGTTGTCGTAGCCCACCCAGACGCCGATCGTCACGTCGTTGGTAAAGCCGATGAACCAGGCGTCGTTCTCATCATCGCTGGTGCCGGTTTTGCCGCCCACGTATGACGACAGGTGGGAGATCGCGCGGGCGGTGCCGCGGGCCACCACGCCTTGCAGCATGGTGCGCAGCTGAAAGAACGACGGCCGGTCACCCAAGGCCAGCCATTTCGCATCAGGCGTATGGGTGTAGGCGGTGCGGCCGTTCTGATCGACCGATTCGATGCCGTAGGGCGAGGGGCGGCGGCCCTCGGTGGCAACTGCCGCATAAAATGCCGCCATGTCGATCAGCCGGGCCGGCTGGGCGCCGAGAACGAACGGATAATAAGCGATGCAATCGCGGTAGATCTGTGCGTCAATGGTCAGTTCGCAGACGCGCGCGAGACTTTGGCCCGGGTCAGGATCGATACCGCCGTCGAGCAGGTTGGCGGTGACCAGGTTCTTCGAATTTTCCAGTCCGCGCCGCAGCGTCGTGATGCCGCCACCGCCGCCATCTGCGTTCTTGGGCGACCAGTAGTCCTTATCCCGCGCATAGGAAGAGCCGCCGATCGGCGGCAGGGTCACGGCTTGGTCCCGCACCAGCGTATTGGGCTGGAGGCCCCGTCGCAGCGCGGCCAGATAGGTGAACGGCTTGAGCGAGGAGCCCGGCTGGCGCACGGCCTGGGTCACGCGGTTGAGCTGGCTCACCGGATAGGAGAAGCCGCCCGCCATGGCGAGGATGGCGCCGGTCTGGTTGTCGAGGACGACCGCGGCGCCCTGGACGGTCGGGCGCACCCGCAGGTCCACCCGGGTCTGCTTGCCCTTGGCATCGCTGACCTTCGCGAATACCACGTCATAGAGGTTGAGGCCGCGCCGGCCGGCCAGGCCCGCTGAGGATAACGGCACGACGCGACCGTCGCTCAGTCCGACGCGCACGCCGCTGCGATCGCCGCCGTTCGACAACACGATTGCGGGCGACCAGTGCACGTCGTAGAGCGGCAGATGCGCGGCTTCGAGCGCCTGCTGCCAAGCGGGCTTTGGCTTGACGACGGGAGCCGCCGCGGGCCCCAATGGCAGGGGCCCGACGATGCCGGACGGCGAAGCTGGGGTTTTGGCGCTCGACGCCCCGGGACCTGGTGACCCCGGACCCGCCGCGAGCTTGCCGGCGTTGCCGTTGCGCGCCGCTTTCTTGTCAGCGTCTGCCTGGCGCGCGGTCCCGCGGGTCGCGGCGGGCGGCTTTGGATCGGACACTGCGGGATTCTCCGCAACCGCGGCCGGCGTCGACGCCTCGATGCGCCGCACCGCCTCGGCGAGGTTTGCCTCCGCTCCGTGCCATTCGGTGCGGCCGGTGCGAAGCTCGTACTGGGCCAGGCCCTCCTGCAAAGCAACCTCGGTGGCGCGCTGGAGGTCCGGACGAACCGTGCTGCGCACTGTCGTACCGGCAGCGGTCAGGGTCCCGATTCCGGCAAGCGATCGCGCTTCGCGCGTCACATGGTCGAGGAAGTAGTACCCCGAATCCCGTTGCTGGGCCTGCGTATAGGCGACCATTCGCGGCAACGACACCTTGGCGCCGTCGAACGCCGCGGCGCCCGCAACGCTGTCTTCCTGCATCCGGCTCACCACGTAGGCGAGCCGCTCCTGGGCGCGATCGGGATGGCGATCCGGGCTGTAATAGGTCGGCCCCTTGGGCATGCCGGCCAGCATTGCGCCTTCCTGAAGCGTCAAGGCAGAAGCCGGTTTGCCGAAGTAATTGCGCGCCGCCAATTCGATTCCCCACGCGCCGCGGCCGAGGTAGATCGTATTGAGATAGAGTTCCAGGATCTCGGCCTTGGTCACACTGCGCTCCAACCGAGACGCCACGATGATCTCGCGCATCTTGCGTTCGTAAGTGACGTCGTCGCCCACCAGGAGGTTCTTCACGACCTGCTGGGTGATGGTCGAACCGCCTTGCGGCCGGCCGGGGCGCGCAAGGTTCGACACCATGGCGCGGATGAGACCGCGCTCGTCGACGCCTTTATGCTCGTAAAAGCGCCGGTCCTCGGCTGCGATGAAGGCTTTCTGGACCGGGACCGGAATGTCACGCAGCGGCACCCAGACGCGGCGATTGCTCTCAGTGAGATCGGCGAAGCGTTCACCTCTCGCATCGAGAACCCCGCCGGACTCGGCAATACGGGCGCCCTTGAGCCGACTGTGATCGGGCAGATCGGCGACAGCTCCGTCATAGAACCGGATCACCTCGGCAAGGTCGACGGAAGCTTTGTCTTCGTTCTTGCAGAATTGCCGGTAGACCGCGATGAGGCTCTCGAATTTCAAGCCGTGGAGCACTTTGACCTCGCTCGAGATCGCGTCGGGATCATCCATCGCGGTCTTGATGAGGTCGTCGATATCAAGGGATTCCACATCGAACGCCTTGCGCATGTGGGCGCAGCCATCACGCAATACGCGAGTCACCTCGGCCTGGTCGCGCTCGGGATCGAATTGCGTCTTAACGGCGTCGGGGCGGGTCGTCACCAAACTGAGCGTAAGGAACGCAGCTAAAATCTTGACGAGAATCGCATCCATAAAGACACCAATCCATCTTACAGCCCAGATTTTATCGCGCCCTACGGCCGATGAGGCATTCCCACGACGGCTTTTTTAGGGTCTGTCGCTTCAGGTGGATATGCGGTTCGAGGCCGATACGTTCCAGTGTCGTATTCAGCATATCATCTCACAAGCTTTCCTTAACCGTCGCACAAGATACGCCTGCCGCAGTCCGCCGGATGGGCCCTGCGACCTTTTTGCTTGGCCTCGCTCTGTAGTCCAATCACCACTGCGGACAGCGGGTATGGCGGCGTCCCTCACCTTGCAGCGGCGGGGTAGGGCGGGGCGATGCGTGCGCGCCGACCGGCCGGCCGTGTTATGATGACAACCTCAAAATGCCCCGGCCGCCGCAAGACAAACAAAACCCCGACTGGATGGGAAATGATTCCGATAAAGACAGGGCAGGACCACATTGAGAGCCTGCACGACGGCCGCAACGTCTATATTTATGGCAGCCCTGTCGCCGACGTGACCACTCATAAGGCATTTCGTAATGCGATTCGGACGGTGGCCGCCCTTTACGACTTCCAGGCGCAGCCCGATGTAGCCGACACCCTGACATTCGCGAGCCCGGACACCGGACGACGGATCAACCGGTGCTGGCAGCTTCCGGACAGCTATACCCAATTGGTCGAACGGCGGCGGGCGCTGGAGGCCTGGGCGGAACTGCATTTCGGTTTCATGGGTCGTTCGCCTGACCACGTGGCATCCTGCATCGGCGGCATGTTCATGGGGATCGAGCTGTTCGAGGCCTACGATCGCAAACGCGCTGCCGCGCTACGCGACTATTACCGGTTCGCCCGCGACAATGACCTGTTCCTGACTTACGTCATCATCAACCCGCAGGCGGACCGCTCGAAGTCAGCCCACGCGCAGGCCGATCCCAACCTCGCCGCTTCCGTCGTAGACGAGGATGCAGAAGGCCTCACCATCAGGGGCGCCAAGATGCTGGCCACGTCAAGCATCATGGCCAATGAAGTCTTCGTCACCTGCGTCCAGCCGCTCGGCCCGGGCGACGAGAGGCAGGCGGTATCGTTCGCGGTTTCCATGAACATCAAGGGCCTGCGCGTGCTTTCCCGCAAGTCATACGAGGAGAGCGCGGCGTCTGGCTTCGACAATCCGCTGTCGAGCCGGTTCGACGAAAACGACGCCGTGCTCTACTTCGACGATGTCAAGGTGCCGTGGGAGCGAATATTCGTGAACCAGAACACCGAGATGACGCTGAAGCAGTTCCACGGGACCCCGGCGCATATCTATCAGAACTATCAATGCCAGATCCGGTTGCTTGTGAAGCTGCGTTTTCTGGCCGGTCTCGCCCATCGTATCGCCGAAGCGAACGGCATTACGGCATTTCCACAAGTCCGCGAGTCGCTGGGCCAGATCGCCGCCGAGGTCGGCCTCGTCGATGGCCTGCTGCATGGTATGGAAGCTAAAGGGCAGCACGCCGGCCGCTACTTCGTCCCTGACCGCCACCTGCTCTATTCGGCGCAAACGCTCACCCAGCAGCTATATCCGAAACTCATCGCGGCGATCCGGGAACTTGCCGGCGGTGGTCTCATCATGTTGCCCTCAAGCGTTGCGGACTTCGACGATCCGGTGCTTGCCGGCCTGATTCACAAGACCCAGAAGTCGCCCGTCTTCACGCCGCAAGAGCGGGTGAAATTCTTCAAGCTCGCCTGGGATGCGCTCGGATCGGAATTCGCTTCGCGCCATGTCCAATATGAAATGTTCTACGCCGGCGCATCGTTCGTCACCCGCGGCCACTCCTACCGCACCTTCGATTGGGCCAAATGTACCGGCATGGTGGATGGTCTTATGGCGAGCTATCCGACGCCGAGGCAACCGGCGAGCAAAATCGCTGCGGCGGAGTGATCGGCAACACAAGGTCAGCCGCAAATTCTGCCGCTCTACGTCACGGGGGCGCGCGTTTGACATCGTACGCAAAGTGCAGGGCTATCCGGCGGTGTGACAGGCCCCTCGCGACCTTCCGGGAGGTGGCTGGAGGTGTTTGAATTTGTGTGCTTTTTTAGGGGTATTTCATTTTGCCAAAATGCCAGTGGGCCGGCCGCGCGCCGCTTCGCCCCGGGGAGAAGGCCGCAGCAGGTTCTCAGAGGCGGGTGCGGAAAGTGGCATGGGCGATGGGGTGACTGCGAAATTCAGAAAGATGAACTGTCTTCGCCAACGCGCTCAGGTGCACGGCGGATATTTGTGCAAGCCGCCGTTGATCGCCCGCACCTCGTAACCCTGTTCCGGGCCGTGCGCCGTCGCCGAAACATAGCTCGGCCCGATCGGAACCTTGCCGGCGCCGCCCGGAATGTCGAGCACATAGGCCGGCTGACAGAGGCCCGATACGCGCCCGCGCATTTGCCGCATCAGTTGCTGGCCGGTTTCGATCGAGGTGCGCAGGTGGCCGGTGCCGGGCGCGAGATCGGCGTGGTGCAGATAGTAGGGCTTGATGCGGCACTCCACGAAAGCGCGCATCAGTGCGCTCAGGGTTTCGACATCGTCGTTGACGCCGCGGAGCAACACCGTCTGGCTGAGCATCGGAATGCCCGCATCGACGATCCGGGCGCACGCGGCGCGGGCCGCAGGAGACAATTCGCGAGGATGATTGGCATGAAGCGCCACATAAGTCGTCTTGCCGGGCGCCCTGAGGGCCGCCACCAACCCGGCCGTAATCCGTTCGGGCGCGACTGCGGGCATGCGGGTATGAACCCGAATGATCTTGACGTGTTCGATGGCGGCGAGCGTGTGCACCGCCGCGCGTAGGCGGGGCACGGGCAACACCAGCGGGTCGCCGCCTGTCAGTATCACCTCCCAGATCTCGGAATGCTGCCTGATATACTGGTAGGCCGCGTCGCGCTTATCCGCTGTGAGACCGCGCCGTCCGCCCGGCCCGACCATCTCGCGGCGGAAACAGAACCGGCAATAGACCGGGCAGGTATGCACGAGCTTCAACAGCACCCGGTCCGGATAGCGGTGGACGATGCCCTCGACCGGACTGAATGCGTCATCGCCGATCGGATCAGGGCGCTCATGCGGCTGCGATGCGAGCTCGGCCGGATCGGGGATGAACTGGCGCGCAATCGGATCGTTCGGATCGTCGCGATCGATCAGGTCCGCTACCGTGGGCGTGATGGCGACGGCATAGCGGGCCGCCACCTGCTCCAGCGCCGCCGTTTGCGCGGGTAACACAAGGCCGGCGTTTCGCAATTGCGCAATACTGCGCAGGGTGTTGGTCGTCATCCGTTGTCCTTCAAAGGTAGCGGCGTCCAGATCACCTGCTCTATGCGGGATGCCCTTGCAGCCAGCATAGCAAGCCTGTCAAAACCCAGCGCACAACCGCTCGCCGGCGGCATGCGGGCGAGGGCGGCGAGGAAATCTTCATCGATCGGATAGCGCTCGCCGTAAAGCTGATGCTTCTTCGCCATTTCGGCTTCGAGGCGTGCGCGCTGCTCCACCGGGTCAGTAAGCTCGCCGAATCCGTTGGCGAGTTCTACTCCGCACACGAACAGTTCGAAACGCTCCGCGACCCGCGGATCAGCGGGTTTCGGCCGCGCCAGCGCGGCCTCCGGGCGCGGATACTCGGTTAAGAACGTGGCGCGGCCATTGCCGATCCGCGGCTCGATGCGCTCCACCAGAACGCGGCTGAAAATGTCGCTCCAGCTGTCGTCGGCGGCGAGCCGGACCCCGGCGGCCTGGGCCTGGGTGGCTAGGCCGTCGCGATCCGGTGCTCGCTCGCCGAGCGTCGCCAAAAGATCGATCCCGGCATAGAGCCTGAATGCCTCCGCGACGGTCAGCCGTTCCGGAGCCGCCAGCGGATCGGCGTCGCGGCCGCGGAACGAAAATCGGTCCGTTCCGGCGGCGGATGCCGCGATGGCCAGGAACCGGGCGCAATCGTCCATCAGGGCCTCGCAGGATTCTCCCGTCCGGTACCATTCCAGCATGGTGAATTCCGGGTGGTGCAAGACCCCCTGTTCCCGATTGCGGAACACGCGGGCGAACTCGAAGATACGGCGCTCGCCGGCCGCGAGCAGCTTCTTGCAGGCAAATTCCGGCGATGTGTGCAGGAAGAGCTGCCGCCGGGCGCCGTCCGGGGTCGCGAGTTCGGTCGAAAACGCATGCAAATGGGCTTCGTTGCCAGGCGAGACCTGTAAAATCGCGGTCTCGACCTCGGCAAAATCGCGCGTCTCCAGATAGTGGCGAAGCGCCGCCAGTACGCGCCGCCGCGCCCGCAGAAAAGGCTGCCGGTCGGCATGAATGTCGGGCATCCACCATGGTGAGGGTTGCGACATGGTGCCCCTGGGTATTTCTGGATGAGGTCGACACATTTGTGTGGCCCGGCGTCTCCGCAGCGTCATCGCCGGGCTTGACCCGGCGATCCATCGAAGAGAAATGCTTCTTGCGAAGAGATGGATACGCGGGTCAAGCCCGCGTATGACGTTCTGCCCGCTCGTAAGCACTTGTACTGAAAATGCTGGCGCCGGGGCACAAGATCAGTATGGTGCGGGCCACGATTCCGGCCGAAGGCGCCCAATCGATTGCCCGCTTGGTCGCCCGGTTCATCACCGATCGAGGGATTGCGTCAGTGAAAGTCATCGCCAGTTCGCTCCGCAAGGGAAATATTGTCGATCTCGACGGTAGGCTCTATGTGATCCTGACGGCGGAGAACGTCCACCCCGGCAAGGGAACTCCGGTCACCCAGGTCGATATGCGACGGCTTAGCGACGGCGTGAAGTCCTCGCAACGCTATAAGACGACGGACCAGGTGGAGCGTGCCCATGTGGAGGAACGTGAATTTCAGTTCCTCTATCAGGATGGCGACGGATTTCATTTCATGAATATGGAAAGCTACGATCAGATTGCCGTCGCCGAAGGCGTTATCGGCGGTCAATCGGTGTATCTTCATCCGGAGATGAAGGTCCGGCTGAGCGTCCATGAGGGGGTCGCGGTCGGCATCGTGCTGCCGCCGCGGGTGGCCCTCGAGGTCACGGAGACCGAACCTACCACCAGGGGTCAAACCGCATCGTCCTCCTACAAGCCGGCAGTGCTTTCGAACGGAGTGCGAACTTCCGTCCCGCCCCATATCGTGCCGGGCACCCGGATCGTGGTCTCGACGGAAGATGGCTCTTACGTGGAGCGGGCGAAGGATTGATGTTTTTGGATGCTGCGCTGGTTCCAGGCCCTGTTGCCGAGGGATGATCGGTTCTTCGAACTGTTTGCGGCGCATTCGCACGTGACCGTGGCCGGCGCCCACGCGCTGCGTGCGTTGCTGGAGGGCGGCGATGTCGTCCCGATATACTACCGGGTTGTAATGGATCGGGAGCACGATGCCGACGTCGTCACCCGCGACATCCTGATCGCAGTGGGTCGCAGCTTCATCACTCCCCTCGACCGCGGCGCCATCAAGGATCTCATCACCGCGATGGACGATGCCATCGATCAAATGCAGAAAACCGCCAAGGCCGCGATGCTGTTCGACATTCGCTCCTTTACGCCCGAAATGAAGGAGATAGGCGACGCCGTCGTCAAATGCGCGCTGCTGGTCGAGCAGGCGATCCCGCTGCTCCGTTCGATCAGCCAGGAGGCGGGGCAGATCAATGCCATCACGGAAGAGATTTCGCAGATCGAAGGCCGCGCCGACGATCTTCATGACCTCGGCGTAAGGGCGCTGTTCGAGCGGCACAGCGGTGACCCGATGGGGTTCTTCACCGCAAAGGAGGTCTACGATCACCTTGAGAAAATCGTCGATCGGTTTGACGACGTTGCCAATGAGCTTCAGGGCGTGGTGATCGAGCACGTATGAACGCCCCATGGATTTCGCAGCACTCGGACTGTCAGTTCTGGTCGGGCTTATCGCAGTTGCCCTGCTGTTCGATTTTCTCAACGGCCTGCACGATGCTGCAAATTCCATCGCTACGATCGTGTCAACGCGCGTATTAAAGCCGATTTACGCAGTGTTCTGGGCCGCGGCCTTCAACTTCATCGCGTTTCTGTTTTTTGGCCTTAACGTCGCCGAGACCCTCGGCACCGGCATCGTGGCGGCCGGCGCAATCGACGCCCGCGTGGTGTTTGGGGCCCTTGCGGGTGCGATCGTGTGGAATGTGCTCACTTGGCTCACCGGCATTCCGTCCAGCAGTTCGCACGCTTTGATCGGCGGCCTTGTCGGCGCCGGAACCGCAAGAGCCGGCCTCGGTGCGATCGTCTGGCCGGGCCTCGGCAAAACCTCGGCCGCTATCATACTGTCCCCTTTCGTCGGCTTTCTGATTGCGCTTGCGCTGGTGCTCGCGGTGTCGTGGGTTTTCGTGCGTCAAACCCCTTATGCGGTCGACCGCACATTTCGGGTCTGGCAATTCGTCTCGGCCTCGCTCTACTCGCTCGGCCATGGCGGCAACGACGCTCAGAAGACCATGGGGATCATCGCGGTACTGTTGTATTCGCAGGGCTATCTCGGGACGGAATTCCACGTGCCGTTCTGGGTCGTGTTGAGCTGCCAGGCGGCGATGGCGTTTGGAACCCTGGCGGGCGGCTGGCGTATCGTGCGCACCATGGGCTCGCGGATCACGCGGCTTACGCCGGTGCAGGGCTTCTGCGCCGAAACCGGCGGCGCCATCACGCTGTTTATGGCGACATATCTCGGCATTCCGGTATCCACGACCCACACCATCACGGGAGCAATCGTGGGCGTCGGGGCGGCCCGACGCACGTCCGCCGTGCGATGGAACGTGGCCAACACGATCGTGGTCGCCTGGATCATCACGATCCCCGCGGCCGCTGCGATCGGAGCTTTGACCTACTTGGCGACCGGGATGTTCTGACCGAACGAATGTAGGGGCTGGCTTTACCCTCCCCCGCCTTGCCGGGGAGGGTAGGGAGGCGGCGCCGACCTTCTACGTTCCCACCCGCAGCGGAGCATTGAGCTTGCGCAGCGCCGCGATGACGGAGAGCGCCGTGATCCGGCCGGTCCTGGGATTTTCCGACGGGATGTTTTCGATCGAGAACGAAAAGTGGGCTGAATCCGAATCGACCTCGATGGAATGGCAGTTTCGGGTCAATGCGGGATCGGCCCATATCTCGATTGTGGTGCGGTCGGGACCGATGCCGGCGAGGGACAGCGCCGCCGCCACATTGACGTTTTCCGGAAACCCGGCAGCGGCCTCGCGAGCGGTCCCGGCGAATACGCATTTGGCAACGTTGAGCCCTTCAACCGAGATACCGTTCTTGACCAGGTAATCCGCGCCCGCAAGGCCGCGTGGCGGCTTGCGTGTGGTCATGCGGACTGAACGGATGACGCCTTCGGCCGCGGCCGCAACGGCGTCGAGGCCGAGCAGCGCACCTCGAGCAGGTGAGGCCGCGGCAGCAGGGCGCCGGCGCTGAGCACCATGACGCGCTTGCCTGCCGTCAGCATCGGCGTGCAGATGCTCTCCAAAATTTCGGCCGGCGCACATTCGACGGCGAGATCGGCATAGCGGGGAAATTCGGTGAGTTCCACCAGCGGACAAGCAATCTTCGCCTTATCGAGCCACGCTTTTGCCTTGGCCACATCTCGCGCTGCCGCGCAGGCCAGCGTAAGCCCCGGCATCCCCTCGGCAAGCCGCCGCGCAACGGTGCGTCCGATCGCGCCGAGACCCGCTATAGCTATTCTGGTCTCAGGCATCATGCTCCTCCGCGTTTATGCTCTGTTCATAAGCCGGGGTCGCCTATGCGGCAAGGTGCGGCTGTGACCTGTGTCGAGGGGCTGCCGAGCGCACCGCCGCCAGCGCCGGCGCGACTATCAGACGATGGCCGCTTTCGGAGAAAGCGGCCATAGCCGCCGAAATGCCGGATCGTCTCAAATTGACCCGAAGCACCATGCCTAGGCATTCACAAGACTCGGGAAGTTGACGGAACTACAAAGAAGCCACGCTCGGAGATCGGGGTTTTAGTTGGGATTCCTCCCCAGGCGAGCAGCCAACCGATGAGTTCATGCCCGCAATTAACGGGCGCGCCGGTTTAGTCTTGCGCCGCCTGGTGAAGCTCTATCGTCGCCTCCACCTTGATGTCGCCAGTCGTGCTGTTGAGCTCATTGGTCGCGCCGTCCCTGGCGGCCACCTTTGGCCGCAGGAACTTGGTCCCGGACCCGGTGCCGAGAAGCCCCGAGGTTGTAGGAGTTATAGTATTTGATTGGCTCGTACCGTTTGGGTATCGACAGGTTCCTGAAAAGACAACGGGCATCCTCGGGTTGGAGAGTACGAGCTGGAACTCGTCGCCGACGCGGTCACCGCCGATCGAAATATCGAAGGGGTCGGGCGCGTGGTGGTGGTGGACGCAGTAGCCGGCGAAGGGCTCCTCCTTGCTCATCACCGTGGCGCGCCCACTTCCCTTGATCGTGCCGCCCTTCGTCTCCGAGAAGCTGAACCTGATCTCCACGGTATCGTTGTAGCCGTGGCCCTGCCCATGCCCCTTGAGGGTGCCGTACCAGTCGCCGGTCGGAAACTCGGCGTCCTTGGTCGCTGTGTTGGGGTGGTAGTCCTTTGCGCGCGCCGTCAGGCGGATAAACGGCGGCGGAGGTTCCGGCAGCTTGACCGTGTAGGTGGTCTCGAAGGTCTGCTTCCAGGACTTGCGATCGCAGGGCAGCGCCGCCGGGCCGTATCTCTTGCCGTCGAAATGCACGCCGTCGGCGAGAAGCTCGATGCTCTCGACGCCGGTCTGCCAACCGAAGTGACCGGAAACGGGTGCCGTCTCGTCCGCCGTTATGGTGACCATGATCTTGTCGTCATTCTTGACCTTGTGTCCTTTTTGCGGCTTCGAATGGACGTCAAGCTGCGGCGGCTCGGTGTCATCGGCAAGCGTCAAAGTGCTGGTCGCGTTCGCGGTCGGGTCATCTGTACGTTGGTACGTGATCGTGACCTTTGCACCGGGAAGATCGTCGCCGGATCGAAGCAGGCACGGCGCGAACGAGTAAATGTAGCCAAGTGCCGGGGAAGTGGCTCGGCCCAAATTAAACAGAAGATCTCGGTCGTTGCCTTGGGATGCCCGTACTTGGCCGGTCGTACAAGAGTGCACAATAACTGTTCCGGAAACATATTTGAGACCGACACCGCGATCCCCACCCGAAACTACGCTGCCTCCCGTGTCGGAAACGATTTTAGTTGCGTCGGTGCACGCCACCTGCGCCGCCGCTTGCGACACGATGCCGGCCGGCGACTGACCGCGTTGCACGACCGCGGCGGTCGACACGACTAACGCTACGGCAGCGGCAGGCACCAGGACGGCTCTGGTCTGCCCCATCACTCCACTAAATTTCACCCACCTATTCGGCATGACGTTACCTCCAATGGAGTGCCCGCCTTTCACCAGCGCGCGAGCGCCATGGCGCGCGCTGGAACGACGAGATCAGCGAAATTCTACCCGGGGTGTTTCTCCCTCACCGTCGACGACAGCCAACCTCACTTCACGTTGATCACCACTTCCTGGCCTTCCGCGAGGTCGACCGGCACCTTCTGGCTGCCGACATCGACCGTGTACTTGCCGGGCGGCAGCGGCGCCCAGGTTCCCAGCGGCGAGACGCTGGCCACGATGGCGCCCTCCTGGTCCCGGATCGGCGTGCCGGTGACGCTCGCGCCCTTCACCTCGATCGTGCCGGGATTGAGCACCTTGCGCTCGCCGCTCTTGACCTCGATGTCCTTCCACAGCGCCTTGCCGAAGGTCACCGAGAAGGTCGAGGGCATCACGGTGATGCGCGGATTGGTCGACACGATGCCGCCGATCTCCTCGCCGGTTTCGGCGTCGAGCACCTTGTGCCCGGAGATGCTGGCGTTCTTGATCTCGATCACGGCAGCTTCCAGCGTCGTGGTCTCGCCTGGCTTGACCTCGATGCTCTTCCAGACCGCTTTGCCCAAGGCGATATTGTACAGCCCGGCCGGCACCTCGATCACCGACCGGGTGGGACTGAGGCTGCCGAAGGATTTGCCGGTTTCGGCTTCGGTCACCGCGTGACCCATGATGTTGGAGTTCTTCAACTCCAGCTTGCCCGGCTTCGGCTGGGTGACGACGATCTGCGTGGTGGTCCGCGGCGGCGGGGGCGGCGGCGGAGCCTCGGTCTTGGCTGCCTCGCCCACCGCCAATGCGAGATTGCCGGCGCTGTCGGCATCGTAGTACTTGCCGCGCGCAACGCGTGCGATGCATTGAAGCTGGTACTTCGCCGCGGTGTCGACCGCAAAGCCGATGGTGTGGACCACCAGCGAGGCGTCGGCGTCGGCGAGCGCCTTGGCGGTCGCGCAGGGGTCGCCCTCGCAGGTTTCCTTGCCGTCGCTGACCAGGATGACCACGCGCGGCTTGGCATCCTCCTTGCCCACCTCCTCGGCCGCGAGCTTGATGACGTAGGTGATCGGCGTGTAGCCCTGGGCCTTGATCGATCGCGACTTGGCGAGGATCGCAGCCTTGTTGGCGGCGAGCCCATCGAAGCCGACCATGAGCTCGGTATCCTTGCAGTCGTGCTTCGAGGTCGGTGACTGGTGTCCGTAGGCACGCAGCGATATCCGCACATCTGGCGGCAGCTTGCCGACGATCTCTTCGACCGCGGCCTTGGCCGCCTCGATGCGGGTGCGCCCCTCCGGCAATTTCGCATTCATGCTGCCGGAAGCGTCCAGGATCAGCGCGATGCTCTTTCCGGCGTTTGCGGGCGAATTGACCGCAAGGGACGCGCCCAAAGCAAGGCACACGAAAATTGTCGATTTGTTGCTCATGGCACCCCTCCATGGAATCGCCGACAAAATGTGCGGCGACACGAGGTCTGAGCCGGCGACTGTCACTGCAGACCTAAGTCCCGCCGGTTCTGGAGTGGATCATAGATCGACGCCGAACCCTTGAAAATAGGGACGCTGTGGCCTCGGCGAGGCCGCCCGCCCTACTGCCGTTGGCCGATTTTAGCGCGGCCTGCCGTGACGTGAGATTGTGGCTGCCATCCGGGACTAAGCGGACGCACCATGTACAGGCTCGAACAGTGTAAGCCACCGACTTGACAGATAGGAAAAAGCCGATATAACTAAGCTGATTCCTATCAAGAAGCTGCTCCGTGGAGAAGCGATGTTAGCCGTGCAGGCAGTCGCTGCGAATTCCCTGTTCCAGGTGACGAATTTCCCTGTTCGCACGAGCGAAATTCCCTGTTTCGTTGCGTCGTAACTCCCAAGCCGTCGGCTACGCGATCAGGGTGGGCATGACCTGGCTTGGCGGAGCTGCGAGGGTTTGGAGAATATTGCAGCCCTGTTTTCTGGCGGTTGAGACGACGGATCTGAGGCGTGCGAAGATTTGAGCGCCGTCGAGGGTTCGGAATGATCCGGAGATTTTCATTTTGACCTTCATCATGCGGAGGTCTTGTTCGGCCAGATTGTTGGTGAAGGGCACGTCGAAAT
>WNFC01007294.1_pt1 | contig 20375 bp, 18 predicted proteins | sample 5400541 | NCBI WGS metagenome assembly WNFC01 (sample SAMN13153342, study PRJNA577476) | soil metagenome | isolation source: 120 cm saprolite under Douglas fir tree site 2 hole 2 replicate 1 | place: USA:California | collected 2015-04-18
ATCACGATCCGCTGCTTGAACAGCTGATCGAGGCGTTCGCGAACCGAGATTGCCACCGCCATGGTGACCACTAAGAGTACGGATTAGTCCCCGAACCGGGCTCCAGATCGCCATTCGCGAGCACGAATGGTCGTATCGCCTAGCCTTGGATTGCGCGATTCGGGCACGCATGGTTGTGTGGTGGCCCGCGGCCCTGCCCCTCCGGCCCTGCGGGCCACCTCCCATAAATGGGGAGGACCCTTGACCTCAAGAGAGTTGGATTGCGCCATTCGGGCACGAATGGTCGTGCGCGCCCTCCGGTCGGTTATTGATCCCCGACGGGGCTCCAGACCTGGAAGCGGCCGTCGTCGTACAGGAGCCTCCGGCCGCTCGTCGGCAGGGAGTCGATGGTCTGCTGGCGCAGCCTGGCGTTGGTCGTGTAGCCGAGGTAGGTGTTGTTGTCGAGCACGACGTAGCAGCTCGAGTCCAGCTTGTCCGGGAAGTCGTTGATCGTGTGCCGGTTGGCGAGCCAGATGGTCAGCGCGGTGTCCGCGTTCACGGGGGCGTCGGCGGGGATCACAGACGTAGCCGTCTGGAGCTCCGCGACGGAGTTCGGCCTCAAGTACAGGGCGGGATTGGACTGGAGGGCGGGCGGAAACCGGCCCGTGCCCCAGCCGAGAAGGAGCGCCGGGATGATCGCGATCAACGCGAGGGCCGGCCGGATCGAGCGCCGCTCGAGCAGGCGCCGGGCGCCCATCGCCCCGGCGACGATCAGCGGGAAGAGCAGCAGCAGGACGTAGTGGAGGTGCAGGTCGTTCTGGGGCACGTGCTCGCTCAGCACGTTGGCGAGATACGGCGGGATGGCGAGCAGCGACCATCGCCATGCGAGCAGCGGCAAGGCGAACATGGACGCGACGATCGCGGCGAGGATGCGCAGCGCCTCAGGCCGGACGAGCGCCTCGGCGATCGCCAGCGGCGACACCGGGTGGTTCGGATCCAGGCCGACGAGCCAGCGGTAGTAGACGAAGTCCGTGTAGCCGCCGTTGCGGAAATGCTGCTGCACGATCCCGGTGCCGATGAAGAACCAGGCCGCGGCCGCATAGAGGATGAAGCGCCAGTGCTTGCGGATCTGCGGCGCGCCGTACGAGCGCATGACGAGCGCGATGACGCCGACCGTGTAGACCTGGTCCTCCTTGCACGCCAGCGTGAGGACGCACAGGCCCCACATCGCGACCCGGTGGCCGCGGATGCCGGCCCACGCCGCGAGCAGGGCAAAGGTGATCGCCATGTTCTCCGGGTGGAAGAAATCGCGCGCCGCTTCCTGGATTGCGGCCCAGAAGGGAATCGGGGCCGAAAGGGCGACCGCAAGCCACGGTGAGGCGGCCCGGTCGGGCGGCAGTACGGCTCGAAAGAAGAGGTAGGCGGCCGGCGCGGTCGCGGCCAGGCCGGCAGACGAGAAGATGAGGAGGACGGTCGGGCTCGGCCAGAGCTTCTCCACGGCGGCCAGGGCCAGGAAGATCAGCTCGAAGTGGATGCCGAGGAAGTTGGCTCGCGCGAAGCTCGAGTAGAAGCCCTGGCCCTGCGTGATATTCCAGATCACCTGCTGGTCGTACGCCAGGTCCCACGCCTCGCCTGTCATCCCATATGTGCGCTGAAGCTCGGCGCGGAGCAGCCACGTGAAGGCGACCGCGGCCGCGAGCAGCGGCACAGCTGGGAACGCCCACCACGCCTCAGCCCGAGTCTTCTCCTGCTGGACCGCGCCGGCCGACGCCGCCTGGACCGCCATCGGCATCGGAGCTTAGCCTGGAATCCGCCGGCCCTGCGGAGCAGATTCGCGCTGGGGCGAGCTCAGCCGAAGGCGCCGCGAGCACCGGACCGCAGCGCACTTCTGGTGCGCGAGGACCGGAGCGCAAGCGGCAACGCACGGCTGAGCCGCACCAGTAGCGAAGATGCCCGCGGGGATCGGCGGATCCAGGCTCACAAGGGATAATCGGGCGCATGGCCCGCCACCCGGCCACCGACACCCCGCAGGTGTCCGTGATCGTCCTGGTGTACAACGAAGTGGACAGCATCCAGCCCTTGCATCGGGAGCTGATGGGGGTGCTCGAAGCCCTCGGGCGATCGTTCGAGGTGGTGTACATCGACGACGGCAGCCGCGACGGCAGCACCGAGCGCCTGGGCGATCTGGCGATTCGCGACGCTCGCGTTCGCGTGGTCAGCTTTCGCCGCAACTTCGGCCAGACCGCGGCCTTTCAGGCAGGGATCGACAACAGCCTCGGCGACATCCTGGTCTTTCTCGACGGCGACATGCAGAACGATCCACATGACATCCCGCACCTGCTCGAGAAGATGGACCAGGGCTACGAGGTCGTCAGCGGATGGAGGCACGACCGCCACGACCACTACACGCGCGTCCTGCCCTCGCAGGTCGCGAACTGGATCATCGCGCACGTGACCGGCGTTCGCCTGAGCGACTTCGGCTGCACGCTCAAGGCCTACCGGCGCGAAGTCATCCAGGACGTGAAGCTGTACGGCGAGATGCACCGATTCGTGCCCGTGTACGCGTCGATGGTCGGAGCCCGGATCACCGAGCTCCCGGTGAACCACCGGCCCCGCACTTACGGCAAGTCGAAGTACTCGCTTTCGCGCACGTCGCGGGTGATGCTCGACCTGATCACGATGAAGCTGCTCGGCAGCTATTCGACCAAGCCGATGTACTTCTTCGGGTTCGCAGCGTTCGGATTGTGGGCGGTGGCGGCGCTGCTGGCGCTGATCGTGATCCTGCAGAAGGTTCTGCCGCCGTACGTGTTCGCGCACAACAACCCGCTCCTGCTGCTGTCGGTGGTGCTGGTCATCGTCGGGGTGCAGTTCATCCTCATGGGGCTGCTGGCGGAGCTGGCGATCCGCACCCTGCACGAGTCGCAGGCCAAGCCCGTGTACGTGGTCCGCGAGATCATCGAGAAGACTCCCCACAGGCAGCCTGCGACGAACGGGAGACCCGCAGTCCGCACGCGTTAGATGTGTGGCATCTGCGGCGTGGCGGGCGGAGACCCGGCGCGTGGCCGCGAGCTGGTGGACCGGATGTGCGCCGCGATGGTCCACCGGGGACCGGATGACTCGGGTGTCGCGCACGTCGGCGGCGTGACGCTCGGCATGCGGCGCCTTTCGATCATCGACCTGGCGGGCGGCCACCAGCCCATGCACAACGAGGACTCGACCGTGTGGGTGGTGCAGAACGGCGAGATCTACAACTACCTCGAGCTCCGCGAGCAGCTTGCCGCCGCCGGCCATGCGTTCGTCACGGAGTCGGACACCGAGGTGCTCGTCCACGGCTACGAGCAGTGGGGCGAGCGGATGGTCGAGCGGCTGAACGGCATGTTCGCGTTCGCCGTTGTCGACCTCCGTTCGTCGACCGTGCTCCTGGCGCGCGACCGCATGGGCATCAAGCCGCTGCACTACGCGGTCGACGGGGATCGCATCGTCTTTGCCTCGGAGCTCAAGGCGCTGATGCGCGACCCGGCGCTGCGCCGCGGCGTCGATCCGGCGGCGCTCGACGAATACCTCGCGTACGAGTTCGTCCCGTCGCCACGCAGCATCGTCCGCGGCGTCAACAAGCTGCGGCCCGGCCACACGCTGACCTGGTCGACCGCCCGCGGCGTGGCACTCGTCAAGCGCTACTGGGCGCCCGAGCTCAACGTCGACGGCGCCTCGTCGCGCCGGTCACTCGACGAGGAGTGCGCCGAGCTGCGCGATGTGCTGCGCGAGTCGGTGCGCAGGGAGCTGATCAGCGACGTCCCGCTCGGAGTGTTCCTCTCCGGGGGCATCGACTCGAGCGCCGTGACAGCGATGATGACGCAGCTCGGCGGGGACGTGAAGAGCTTCTCGGTCGGGTTCGCCGAGCGCTCGTTCGACGAGGCGCGGTATGCGCGCGAGGTGGCTCGTCACCTCGGCACCGAGCACCACGAGCTGACCCTCGAGCCGGCGATGCTGCTCGGACTCATCCCGCGGCTGCCCGTGCTGCTCGACGAGCCGCTGGGCGATGCGTCGATCATCCCAACGTACCTGCTGTCCGCGTTCACGCGGCAGCACGTGAAGGTCGCGCTGGGGGGCGATGGGGGCGACGAGCTGTTCGCGGGCTATCCGACGGTGCAGGCCCACCGCCTCGCCGGCTACTACATGCGCGCGCCCGGCCTGCTGCGGCGCCGGGTCGTCGAGCCGCTGGTGCGGCGCCTCCCGGTGTCGCGCGGCAACCTGAGCTTTGATTTCCGCGCCAAGCGGTTCGTGAGCGGCGCGGCCCATGGCGTGGCCGACAGGCATCAACGCTGGATGGGGTCGTTCGCGCCCGAGGAACGTGTTGCGCTGCTGTCTGGCGACATGCGCGCCGACCTGGATGGGGACGCACGCGTTGATGAGTTCGGTTCGCTCGAGGCGCTGCATCAGGTGCTGATGCTCGACATGCGGCTGTACCTGGAGAACGACATCCTGGTCAAGCTCGACCGCGCCTCGATGATGGCTTCGCTCGAGGGGCGTGTGCCGCTGCTCAACAACGACTTCGTCGCCTACGCGATGGGCCTGCCCATGGACATGAAGCTGCGCGGCCTGCGCTCGAAGTTCCTCTTGAAGCGCGCGCTGCGCGGGATCCTGCCGGACCGGATCCTCAACCGGCCGAAGAAGGGGTTCGGCATTCCGGTCGCGGAATGGTTCCGCGGCCCATTGAAGGAGCAGCTGTTGTCGGTGCTTTCCCCGGAGCGCATCGCGCGGGAAGGATTTTTCGAGCCCGGTGCGGTGACCGCGCTGATCGACGATCACCTGGCCGGGAGGCGGGACAACCGCAAGCAGCTGTGGACGCTGTTCGCGTTCGAGCTGTGGCACGAGGGATACGCCGCTCTCTAGGTCGCCGGATCCAGGACGATCGTGCCCTCGTGTGTTCGCTTGACGTGGCGGACGCCGGGCACCAGCACGATCAAGAAGCTGGGCACGGCGAGGAGCACCGCGGCGATGACGAGGCTCGTCGACATGCTGACGTGGTCGGCCGCGGCGCCGAAGACTACGAAACCCAGCGGCATGGCGATGGTGGAAAGGAGCCAGTCGAAGGAGCTCGCGCGCGCGAGGACCTCCTGCGGGATGAGCTGGGGCACGGTTGCGAACCAGACCTCGTTGAGAAAGGTCAGCCCTGCCCACCCGACGATGCAGGCACCGACGATGACGGCGATTGGCGTCGGCACGGCAAGTGCCAGCGCCTGGAGCGCGGCCGGCGTGAGGGCGAGGTTGGCGACAACGAGTGGGCGGCTGGGTGTCACGCGCAGGGCGATGAGGCCGCCGATGACCTGGCCCGCGCCCATCGAGGCGGCGATCAGGCCCCAGGCCGACGAGCCTCCGAGGTGCTTGATGGCGATGATCGGGCCGAGCACGAACACCGCGGTGATGGCGAAGTTCCAGAGCGCGTGGGAAGAGAGGTTGAGGAGAAGCCAGCGCCGGCTGGTCACCGCGCGCAATCCGTCCCCAAGCTCCTTCCAGAAGTTGCTCTGCTGCGGAGCGGTGAGCGGTGCGATCTTCAGCAGAGCCAGGGAGAGGGCGCTCACGACGAAGGTCGCGGCGTCGATGACGAACACCCAACCGACGCCGGCGAGAGCGACGAGGATGCCGCTGATCGCGGGGCCGCCCACCTGGGTGAAGCTGCGTGAGAGGCCCATCAGGGCGTTGGCCTGCTGGAGCTTCTGCGCCGTGACGGTCTGCGGCACGAGCGCCCCTGACGCGGGCTGGAAGAAGCCGCCCGCGAAGTTGAAGATCGCGGCCTGGAGGATGAGCTCCCAGAGCTGGGCGTGGCCGGTGAGCAGGAGCGCGCCGATCGTGGCGTGGACCGCGGCGCGGACCCAGTCCGAGGCGAGCATCACGAGCTGGCGGGGCAGGCGGTCGGCCCAGACGCCGCCGAGGGGCAGGGCCACGACCCTTGACAGGGTGGCGACGGCCAAGACGATGCCGAGGGCGGCGGCGGAGCGGCCGACCATCAGGGCCGCGAAAGCGAGGGCGACGGGGGTGAGGGAGTCGCCGACGGCGGAGACGGCCTGGCCGGTCCAGAGCAATCGAAAATTGCGCTCGGACAGCGGGGACAGGGATTGCGGCAGGCGCATTTGGGTCATTTTCGGGGATTTGAAAAGACGGGCTGTGAATGGGGTGTTAGGGGAAGGTCTGGAGGCCTGGTTGGCGGGCCTGGTGAGATGATTTTGTGGTGTTAATTGCTTGACAACGAACTTTTGTTTGATACAATATTCGCATGCTCTCCTCGTTCGATCGGCTCCGTGCCGCGCTGGGCGACTTTGTTCGCGATGAGGAAGCTGTAGATCCCGGCGAGCTGCGCTCCCTGATCGACCGCCTGGAGGGCAAGTTCGCCCAGGTCGTGCGCCAGGCTTCGCAGCGCGGCGACCACCTGGTCAGGGGCCACTGCAGCGCGGTCTCCTGGGTCATGGACACCTGCTCTATGTCCCAGGGCTCGGCCTCGGACCGGCTCTGTGTCGGCAAGCAGCTGGAGTCGCTGCCGGCGATCGAGGAGGCGCTGGGCTCAGGCCAGATCGGCTACCAGTCGGTCTCGGTGATCTGCCACCTGAGCGAGAAGCTGGGTGAGAAAGGCGTGACCCTGGACGAGGCGGAGTGGATCGGCTACGCGCGCCAGTTCTCGATCAAAGACCTCAGGGCTCTCTCCGACCACACCCGCTACGTGGTCGACCCTGACGGCTATGACCGCGAGGTCGAGGAGAACTACGCCGAGCGCTTCCTCCACATCAGCGAGATGAACGGGATGTTCCAGCTCAAAGGGGTGATGGACCCCGAGGGCGGCGCGGCGCTGAAGACGGCGATCGACGCCCTGGCCAAGCGCCTGGACCAGGACGACTCGCGGACGCCCAAGCAGCGGCGGGCCGACGCGCTGACCGAGCTGACCCACCACGCTCTGCAGGCGGGCACGCTGCCGCGGCGCAACCGGGTCCGGCCGCACATCACGGTGACCACCACGCTGGAGGGCCTGAAGGGCGAGCTGGGGGCCGCGGCCTCCGAGCTGCAGCCGGGCATGCTCGTCTCGAGCAAGACGGTGCTTCACCTCCCCGCCCGCCGGGGAGGTCGAGCCGCGAAGCGGCTCGGGTGGGGACGACGGCAGGCCCCAGACCGGGTCGCCACGGGACTGGTGGCAAGCCAATCTCGACCGTCACCCGGGCTGAGTCCCAGGCCACCGGCAACCCAAGAGGACCACGTCCGCACCACGTTAGGTTTCTCCCTCGATGGCGGCGCGATTCGCGACCAACACCACGTTCGACGCACCGATAGGCCGAGACCTGGTTCAGGTGCCACGCCCCCACCCGGCGCTAGGCGCCGACCTCCCCGGCAAGCGGGGAGGTGAAGGGCGGCCTGACCTCGGATTAATAAACCGACTGTCGGTCTGGTATATTCGAAGGCGTGGCTCGGACCCTCAATCCGGCGGTTCACATGGTGCGGCGGGAGGCTTTCGTCGAGGCCGGCGAGCGTCTGATCCAGGCCCGGACCTACGAGCGAACCAGAATCCAGGACATCCTCGACGACCTCGGTGCGTCGCGCGGCGCCTTCTACCACTACTTCGATTCCAAGCAGGCGCTGCTCGAGGCGGTCATCGACCGCATGGTCGACGCAGGGTTGGCCGCGGTCGAGCCGATCGTGCGGGATCCCAAACTGCCCGCCGCCGACAAGCTCGTGCGCATGTTCGGCGGCATCGGGCGCTGGAAGACCGATCGCAAGGAGCTCATCCTGGGGTTCATCGACGTGTGGGTGTCGGACGACCACGCGATCGTGCGCGAGAAGTTCCGCCGCAAGCTTGTGGCGCGGTTCGTGCCCATCCTTTCCGGGATCGTCAGAGAGGGAATCGACGAGGGGACGTTCCGCGTGGAGGCACCTGACGACACCGCGCGGGTCCTGATGATGCTGATCCAGGGCCTGCAGGAGGAAGCGACCGACCTTTACGTCGCGAGCCAGAAAGGCGCCGTGGGGTTCGATGAGGTAGTGGCCAGGTTCAATTCGTATGCGAGGGCTTTCGAACGGGTCCTCGGGGTGGAGGTCGGGTCGATCGACCTGGTGGACAAATCGATTCTTCAGGCCTGGTACGGGCGATAAGGAGGCCACATGCCGTCGATCATCGAAGTTGAAAAGCTGACCAAGAGCTACGGCGGCAAGCGAGGCATCGACGACGTCTCGTTCGAGGTCGCAGAGGGTGAGGTGTTCGGTTTCCTCGGCCCGAACGGCGCCGGCAAGACCACCACGATCCGCCTTCTCATGGCGCTGATCCGCGCGGACAGCGGGACGGCGCGGGTCGCGGGACTCGACTCCTGGGAGAAGGCGCTCGAGATCAAGCGCCTCGTCGGCTATGTGCCCGGCGAGCCTTCGCTCGACCGTAACCTCACCGGAGGTCAGATCCTCGAGTACTTCGCCAACCTGCGGGGCGGCGTCGACCGCGCGTACCTGAAGAGTCTCATCGAGCGGATGGACCTCGACACCTCAAGGAAATTTCGCCAGTACTCGACCGGAAACAAGCGCAAGGTCGTGCTCATCCAGGCCTTCATGCACAAGCCGCGACTGCTGATCCTCGACGAACCGACCAGCGGCCTCGACCCTCTCAACCAGCAGGAGTTCGACGGCATGGTCCGCGAGGCTCGCGAAGAGGGCCGCACGGTGTTCCTCTCTTCGCACGTCTTGAGCGAGGTCGAGAAGACCTGCTCGCGCGTCGCGATCATCCGCGACGGCCGAATCGTCCGCATCGGCGGCGTGCACGAATTGAAAGACATCAAGCGCTACGAGATCACTATCGCCTTCGCGCACCCTGTGCCCGCCGACACGTTCACCAAGCTCGACGGCGTCGCTGAGGTCGAGAGCCTCGACGGCGGGTCCGCCGTGCGCCTCGCCATGCAGGGCGCCGCGGACGCTGTGATCAAGGCCGCGGCGCAGTTTCCTGTCGTCTCGCTGACCAGCTACGAACCCAGCCTCGAGGACATCTTCCTCCGCTACTACGAGCGCGACGGCCATGCGCCCAGCCCCTCCGGCCCTGCGGGCCACCTCCCCATGAATGGGGAGGAGGCGGCACGTGTTTAGGAGCATCTACCTCAAATCGTTTCGCGACTACCGGGTGCCTATCCTCGGCTGGGGACTTGGACTTGGCGCCTTGATGGCAGCCGTCCTCGCCGCCGTCCCCACCGTGTTCGCCTCGCCCGCGGCAAAGGCCGCGGTCGTTGCGATCGGCAGCTCGTACGCATGGATCGCGGAGCCGATCAAGATCGACACCGCAGGCGGCTATGCGACGTGGAAGTACGGGATCACGATCCTCGTCGTGGTGATCTGGCCGCTCCTTGCCGGCAGCGGCATGCTCCGCGGTGAAGAGGAGCGTGGCTCGCTCGACGTTCTCCTGTCGCTGCCGCGTGGGCGCGTCCGCGTGGCGCTCGAGAAGGTCGCGGCACTATGGACCGCCCTGCTCGTCTTCGGTCTCGTCGTCGGCCTTCTGACGTTCGCCGGGGGCGCGAGGCTGAACGGCGAGATCAGCCTTGGGGCGACCCTCGCGTTTGGCGTAAACCTCGCTCTGATCTGCGCCGTCTTCGGATCCATCGCGCTGCTGGTGTCGCAGTTCACCCAGGAGCGCCGAACTGCCTCCGGGCTGACCGCCGGCATCCTGCTCGTGGCGATCGTGGTCGACATGGTCCACCGTGTCGTGCCCAACACCGTCTGGCTGAGCCAGCTCTCGCCGGTCTACTACTACAACCTCAGCAAGCCGCTCGTGCCGGGCTACGGCGCGAATGCCGGCGCGATGCTGTTCCTGCTTGCGCTGTCCCTCCTTTTCACGGGCGCCGCGGTCTGGCTGTTCGCCCGGCGCGACCTTGGAGGAGTGGCGATTCGCCTGCCGGAGCGAGATTCGGCGGCCGCGCAGGGGCTCCCTCGATCGGACTTCTCGCTGCGCTCCGTTTACCTGCGCAGCCTTGGGATGATCACGACCGCGACGTTCTGGTGGACGCTTGCCATCGCTGGATTCGCGGCGTGGATGGTCATCATCGTCAAGCAGACCGAGGCCCAGCTGAGATCGCTTCTCTCAGGTTCGTCGGCCATCGCCGGGTTCATCAAGCTCGGTGGCAGCGACAGCGCAACCAACGCCGGGATCCTGGGCGCGTTTTTCCTCTTCTTGCCGGTCATGTTGATGGCCTTTGCCGTGACTCAGGCCAACCGATGGTCTGCCGACCAGGACGACGGCTTGCTCGAGCTCGTGCTCTCCACGCCTCAGCCTCGCCTGCGCGTGATGCTGGCTCGTTTTGGCGCGCTCGCCACCGCGACCATCTTCATCTCGGTAGCGACGTTGCTTGCGACGCTGCTGGCCTCGGCGGCGTGGGGTCTTTCGCTCGACTACGGCAACCTTGCGGCTGCCTCGCTGTCGATGATCCCCCTGGGGCTTCTCGTGGCCGCAATCGGGTATCTCTTCGCCGGGTGGCTGCGCGCTGCGGTGGACACCGGGCTGCTGAGCTTCCTGCTCGTGATCTGGGTCTTCATCAGCTTCATCGGCCCCGGGCTCAGCCTGCCCGACGCGACCCAGAAGCTGTCGCCATTCTTCTACTACGGCACGCCGCTGATGCACGGGATCCAGGTCGCGGACCTGCTCGTCGTGGTGGCGGTCGGGGCGGTGGCCCTGGCCATCGCCTCGGCGCGCTTCACGCGCAAGGACATCCCCGCTTAGCTTCTTACACATTTCTTACCGGAGACCGAACCGGGCCGGACTAGCGTTCAACTTCCAAACGGGTTGGGGTTTTCGGGATGGGGTTCAGTTTTCGGAGGGATGGATGATGAAGAGGGTGCTCGTTGCCGCCATGCTGGCGGCTGGAATCCTGGTGCTGTCGCCGACGACGGCGGGGGCCTGGGCGACCTACTGCGACTGGGACCCGCTGGTGCTGGTCGTGACTCCGGGCGGACACATCGTGCCCGTCTACGACAGCGTCTGGACGTCGAGTCCGCTCGACCTCGGCATACCGCTCGAGAGCTACACCGCGACCCGCGTCTACGACGCCTGGGGCAGGCCGCACACCGCGGTCGACATGGCGATCTGGGTGCCCACCGGCCTGCTGTTCCGGTACTCGACGGTCGACGAGGTGACGACGGGCCTGCTCGGCTCGGGCGAGCTGCTGGCCAGGCAGAGCGGATACAGCGGGACGACCACCCATCTGAAGTTCACACTCGCCGCTTCGTAGCGAAGCCGTGACGCCGCGGCAGCGGTCCGAGCTCTATAGGGTCGGGGTAGGCCTCGTCGCGCTGGCGATCTTCGCTGGGACGGCGGGGCCGCTGACGCGCGAGCGCCCCGACTGGTGGCTGGTCGCCGCGCTTGCCGTCGCGGGGATCCTCGCCCTCGAGTTTCCCCTCCACGTCAACATCAGCGAAAAGGTAAGCGTGGCGACGGCGGTGTTCTTTGCCGCCGTCCTGCTCCTGCCCATGTGGCAGGCAGCTTCGCTGGTCGGCGCGCTGCAAGCCATCGACATCTGCATTGCCGCCTTCCGCAAGTCACGCCTCAGGAAGGAGCGCCCGCCCATGCGGGCCATCGCGAGCAGCATCGTCTTCAACGGCGGCCAGGCGTACCTGTCGACGCTGGCCGCTGCATTTCTGCTGTCCAGCTCGGGTGTCTCCGCGCGAGCCGGCCTCGCGGGACCCGCCGCCGTCGTCGTCATTGTCGGAGCTGCCGTGACCATGTACGCGGCCAACCTGCTATTCGTCGCGATCGCGATCGCCATCGGGACCTCGCGCAGCCCGCTGCCGCTGTTCTTCAACACCCAGAAGCTCGTTTACGTGCAGTTCGCGGCGCTCTACCTGGTCGGCATCGCCGCCGCATTCGCCGCCGTGCGTTACAGCTGGTTGCCGGTGCTCGCCATCGTGCCGGCGGTGCTCGTCTATCACTCGCTTCGGCAGCGCGTCGAGATGCGACGCGAAGCGATGCTGGCGATGGAGCGCATGGCCGAGGAGGTCGACCGGCGCGATCCGTACACGTACAACCACTCGCAGCGAGTCGCGATCTACACGCACGCGATCGGGCGCAAGCTCGGGTTCGGCTCGGCTGACGTGGAGCTGCTCGTCCTCGCCGCGAAGGTGCACGACATCGGCAAGATCCGCATCCCCGACTCGGTCCTCCTGAAACCGGCCAGGCTGACGCCCGACTCGCTGGACGCGATGACGAGCGCGCGGGCCTATCGCGGGGCTCGGAGCTGGGAGTCCGCCATGGAGGAGCTGCGCGGCGGGGCGGGGACGCAGTGGAATCCGCAGGTGGTCGACGCGGCGGTGGCCGCGTTGGGTCAGCAGGAGCGCGCGCCGGCGCGCGAGGTCAGGCCGAAGCCCGCGCTGGTCTAGCCATTCACCGGGCCGAAGCTCACGTCCTGCTCCTGGCCAGGGGCCAGCAACTCGAGCAGCCCTCGTGCCTCATCCGCGATGGCTGACTGGTCAGGCCTCCGCAGAGGTTTGACGAATGGGGTGACGTGGAGCCTGGTCGCGCCGCGCTCAGGCTTCGGGTGCCACATCGCGCGGACGAAGCCGTCGACCAGGACCGCGCCCTGCATCACGCCGTTGGAGCTGAACATCCCGAGATGGCGGCCCGCGGGCATGATGCGGGTGCGGTCGGCGTGGCCGAGCAGGATGTTGTCGTAGTCGGGGAGCAGGCGAACCGGCGCAGGCGTCTCGGCACCTGGACGCGGCGCGCTGGGCACGTCGAAGAGCTCGGTGCCACTGATGTCGCGAAATGCCCTCAGTCGCGGCCGCAGCTGCTCGAACATGGCCCGCATCGAGAGGCCTGACCATGCCCGGAAGTCCGCGGGGGACGCTGGGCCGAACGCGGCCAGATAGCGAACCACCAGCCTTTGGGGAGATGTTGCCGGGCCTGGCGGGCGGCCCAGCCAGGCCTCCATGGTCGTCAAGGCCACCGACCCACCCGCGCCCCAGACGCCCCGCGGCGGCGTGAACACGAGCGGGACCATGTAGCGCACGCCGTAGGCCATCGCCAGCGCGTCGCGCCCCGGAAACCTCTGGGCGAGCAGCTTCGCAAGCTCGGCGACGGTGCGCGGTTGGTCGCCCATGATCTCGCGACCCGCCGTGACGATGGCTGCGACGTCCGCGTCGCTCATGCCGCGGCCCCACGGGCTGCCGCGCATGTAACCGCGCTCGCCCAGCGGCATGAAGAGCGGCTTGAGTCCGAGCGCGTCGCGCGCGGTGACAAGGTGGATGGTGTTGCGCATGAGCGACATTCGCACGGCGGCGCGCGTCTCGATGAGGCGTGAAAGCTGCTGGGTGCGGAATCCGTGGAGCCGCGACCACAGGCCGATGTAAGGGAGGTTCGGGGCCTGGCCCTGCATGCCGACCAGGCGCTCGATGGTGGAGGCGGCGGAGGCGCGGCGGCGCTCGAGCAGCAGCTGGCGCGCCAGCAGCGCGCGGTTCAGCGCGCGCCGGTCGAGAACCTGTGGACCCAGCGGCATCGACCCATTCTCATGGGTTCGCGGCTCCCCTCCGGCGGCTCCGCCGCCACCTCCCCATGAATGGGGAGGAGAAGCTTTGCTAGAGGCCTGCCTGGAGCCTGGCCTTCTCGCCCGCTTTGCGCATCTTGTCGATGCGCTTGCGCATGTCCTTGCGGCGCTGCTCGCCCCGGTCGGGGTCGAGGAAGTAGGTCGCCGCGGCTGCCAGGCCCATCCACATCATCAGGCGCGTGAGTCTGAATCGGAACATGTCACATACAGAACGAGATCGCCGGTCCCAGTACCGGAAATCGAGCTGGACGGGGGGGCGCTGAGGCAGCGCCCCCTCGCGTTGGTTACGGGGTGGGGTCGGCGAACGCCCCGCCGTAGATGTCGGAGTTGCCGAAGGTCGCCGGGCAGACGGCCAGTGGCGCAGGCTTGGCCACGCTGCCCCCCGTGCGAAGGGACATACGCCATGCGTCGACCGCCGGGCAGTCGGCGTCGTTTCGCGCGTCGTTCCAGACCGCGGCGCCGTAATTCCGGGTCGCGGTCGCGTAGACGTAGTCGCCGAGGAACTCTCCCTTGAGGTTGTTCTGGGCGCTGCCGCGAGGATCGCCGCTTGCGCCGCGGTGGAGCTCGCTGAACGCGCCGGTGGAGCCGCCGCTTACGTCGGCGTGCACCACGACTCCCACCAGCGATCGAGGATCGGTGGTGTTGTGGCGGTACGGAGTCGTGAATGCGTTGTAGACCACGTACACGTCGGTGCCGTTCGGCGAGATGGCGGGAGCGGTGTAGTAGCCGTGATCGCCCGCGTTGGCTTCCACCGCCCGAGGAGTCGACCACGTCGAGCCGCCGTCCGCCGACTCGGTGAAGAAGACGTGCTGCTGGTCGATCGTGCCGCTGACGTAGCTCATGACGATCCGGTTGGTGGCGTCGGAGCCAGTCGGGGCGCCGTTCGCGATGTCGACGCTCGGCGCCGGGGCCAGGTCGCTCCGGGCGCCCGCGATGCCGTCGATGGTCGGCCTTCCGAGCACGGGGTCGAAGAGGCCGGGCTGGGTCACTGGTCCGGCCACGGGCGTCGGGTTCGACCAGTTCTGGCCGCCGTTGGTCGAGGTCGACATCAGCTCGAAGCCGCCCTTGCCGGATGAGGAATTGGTGCCGATGCCGAAGACGTATGCGGTTCCGTCGTTGCCGGTGCGCACGGTGCAGCCGTCCAGCGGATTGTTCTGGCCGTTGTTCGCCGCGGCGCCGATGGGGTGCTCGGTCCACGTGTCACCGCCGTCGGAGGAGACGGCGATCTGGAGCTGCGCGGGCGCCGCGCGACCCTTCTCCTGACCCTGGAATCGCGCCCAGCACACGTAGACGTTGCCGAAGAACGGGCTGGACGATGCGTTGTCGGCCCAGACCTGCTCCTTGTCGGAGAAGGTCGTGCCGGACTGTCGCGAGATGACGACCGGCGGCATCCACGCGCTCTTGTCGCTCGCCGCCGCTGCGGCGACGTGGTCGGTGCGCGAGATCGCGATCGCCTCGAACCCGTTGAACACCTCGTTGGCAGGGCCCGAGCTGAAGTTTGAGGTCAGGTTCGAGTAGTAGAGGCGAGAGCCGCCGGCCCAGGTGAACTTGCCGTTGACGAGCCTGGGGCCGAAAGCGACGCCCGGGTCGCCGTCAGCGACGAGGCCGTTCTCGAAGTAGAAGGGCAGCGTGCCGATGGGGCCGACGTGCGGTGTGCAGGGACCGCCGAGGCAGTGGCGTGCCGACCAACCCGTGTAGGTCGGCTGGATCCAGGTTTGACCCGAGTCGAAGGAGAAATACACTCCGGACACGCCGATGCCCGCCGTGAAGGGGCAGCGCGATCCATCGCAGCCCTGCTCGTCGATCTCGTCGTTGCTGCCCGCGACCAGCACGTTCGGAGCGTGGGCGTCGACCGCGATGGCCGGCTCGTTCTGCTTGTTCTGGGAAAACGGTGACGGCGGGCTGCCGCTGGCGACGCGTGTGTCGGGAGTAGCCCCCAACACGGTGGCCGCCGCGATCAGCACGCAAGCCGCCGCGATCGGGAGTGCCGAAAGCTTCGTCATCTTGATACCCCACTTCAACCCGGCGGACGAATGCCTTTCCCGGCAGTTTAACCAAGCCTTCAGCCAAAGGCCAAGCAGCGAATATGGAAGCCCCCCTCGACGCACTAGGTTCTATGTGGTGATGTCCAGGCGCGGTCTCCTGCTGTTCGCCGCGATGTGCGTGATCTGGGGCATTCCGTACCTCTTCATCCGCATCGCTGTGGGCGAGCTCTCGCCGGCGACGCTCGTGTTCGTGCGGACCGGGGTGGCGGCGCTGATCCTCATGCCGGTGGTGCTCGCGCGCGGCGGGCTGCGTCCGATCGGCAACCGATGGATTCCGCTCCTGGTGTTCGCCGCGGTCGAGGTCGCAGGACCGTGGTTCTTTCTCTCGAGTGCGGAGCAGCACATCACCAGTGCGCTTGCGGGTCTTTTGATCTCGGCGGTGCCGCTGGTTGGAGTGGTGATCGCGCTTGCGCTCGGCGTGCGCGAGCAGATGGGAGCGGCCAGCATCGCCGGCCTGCTGCTGGGACTGGTCGGGGTGGCGCTGATCGTCGGCTTCGACCTTCGCTTCTCGAACCCGATCGCGCTGCTCGAGATGGCCCTGGTGGTGGTCGGCTACGCGCTCGGCCCGGCGATCCTCTCGCGCTTCTTGACCGGCATCCCCTCGGTGACCGTGATCGGAGTGGCGCTCGCGATCTGCGCCGTGGCGTACGCGCCGTTCGCCGCCCTGCAGTGGCCGCAGCACGTGCCGAGCCTAGCCGTGCTTGGTTCTGTGGCGGTGCTGGCGGTGGTGTGCACGGCGATCGCGTTCCTTCTCTTCTTCGAGTTGATTGCCGAGATCGGACCTGTGCGTTCCACAGTCATCACCTACATCAACCCGGCTGTGGCGGCGATCCTCGGGGTGGGGGTGCTGCACGAGAGCCTGACCCTCGGCATGGGCCTCGGCTTCGTCCTGGTGCTCGCCGGCTCGACGCTGGCGACGCGCCGCCAGGCCCCGTCGCAGGCCCCCGAAATGGCCGCCGAGGCCCAGGTGCAGGAGGCCCTATGATGCGTCTGGCCCCTGGCGAGGGGAGTGCTGCCGGCTTGCTGGTGAAGGAGCGAACCATGGCTGGATTCGACGCGACCGTGCTCAAGCAGATCGAATCTGAGCTGCGCACGATCAAGGCCGAATACCGGGGCAAGGTGCCCGAGGAGTCCATCGACCTGGTCGCCGACGAGTCAATCCAGCGCCTGGCCGATTCCAGGGTGCCCCAGTTCGTCCCCCTGTTCGTAGGTCGCCTCACACGCCAGCGGCTGCGCGAGCTGGTGGCTTCGGAGACCGGCTCCGGGAGCTAGTCAGGCCTTTCGGCCCCCGCTCGTACTTCGGCCGAGCGGCACGTTTCCTCGGTGTCATGCGAACGTGGGCGAAGCTTGTCTCGCTGGCCGCTTCGTCCGCATCCGTCGCCGCCGGAGTGTGCGGGGCGGCGGCCGGCGCCCTCCTCCTGGGCGGTTGCGCCAGCTGCGAGTCGACCGTGCGCCAGACCGGCATCCCGGTGGTCACGGCGGGCAGCTTCGACGGTATAGAGGCCGACCAGGCGAACCACCGGGTCTTCCTGGCCGACAGGACCGCCCAGGGCGTCGACGTGATCGACGTCTCGGGTCCGACGCCACGCTTCGCCGCCACAGTCGACCTCGGCGCCCCTCCGAACGGCCTGGCCTACGCCCCCGACCGTAACCGCCTGTTCGCCGGCCTTGAAGGCGGCGCCGTCGCGGTGGTCGACATGGACAGGAGCTCGGCGAGGTACCTGGGGGTGATCGACCGCGTGACCATCGATGGGACGTCGGCCGACCTCATCGACTACAGCCCGCGGACGGGGCGCGTGTACATCGGCACGTCTCAAGGCGGCACGGTCGTCGCGATGGACGCTTCGAATGACGTCGTGATGGACCGCTACGACATCAAGTCGCCGGTGGGGCAGCCACGCTACGACCCCGCCGACGGCAAGCTCTACGTCGACGCCACCGGGGCCAACGCGCTGCTGCAGATCAATCCGGCGGACGGCAGGGTGACCCGCACCTACACGCTGGCGCCGCACTGCCATCCGAACGGGGTGGCGATCAACCCCAACCGCCAGCTCGCGCTCGTCAGCTGCGCCGGCAGCACAACGTTGATCAAGCTCGACACCGGCCTCGACGAGGTGTCGATGAACGTGCCGGGCGGCGACATCGTCGCCTACGACTCCGCGCTCGACCGCTTCGCGATCGGCTCGTCGCACGGCCCACACGACAGCTCGATCGGAGTGCTGGACGGCCAGGGCCGGTTCGTCGGCTCGGTGGCCGCGTCACCGAACGCGCGCGGTGCGGTGTTCGACGACGCGAGCGGCCTCGTGTACGCGGTTGGCGCGGCAGGTCTGTTGAGCTTCTCCCCATCGGCGTGTGCGCCGCCGCCCGACTGGCTGACGTTCACGGGCGGAGTGGCGTTCTATCTGACGCCGCTGTTGGCGTTCGCGTTCTTCTGCGTGTGGTACGCGCGGCGCCGGGCCCGGCGCGATCCGAATGCGCCGTCCAGGCCGACGTGGGAGCAGCTGCGGGCGGAGGACCTGGCCGCGGAACGGGAGCGGATCCGGGCGCTCGAGGATGCGATCTACGGTCCAGTCGAGAGCTAGACGCTGATCTTGAGGACGACGTTGCCGGTCTTCTGCTCCGTCTCCACGTAGCGCGCCGCGTCGATCACCTCTTCCATCGCGTACGTGCGGTCGATGACGGGCTTGAACTTCCCGGTCTCGACGAGCTCTTTTAGAAGAAGGAGGTCTTTCTGCGCGTACACGGGCGGGAGCTGGAACCTGACTTTCTTGTCGCCGAACCGCTGCGTCCAGAAATGGAGGAGGAGGTTGCGGAACCCGTCGGTGGCGAGGTAGACGCCGCCAGGCTTTAGCGAGCTCTTGGTGTGCTCGAAAGTGTTCTTGCCGACCGCGTCGAAGATGGCGTCGTATCTCTCGCCGTCTTTCGTGAAGTCTTCCTTCGTGTAGTCGATGACTCTGTCGGCGCCGAGGGATTTCACGAGCGCGAGGTTCCTGGTGCTGCAGACGGCGGTGACGCTTGCGCCGAGGTACCTGGCGAGCTGCACGCCCGCCGTGCCGATGGCGCCGGATGCGCCATAGACGAGGATCGTCTGGCCCTCGTTGACGTTGCCGACGCGCAGGCACCACAGGGCGTTGAATGCACCGTCGGTGATCGCCGCCGCCTGCTCGAAGGTCGCGTTGGTGGGCATGTTTGCGATGCGGGCGCTCCGCTTGACGCAGGTGAACTCTGCGTGGGTGCCGAACCTCAGGCCGGTGTTGCCGAAGACTCTGTCGCCGACTTTGAAGTCTGTGACGTTGGCGCCCTTCTCCACGACCTCGCCGGCGAACTCGCTGCCGAGGATGCGCTGCCTGGGCGCGCGGACGCCGGAGACGAGGCGGCTCAGTGCGCTGACGAGAAGGCCGCTCTTGCGATTGGCCTCGCGAGTGTGGACGTCGAGGCGATTCACGGTCGCGGCGTGGATCTTGATGAGGACCTCGTCATCCTTCGGGGTCGGGCGCGCGACCTCCGCGATGCGCAGCACGTCGGGGGGCCCGTAGTGGTCATAGACGACTGCTCTCATTCGAGTCCTTCACGAGTGTCCGAAAAAGCCGGCATCGAGTCGCGTTCAAACGCTCCAAACGGGACAGCCGTCGAAGCGCACACCAACCGCACTATAGGGTCCGCCTGCTTTGGGTAAGAATGCCGCTGTGATCGACCAGCTGACGGCGGCGATCCTTGGGTCTCAAATCGCCCGCGTTGCGTCACTTCTTCGACGAGGTGCGCCGGTGAACGCTGCGGACAAATATGGGACGACGCCTTTGTACAAAGCGGCGGTGCAGGGTGAGACGGAGATCGTCGGCATGTTATTGGATGCCGGGGCGGACGCCAACCGGGAAAGTGGCGGCGAGGATGAAGGCACCCCTCTCTGCGCTGCCGCCAGCTGGGGCCACACAGAAATCGTCCGGTTGCTGCTCCAACATGGCGCCGACCCAAACGCAATCGACACGCCAAACAAGGGATCGATGACTGCCCTCGGGTGGGCCGAGCGAAATGGGCACGCTGAGGTCGTCAAGCTCCTTCTCGAAGGTGGAGCGCGTCCCTCCGCCACGTGAAATCAGATCGACGACAAAACAAATCGTGGGATCTTCGCGTGTCGGGCGCCTTGATAGGCGGAAGGCCCAGTCGAGAACCTATCTGCGGGCTGCTTGACAGACTGACGTGTACGGTGTCCTGAGAGAGGACATTGGTGGACCTAAGTTCCCACAATGCGAACCCACCCGGCGTATTCGACGGCGAGGCGGTCCCGCTGTCCGACCTGGCCGATACCCGAATCGCTGAGGCTGTCGCGGCTCTTCGGAGGTTCGTCGCCGAGCACGGCTCGATTTCCGAGAGGCGATCCAGCGGGCCGCCCTGGCCTGATGCTGGGCGAGACCGGGGCGGCCGAACTTGCCGTGCCAGCTTCCCATTCGGTGCTGGGAAGCTCGAATACCGTATCCACGACGCGCTGAACCTCTCGACGGACAACGCGCGTCGACGCCACGTGGCGATCGACGATGCCGTGGAGCAGGCTTGGATTCTGATCGCATTGTTAAAGGTGGCGACTGCCCGGGAGGACGGCGGCGGCCAGGCGCGATTTGCGATACCCAAGCAATCCGATCACTCATCTTGATCATTAACTTGAACTCGAGGCGTACGCGACCTCTACGACCAGCTCGAGTCCGCAAGAAAGCCGGTGCGCCAGGTCGGGTGACGCGGAGACCAGCCCATTTCGCGTTTCGCCTTCGCGTTCGTGGCTCCGCGGCTGTTCTGTAGAGTCTCGGAGGCGAAGCGC
>WNFC01008181.1_pt1 | contig 20375 bp, 15 predicted proteins | sample 5400541 | NCBI WGS metagenome assembly WNFC01 (sample SAMN13153342, study PRJNA577476) | soil metagenome | isolation source: 120 cm saprolite under Douglas fir tree site 2 hole 2 replicate 1 | place: USA:California | collected 2015-04-18
ATGTGCAAGAGGCAAACACGGTAAGCCTGAGATTCGATGGCAAAGGGGGCCTGGCTTATCAAATTGTCGGCAGCTATTTCTTACCTTGGGACGAAAAGCCCGCGAATGAGCCTCTGTCCATAAATGTGTCCTACGATCGTACGCATCTTGCGCAAGATGACGTTGCAACAGCGACCGCAACCATCAAGAACAACCTCGACAAGTCAGCGAACATGGTGATGGTTGACCTCGGTATTCCGCCGGGTTTTGATCTGCTCAGTGAAGATCTGCAGGCATATGTAGAAAAGAGCGCCGGACGCAAGAGCGGACATTTGGAGAAATTCACGCAAACGGCGACGCAGGCAATTCTTTATTTCGATTCACTTGCTCCCGGCGGCACAGTGACACTAGGTTTCCGCCTGCACGCGAAGTATCCGATTCGTGCGTACACGTTTCGTTCGCGCGTCTACGAATACTACGATCCCGATGTAAGCGCAGTTGCACGTCCCATCCAGCTTGAGGTCAAGAGGAGATAGCGTCCATTGCGCATGGGCCGCTGGCGGCACGTTCTGTTCGCGGTATTGGGCATCTTCGAAAATAGAGAAGCCGCTGAGATCAAAGTCGAAAACGGAGGGAGGGCGGGGCGAGAAAACCCGTGCGCGAGGGAAGCGCGGGCGGCTAGCCCAGATCAAGATAGAACGTGAGTTGGCCAAAGTTTTTCGATCTGGCGGTAGATAATCCCATGATAAAGAACTTGGCTCGGCCAACCCCAATTCTTCAGAGCTTTCGGCATCTGCGCCATGTCCTCGTAGGAGTTGAAGATTACAAATGCGACATTCGCAGTGTCTGAACGTCAAGTCGTGGGGCACTCTCCACAAGGTGTACACCGCAGGCACGAGAGCAGCGGAATCCAGCCCCCAGCTTGGGTTTTGCAGGAACCCTAGCTAGGGCACAGGTTACGCAGTAGTGCGTAGGCGCTGGGGATTTTGATTCGCACAAATAAAAAGTTGACCCGCTCTTCCGAAACACTCGTCCCATGTGTTGGCAATGAGCAATCGCAGAGGGCTGGTTATGGCTTCGGGATTCCGTACCAACGCAACAACTCGCGAATGTTGCACCCGTAGACCCAACTGAGTGTGTATAGCCGAAAGATGCTCGGCACGATGCCCTTGACCTCGACCTCGTGGAGTCTGCTGGCGGGCAGGATGAATTCCGGCTTCCCGTGTTTCTCTGCGAGCGCGATGCTGGTTTCGTGAACCTCGCGCAGCGTCAGCCCGAGCGCCAAGCGGCGGGTGCGGAGGCGTTCGCCGGGGGTAAGGCGGTATGTGGGCATTGCCCCTAATCATCGGCTGGTTGGCGGTTCGATTGAAGCGAAATCGCGGAATCCGGGGCACGAGAGTCACTTGCCGAATATGACGCTGGTCACGAAGAGGGATGTGCGCAACAGCGCGACTACACGCCGGAGAGCACATAATTGACCGTGATTTGAGTCCTAACCTCTACGGGCTCCCCGTTCAGCACATACGGTCGGTATTTCCACTGTCGCACACCACTCACAGAAGAGACCGCAAGTTCAATCGGGCCGTCCAAAACTTCGAGGTCTACCACGTCGCCGCTTTTGCTGATGACCGCGCTCATCACCACTGAGCCTTGGATGCGAGCGTACTTTGCCTGTTGCGGATAAACGGGTGGCACTTTCTTAAGAATCAGACTTTGGCTCACGCCCTGCGCAACCCGCGAACACGCCCTCGACAAAGACGGCAACACTTCCGGCCCGCGCATCCGTTGCCCGCTCGCGTCCGGCACCTGAATGACAAGAAGAACCCTGACCATTTGCGATCGGCCTAAGGCCGATTGCAAATGGAATCAGCCGCCTGGTCAGCTTCCAGATGCACTCGTCCGGCAATCATTAGGTCCGGGATTACGAACTCGGTAAATCCGTCGTGTTTTACAGGAGCGAGAGTCCTGCAACCCTCATGTTCTGGCGTCTCATAGCGAACGGCAGAGAACGATCCTTTGAGCTGCACTTGAACGCGAACTGGTTCTGCAGAGTAATTTATGAACTCCAGCACCTTCACGATTCCGCCATGCACACGATAGGGCACGGCGATCGTTGTCAGACCATTCCAGAGACTCATCGGCGCATTTTGTTTCCCCAGCAGACGACGGATGTCCTGAGCAAACGTCTCGGGATCAGTCACAGGCTCTGACAGCTCAAGTACCTTTCCATTTCCAACTGCAAAGGACAGAGTGTGTTCATTCACTCGCACAGCTTCATGAGTCTGCCACGGATACGTACCATGCACGTCCACTACTACAACCGTCTTGCCGCGAGCGGCAAGACTGACTATTCGCTCAAAAGCTGCGCGGTCGCCCTTTGCAAACACCACGACCAAGTCGAAGCCTTCAAAGTCTACTTTCAAATCGTTGGGTAGAAAAACCTTAAATGGGATATTGTGACGGGCTAGAAGATTCATGACTTCGTCACTGGTGTCGAGATCATCGACCACGACTGCAACATTGGCAGCGGCTTCTAGCCCTTGCTCCCCAGCGTGTGCACAAAAATCGACATACGACCGCACCTGCTTCCAAAATATCTTGGCCTGGGGGTCCTGTTCACCGAGCGCTTTCTGCACCCGGTCCTCCAGTTCCAGCATCAGGTCAGCGTGGAAGGCACACGCCTCGGCAACTGCCAGTGAGTAATCACTGGCGGTAATTGCCTGTTGCTGCTGTCCGGGGTTTGATCCATTCCAAGAGAAGCTATAAAGCGGGAACTGTCCAGGATGAGATCTCTGTTGAACCTTGATGAGCGCAAGGTTCGTGTCGATCCATGGCTGGGCGGTGGGACTGGAGACTTCAAGCACCGAATCCCGCTTAATCACCAGAGTGCCTCTCATCTGCGGCTGCTTACCGTGGTGATTGAGCACTAAGAGCCTGAGGTTCGGATGAGCGGACCGGAGCCGCTGAAACGCGCTCTCAGTTGCTGCACGATCCGAGTGGGCAACGTCCAGAACGAGACCTGCCAAGCCATTCTTCCCCGCGCTTTCTGCAGCCGTGGCAGCCCACTGCAACTGCACCTCTGCATACACTCGATACCCTTGCCTGTGGGCGAGTTTCACGAAGGAAGATGTTGCGTCATCCCAAGAGACAACGAGATCACTGATCCCCAAGTCGCGTGCCGGCGGCAAGTCGGGTTGAGTCCAACGTACGAAAACGCTGCTCCAACCGGCGGTGGAGAACAACACAAAAAAGCAGAGAACCATCCTGTGACAGATCATGCGGTTTGTAATCCAGGTTGTAAGATTAGAACCTTCTGCCGAACACAATCTGCGGTCCGCCCGTCACCATCTCCATCTGCGCGTCACGCGAAATCCAAATCGCAGAAACGCCAGGCATGTGATGGATCAACACCTTGCCTTTCGCCGGGCCCAGCAGCAGTGAGGTCGTTGAAAGTGCGTCTGAGACCGTTCCGGTTTGAGCCATAACGCTGACCGCAAATCCCGTTCTCAGCGGTTTGCCTGTATCCGGATCGATGATATGTCCCGCTGAATTGTCCCCTAGCAAAGAGGGCGCTGTTTGCTCGGAGGTAGAAACGCTTTCATCTTTGAGCATGACCTGTGGATCAACCTTGTGGGAAGGATCTCGCAAGTGTACAAGCCAGGCACTCTGACCCGGAGGTGAACCGATCGCTAAAATCGTGCTACCGCCTGCGTTAATCAACGCGTTGCGAATTCCCGAAGAGTGTAGGACTTGCGCAGCCCGGTCGACAGCGTAACCCTTGCCAATGGCGCCTAAGTCCAACTGCATGCATGAGGAATGAAAAGTAATCTGATCCGGAGGAGTCAACTCGATCTTCTCGTAGCCGACGCAATCTCTGGCGGCCTGTTGCCGCGCCAGCGATGGTGTACCTTCACCAGCGATCGCAGCTTTCCACAAATCGACCAAGGGCGCTATGGAGATGTCGAATTTGCCGCCTGACAGCCTGGAAAACCGCACGGACTCCTCGACTACCCGGTACAAGTCAGACGGAACCTTTTCCGCATGAAAATGAGCGGAGCGGTTTAGCTTGCTTAGAGCGCTGTCGGTTTTGTAGTTGCTTAGCAGATTATCGACGCGAACAATCTCTTGAAATGCGCTCTCCAGCGCATCCGACGCATGCTGGGACGTTTGATCATAGGCAGCAATCTCGAAAACTGTGCCCATGATGTATTTCTTTTTGTAAACAAGAAGTTGGTTTTCTGAACTCCGAATGCTCGAAACGATTGAGAAGAAAAAGACGACCAGCACCGCCGCCCTTTGTTTACCGCAGCGCATAAACCTCACCACTCAGGCCCGCCAGATAAATAGTCTCGCCCGCCAGCACAGGAACAGATTGGATTGCCCCAGCAAGACCGGCTCTCCATACAATCTTGCCGCTGGCGGCGTCCAAAGCGAACGTACCACCCGCCTGGATACACACAACTCCATCGCCGATCATCGGAGGCGCAGTGACTACCTCGCCCACAGGGGTTTTCCAGCGCAGCTTTCCGGTTTGAGTCTCAAGCGCATAGAGGAAACCATCTTTGCTACCGACAAACGTCAAGTCGCTCCAGATGGCGGGCGATGACGCAATGCCCAATCCTGTTTCGTACTTCCAGCGCACCTGCCCGGTAGGGGCGCTTATCGCATAGAAGAAAAAATCTTCTGAGCCGATCAGGACCAGATCATCAACTACCGCCGGCGACGAGTCGATGCCGTTGCCAGTTGACGTACTCCACAATATCTTCCCGGATGAGGAGTCGAGACAATATACTTTGCCGTCTCCACAGCCTAAGTAAAGTTGCCGCTCGGTGGCGTAGATCGTCGAATAGATTCTCCCCCCCAGCTCCTGAACCCATCGTATCTCCCCGCTCGCCGCTTCGACCGCATAGACCCGCGTGTCCGCACTTCCGAAAAAAGCAACGCCGTTGCGAATCACTGGAGATGCCCAAACCTCAGCTCCGGTTGGAACCTCCCACAGCTTTGTTCCGTCCTGGCGATTAACTGCATACACTGCGCCGTCGTCGCATCCGAAAAGAACCTGGTCTGCAAACAGTGATGGAGTGGAATGAACCTGACCGCCAGCCTGAAATTTCCACTTTGCTGCGCCTGTGACGACATCGATGGCGTGCAGTGCACCGACCACAGAGGTGACGTACAAGTTGCCGTCTCTGAGAATCGGCGCCGAACGCACAGAACCGCCGGCTCGAAATTGCCATACTACCCGTTCTGGCGAGCGCGCGGGATATGGCTTCTGGCCCCCGCTGCGGGCGTTGTCTTTGAGCAGTGTGGGCCAGTCTCCTGCAGGTTTGGAATTAACTGTTTCCCTCATCATTAAGATTCAGACAGAGAGGACACGATGATCGATTTGCTTCAGGTCGGCGACGCCAAGCCCGAGGTGTCCGGCTGCCGCAATGTGTCCTGGCTGGCGATAGAACAGATTCTTCGAGGCGTCGCGATGGAATTCATCATTGTCCGCAGTAATGCTCTTTGAATCGTGCTGCCACAACGAAGGCGCGCCCCGTTCCCGCCGCGTCTTTTCAATCGCCTCCAGCTCGATAGTGTCCATCGCGACCGGATCCGTCGCCACCAGGAGAACGCCGGGTTGATCGATGAAGTCTTGGACTTGGGTGAGCGGACCGCCGTGCCACACTTGCCGCATTCCGTCCATGATATGCAGCACAGATTTTGACCGTAAGGGTTCGACAGTGCACATCAGCCCGATTAATGGGTTCGTGAAAGAATAGGGTGCACGATGGGTACGTGCTACATTGTTGAACGTGCCGTAAGCGAGATTCTTGAGAGCTCCAGTAACACCGGAAGCCGAGTGGTCCTTCATCGTCGGCAGGTTGATAATCTTGTTTACCTCGTGAACCACAATGCTCGCCATATACGAGCGGGTTTCCCACTCTCCAAAAAAAGTCGCATCGCAATAGACATTTGATTCGTAACCACCGCCGCTCGCGAAAGCCTCCTGAATGCCCACGATTCGAACCTCTGCAGGCAGCAGTGCTTGATAGCTGCCGACGTCGATCTCGTAGGAGTACCGGTCATACACGACGATGTTTCGTGCAGGAACTCCGAGCGACTGAACCGAGCTGATGATCTCGCGTACAATCTCGGGGGACGAACAACACGCCGGTGCGCCCGATGGATTGATCTTGATTCCGATCACATCGCTCGGCTGAATAAACTTCGCCCATGCCTCGCGCGCGGACTTCTCTCCCGTCAGCTCTTTCATTGCCCGCTCAAGCATACGACCCACAATGGGCTGCGAAACACGGTTGCGCACGACGGCGTTCGCCTCGCGGATCTCAATGACTCGGGCTGGATACAGCCCCGGCATGCCCAGCGGCGACGGTTTGTAGTCGGCAAGCCCGTGGAGTTCGATGGGCGGCACCGCAACCGGGGTCGACTCTGCCCGGATCATCGGATCAAGCCCCTGCACCAGCAGCGAGGCGCTTCCAATGCAACCGGCCTTGACGAAAGCACGGCGATCCATACGTCGGTTTCCCTGATCCGGGTCTAATCCTGTCAAATGAAGAACAAAGAGCGATCAGATTACGCTAGCGGCGATCTTCCTACAACTTGCCTTGCCTGACCTTGACTCCGCAGCAATGGTGATAATCTCATTTCCACTGGGTACACTTTCGCTTCGACAAACTGAGAGGCCTATGCAGAACCGGATTAAGATGGCAGCCGCAGCAGTTACGGTGTTCGCACTCTTCCTCGGAGTTCCCTCCGTGTTGTTTGCCCAAACGCCTCATTATGACCTTCTGTTAAAAGGCGGCCATGTGATTGATCCCGCCAATCATATCGATGAGATACGAGATGTTGCTGTTTTCCAGGGCAAAATTGCTGCCGTTGAAAAAAGCATTCCGGCCGAACTGGCGGGCAAGGTTGTGGACGTATCAAAGTTCTATGTAACGCCTGGGCTCATCGATATTCACTACCATGTTGGCCACGGAGGCGCGCCACTGAACTGGTTCGCTCCTGAAGCGCGAGCGCATGCTTTGCCCTTGGGCATTCCAGCAGATCTAGCATTGCAGTCAGGAGTGACTACGATCGTGGATGCGGGCACTGCGGGCGCCGAGACATTTCTAATGGAAAAGGAAGAAGTCATTGATCGAGCGGAAGTGCGAGTGCTCGCTTTCCTGAACGTCGTGGCGAATGGCATGGGCGGCGGACTCGAGCAGAGCCTTGACCAGATGGACTCCAAGCTTTGCGCCGCCACCATCAAAAGATACCCGGACCTCATCGTCGGAGTAAAAACCGCCCACTACTGGACGAAGGAAACGTGGGATGCCGAGCACGTGCCCTGGGCTGCGGTTGACCGCGCCATTGAATGCGGCACGCTCGCGAATGTTCCCGTCATGTTTGATTTCTGGCCGCGACCGGAGAGAACTTACGAGGACCTGATCCTGAAAAAGATGAGACCGGGCGACATTCACACTCACGTGTTCGCTCAACAATTTCCCATTATTCTTCCCGATGGAAAAATTAATCCCGCCCTGGCGCAGGCTCGCTCCCGCGGCGTCATTTTTGATGTGGGCCATGGAAGCGGCAGCTTCTGGTTTCGCAATGCGGTGCGCGCTGAGAAGCAGGGATTTATTCCTGATTCCATCTCTACTGACTTGCATACCGGCAATTACACTGTCGTCAGCATGAACAATGTGATGTCGAAATTCCTGGCGATGGGCGTGCCTCTGGACGATGTCATTCGCCGCTCCACGGTGAATCCGGCGAGCGAGATTCACCGGCCGGAACTGGGAACGCTATCGGTCGGCAAGGATGCTGATATTGCGGTTCTAGAACTGATAAAAGGTCGCTTCGGCTACATCGATAGCGGCGTCGCCAAAATGGATGGCAACGTACGATTGTTGGCCCGCATGACGATCCGTGCGGGGCGCATTTTGTACGATCCTTCCGGTCTCAGCATGGTCGAGTGGGAAAAAGCGCGTCCGCAGTATTTCACGATTCCGGATCGCGGCGAGTCATTGCCGGCGAGAGCAGACGATTATCCACGGGACTGAACTCTGTAACGCCAGTTGTTGTTGAAAGGGTCTAATTATGCGACAGATGAGTCGGCGAAAGCTCCTGCGCAACGCAGCACAAGCGGTTCTCGCGGGAAGCGCAGCACTTTCTGGAATTCCAAATCTAGAGGCTCAGGGTTCGGCCAAATCGGCGCCCAAAACCGTGGACTATTACCAGAAGCTCGGGGTGACTCCGTTCATCAACGCGGCCGGCACCTATACCGCCCTTTCGGCTTCCACTATGCGAGACGAGGTACGGGCGGCTATCGAGCTCGCGGCGCGACAACCCGTAAATCTCAATGAACTCATCGAGGCGTCAGGTGCGTATCTGGCGAAGCGACTTCGATGTGAGGCAGCTCTCGTTACTGCCGGCGCTGCCGCCGCGCTCGTGGTGGGAACGGCAGCATGCATCACCATGGGAAATGAGCAGCCCATTCTAGACATTCCAACGGATATGTCCGGGCTTAAGAATGAAGTCATCGTTCAAAAATCTCATCGCTACGGATATGACCATGCCCTCCGCAATTGCGGCATTCTCTTTGTGGAGGTCGAGACTCTTGAGCAATACGAACAAGCGTTCACCGAGCGTACAGTGATGGCCCATTTTTTCAACGCAGGCTCCGGAATAATTAGTCGCGAAGATTGGGTGCGAGTGGCCCACAAGCATGGAGTGCCCTGCTTCAACGACGCTGCTGCTGATGTCCCGCCGATTTCCAATCTATGGCACTACACTCAGATGGGCTTCGATCTTGTGACGTTTTCTGGAGGAAAAGGCCTTCGCGGGCCGCAGTGTACAGGCTTGTTGTTGGGCAGAAAGGACCTGATCGACGCGGCCAAGAAAAACAATTCCCCAAACTCAAACACAATTGGGCGCGGGATGAAGGTAGCCAAAGAGGAAATCGTAGGTCTTGTCGCTGCCGTGGACTGGTTCCTTAAGCAGGATGATGCGACTATCGAAGCACAGTGCCGGCAGCGGGCTGACCGTATTGCAAAGCACCTGAGCGCGATTCCAACAGTTCAGACTCAGATTTTTATTCCTGAAGTTGCGAATCATGTTCCGCACCTGCTCATTACCTACGACCAGAATCGAGTCAAGATCACAAGCGCGGCAGTCATGCAAGAGATGCGGAAAGGCAATCCGCGAATTGAACTGAATCCATCCACCGGCGGAGCCCCCGCTAGCGCTGGGTTACCGGGCGGACCCAACACGATCGTCGTTGGTGTTTGGATGTTGCAGCCCGGGGAAGACATGATAGTTGCAAAGCGTCTACGCGAAGTTCTGCAAGAAGCAATCAGGGCGTAGCGGAGATCAGTTTCGCGGGTTCGTGGCCAGACATACGTGGCGATGGAATACGTGGAAGGCCGTCCCCTGAGCCAGCAGGTCCCCGCTTGATGGACTTTCCGGTGGAAATGGTCGTGCGCTATGGGGGAGCCTTAGCTAGAGCCTCCTGCACGACCGTTCTGGCTTCAACCAATTTTACGTCCCAGCTTGCCCCGCCCTTCAGTTTGGCGTTTACCTCTGCCACAACATCGGAGAGTGGAATGGAAATGACTGAGGTCAGCTGCTCCATAACCTCACCAACCGCAGCCGGCACTTCGGGCGGTATATCTTTGCCTGGTTCGATCTTCAACTCGGCAATCAAGTCGCTGCAAATGCCAAGTTTCTGTTGAAGCTCCGGTAAGTTGAGAGGCTCCAGGGCTGTCAACTAAAGGGTTCGCGCTCTTGCCTGAGTTTCTCCAGACTCTTGAGCGAATTCTGAATCTGCAAAATCGAGAATGCACCGCACCAGTGACATTATGGTGAAACGGGTGTAGGCATAGCGCCTGGTTGCAGCAATTAAATGCGGATCCACGGATCGAGCAGCCAATTATCGGTCTGTTGATAGACATTGACATCGGGCAGTTTGGCATCAAGTTCTAGCCCATAATAGATATTTCGTTGGTTAGGCGGTCCGATCTGGGCTTCATAATCGAGCGCAGCGGCTCAAGGTCAGGGAGTCTTGGGTCATAGATCAGAGCAAGCGGTCTCGCACATCGGACCCCATTCCGGTCTTCTGGCTTGGGAAACATAGGCGGTACCGTTGGGGCTCCCCCGAGATGAGTGATTGGCTGGCCCGTCGCGCTGACCACACGACAACACGCAAAGCTGGGTCCAAATAAATCCCAAAGGAGGGTTTTGATGGCCCAGCAAGGAAGTTTGTACGCAGAGAATGGCAGTTGGTTTCGTTCGCTATTGGGAGATAGTTCGACAGCCGGACGGCTCACTAAAGCGAAAGCACCCTGCCCACCGGTTAGCGAGTGTGAAAGATTACCCGAGAAAGTCGGGAGTCATTCCGCTCAGGAACAGCTTCATGGAAAAGTTGAGCAAGATCGGTTTCACACCGGAAGCAGGGGTCTCAATCGTGGATTTTGTCGAAAACACTTTTTTCTCAGCCTGCGAGAAGAGACTCTCTGGGGGCGGAACGAATTGCTACCGCGATTCCTGGAAATGCCATCTCCGGCAACACGTCATTGGCTTTCGCCTGCGAGACTTTCGAGCAGTCGATGTTCAAAACCTCTTAAATAAAGAGGACAAGACACACGACAAGAAACTCTCGCATGGAACGTACAAGTTGATGAAGGTTACGCTCAGTGCGATCTTTACCGAAGCACGAAACCTCGGCTTGTACGAAGGCGTGAATCCGACTACTGGCGTCCGCATCCCAAAAGGCAAGAAACATGGAAGACAACGCCTGGCCTACAGCCTCGAAGAAATTCTCAAGCACCTTGAACTCTTCAAGAGCGACCCCATAGTCATCATCAATGAAGATGGCCCTTACACTCCCGAGATCGGGGCTGGCATTGTAAGGGCGGTCATTGGGGTGACAGCATTCGCTGGGTTAAGAAGAGGAGAGGTTCGAGGCCTGTGGTGGGACGACGACGGCGGGGATCTGCTTTCGGTCTGCCGCAGCATGTGGCACTCAACGCTGAAGAACACCAAGACGGAGGAGGACATTGATGAGCCGGGACTCGTGCCCATCATTAAACCACTACGGCTATTGCTCGATGCGATCAGGCCTGCCCATGCTTCCGGTTTCATCTTTCCCAACACCATTGGCGGGGCACTCGACCTCGACAATTTGGCCGACCGAGTGATCCGTCCAACACTGAAGGCGCAGAATTTGATGTGGAAGGGCTGGCAGGCATATCGTCGCGGTCTCGCCACGAACCTCAAAGAGCTTGGAGTTCCTGACACAACGATCCAATGCATTTTGAGACACGAGAACGTGAATACAACGCAGCGTTTCTACATCAAGACCGCGTCCGCGGTCGCAGTGGATGCCATGAAGAAATTGGAAGACAAAATAAGTTGTACAGCAGTTGTACAGTAGGCAGCAGTGAGCTGATCCGTAAGCTTCTGAAAAGAATGGAGCCGACGAGCGGACTTGAACCGCTGACCTGCCGATTACGAATCGGCTGCTCTACCAACTGAGCTACGTCGGCTTGAATCTGATTTTAGCAGGTACCAACTGAGCTACGTCGGCTTGAATCTGATTTTAGCAGGCCCGTGGCCGGCCTCGGTGAGGAGGCCGGTGTTCTAAGTCATCCCGAGAGAGGACGAATTTTCATCCAGCGAGCAGAGAATCGCTCCAATCCAGATGCTCTCACGCCGCTTTGGTGGCTTGATATCTTTCGTATTCTTCTTCCGCATGCGCCGGCAACAATACCCAGAGCGTATAGATTCCGAGCGCGGTGCCAAAAGGAATATGGAAGAAGAGCGAGACCACTCCGAGGATGATCGCCAGCATGCGTGCCCAAGGCTGACGATTCAACAATCCCCAGCCGGTCAGGAATCCTCCGGCGGCTTTGATAATTGAAAGAATGCCTACGCCCGCGATCAGCGGATGAAGAAACAGAGGCATACCGTGCGGACCCCAGGGCGAGAACAAGGAATTTGCCAGGATGATTGCGACCACTCCGCCTACGGCTTCGAATGCGGAGAGCGCCAGCCACAGGATTCCAAGCAGGCGGATGTGGGCGCCGACTCGACCCGGGCGAGGCGCCGCAAACGAGATCGCTCCTTTAACTTCCTTGCCGCAACGACTGCAGAACCCCTGGTTCACTTCAAGTTCAGCGCCGCATTGATCGCAAAACATGGATCGCGTCTCCTATTCAAAACTGCTGGCTCGGAATACCAACTGGACTGGTTCAGAATACGACATTGGAAAGCGATTCGTTCCAGACATTCCAAACGCAAAAAGGCCACCCGGCAACAGGGTGGCCTCTTCTTTAAGGGAGAATAGTTCCAACGGAGAGTTGACCGTCAAAACTTTCTGGCGAAATCTTATGAGCGGGGGACGGGGGTGTCAAGGAACTTTTTTGGAAATAAGCGGCTTGTTTTCAATAGCTTGTATATTAGTTATTAGTCGTCCCCAAGTGACTCGTTTTGAGACAAACACGGTCCGAGAAGCCTTCAACCGGCATTGATTGAAGAGCTTACGCCGGAATCGCCGGGTTTCTTGACGGGGTCGGACAGGTGCAGGGCGATGATTTCCAACTGCTCCGGCCGGTCGAAAACCTTGTTGGGAAACAGCCTTTTCACCAAGATTCGAAAACCGCCAAACCCGACTCCGACGACGACAGAGAGCCCACAAATAATCGCCGCCAACAGGATGACTCCGACGATGAGGTTCGCGGCATTATCGCGGCGGGTGAAATATGTATTCTCATTCCAAGTGACATCTGCGTCGTAGTTCACGGAAGACAGGAGAGCGTGGGCATCACTGCCAACTTGTCCGCTGATTAAAACAAGGATGGGACCGGTGCGGCGAACCGCGAGTTGCGAGTCTCCGAGTTGATGCGCCTGCTGCGCCGACTGAATCAGATTCAACTGCGCCGCAGCCAACTGCGGGGTGGGATAGTTGATCAGCATCAGCGTGGCCCCGCCGTCGGAGGTGTGGTAGTTCCCCATCATGACCTCAGCGCCTTTGCTGAAATCCACATAGGCAGCCGCGAGTGGGGCGGCCGTTTTCTCCAAGCCGATCGGTCCGACAACGTACTTCGCCGTATTGCTCACAAAAAACTTGGCAGGCAGATATCTAGGCAGCACAGGGAGGTTCTCCGCCGAACCACGTGGGCGGGGCAGATGATCGGAGAGGTCTCTCAATTCTGCGGCGGACATGGCGGAGAGTCGATCAAAAATTGCGTCCACTAGAATGTTGCCTTTGAAGAACAGAACCCGCTGGTTGAGCGATGCCCCTTTTGTGCCGATTTCTTCGTTCTGCATGTCCGGCACTCGATAATAGGTAAAGGCTCCATAAGCGCCGGTGGCGTCTTCGAATCTTGCGGCCTTCATTGTGAGCTTGCGTCCGTCATCCCGTGTGTAGGTTGCAGCTTCGAAATCAGTGAATCCATATTCCTTCAACAGGGCGGCGTTTACCGGGTCTGCGGCGGCAGGATCGGGGCTTGTACGGACGGCCGGGCTGATCTGCCATCCCGCGAAAGTTGTCGGAAGAACCGCAGGATTCGCACTCTTCGCCGCGTTTTGCTGGGCAAACGACAGGCCGGCCAAGAGGATTATCAACAGCGGGAAAACAGCGAGAAAGCGTGGAATTCTCATGCCAGCGGGGCGCACTACTGCCCTGGTGATTAGACTACAGAGCCGGACAGAAAGTTTCCAGTTCGGGATGTGAGCTTACTCAGCCGACGCCTTCTCGACCTTGCTGGCTACCTTCACTCCGCCTAAGCCGTTCACGTAGCGCGAGATTCCCCGATAGAGCGACTCTGCGATTCGCTGACGGTAATCAGGACTCTTGAGCCGCTTTTCATCGCCGGGATTGCTGATGAAAGAGATCTCGGCCAGGATCGAAGGCATATTGGCGCCGATCAGGACAACGAATGGGGCCTTCTTAACGCCACGATCGCGGATTCCAGAGGTCTTTGCGGCGAGTCCGCTGTGCAGGGATTGCTGCACATCGGAGGCAAACTCGCGCGACTCTTCTATTTTTTCTTTTAGCGCGATCTTCTTCACCAGGTCTTGCAACTCGTGGATGTCCTGGTCCGAGGCGGCATTCTCGCGGGCAGCGACTTCCAGCGCTTCCGGTGACGAGGTGAAATTCAAGTAATAAGTTTCGACGCCACGCGCGTCGGGATCATGGCTGGAATTGGCGTGGACGGAGACGAACAGGTCGGCCTGCTCCTGGTTGGCAATGGAGGTGCGAGTCTCGAGTGGGATGAAAGTGTCGTCCCGCCGGGTGAACACGACTTCCGCGCCCAGCCGGGCTTCAAGAAGTCTGCCAAGACGCCGGCTTACATCGAGAACGAGATCTTTTTCCCGCAGGCCATTGGGGCCGATGGTTCCGGTATCGTGGCCTCCGTGGCCGGGGTCAATGACGATCTTGCCAATCTTGAGGCCCAGGGCACGGATCAGGGAACGGTCACCGTTTGACGTGGGTTGCGCTTCGCGCATGGACTTGGCGTAGGTGGCGCGGCCTCTCAGTGCGCGACTCGGAGACGCGGACTGGGAGGATTTTGCGCTGACTTTCGACGGAGCGCGATCAGCGCTGTCCGATGAGTCATCATCGTCGGCTTCGACGATGACTTTCTTAGGCAAGCTTGCACTGACTGTTGACAGGGACTTCGCGGTGGAGACTTCCTCTACTTTAGCGAGGTTATCGCTTGGAGCGCAGGGCGGCTGCGTGGCAGAGTTGGCACGGGCGGGGACGCCCGTGCTTCCACGAGAATTGGGCTTGAAGGCGCAATCGAAAGCTTGAGCCTTATCCGGGGCGGAACTCGGGTTGTGAATATCAATGATGAGCCGAGGTGGATTCAGCAGCGAAGATGCGTTGAAGGCTACGCGGTCGGCAGTCTCGACCACGATCCGCGCCAGGCCCGGCTTGTACTGCGCCACGCGGACTTTTTTTACCAAGCCGTCATCCACCTCGAACCTCTTGCCGATCAGTTCCGAGGACAACCGGGTGTTTTTGAGATCGAAGAAAATCCGGTCGGGATGGTCAATGCGTTGCGAATCGAATTGGACATTCTGCTCCAGTTCCACGGTGACGCGGGTGTACTCCGGCGATGACCAGTAGTGCACGGCGTTCACGCGAACCACTTTCCCTTTGCCGTCATCATTCTCAGCGGCAGACTCGGCAGACGAAGGGGCAGTACCGGCGGAAGTCCGAATCTTTGCCAACGGTGAATCTGGCCTGGAGGTCGGAGTCTCTGCTTCGACGTTCTTTGAGGATCCGGCGCCGTTTCGCGATCCTAGCTCGGCCTGCGCATCCCGCGCGTATTGGCTGTGGGGATAGCGGCGGAGCAATTCCTCCAGCGCCTCGCGGCCATCGGAATCGTCGCCGAGGTCGTTCTTGTAGATTTTCCCGATGGCGAGCAAGGCGGCAATGCGATGTTTGCTGCCTGGATATTCCCGGCGGAGGAATTTGTACTCACGGAGGGCTGAATTGAGCACGCTGTCATCGCTGAAACGGCGGCCCAAGTCGGCGCTGATCTCGGCTACGGCAAAGGCGCTATCGTCCGCTTTGGTGGACGTCGGAGCTTCCAAAACCACGCGGCGGTAAGAAGCGATTACGGTTTCGTACTCGCGGCGAGTGCGGAATTGCTCGGCGCGTGCATCAAGGATTTCGCGTTGGGATTCGGCCTTGTCGAACTGGGTTTCGGCCCAAGATTGCGAGTGACGGACGCGCGCGCCGGCATAGCCTGCCATTAGCAGGATGCAAAGCGCTGCAGCGCCGATTCGGTTACAACCAAAGCGTTTCAAATCGCGACCCTGAGAGACTTCTGTTTCCGCGGTATTGAGATGCTTCTAGTCGGTGTTGCTGATGTAAAGCACGCCCCGCGCATCCCGCTGCACTCTGACCGGGTCTCGTGACGCGCGGCTGAAATAGGTACCGCCGAGGTCGCCCCCATACAGAGTGGTGATACGGCGCACGTAGTTACGGGTCTCAGCATAGTGCGGAATCCCCGCGCTGCGGGCCACGGCTCCGCTGCCGGCGTTATAAGCGGCAAGGCTTAACTGCACATTCCCGCCATAACTATCGAGCAAACGTTTTAGATGCCGTACCCCGGCGTCAACGTTCTCGTCCGGGTTGAAAGGATTATTCACATTCAACTGACGAGCGGTCTGCGGCATGAGCTGCATCAATCCCATTGCCCCCTTGCGGGAAACCGCATTGGGATTGAAGTTGGACTCCACCTTCACCAGTGCCCGCACCAGGTTCGGATCCACGCTGTGGCGGGTTGCCGCCTTGTCGATCGCAGCGTCGATGTCCTTTTGGGTAAACCCGCCGCGAGAAGCAGAGTTTCGCTCAGCAGATGGTTTGCCTAGGTACTGGTCCACCTCGGCGGCAGCTGACTTTGCGGCTTGAACGTTGGCATGAGGGACGGGCTTCCACCGGCGTTCGGTTGTGCTCCAGAAAACCAGGTGGCTCTGCTGGGATCGGAACGTCTGCTTGGGTGCTGCAGCCACAACGTCGTTCACGTACACCTTGTGGCCGCTGTCGTCGGTGGTCGGGGTGATGGGGGCGTTCGTAGCCGCCTGCACGCATGGCGTGACAGAAAGGAGGGTCGCGATAGCAGTGGTGGCCATCGTCAGTAGTGCGAGTTTCAGGCGTCTACGCATACCGGGTCAGTGCTTTCCCACAGAGGCAAGAGACACCCCTGCGCCTACCTTCCCGGAACCTGACGGAGAATTCCTACCAGAGTGACTCGATTATAGGCTGGCGGGAGGGGAGGGACAATCCACCAAAGGGGAATAGAACCACCATAGTAATTCTTTAGTAACCAAGGAGAATCATAGACTTGGCGGGTTACCACGGGCAATCCTACGGAGCATCTGTCATTGGCAATGATCGCAGGTTTTGCCTTTAAGGCGCTGAATGCCCTGCCAGCCGTCCACCCGATAACTAGCGCGACTACTCACTCAAGGCTGTTTCAAACGATTGTGAAGTATTCAAGCCTGGAGCCCCGTCGCGCCATCGCGGCGCGATCCAGGGATGCGGTTCCCTCCATTTTCATAGGCTACTCCGCAACGGCTTTGAAGCCGGGGTCAATGTTGTAGGGAGGTAAGAAAATTTCGGTGCAATCTCGTTGTCACCTGCCATTCACAAACCGAATCCATCAGATTCGTGTTTCCTCGCCTGCTCTAGCATCCGCTCACGGACTGGCCCTTTGTTTTCATCGGGCAGAAACATTGTTTATCGCTTCCATAGATTTCTTTTTTCAAAGTTTCGCTAATCGCACTGAAAAAAACAATCAATTGGACACCCCCTTGAGAACGCAATAACTTGCAATCACTTCGCGGGCGCGTTCCAGGTTGACCGCAAAAGCCTGCACACGGGAGGAAACCAAGCTTTTATCATGAATAAACCTTCACAACTAAGCCTTGTGCTTGCCGCAGCCTTAATCGCCTCGATGTTCGGGGCAACCGCCACCAGCGTGGCGCAAACTTCCCCCACTACTGCGCCCGACACCTCGACTCCGGCCGCACCGCCCGCAGCCGCACCGGCACCCTTGCCCATGCCGTCGATGGCAGGGCCACTGGCAACGGCGGTTCCTCACGAGATCTCAGTGGGCAGCGAGACGTCCGGAAAACTGGAGGTCACGGGCATTCTGAGCGGCATAGCTTGGAGCGAAGGAGATCACATCGCGGGCGATCCGTCTTCGCACTGGGACGTCAGCAATGCTCAGATCTTTATCCAAAAGACCACCGGCTGGTGGCAATTCTACTTGCAAGGTGGGGCCTACAACCTGCCAGCTTTGGGAACGCCCTTCCTTTCGACCGGCGACACGGTGAAAAACATCTACGGCCCGTTCCCGCAGGGCTATCTGAAGCTGGTTAAGGGCAATTTCAACGTAGAAGTAGGCGCGTTGCCAACCCTGATAGGGGCAGAGTATACGTTCAGCTTCGAAAACATGAACATTGAGCGCGGCATCCTCTGGAATCAGGAAAATGCAGTTAACCGAGGCATACAACTCAATTACACCCACAAGAAGCTGACCACAGCATTCAGCTGGAATGACGGCTTTTACTCGAACCGTTACACATGGCTGTGGGGTTCTCTGGCTTACGCATTCAATTCCTCGAATACCTTGGCCTTTGTGGCAGGCGGGAATGCCGGGGCGTATGCGAAGAACACCCTCGTGACACCTCTGCTTCTAAACAACGAATCGATCTACAACGTCCTCTACACGTACAGCAAAGGGGCTTGGGTAATCAACCCATACTTTCAGTACACCGACATACCGAAGAATGCGAACATCGGGATTCTTGCGGGCGCGCACACGAACGGTGGCGCTCTTCTGGTCACGCGCATTTTCAAACACGGAGTATCGCTGGCCGCCCGTCCCGAATACCTTAAGTCGAGTGGAAATGTATTGAATCACAACGCCATCAACTTGTTGTATGGTCCGGGCAGCGGCGCGTTCGCATTCACTGTCACCCCGACCTATGTCAAGGGCGCTTTTTTCATGCGGGGTGACTTCTCAATCGTTCACGCGACTAGCTCCACACCGGGCTTAGTTTTTGGCAACGCCGGTCTCAATGCTACCCAACCGCGCGGCGTTCTTGAAGCAGGCTTCATGTTTTGATGACTCTAGACGGACACGGAACGGCACTTGAAGTTTCGTGGTGCAGTTGCTGTAGATCGACATGCGGACTGGTTTGGAGCGCGCAACCTCCTGCCATGACCACGATGGTTTTCAAGCCAGTCCGCGCCAGATCTTGAGAGGAGCATCCACGTTGATGCAGCCCAACTTCACTCCGCGATTGGTTCAGCAAGACCCTAAGGAAAAAATTATCGAAAAGCGATTCTGTAAACCCTAAGGAGAAAAACCAAATGGCCGACGATGCTGTCGAGATGAAACCGACGTTAGGTTTGACCGGGTTGACAATGAACGCGATGGCGCTCATTGCGCCCGGCGCGTTTCTTTGGCTGACCTTTGCCGGACAAGCTGCTGCTGGCGCAACCGCTCCAGCAATGTGGATTGGCATCCTGTTCGCTACTGCCCTGTGTCTGGCTACGGCGGTCTGTTACGCCGAAATGGCCAAGTTGTACCCCGGCACCGGCAGTTCCTACTATTTCGCTGAACAGTCGTTTATCAATCACCAATCGGCCTGGCCCTATGCCCGGCTTGCCAAGTTCATCGTCGGCTGGGGGTCTCACCTCTACTACTGGATCTACCCAGGTGTGATGGTGGGCGTGATCGGAGTCATCTCCGGCTACCTGGTCGGAACCATCTGGCCGAATTTCATGAGCGCCTCCAATCCCGGACCTGCATTCATGATGCTGGTTGCGGTCGTCTTCTCCTTCCTGGTGGCCTACATCGCATACCGGGGAGTGAACGGCTCGACCTCGGTGAACATCGCCATCAACGTTATTCAGATCAGCGCACTGTTGGTATTCTCTGTGGCAGCACTTGGCTACCGCGCCAGCCATCCGGCGGGAAGCGCAGCCCTGCAGTTCGATCCGCAGTCGAGCGCAGCCTACAGTTACGAATTCGCAACCACAACAGCCGTGGTCAATGGAGTCTCGACCGACACCGTAGTTCGCGACGCCAATGGCGTTCCCCAGCCCAAGCTCGACTCATCGGGGAAACCGGTGCCCTATCACATCGACTACCCTGAGAAGGACTCCACGGGCGCGTTCGTTTCCCATCCCAATGCAAAGTCCGTAATCCGGATGCATAACTTTGGCTTTATGTTCGTGCAGGCGACCATCGCCATCCTGATTCTGGTGGGATTCGAATCGGTCACCTCGATGGGAGGCGAAGCCAAGAATCCCAAGCGTGACGTGCCGATCGCAGTGATCACCTCGCTGTTGGTTCAGGGCTGCTTCTGCTATCTGTTCGAGTATTTTGCAGCCAACTACGTCCTTAACAGTGGCTATACCATGTCAAATGCGGCCGGCTCGGCAGCACCTATTGGGGACCTTATGGTGCTGGTCGGCGATGCGCTGTTCGGCGCCGGGCATGGACGAATCTTCATGCTGGCGGAAGCCGCAACCGTGTTCCTGGCGTTAATCGGAACCACGCTCTCCTGTATCAACACCGGAGCGCGCGTCACCTATGCCATGGGCAAAGACAATGAATTGCCGGACTCTATGGGGGCGTTGCATTCGAGAAATCTCACTCCTCACAAGGCCATCTGGACCCTGGCAATTATTTCAGCCGTGGTGGGATGCCTCACCGTCGTGATGTTTTTCGGCGACGGCGCCGCTCCTCAGGATGCATCCATAGCGGCACTGCCGCACGGCTTCTGGTCAAGTTTCGGATACTTGACGCATGACAAGATGGCGGCTCTGCCGAACTCTTTCCTGACCATGACCCTGGCCTCGAACTTCGGCACTTTCC
>WNFC01022521.1_pt1 | contig 20374 bp, 16 predicted proteins | sample 5400541 | NCBI WGS metagenome assembly WNFC01 (sample SAMN13153342, study PRJNA577476) | soil metagenome | isolation source: 120 cm saprolite under Douglas fir tree site 2 hole 2 replicate 1 | place: USA:California | collected 2015-04-18
AGCTGCGGATCGGCGGGCGTGTAGACGATTTGCACATTCGGCAGCTTCCGCAGCTCCTCATTCATCTGCAGGTTGAGCGCGTGAATGCGCTGCGTGATGCGCGCGGACCCAATCGCGTTGTGAAAATCGAGCGCGGCAGGAATGGCCCACTGGTGCTCGTACGCCTGGAAGCCTCCTGGCGTGAACCAGTTCGCCTTCGGCGTGGCCGACGGCGGTTTTCCGGCGCCCCAGGCGTTGAACAGATCGAACGCAGAGAAGCTCGGGATCAGCGGTTTCATCAACGCCCACACTTCCGGTTTGGCCCACACAAATCCGGTTCCTCGCGGCGCGAAGATCCACTTGTGGAGGCCGGCGGAGAATGCATCAGCGCCGAGCGCGGCGATGTTCGGATCTTCCACGCCGACGCCGTGCACGCCGTCGACGACCAGCAGCACGCGCTCGGCGCGATTGCGATTGACCTCTGCGATCATGTCGGCGACTCGTCGAATCGGCATCCGAATGCCGCTCTGCGAGTGCACCCAGGTCACGCCTACGACGCGGGTGTTAGGCCGGATCTCGCGGCGGATGTGATCGACGATTCCATCGACGGTCACGCCATCCCACGACTCCCACAGGGGAATCTTCCGCCAGGAGGCTCCATTGCGCTCGGTCGCCAGGCGCATGGCCTCGTGATGAACATAATGATCATGATTTGTTGTGAGTATTTCATCGCCGGCTTTAAGCGGTAGGCCGTGATAGATCAGTGATAGTCCGGTCGTCGTGTTCTGCGTCAGCGCGATATCCTCGGCATTCACGCCGATGTACTTTCCGATCGCGGTGGTAACACGCAGAGGGATGTTTTTCTCGGGCGCCTCGAACATTCCCTGCTCGACGGTCAGAAATGGATTCGCGTCCAGCTTTTTGCGATACGACTCGATCGCGGCGCGCACAGGCCGCGGATGCGACGCCAGGTAAAAGAGGCCGAGGTGGGTATAGCCCGGGTCGAGATCGAATTGCTGGCGGACGACGCTCCAGGCGCGAAGATCTTCCGGCGCCGCAGCCTTCGCAACAAACGGCTTGACTGTGGCTAACGCGCCGGCGGCCAGCGATCCGGTCACCAGGAAATGACGGCGGCTGAGCGGCATATTGACTCCTCGCCGAGATCATAATTCCTCTCATGTCGAATCGCGATTTGCTGCTCCGCATGCTCGATGAGGCCTTTCAACGGAAAGCGTGGCATGGCACGAACCTGCGCGGCTCGCTGCGGGGAGTGACAGCCGAAGAGGCCCGATGGAAACCTGGCCCGGAGCGTCACAACATCTGGGAGCTCACGCTGCACTGCGGGTATTGGAAGTATGCCGTGCGGCGGCGGCTCACTGGCAAGAAGCGCGGCACCTTTCCACGCCGGGGCAGTAACTGGCTGCCTCCCGGCGAGAAATGGGATGACGACCTGTTGCTGCTGTCGCAGGAACATCGTGCGCTGCTCGACGCCGTTCGCAACGCCAGTGCTCAGAACCTTCGAACGCACGAGCGGCTGATCTATGGCGTTGCAGCACACGACGCGTACCACACCGGACAAATTCAGCTGATCAAGAGGCTATACGCATGAGGTGGTTTCGTTTCGTCCCGACGCCGTGTCGAATGAGGCAATGGAAAGACGCTTCGATCCGCGGCTGTATCAGATCGGCGCGCTGACGCTCCTGCTGCTCTACGGGCTGACCGCGCTCGATTTCGACACCACGTTCTTTCGAGCGACTGTCGTCATCGGCGCAGCGATCGGGGCGCAATGGCTCTGCTCCAGAATCTGGAGCATCAGGTTCGATCCGCGCAGCGCCGCGATCTCGGGTCTGTCGCTCGCGCTTCTCCTGCGAAGCAATTCAATCCTTCTCCTGCTCGCTGCCGCGGCGATCGCCGTCGGCAGCAAATTCGCCATCCGCTGGCGCGGGAAACACATCTTCAATCCGACCAACATCGCGATCGTGGCGTTGATGATCGCCACGCCGCGCGTGTGGGTATCGCCCGGTCAATGGGGCAACGTCGCATTTTTCGGATTTCTGATCGTCTGCCTCGGCGGCCTGGTCGTGAATCGCGCGTCGCGCAGCGATGTGACGTACGCGTTCATGGCGGCGTGGGCGGCGGTCCTGATTGGCCGGTCGCTGTGGCTCGGCGAGCCGATGACCATTCCGCTGCATCGGATAGAGAACGGCGCGCTCCTGCTCTTCACGTTCTTCATGATTTCCGATCCGAAGACCACTCCCGACTCGCGCGCCGGACGCATTCTCTTCGCAGTGCTGGTGGCGCTCGGTGCGCGCTACGTGCAATTCAAGCTCTTTCACACCAATGGCATTCTGTGGTCGCTGGCGGCGTGCTCGCTGCTGGTGCCGCTGATCGATGTTCTGTTGCCCGGCAACAGGTACGACTGGGGTCGCGCGGTCTCGAGGTTACGCGGTCTCGCGGTGGCCCCAACCCTCGCGACCCCGAGACCCCGAGACCTCGCAACCCTTCCAGGAGGAATTTCATGATCCGCCGCTATACGTTGCTCGCTGTTCTCCTCATCGCCGCCAATGCCCACGCGTTCTGCGGCTTCTACGTCGCAAAAGGCGACGCCCGGATCTTCAATCACGCTTCGCAGGTCGCCCTCGTCCGCGACGGCGATCGCACCGTGATGACGATGGCGAACGATTTTCGCGGCGAGCCGCGTGACTTCGCGGTCGTCATTCCCGTGCCGACGGTGATCACGCGCGAGCAGATTCACATCGCCGACAAAGCGCTCATCGATCATCTCGACGCCTACTCCGCGCCGAGGCTGGTCGAGTATTTCGACGACGATCCGTGCCGGCGCTGGGCCCTGATGGATCGGATGCCGGCCGCATCGATGAATGCTCAGAAAGCGGGGCGTGAAGAATCTCGCGCCCGCAGTCTCGGCGTCACGATCGAAGCGCGTTACACCGTCGGTGAGTACGACATCCTCATTCTGTCGGCTTCCCAGAGCAACGGGCTGGAGACCTGGCTTCGCGAAAATGGCTACACCATTCCGCCCGGCGCCTCGAGCGTTCTCGGCAGTTACATCCGGCAGAACATGAAGTTCTTCGTCGCCAGGGTCAATCTCACTGAGCAGGCGAAGCTCGGCTACAGCTACCTCCGGCCGATCCAGGTGGCCTACGAGTCACCGAAATTCATGCTGCCTGTCCGACTCGGCACGGTGAACGCGGCCGGCGCGCAGGAGCTTTTCGTGTACGCGCTGACGCGCAAAGGGCGCGTGGAGGCCACCAATTACCGGACGATCAAGCTTCCGAGCGACATCGATGTCCCTCTGTACGTGCGCGAGGACTTCACGCCGTTCTACAAAGCGCTTTTCACGGAGCAGGTTCGCAAGGAAAACATGAGCACTCTCTTCACGGAGTACGCGTGGGATATGAACTGGTGCGATCCGTGCGCTGCCGAGCCTCTCTCGCGCGACGAGCTCCGCAAACTCGGCGTCTTCTGGGTCCAGGACACGAATGGCGGAGCGGCCAACGTCTTCCTCACGCGGCTGCACGTCCGCTACGACCGCGAGCATTTTCCGGAAGATCTCGTTTTTCAGGAGACCGGTGACCGCCAGAATTTCCAGGCGCGCTACGTCCTGCATCATCCGTGGAATGGATCGTCGGATTGTGAAGCGGCCAGCAATTACAAGCAGTCGCTGCGCGAGCGGCAGGAGCGCGAAGCGCGAAATCTGGCGTCCCTAACCGGCTGGAGCGTGGAGGACGTGCGCAGGAAGATGCATCTGGCATCGAACGACACCACGGGCGAGAAGAAATGGTGGCAGACGATCTGGCAGTAATGTGGCGCCGGCTCTCCAGCCGGCGCGAACCGGCTGAGAGCCGGTTCTACGTCAGTGGAACAGGCCGCCGGCCTGACGCTGTATAGTCGCTCGCATTCCTGCATGAACGATGTCGTGCATCTCCTCGAGGCGCAAATCCGCGATTGGCAGCAGCGTGGATTTCTGAGCGTCCCGGCGGCGGAAGAGTTGATGGCCGATGTCCGGACGAGGTATGGCGATCGGATCGCGGAGCCGCGCGCAGAGCAACGCCTCAATGTCGGAATCTGGATCCTCCTGTCGCTCGGCACGGTTGCACTGGCGGCCGCGGTCGGAGTGTGGTTAGCGCGCGAGTGGGGGGAATGGTCGCACGCACTCAGAGTGGGTCTCTCTCTGGCGGTACCGACGATCTTTGCACTGCTCGGCCTCTACTTCCATCAGTCGGCGAAGAGAAACTTCCCGGCGCTTGGCCGTGTCTGTTTCACGCTTGCGGCAGTGGCCACGCTTTCCGTCACCGCACTCCTGGCCGCAATGTACGACCTCCACCCGCGCCACGCGGTGATGACGTTCATCGAGTCCGGACTCTTTCTTGTTCTGGCGGCCCTGATCGACTCGGCCCTGCTTCTTTGGGTTGGGTTGATCGCTCTGGCAATGGCGTTCAGCTTCGAGGTCAGCACGTCGTGGGGCGGCTGGATCTGTCTCGAACGACCGATTCCGTTCGTTGGTTTTGGGCTCGTAGTCCTCGGTATCGGCCTTCTGGTGCGACAAACGCACAGACGTTTGGGTGGGCACGTCGTCATCTTCGGAGCTTTAGAATCGTTCCTCGCCCTCTTTGTGATCGCGCTGGAACATTCGTCATTTCCACGCACTGGAGAGACGACATCGCAGATGTGGATCACGCTCTTTGTCCCATACCTGATCGGGCTGGGAGTGATCGCTTATCGGTGGGCCAAACACAGCGCCGTATTCGAACGCGCAATCTTCGTTCCGTTCCTATCGCTGCTCGTTTTGATGGCGTTGGCCTCGCTGTGGCCCGAACGCTGGTACCAGCGTTCGTGGGTTGACACTACACTTTTCACGCTCGCCACTCTCGCTGGCGCCTACCTGGGAGTTGTAGCCCGTTCGGCCGCCCTGATTAATGTCTCGGTGGTCTTCTTCGCCCTCGATGTCTTCGACCGTTTCATTGAATGGTTCTGGGACGTGATGCCAGGCTTCGTTTTCTTCGGGCTCATGGGAGCACTGCTGATCATCGGCGGAATAAGTCTGGAGCGAGTTCGGCGCGCGCTGGTCAGGTGCACTGTCACGCCATGAAATCGCGCCGTCCGATGTGGATCCTCACGCTGGCGATGCCGCTCCTCCTTGCCTGGATCGTCGTCATCGGTGAGCTAAACCGCGCTGCCGATCGATCGTCTGGAGTGGTCGCTCGCATGATCGCCAGCCGCGTAGACGAGACACCTTTTTCGGCACCGATGCTGACGCTCAGTGATGATCTCCTGGAGTCGCATCCTGCTCCGTCCGGCGCTGGCGCGGGTGAAGATGTTTATCTCCGTTTCAATATGAAGGAAGGCCGATGGGCTTTCGACAGCGCGCGGATGAAAAAAGGTGCCCCGAGCTGGTCTCCCGCAGCAATCGACGTTCCCGGCCGCGTGGTCATAGGAGATAGCGGCTCTGACTTGAAAGCTGAACCGTCGATGCCGAGTCGTTTTGCGATCTCGCGGTCGAAGATGAGCCGGCTTCGCCAGGCGACGCTGCTGGACATCACACTCCACAGGGGCGCACTCGGCACAGTGTGGGCTTCGGAGGGCTCAGAGGGAGCTCTTCCGGTTGGACGTGTGTTCGCAATTCTTCGCGCTCCTCACGGGAACGCCGTGCTGGCTGTGGGCGATGAAACCGAGAGAGTCGCGAACATCGCGGTTTACGAAGGTGGCAGTAAAAGCGGATGGCTGGCGCCAATCGAGCAGGATCAAGTCGGACCTTCCACGAAAATCGACGGCCGTCCGCTGGACGCGATCCATCTCGAAACCGGAATTGCGATCGCCGTTGAACCGTCGATCCAGGGAAACAGATTTGCGATCCGGTTCGGAAATAACCAGACCGCGTATGAGGGAAGATTCCTGGGGTTCGAAGCCGACGGCGCGTTCTGGAGTGTTCGCTCCGATCCTTTTCCGAGCGGATCGCGCAAGAAAGTGACCAAGCGCCGTCTCGACGGGACGATCGAGAATGAGGCCTTCGTCACCGAGGGCGTGGCTGCGGCGTACGGAAACGCGGTGGTCACTACCGTCGGCTATGAAGTCCGCCGCTACACGATCGATCGATCGAAACTAACGCTCATCGATACATGGACGATCGAAGAATTGACCGCGACCTGCATGTCGAGACCGGGCTTGATCGCCGCCGGAGGCAGCCAGGGAGTGTTCCTTCTGACGCCGGGGAATCCATCGCCGAAGAAAATCCTCGACCGCGACACTCGATTCATAACCGTGAGCGTGCAATGCAACCGGGAGGGCGAGCTCCTCGCCGGCATGCGAACTTCCGAACGCAGTGGCAATCCCTACGCTCCCGCGCCGCTATTTTTTCGCGCTGCTGATGGAGGTTGGGTCGGACTGGGCGAGTACCCCTGGCCCGAAGCTTACCCGCCGACTACCCGCGGCAGCCGTTTCCTGCGGATCGGCAAGCGGATCTATTTCGGAGGAAGTGGAGAGATCGCCGTCTTCGATGCGGATTCGGGACGCCTTTTGCGGCGGATCACCAGTGTCGGGTTCTGGATTATCAAACCCGGCCAGCGCCTCCTTCGCCTCGGCGTAGGCAATCGACGGAACGAACAGAACCGCCGTTCGCCCTGGAACCATAGCCGTCTCAGCGGCCATGAACTGCGCACCTCCGGCATCTTCCCAGCGCTTGTGTGTGGAGATGCCGAGGTCCTCGAGAATCGCACCGGCCATCTCGACGGCAGACAGATCGCCCCGAAACACCTCTCTCAGCCCCGCATCATCCATAAAGATAGGATAGCGTGACTCCTTGACAACTTAAGTTTCTTGACCTATACATTAAGAAAGTTAATCTAATGGGCAAGAAAGAGCATAAAAATTCAGATTGGCAGGAGCTAACGCATCTCACCAAGGGAGAGCCGTTCGTGGTCGAGCGGGTGAGATTGATCGAAAAGGACATTGTGATCGAGGGGGCGTTCGAGCTGCCCGATCTCGCCCGGCTGAGCAGCGAGGATCAGGTATTCATCACGGCCTTTGTCCGCTCGCACGGATCGATCAAGGAGATGGAGCAGATCTTCGGAGTGAGCTATCCGACCATCAAATCACGGCTCACTCGGATCGCGAACGCTTTGCACTTTGTGGAGACCAACGCCACACCATCACGATCGGAAATTCTGGAACGGCTGAAGCGCGGCGACATCACCGCAGAAGATGCCATCCGAGAACTGGAGAACTCATGAACGAAGAGCGTCGACAAATTCTGGAAATGCTGGCGCAGGGTCAAATCAAAATAGATGAGGCGGAGCGTCTGCTCGCCGCCCTGGAGAAGACGCAGCCGGCCGAGCAACCGCAGCGCCGTCCGAAATATCTCCGCGTGGTGGTGGAGAGTGACGAGGAGACCAAGGTCAACGTTCGCGCGCCGATGCAACTGCTGCGCGCCGGCGTGCGGCTGGCCAATCTAATTCCTCCTCAAGCGCGTGCGCGAGTGAACGAGGCGATGCACGAGCACGGCGTGACGCTCGATCTGGCGCAGATCAAGCCCGAGAACCTCGAAGAGCTCGTTGATCAGCTCGAGGACGTCACCGTCAACGTCGACGATGGGGACGTGAAAGTTCGCGTCTTCTGCGAGTGAGGCTAGCGTAGCGGATCGAAAATCCCTTTGCTTTCGTTGCGAGCGCCGAGCCGGCAGATGCGAGGCGCCGCGACGCAGGCGATGTGGTGACATCGCTGAGGAGCGGCAACGAAGCAGATGCCGGCTCGCCGCCCGCAACCCGAAGGGCTGGTGCGAAAGTGAAGGGATTTTCGATCCGCTACGCTTACCCCCGTCCGCCCGCGAGCAGTCTGGCCTCCGGAAGCGATCGCAGGCGCAGCATCGCGATGATTCCGAGGAATGGTCCGGGCGCCAGCGCGACGAATGCGAAGCGCCATCCGACGGCATCGACCAGCATCGGCAAGAGGCGAATGGTAAGCGTGGTGATCAGAAAGCCGATGCTCGTCTGCAGGGTGAGCGCAGTGCCGATGTAGCGCGGATCGCCGAGCTCCGTGACGCACGCGGAGAACTGCGCCGAGTCGGCGACCGCTCGCGCCCCAGACGATCGCGATGGCGAGCAGGGCGTATTCGGATCGGCCGTAGAGAAATCCGATGGCCAGGCAGCACGCGCCGCTGATCGCCATGGCTGCCGAAGCGGCGACCGTGCGGCCGATGCGATCGGCCAGCAGTCCGGCGACGATGCATCCGACCGCGCCGCTGCCGATCACGATGAACGATCCGGCTTCGGCGAGACGAGGTGTGATCGCCGCTCGAAACATCGCCGGCGCCCACGTCCACATCGCGTACAGCTCCCACATATGTCCGAAATATCCGAAGTTCGCCGGCCGCACGCCGCGATTGCGAAACACGCTGGTGATCTGCGTGATGTCGAACGGCTGGTTGGGAAGCGCATACGGCCCGTCGCGCAGGATCAACACCAGCGCGCCGCCGATCACGGCAAAGATCGAGGTCCATGCGACGTTCACACGCCAGCTCGACGAGCCGATGGCGTTGACCAGATAGGGCGATGCCTTTCCCAGCGTCAGCGCCCCTATCAGCACGCCCAGCGCGAACCCACGGCTCGTGCGAAACCAGGTCGCGATGATCTTCATTGCCGGCGGATACACGCCCGCCAGAAACATTCCGGTCAGGAGGCGAAGCGCAATCGCCGGTCCGATCGCGTGCGCAGTCCACGCGAGCAGCGCATTGACTGCCGCGCCTGAAAATGCGCAGAGCGCGAAAAGATGGCGGGCACGGATGATGTCGGGGAGGTTGAACAGCGCGCTCGCCAGAGTTCCGGCAACGAATCCGAGCTGCACCGCGCGACGGAAAGAAGAATGAGCGCGCTCCAGCGGCTCATTTCGACCGCACGACCCACACTTCCTGCGGCGCCAACGTCTTACGTTCGACGCTCGCGCCGGTTTCGAGATCGACGCCCGACAGCGCGACCTCCGCCGGAGCGTCGCCATGATTGAAGGCGAACACCACGCGTTCACTCCCCGACTCGAGTGAGCGGAGCTCCACATTGGTGACGGGCGGCCGCGAGATGGCGGCCCATTCCAGCAGCGATCGGATGAATTTCGCGAGCGCTTCGTCGCGATCGGATTCGAATGCCGTTCCAATGAACGTGCCGATGGTCATCATGCGGCCTTTGCCGTAGTCGTTGGTGACGATGGCCGGCGAACCGTCGGCGAAATGGGCGATTGGCCGCCCCTCACCCGGCCTTCGGCCACCCTCTCCCGCCGGGAGAGGGCCGGGGTGAGGGGCCAGACTTTCCTGAAACAACACGCCTTTGAATCGCTCCCCACTTTCCATCACCACATCCACTTTTCCGCTGGGCGTCATCTGCACGGCGGTCTCGCGGCAGCCGCACACCTCGTGCAATCCGAATCCCGGAATGATGTCCTTCGCCCGCCCGCGCTCGTCGTTCCAGGCCAGCCGCGCTTCGGCGACCAGCGATCCGCCGTTGCGCACGAAGTCGCGCAGCGATTGCGCGGCGCTCTCGGAAATCATCAGCGGGTAAGGAATGATGATCAATTTATAGTGATGTTGTGCAATATCATCAATGTGTACGAAATCGACCGGCACGTTCGTGGGAAACAGCGCGCGATAGAAACCGAGCATCGAATTGCGCTCGATCGCCGGCACCTCGCTCTGCGGCCCGCTCGCGGACAATGGCCGCCGCCCGCCCACCATGTACGACAACGGGTTGTAGACAATCGCCACCTCGGCGGCGGGCGGATGGGCGCTGAGGAAAAAAGCGCGATTGGCGTCGATCACTTTCGCGATCGCCCCCGCCGCTCGCGCGCGATCGGTGATCGTGCCGTCGAGGTTGATCAGACCGAATCCGCCCGACTCGTAGCCGGAGCTCATCGGATACCACGCGTACACGTTGATGCCCTTCGCGCCGCGCGCCAGCGCGCTCCACATCCACATGCGAAGATCGGCCGGCGTGACTGTCGAGCCGACGCGCAGCGCGACTGTTCCGAAACCTCCCTGCAGCTCCCCGATCCAAAAAGCGCCGTTCGTCGCGGAGCGCGTGAAATCGAGCTGCGCGGCCCGCCACGCGGCATCGCGCCCGACGGCAAACGAATGCTTCGGATAGAACGACGTTCCCCAGAAATCGACGACCTGCGCCATCTGCCAGTCGTCCGGATTGCCGTAGCCGTCGAGCGGACTTGTGAAGAGATTCGGACCGGCGGCGTGGCTGGTGGCCACGGCGCCGGGCAGCACGCCTTTCACGGCGTCGTAGCGCGCGCGAAGATCTTCGGTCAGCTTTTGCGTGATGAAGAATCGCCAGTCGATATAGTCGGTGTACGAAAGAATGGTGCTGAGGCGACTGGGCTCGACTTCGTCCCACGATTCGAACCGGCGATACCACGCGCGATTGAGCGCATCCAGCGTCCCATACTTCCGCTGCAGCCATTTGCGAAACCGCGCGACGCTGTACGGACAGAAGCAGAACTCCGCGCTGCGCATGTAGGTCGCTTCCGCCCAGTTGATGACGTGCGGCTCGCTCCAGAGATCCCATCCGAGGAAAGCAGGCTTGGATTGCATCCGCTGCGCGATAGTCGTGAAGAGCCGCAGAACCGCCGCATGAACGCCGGGATGATCGAAGCAGTAGCCGGGCGCGGCATGCGTCGGCATCACCTCGCCGCTGATCGAGACGAAGTGCGAGTCGGGAAATTTCTTGCCGACCCAGTCGGGCGCCGAGTCGACGTAGACCTGCACGATGACCTTCAGCCCGACTTCCTCTGCCAGATCGGCGAGCTGCTCGAGGCTCTCGAGGTGATACTCCCCTTCTCGCGGCTCAGCGCTGGCCCAGTCGATCCATGTGCGAACGCTGTTGAATCCGAGGGATTTGATCTGGCGAAGGTCGGCGCGCCAGGCGTCGCGATGCGCACGCGGATCGGGATCGAGCATCGGCGCGCGCACTTTGCCGCCGCCATACCAGACCGCGACGGGGAGAAATTTTTGGAGTGCGGCAGCTCTGCTGCCGCTTTGGTCAGGCGAAAGCGGCGGCAAGCCGCCGCACTCCAAAAGCGCGAGAATCAGTGCGAACATCGGGCGCGCATTATGTATGTGATCCCGCTCGTCGCGGCAATCTGGGTTTCGCTCGCGCCGCTGCAGACCGCGCGTCAGGAGCTCGCAGTGGCGGCGGCCAACGGAAAGGTCTACGCCATCGGCGGGATTTCCGGACTGAACGTGCTGGCCTCGGTCGAAGAGTACGATCCGGTATCGAATCGCTGGCGATTCGTGGCGCCACTTCCCGAGCCGCTGCACCACTCCGCCGCCGCCACGCTCGACGACATGATTTATGTGATCGGCGGCTATCGCACGCTGGCGTTCGATCCGGCGGATGTCGTCTATCGCTACGATCCGCGAACCGACGCGTGGTCGCGGGTTTCTCCGCTTCCGACCGCGCGCGGCGCGCTGGCTGCGGCATCAATCGACGGTCGCATTTTCGCGGTGGGTGGCGTTCCAGGCGGAGGTCTTCTTTCGGCGTACGACCCGCGAACGGATCGCTGGGCAGTTCTCGCGCCGATGCCGGCCGGGCGCGAACATCTCGCCGCCACTGCTGCCGGCGGAAAGCTGTATGTCGCCGGGGGACGTCAACCGCAGAACGTCGACGCCATGGAAGTCTACGATCCCATCACCGATCGATGGCGCGAGCTCCCTCCCCTGCCCACCGCCCGCAGCGGCATCGCGGCGGCGGTGGTCAACGATCGCATTTACGTGTTCGGCGGCGAGGGCAATCGTTCGAGCTCTTCCGGCGTCTTCGCGGAAAACGAATCGTTCGATCTCGCGACCGAAACCTGGCGATTGGAAACGCCCATGCCGACGCCGCGACACGGCATCGGCGCCGCAGTCATTGATGGTCGAATCTACATCCCGGGCGGCGCGGTCGTGCAAGGCTTCGGCGCTGCGAACGCCAACGAAGCGTTCATCGCGGTCGAGCCTCCGCGTCGGCGTGCTGTTAGGCACTGACTACGGATCGATCATTACGTCGGGATCGCGATTTTTGCCGGTCGTCAGATTGAAGACCGTATAACGAGCCTGGCCCGTTAAGGCATCATCTCTGATTCGCAGCCAGCACTCATTGCCCCGCCGTTCTTTGAATTGCACCTTTACAGGCTCTTTGAATTGAATGTCGATCTCCTGACCGGCATTGGTCAGGAAAAAGTGAATCCACGCGCCGCGGTGCACATGTTGATGGTCGGGGTTGGCGTTGAGGCTGTTGGAGTCAATGCAGATGACAGGTCCGTGTTCGCTCGCGATCCCGACTCCACCTGCGCAGTGCGTGGTGTCCATCACGACGGATGCCGGTGGATATTTCGCCATCGGCTCGGTCGGAGGGGATGTCATATGCGCACAGTGGATGACGAAGAGAGCGACGACAAGGGCGGGGACAACTACGAATATTTTTCGCATGGGCGTGCTCCTCTCTATCCGTTCACCTTGGGTTTGTTGAGGGCCTCTCGGAAACGCGGATCATTTCGCAAATTCGATAACTCAGGGTCGTGAGCCACGGCCGGGGCGGGGTAGCCGGACGCGATTGCGCGCTTGAGCCAGCCTAACGCGGAATCGCGATCGCCTCGAATGTTCGCGACCACAGCGCTTTGAAAAAGCGCATCGACGTTGGTCGGGCTGGCCTGCAGCGCCGCCTTCAATTCCGCGTCGGCTGCGGTCACATCACCGCGTTTCGCCAGACAGCTCGCCGCGATGGCGCGGGCTGTGGCGTCGTTCGGATTGACGGCAATGGCGTCGTGCGCGAGACGGATGGCTTCGGCGTACGGAGCCGCTGATTTCGCCCGCTGCCCGGGCATCCAGCGATAGGCATCGCCGAGGTTCCGCCACACCATATATTGCTTCGGCTGAAGTGCGGCCGCCTTTTCGAAGGCCGCAGCGGCATCAGCATAGTGCCCGAGCAAATACAAACACGTGCCGAGGTTCACGTAGCCGCCGCGAGTGGGCTCGATGGCAATCGACCGCTGATACGAGCGCATCGCCTCGTCATAACGACCCAGCGACTGAAGCGCGGCGCCCAGGTTGGCATAAGCGCGCGGAGCATCGGGAACGATTTCGGTCTGCTTTCGAAAGAGACGGACTGCGTCTTCGTATCGGCCGTGATAGAAACAAAAACGTCCGTAATAGCCGTAGATATCCGGCGAGTCGGGACGAAGAGCGAGCGTCTCTCGAAAAACGCGCTCGGCATCGATCGCGCGACCCATATCGTTGTACGTGTTCGCCAGTCCGATGCGCGCATCGACCGAATCGGGACGCAGGCGCAGCGCCTGCTGAAAGGAAGCCATTGCCTCCGGAAAATGACCGCCGATTCGACGCAGCTCGCCAACCGTGATGTGTGCTTCCGGCTCGGCAGGATCGAGCTGCACGGCGCGTTCACCGTAGACGGTCGCCTGATCGATCAACTCGCGGTTATTCGTGAAGCGGTATTTGCGCAGTAGCGCTTTTCCAAGCGTGCAGAGCAACCCTTCCAGCGTCTGGATCGCGCGGTTGAGCGACTCTTCGCTCGTGATCCGTTGCAGCAATCCCACCGCCTCGGCGTACTTGCGTTGATCGTCACCGCTGAGCGCAATGCGGACGCCCGGCCGACGAGCTCGTGTCAGGTTCAGCGCCTGCAGGACGCTGTCCGCGACCAGATCCTCGAGCGGGAACAGCTCCGCGCTCGAGGCCGTGACCATGTCGGAGGCCACTCGATTTCCGGTCGCGGTGTCGCGCAGTTGAAAGCTCACTCGGAGCTGCTCTCCGACGCGTTGTACCGCCCCCGTCAGCACCAGTGCCGCGCCCCGACGTCGCGCAAATTCGCGAGGGTCAGCGTTCGATGGCGGCGGTGCGACGTCGAACGGTCCGAGCACACGGATCCCGCGCGACTGTTGCAGTCGCGCGGCGATCATCTCGGAGATTCCGTCGCAGAAAAACTGCCCGTCAGCCGATCCGCCGTGGTCGCGGAAAGGAATGACGGCAAGCGATTGCACCGGCGGAGGGGGCGCCGCCTGATTTCGCGTGCGCGTCAACACCATCGTCGTGGCGGTCGCGATGAGAAGCAGCGCCGCCACCGCCGCGATCACCGGAACGCGCGGCGCTTGGACGCCGAACGTTCGTAGCGACCGGTCGGTGCGATCGGAACCTGAAGTGAGGCGATTGCGAAGATCGCGCAAATCGCGGGCGAGATCGCGCGTGGAGGCGTAGCGGTCCTGCGGCGATTTCGCCAGGCAGCGGTTCATGATCTGCTGCAGCTCGCGTCCACCCGAGGCATCGAGGATGTTCATCGGGGCCGCATCTTCGCGAATGATGGCGGTCAGCGTCTCGGCCGAGCTGGCACGATCGAACGGCCGCCGCGCCGTCAACATCTCATAGAGGATGACCGCCAGAGAGAACTGATCGGAGCGAAAATCGACCACCCGTCCGGCCGCCTGCTCCGGCGACATGTAGGACGCCGTCCCGAACACGTGGCCGGCGGTGGTGTGGGTCAGCGGCTGCGTCTTGTCGCCGCTCGCGAATGACAAACGCACTTTCGCGAGGCCGAAGTCCAGCAGCTTGACGTAGCCGTCGCGCGAGATCATCACGTTCTCCGGCTTGAGATCGCGATGGATCACGCCGCGCTCGTGCGCGCTCGCGAGGACGTCCGCCACTTTCGCCACAATCCGCAGCGCTTCCTTCACCTGCATCGGCCCGCTGGCCATCAGGCCGCGAAGGGTCTGACCTTCAATCAGCTCCATCGCGATGTAGGCGATCGACTCCGAGCGTCCGATGTCGTAGATCGCGACGATGTTCGGATGATTGAGCGACGACGCCGCCCGCGCCTCCTGCTCGAACCGCCTCAGCGCCTCGACACTGGCGACGTCCGGCGGGAGAATCTTCAGTGCGATGTCGCGATCGAGCTTCGTGTCGCGCGCGCGGTAAACCTCCCCCATACCGCCGGCGCCGATCGGCGCGAGGACGCGATACGGCCCAATCAGATATCCGGCCTCGAGTGTCAAGGACTTTTGGTGAGAATATCAGAGGCTTTATGGATTTCGGGAGCGATCTCGGCGACATAGGCCGTTAGTCCATGATCCCCTTCCGGGATCGCGATAAACTTCGATCCTTCAACGAGTTCGCTGCTCGACTGCCATCGCTTCCAAACGGCTGCCACGCGCTCGAATGCGATCGTTTCGTCCTTGCGCCCCATGAAGATCGTCACGGGGACGGGCGGAGGGCGGCGGTCGACGTCGACGCGCGACATCTGCTCGAAAAAGGCTCGATGGATCGGCATGCGCTGATTGAGCGCGTAATTGAAGACTTCGATCGGATCGCCGGGAGGCAGCTTCGCCGTCCACTGATCGGCGATGCCGAGGCCGGGGGCGATCAGGACGAGTGGAACCGGGATCTGTTGAACCACCCGCAACGCCACAACAGCACCGAGGGAACTCCCCACGATGGCTCGTGCGGCGCCGGCACTCCTGGCGGCGCGATCCACCATGGCCTCAAAATCGAGCTTTTCGAATGACGGCACATTGAGATCGGGCGTATTGAGCTCGATGCCCATCGGAGCAAGCAGCGCGCGGAAGCTCTGGATCTTCTGACTGTGCGGCGAAGAGGCAAAGCCGTGGAGGTAGAGGACGGTTGTCATGTTGTCGGGTTGTCAGGTTGTCATGTTGCCGACAACCGGACAACTCGACAACACGACAACCGATCTACAATCGTTGCGACCCGTGTCCTTCACGCGACGTTATCTAGCCTGGCTGGTCCTTCCGCCGGCAGCGGTGACGATTCCACTGGCATTTCTTTTCGTGGAGCAGGTGATCCGTTTGACGACGACCACCGCGCTCAATGTTCTCCTGCTTCTGATTCTGTTGTTCGCGATCGCAGCGCTGACTTACGGACAATTCCTCACGCCGCTTTTGAAACACGTGGAAGAAGCGATCGAGGCCGGCCGCGACGCCTCACGCGAGATGTCCGCGGTGCTCATGCGCACTACTCGAGTGGCGATCGCCGCGCTCGGACTCGGCGGAATCGCGTTCGCGATCGTGTCGGCACTGCTCGTCATGCCGTCGACGATCGGCTTCGGATACTTCTTCGTTGCGGCGCTCATCGCGTCATTTCCCGGAATCGCGTGGGCGTACGGCGCCGGAAAAAAACAGCTTGCATCGGAGGCACGCGGTCACTACAGCGGGCGCGAGCTGACCATCGGCCGCAAAATCGCAATCGCATTCATCGGCTCCTTCATCATCTCGTCCGCGGCGCTGGTGGAATTGATTTCGTCGAAAGTCTCGATCTCGCTGGAAGGGCTCGCGATCGCATCGTCGTCGGATCGGTTCCAGCGCGTGTTCGACACCGCGAATCTCTCTGCGCAGATCGATCCGAAAATCCTCGACGATCTGCGCCTCTACATTCCGGGCGACTACCGCCTGCATCTGATTTCGAAAAACGGCCAGGTGACCAGCACCGGCGATCCGCTGACGCCGGCCGAGGTCAGCGCTATTCGGCGGATCGGGAGCGGGGACAGCACTGCGTTTATTTCGCCGCACGTCGTGAAATTCGCGAAGCTGAAGGATGGATCGATCCTGGCGCTCGCGATACCGTGGGCGCCGTATCGCAACATCCCGATCCAGATCACGCTCTACACGTTCATCATCGTGCTGCTGACCACTGTCATCTTCAGCATCGCGGCATTCGTGAGCGCTCGCGACATCACCACGCCGCTCCGCGAGCTGCGCCGCGTGTCGGCGGAAATGGCCACCGGAAACTTCGATGTCGCGGCGCGCGTCTTTTCGGACGACGAAGTCGGCGAGCTGGCGGAGAGCTTCAGCGAGACCCGCACCAACCTTCGGCGGCTGTTAGGCCGGGTCGGCGGGAGCGGCGCCACCATCACCGAAGGCGTGCGCGTCATCACCGGCGGAACGGAGTCGTTGCTGACCCGTTCGCGCGATCAGGCCCAGCTCACCGAAAATTCCAAGTCGTCTCTTGAGACAGTCCGCGGCGGAATTCGCAGCGTGGTGGCGGCGGCCGACACCGTCACATCGCTGACAGAAGATGCCTCGAGCCGGGCGCTGCAACTGCAGGCGTCGGCCGAGCAGGTCGCGCGCAGCACCGACCGGCTCTTTCAATCGGTCGAGAAGACATCCTCCTCGACGGCCGAGATGGACGCGTCGATGCGCGAGATCTCGCAGCGCACCAGCGCGCTCGCAGGGATCGGCGATGAAGCGCTCTCGTTCGTGAGCGAGATGGATTCCACCATCACTGAGCTGCGCGACGCAGCACAATCGACAGCCGCCATTTCGCGCCACGTCAGCGAGGACGCCGAGGCCGGCGGCGATGCAGTGGGCAAAATGGTGCAGGGAATCAATCTGTCGCGCGATCTCACCAACAGCACCGCCACGACGATCGACGAGCTGCAGGGAAGCGTGGCCCAGATCAATCAGATTCTGGCGGTCATCGAAGAGATCACCAATCGCACGAATCTCCTGGCGCTCAACGCCGCCATCATCGCCGCCCAGGCCGGCGAGCACGGTCTCGGATTCGGCGTGGTGGCGGACGAGATCAGCGAGCTGGCCGAGCGCACGCGGGGATCGACGAAGGAAATCGCCGCGATCATCAAAGCGGTGCAGAGCGGATCGCGGCAGGCGGTCGCCAAGATCAACGAAGGCGTGGAGCGCGTCGAGGCCAACGTCGAGCTCGCGCAGAACGCGTCGTCGTCGCTCCAGAAAATCGTCAACAGCGCCGCGCGGTCGTACGACATGGCGACGAAAATCTCGCGGGCGCTGGAAGATCAAGCGGCCGCCAGCCGGCATCTGCATGAAGTGACGTCGCGGATGTCGGACGCGATCGCGGAGATCAATCGCGGAACGCGCGAACAGGCTCGCGGCACCGAGCTGCTGGCGCAGGAGGCCGAACGCGTGCGCGAGATCGCGGCCCAGGTCAAGAGCGCGACCGACGAGCAGTCGCAGGCAGGCCGCGGCATCACGGCCGCGCTCGAAAAAATCGCCGACGACGCGCGCAACATGCGCGATCACCTGCAGCGGCAGATGAGCGAGACCGAGCGCATCGCGCAGGCCGCGCGAACAATGCTCGACATCGCGCAGGCCAACGACGCCATCGCCCGCGAGTTCAACGCCACCGTGCAGAACCTGGTGCTGAGCGGACGCAACTTCGAATCGGAGGTCGCGCGGTTCCGATATTCAGGCGACGTATAAGTGGGGATCACCCGGCGCGCTGAAGTCGTCCTGCTGATGTTCGTGACGCTGGCCGTGTCCGTGATTCTGATCGCGACGCAGCCGCGCGATGTCTTCTGGGGTCCCGACAGCGGAAATCGTTTCATTCAGATGCAGTCATTTCTTCGGACGGGCAGCGTTGCGATCGAGCATCGCTGGCCGATCGGTCCGCATTTCGTCGATCGAGGCGGCAAAACATATTCCGGCTGGCCATCGGAGTTTCCGATCGCCGCCGCGCCGTTCTACGCAATCTTCGGGACGGCCGGCCTTTTTGTTTTGCCGATCGCCGGCACGCTTTTGCTGATCGCGCTCTTGCCGGCATTGACGGAAGGCTCGATCGCGCCGATCGGGATCGTGCTCGTCTTCGGAACGCCGGTGCTCTGGTACACCATCGTTTTCTGGGAACACGCTCTGGCCGCGGCGATCCTGGTGGCGGCGTTCGTTCTGGCCGAGCGCGAGCGTCCCCTCATGGCGGGCATGCTCGCGGGAGCAGGCACGCTTCTGCGCGAAGAGGGATACATCGCGATCGTCAGCATCGCGATCGCCATTCTGTTCGCGCGGCGCGCGACGCGCCAGGCAGTGTTTTTCATTTTCGGAGCGATGCTGCTGCTCGTTCCCTTGTGGATCATCAACTGGAGAGTGTTCGGACATCCCCTCGGCCTGCACGCCGCGGTCTACAAATCTGTTGCGGAGGGCGGGAGAATTCGCAACTTTTTCCCGTTCCTCTTCGAGTTCTCGAGTGTTTCGTGGGTTCGCATCGGTCTGGTGATCCCCGCGATTGCGCTCGTGATCACGTCGCCGTTCACGCTGCCGGTCCGACTTCGCATCGCGCTGTTCGCGTCGACCAGCATTGGATTTGCGGGCCTCGCCTACCTGCTTATGAATTCGGCTACTCCGATTCGCGACACGCTCTATCAGCAGGGGCTCTTTCCCGGAATTCCTTTTTCTGCGGCGCTTTTTCTGGCCATCCCGGAGCTGTGGCGTGAGAGGCGGTTTCGATTGATCACCGTCGTCGCGGGGATTCTGTTGACGACGTTGGCTCTCAATCAAAACGATTTCGGCGTCACCTGGGGACCGCGCTATTACTTCTGGCTCTTTCCGCTCATTATCATTCTGGCTGCCGATGCATTAGGCCGACGCGTTCAATCACGGGCGGTCACGTTCGCTGCGATTGTGCTTCTTATGAGCGCGTTCGCAATTCAGATCGCTGGCATTGTGACGCTCAGAAACAAGCTGCGGTTCAGCGAATCGCTCCTGCAGACAGTCCGTCGGGACGCGGCCACAGATGTCCTCACGGATGTCTTCTGGATTCCCGAGGATCTCGCGCCTCTTTTCTACGAGAAGAACTTCGGTTTCGTCCGCAATGATGCTGAGCTCGCGCAGGCCTTACGACTTGTCGGCGGACGGCCCTTTCTATTCATCGCCGGGCGGCAATTCCGGTTGGTCAGCAATCAGGGATTTTCGCCGCTCCTTCCGCGAGTCGTGCGACGGCAGCGCATCGCCGGATCCGAGCCGATGCTGGACGTCATGCTGCTCGACGCGCGATGACAAGTTACAATCGCCAGAGATCGAGCATCAATCGCCACGTCGCGCGCGGAATGTTGCGCATCGGCAGGCCTCGCGACTGTCCGGCTCGTTGTCGATAGGTGATCGGCACTTCGCCGCAGCGGAGACCGGCGGCCATCGAACGCAATACGACCTCGGCCGACACGAAGCCGCGAAACGTCAGGCCGGGACGGATGATCTCCTGGATCACGCGCTGGTTGTAGAGCCGGAAGCCGCTGTCCGCGTCATGGAGCGGAATGCGAAACCAGATCCGCAGCGCGAGATTGAGTCCCGAGGTCAGCGCGCGACGATAGAGGGCATCGTGTCGATCTTTCTTCCAGCCGATCACCAGGTCGTACGAGTCGCGGAGTTGCCAGAGAGCCCAGAATTCGGCGGCGTCGTGTTTGAATCCGCCGTCGGAGACGAACGCGAACGGCTGCGTCGCCGCGGAGACCGCGTCGATCATCGCGCGGGCGTAGCCCTTGCGCGCTTCGCCGCCGACGATCCGCAGCGAGAGCGCGCCGCGCAGCCGCTCGATCGCCGGCCGCGTCCCGTCGACGCTCCCATCCTCGGCGACAATCAGCTCGCTTCCGGGAAG
>WNFC01002341.1_pt1 | contig 20371 bp, 17 predicted proteins | sample 5400541 | NCBI WGS metagenome assembly WNFC01 (sample SAMN13153342, study PRJNA577476) | soil metagenome | isolation source: 120 cm saprolite under Douglas fir tree site 2 hole 2 replicate 1 | place: USA:California | collected 2015-04-18
GCACTTTGTCCACCACGCCTTCCGCCCGCGCGATGGACCTCCAGCTCTCGAGGTGCTCATTCCAGCGCTGCGCGATTCAACTTCACCTCAGCCCCGCGGCCGCTTCACCACGCGTGCAGATCGACGCTAACCACGTACCATCTTGGGCTGGGAGAACCACTACAGCCCCAAGTACGGCCACTGCTTCGTGAGCGTCGGCGTCATGGACGATGCCGCAAAGAAGAACCCCGAGTTGCCCCTGCTGTACAACGAATTGTACGACGCCTACGAGGGACGCTTGCTGGCGATGTGTACGGACGCCACCGTGTCGAAGGCGAGCTTCTTCTGCACCGTGCAAGATGATGCCGGCCCCAAGTTCGACTGTGCCGGCTGCCGTCAGTGGATCGAGGACCGGATGCGGCACTAACCCCGCTTGGGCTTGTCCCCGGGCGCGGGCCGCCGCGTGCTCGCGTACAGCACGTCCCACTTCGCCCTGCCGAGGATGATCTCGCGGCACTCGCGGCAGACGGGCTGTGGACTGCCGTCCTTGCGCGGGGCCGTCACTAGCTCATCGACCTCGCGCTCGCAGCAAGTACAGAGTGGTAGGTTCATGGTCACGAGGCCGGCCGGGGTGGGGGTGGCGTCCAGCCCCGGCGTCCACCCCTCCTCGCTCGACCTGTACCGCCGGCCGCAGCGCCGGCAATGGAAGTACCCGCGCTCGCCCACGTCGCTGGGCCGCACGTACCAGACGGCTGACCCGCAGAGGCATCGGCCGGTCCGGGGCATCGGGTCCATACCCAAAACCTAGCTCGACCCTAGCGTCTCCCTCGTCAGTCGGAGCTTTCTGCTCGTCTGGTTTTCCTCCGTCACCTTCGCTTCGATCGCCGCGCGCTCCCTCAGAAGCTTGGCGAGGGCCTTGGGCCAATACGCCTTCCGCGATGAAAACAGGCTCTCAAAGTACGCCTCAACGCCGCAAGGATCGCGATGACGAACGACGACCAACGAGAGATCGTTCTCGATCCAGGGGGACTCGGCATCGTCGGGTACGTCTGGCATCAGGAACACCTCGACACTCAAGATGTCAGGCTTCTCGAACACAAGCGTTGCATCTACGTCATCCACCTCCGCGAACGTGCTCTCGCGGATGGCATGAATCCGCAGCGCGTCCGCAGCGACGTTCAGGCGCACGCTGATGGGCAGGCTGAACGGTAGCTCCGGCGCGGACGACCGTTCCCACCAGAAGGGCAGATCCGTCAGTTCACGTCTGGCTTCCTGCTTCGCGGGTAGGTTGGCCATGGGGGCGAACACTGGCGTGCCCCCCTGACCATGCCTAGAACCAGCGCGGCTCTTGGCTGTTCTGGACGAACCTAGCGCCGTAGGGGCCCGACCGTAGGACCGATAAGCCGCGTTCTGCCAACTCGACGCTTCCTTCCTGCACTCACCAAGCGTAGCAGACCTGCCCGCGGCCGTGCCATGCACCGGCCGCGCAGGGAAGCACCGCGGGCTCGGGCGACTTCTCCTCTTCCGTAGCTGCGTTGGGTGTCCGCTCGCTCGCCTGCACCGCGAACGCCGCGACCTCGTCCGGCAGTTCACCAGCAGCAGCGAGCGCGACCCGATAGTAGAGGCCTCGATGCCGATAGTCGTCTCCGGTGTACGAGTCCCTTGCCTGACGGGCGCGTTCTCCCAGGGCCAACCCCAACTCCCCCGCTTCGCGTCGCAGTAGCTTCCGTTCCAGGGGCACGTGCTGCAACCACATCTCGACGACACGCCCAACCTCGACCGGAGCGCCGACGACCACGTCCACTCGGTGCGCATGGAGGAAACGCAGGACAGCTGGCCAATATGGCCAGTTGGGGTAGCGATACTTGGCCCGGGTCGCCGCCTCGTCAATGCCCTGAGCCTTGGCGATCGCCGCGATGCGCGGATCTGGGAGCGTCGCGTACGCCAAGAATCGCGTCAGCAAACGCCGCAGCAGCCGGCCATCGTCTCCAAGCAGGTCCGGAAGGATGAGCTCCAGCAGTCGTGCGGGTTCAGCAGCGAAGATGGGAGACTCGAGCAGCAGGTCATGTGCAACTCCGCTCTCGTCGGCGCCGAACGCGCGAAGGGCAGCTCGCCAGCGTTCGACGTCACCGAGGTGCTCCAGGAGATGAAGCCCGAAGAGGCGCACCGCCCTGTGCCAGAGCGGGGAACCGAGACGGTTCTTGAGGAACGTGCCGATGTCGTCCGCGCGTGAGGCAAGGATCCGTAGTCGTGCCCAGTCACCATACAGGTCGTGTGCAAAGCCCACTTGCTCGTCTGGCGTCTGGCGGCAAATCCGATCGATGACGAGATCGCCGAGAGGCTGCAAGTCCGCGATTTGAAAGTCATCGGGTGGGATCGCTTGCCGTAGCGTGTCAGCCTGCCGCTCGGCGAGCAGCCGCGCGAACCGAGCGCGTACTGGTCCGTTCTCGCCGCGGGCGATTTCCGAATCCCAGAACCACGCAGCAACACTCGACTCGCCAACCCACTTGGTTGTCTCGATCTCCTCGCCCGCGCTCGAGCGTCGGGCAACCATGTCCAGGATCTTCAGGTTGCTCAGGACTGGGCCCAGTTTCTGCTGCCGGAGAAGTTTCGCTACCGCAGGGAATGCTGTTCCCACCTCACCAAGCGCCGCAGGGTCGAACACTGGGAGCTCGACGGTTCGCCACGTAGCGATTCGAATCCCAGCCTGAAGGATGCTGTCCTGCAAACGTGACCATTCCTGCGTCTGGCACGTGACCACGAGTCGCCACGGACTCGCTGCGCGCTCCACATCGAGCAGCCGAACCAAGGCAGCCACGAGCCGGAATGCACCTGCGTCGTAGATACGGTCGAGCCCGTCCACCACGAGTCCGGCGTCCGCATCTCCGAGCGACTGCAGGAGTTCCGAAAGCCCATGGTTCAACCGCAGATCGGACTCGAAGGCGGCGAAGTCCGTCCGTTCGAATGAGCGCCCATCGAACCAGAGAGTCTTCTTGCCCTGATACGCCCGTCGTTCGAGCCACCGTCGCGCAATCGCCGACTTTCCAATGCCCGACGGTCCGAGCACGACCAGACCTCTTGTTGTGCCGAGTCCCTTCTCCAACTTCGCGAGATCGCCATCTCGCGTGAGTCGCACGCGTCCCCCAATCTCGTCGGTAACTTGCGTTGCGGCGCCGCGCGAGAGATCCAATACCCGCTGCCAGTCCGCGCGGTGGTCGGGTCGATCGCTGAGCCCGAATCGACTGCGCAGGTGATCGAGCAGCGCGGGTCGCGTTACGAATCCCGCCTTCGGTCTCAGGTCTGCGGCGATCTGCTGAAGCGCGTCCCAGAGTTTGGTCGCCTCGTCCATATCGCCACTACGAAGAGCCGCCCGGCAAAGCCGCACCGCAGACTTCTTCGATTCCGAAGTGACGGCATCGAAGTCGAACTGGGGGAAGCGCATGCGCCCCAAGAGGCGGCCGGTGTCGCCTGCGGTGATCGTGCGCTTCGACGCCAGGTCGGCCGGGCACGCGAAGCCATCAAACAGGCTTCGCTCGGCGTCATTCGCCCATCCTTTCGTAGCCAGGCGGGCCGGAAGGAGCTGAGGGTCCTCCGCGATGGCCTTGGCGACGACGCCGTCGAGAGCAACGCGGGTCTCGGCGTCGACTGGTGCTGTGACAAGGCCGAGGAGGTCCGTCGCCACATCGAAGCTCGTCGAGCCCTCGTGCAGGAACTGTTCCCAGGCGACCTCTACGAAGTCGGCCGGCGCGGAGTGTCCACTGAACTGCGGATTGCTCTTGATCGAGAGCGCACACCTGCAGCGCGCCGCACCCTGAGCCAAGGTGAGCAGTGCATCGTCGAGAAACCATCCATCGGGTCCCGTTTGGAAGTCGATGCGTTCCAGACGGCCGAGGCCTGCGTCGAGGGGCGGCTCATCGGCGAGCATGCACGCCAGGAGCCACGCGCACACCTGATCCTCGAAGACGAAACCGCCTCCGCCGGTGTTCTTCGGGGGTGCAACGTTGCTTGCCACGCAGCTCCTTGGACGGCCGAGTTCACGGCCCTCCGAGAACCTTCATCGCCGCAGTCTTCGGATGAGCTTGGTCCTTTCTCGCTGTCCCCCGCCGCAATGGTGCGAAGTAGTTCAGGCTAATCTGTGTTAACCACTCTCCGCCGCTCTCTCCCCAAGGGGCGTTCGCAGAGAGCGTCCAATGGGGTACCGGAGGACACCGGGGCGTGTCCAATGGTACCCCGGTCGCGAACGCGAACGGCGGAGAATGGGGGGCGTGGGCATCCGCGGAGCGCAAGCTCGCGACAGAAGGGCGGAAGGCGGCCAGAGGCGGTTCGGTGGGCGCGTAAGGCCTGTGTTAAGCGCCCGCAGGCGATGTTCTACTGGACCAGAAGAGTGGCTCCCCGAGCTGGGTTCGAACTGTCGACCCAACGGTTAACGGCGAACTGGGTTTGCGCTGCGCAGCACGCCCGATCTCGATGCGCGCCGAGAGCGGCAGTACGAGTCTTCAAAGGAGACTCACTGCCGGCCGCGAACGTGCGACGATCATCTCTGGGATTGCCGCGCCCGATCGAGGGCGAGCGCGACCGCCTCCGCGGCATCGGAGGCGCGGGTGATCGCCTCCGGCCGCTGCGGTAGCTCCCATGTGCCGAGGCCGACCACCGGCTTGCCGGTCTTGAGAGCAAAGCCGATCTCCGACAGCGTGCCGAACTCTCCGCCGATGGCGATGAGCGCGTCGGCAGGGCGCACGACAAGCGTGTTGCGCGCCTCGCCGAGGCCCGTGGGGACGGCCACGTCGATCCATGGATTGGCGTCGCGGCGATCGATGCCGGGCAAGAGGCCCAGCGTCGTGCCGCCCTCGGCCTTGGCGCCGCGGCAAGCGGCCTCCATCACGCCGCCGAGGCCGCCGCAGACGACCAGCGCGCCGGCGCGGCCGAGGAGCCGGCCCACCTCCTCCGCCAGCGTCGTTTGGGCGGCATCGCACGTACCCGCACCGACCACGGCGATGTGGAGTTGCTCGCGCACGGCGCGATCATCGTCCCACCCGGCGCGTTGCGCCAGCGTGGCTGTCTTGAAGGGCGCCGCCGCCATCGAGGAACGCTGTTGGGGATACTTGCGCGGCACCGAAGCCATCGCTATTCCCGCGGTGGGAGGGCACCGCAATGAGGTCCGCCTCGTTGCTCTTGCTGCTCGGGGCGGCGGTTCCGCAGCCAGCCAGCGGGCCGCAGTACGCACCGAGCGAGGTCCCCGCTGAGCTGCGCCCGGCGGTCCAGCGCGCGGAGGACGCCATCCGCTCGGCGGCTTGCGACGTCGAACGAGAGTTTGGGGAGGGCGATCCGGACGCGAACGCCGCGCGATGCGAAGAGGCGAAGAAAGTGGCTGGCGTCAAAGTGGGACGCACCAGCGCCCGGCTGCGCAATCCGCACAACGCGCCGCCAGCTTGGGCTCGTGAGTACGTCGCCGCAACTGACGGCCGCAAGGCCGCCGCCGTTGCGCCTCTGGCATTCGATCTCGGCGACCGCGTCGGCTTGCTCAGGCCCATTGAGATCCGCGCCCGATGCCTCGCCTGCCACGCTGCCCGCGAGTCGCTTTCGCCGGCGACGCGCGCGTGGCTTCGCAGCGCGTACTCGCACGACCGCGCCTTGGGCTACGCGCTGGGCGATCTGCGCGGCTTCTGGTGGGCCGAGGCGGCAAAGCTGGATCGCTAGTTGGGGTGCGCCGCGGCGCGGTTCAGGCGGCCGCGCGACCGATCTCGATGCGCGCGGTCAGAGGCAGCACGAGTCTTTGAAAAGGTTCATTGCGCGCCCCCGCAACCAAAAAAACGCAGACCCTACAGGTGCTTAGCCTGCAGGGTCTGCGCGTTTCAGGCTCGGGCAGCGACCCGAAGGTCGCAGGTTCACATCCCGCACCACCGCTCGTCTGCAACTCCGAGTAGTTTCCGCTGCTTGCCTCTTACGCCGGACACTGCGGGTCTGGGCTGGACCACACTTTCTGACCACCGGCTGACCGTGCCCGGTGGCGCGCGAAGGCCACTCGATCGCCGCGCGAAGGAAACTTCAGCGCAGCACGCTGCTCGCCATCGCTGTCGAGATGAACCGGTCGGCGTCCTCCTGCAGCAGGAGGCGCTCCTCGATCATCTTCTTCGCGGCTTTTTCGACCGCTTTCACGTAGCCATCGTGGTCGCGGTAACGCTCTTGGAGCGATTTGCGCGGATCGCCCGACGCTATCCGCTCCGCCTTGGAGGTCGCGAATGGGAAATAGGACCCGCTCAGCGAGCAGAGGTTGGGCGCGCGGAAGCCCGCAGCCCGCAGGTTCCAGCCCGTGTTGGTACCGAGCGGGACGCGGATCTCCATCGGCCGCACACCCGCGATGTCGAGCCCGTCCCGGTCCGGCTTGGGCACCAGCACCTGGTACGCCGCCCCGTGCAGCGGCGGCAGCACGGTCAGCACTCCGCCCTGCGGCCCGAACAGCGGACCGCCGTCCAGCACCTCGAGACCGTTGTGCGCCGGAGGAAAGAGCACGCCGGGGATGGAGGGGAAGGCGCTGCGCGCCTCGTCCAGCGTGACGAGCGTTCCCTCCCCCACCTCGGGAACCAGGCTCTGCGGCGGCGCCACGCCGCGGTCTGCCCAGGCGTCGAGCGCCATCAGCAGCGCCCGCAGCGTGGGGCCGTGGTAGTTCGGGTTGGTCGGATGAGCGCAGATCCCCGCGGCTCCCGGAAAGGCGCTGGGCGGGTTGTTGCCGCCGTGCTGGAAGCTGGAAAGGAAGTAGAGCCGTGCGTTGTCGGGGACGGGGATCGGCCGGCCCAGCGAGTCCGCGAGGTAGAGCGAGGCGCGGAACTGGTAATACTCCATCGCCGTGTCGGTCTGGAACACGAGCGGATCGCTTGCCGGGCGCTTGAGGATGCCGTCGCGGACGCCGGTGACCGGGTCCACCGTGACGGCATGCGAAAACGGCGGCAGGCCCGTCGAGAGGAAGTCCTGCCGGTCGTCCTGGCGCGAGTAGGTATTGGGGTCGGCGAACTCGACGTTGGCGAAAAGGCGGTGCGTGCCCGGTTTGTGGATCCAGGCGGCATCGAACACCTTGCGGCCGGCCTCGTCTTCGTTGAAGCCGAGGTAGAGGAACTCGCGCTGGTACATGCCCGTCGAGGAGCCGCCGAACGAGTACGCTCGGGTGATCCCCACGTTCGAGCCGCTCAGCGCGAGAGGATTCGGGTTGCCGGCGTCATCGAAGGTCTGGTTGCGCAGGAACGAGCCGATGTCGCGCGTCACCGCGTAGGCGAGGCCCATCACCATCGGGTTCTTGGCGGGATAGAGGAGCTGGTACAGCTTGTTTGCGCGGAAGCCGTCGAAGAGACAGATGTCGGTCGTCGACGGCACGAGGCTTCCCGCGCCGGCCGGGCACTTGCCGAAGGCCCAGTGCGTCGGATCGATGGGAGTTCCGGTCCCGCCCACAGTGTCGCGAACGGTCAGCGAGGAGTGCGCGGTGTTTATGTCGGCCGTCTCGTAGGAGCGGAAGCTGCTGGGATCGCCTTCGATCGTGAGCGTGAAGGTGCCCGCCTGCGGGATGGTGCGATCGCTGTACTCGATGCGCACCTGCTGCACGATGGGGCTGCCGTCCGCTTGCACCGCCACGGGGAACTTGGGGAAGAGGCGGTTGCCACCCGGCGCCACGTCTCCTTGCCAGCCGGCGTCCACCACTGTGTAGCCGAGGCGCATGAGGAAGCCGTCGCCGGCGTCGGCCGCGGTGATTGGATTGTTGATGCCCGGACCGGCGCCAACGTAGTTGAAGTACCCCATCGCCTGCTTGTTGCCGCGGTTGTTGATGACGTAGAAGACCTTGCCATTGCCGCGCGACATGATGGTCGGCTTGAGGATGAAGAAGGGCGCGCTGAACTCGACCTTGCCGCCGGCGTTCTTGGGCGCCTTGTCCAGGTTGACGATCACCGCATCGTGCGGGTCGCGCGGATCCACCTCGAACCAGGCGGTGCCATCGAGGCGCTGGTACTGGCCGACCGAGCCGAAGCTGGTGCCGTCCGCGAAAGTGCGCACCTGCGTGACCACGAACCGCGCGACGCGGGCACTGGCGGGCGCAGCTGCGAGAAGCGCAGACGCCGCCGCGGCAATGACCAATGACCTTCTCGACATTTGGAGATCCTCCTTTTTGATCCTTCAATGGGTCCAGCGGGTGGCTCCTTCGCACCCCGTTCCCGGTGGCGCGCGAAGGAGCCTCGATCACCGCGCAAACGAAACTTCAGCGCAGCACGCTGCTCGCCGTCGCGGTCGCGATGAACCGGTCGGCATCCTCCTGCAGCAAGAGGCGCTCGTGGACCATCTTCTTCGCGGCCTTCTCGACCGCTTTCACGTAGCCGTCGTGGTCCCGGTAACGCTCTTCGAGCGACTTGCGCGGGTCGCCGGTCGCCATCCGCTCCGCCTTGGAGGTCGCGAACGGGAAGTAGGACCCGCTCAGTGCACAGAAGTTGGGAGCGCGGCGCCCTGGCGCGCGGACGTTCCAGCCCGTGTTCGTGCCGAGCGGTACCCGGACCTCCATTGGGTGGATGCCTGCCAGGTCGAGCCCATCCTCGTCGGGCTTCGGTACCAGCACGGCATAGTGGGCCCCGGGCAGCGGCGGCAGCACCGTGAGCACGCCGCCGGTCGGGCCGAGCAGGGGGCCGAAGTCGAGAACCCTCAGCTCGTTCAGGAACGGGGGAAACTGCACTCCGGGGATGGCCGGGAAAGAGGCGCTCGCCTCGTCGCGCGTGACCAGCGTTCCCTCTCGCACGCTCGGCACGCGGCTCCGGGGCGGCTCGACACCCTGATCTGCCCAGGCGTCCATGGCCATGAGGAGCGCCCGGTGCGTCGGTCCCTGATAGTTGGGGTTGGTCGGGTAGGCGCAGAGACCCGCTGGTCCGGGGAACGACGGCGGTGGGTTGCCGCCACCGTGCTGGAAGTTCGAGATGAAGTACATGCGCACGTTGTCCGGCAGCTCGACCGGGTTGCCGAGCCCGTCGTGCAGGTTCAGCGACGCCTGGAACTCGTAGTACTCGAGCTCGGTGTGCGTATCGACGACCAGCGGGTCGCTCGACGGCCGTTTGAGGATGCCGTCGCGGCGGCCCGAGATCGGATCCGTCGTGACCGCGTAGGTGAGCGGTGCGATGGATTGGGAGAGGAAGTCCTGCCGGTCGTCCTGCCTCGAGTATGTGTTGGGGTCGGCGAACTCCACGTTGGCGAAGAGCCGGTGCGTCCCGGCGATGTGCACGTTGATGGCGTCGAACACCCTTTGGTTCGCTTCGTCCTCGTTGAAGCCGAGATAGAGGAAGTCGCGCATGTACATGCCGGTGGACGAGCTTCCAAACCCGTACGACCGCTTGATTCCGACCTGCGTCGAGCTGAGGGCAAGCGGGTTCGGATTGCCGGCGTCGTCGAAGGTCTGGTTGCGCAGGAACGAGCCGATGTCGCGCGTCACGGCGTAGGCGAGGCCCATCACCATCGGGTTCTTGGCGGGATAGAGGAGCTGGTACAGCTTGTCTGCGCGGAAGCCGTCGAAGAGACAGATGTCGGTCGTCGACGGCACGAGGCTTGCCGCGCCGGCCGGGCACTTGCCGAAGGCCCAGTGGGTGGGATCGATGGGAGTGCCCGTCCCGCCCACGGTGTCGCGAACGGTCAGCGAGGAGTGAGCGGTGTTCGGGTCGGCCGTCTCGTAGGACCGGAAGCTCGGATCGCCCTCGAGCCCCAGCGTGAAGGTGCCCGCCTGCGGGATGGTGCGATCGCTGTACTCGATGCGCACCTGCTGCACGATGGGGCTGCCGCCCGCTTGCACCGCCACGGGGAACTTGGGGAAGAGGCGGCTGTTGCCCGGCGCCACGTCTCCCTGCCAGCCGGCATCCACCACCGTGTAGCCGAGGCGCATGAGGAAGCCGTCGCCGGCGTCGGCCGCGGTGATGGGATCGTTGATGCCGGGCCCGGCGGGGACGTAATTGAACTTCGCCAGGGCCTGCTTGTTGCCCCGGTTGTTGACCACGTAGAAGATCTTGCCATTGCCGCGCGACATGATGGTCGGCTTGAGGATGAAGAAGGGCGCGTTGAACTCGACCTTGCCGCCGGCGTTCTTGGGCGCCTTGTCCAGGTTGACGATCACCGCATCGTGCGGGTCGCGCGCATCCACCTCGAACCAGGCGGTGCCATCGAGGCGCTGGTACTGGCCGACCGAGCCGAAGCTGGTGCCGTCCGCGAAGGTGCGCACCTGCGTGACCACGAACCGCGCGACGCGGGCGCTGGCGGGCGCAGCTGCGAGCAGGGCTGCAGCCGCGAAAAAGAGCGTTCTTCTCTCCATGTGATCATCCCCCTTCAGTCACTTTGACAGAGTCTCTTCGCGTTCTGCATGGCGCGGGCGCCGGTCTCCAGGCCGGCGCGCGGTCTTCCCCGGAAGCGCCGGCTTCAGCGCAGCACGTCGCTGGCCATCGCCTCCTGGATGTACGCATCCACGTCCTCCTGCAGGAGCAGCCGATCGGCCTGCAGCGCGCGCGCCGCCGCCGTCACGGCCGCGACGTAGCCGTCGTGCGTGCCGTACAGCTCTTCGAGCGAGGGCCGGGGATCGCCTGCCGCCAGCCGGTCGGCCTTCTTCCGGTGCAGCGGGATGGACATGCCGTTCAGGTCGCAGAGGTCGCCGTCGGTGAACTCCGCGGTGCGCGTGTTCCAGCCGGTGAGCGTCGCGAGGGGAGCTGCCACTTCGGGCTGGCGGATCCCAGCAATGTCGTTGCCGACCGCGTCCACCCGCGGAACAAGGACCCGGTGCGTGCTCAGCACGACGGGAATCAGGTTGTCGATGACTCCCGAGTTACCCTCCACCCGCGGGCCGAAATCGCGGTCGCCGGAGCCGTTGAACCGGCCGGTGTAGGTCACGCCGGGGATGTGCGGAAAGCCGGTGCTCGCCTGGTCCGGCGGAACCAGGGTCCCGTCCGCGATGCGCGCGACGCGGCTGTGCGGAGGTGGCCTTCCGTGGCGCACCCACTCGTCCAGGTCGACGATCAGAGCCCGGGCGGCGGGGCCGTAATGGGTCGGGTTCGAGAGCTGCTGGCACTGCCGGTTTGCGGTGCCATTGCTCGGTGTCACGCCCTTTGCGACGAAGTGCTGCGTGCCGGAGAACTCGTAGCGGCGGACGTTCCCGGGCTGGTGGATGTCCCGGGTGCCGTCCTCGTCCGTGTCCACCAGCGAGGAGCGGAACTGCCACCATTCGGTGCCGCTGTCGGTGTGGATGACCTTGGGGTCGGTGCGCGGCCGCTTCAGGATACCGTCGCGCGCCTGACCATCGTGGTCCCCGTCGTCGTCGTCGTTGCCGCCCGGGCCGAACAGCGGGTTGTTCCGCACGGCATACGCGCGCGGGAAGTTGTCGTCGGGCACGTAGCGCTCGCGGTGCTGCACCGTGAACGGGTTGGGCTGGGCGAAGCGGTAGTTGAGGAAGAGCTTCTGCACGCCGGGGATGTCGATGTGCACGCCCTCGCAGACGCGCCGCCCCGACTCGTCCTCGTTGAAGCCCTGGTAGAGGTAGTCGCGGTAGTACATTCCGCTCGAGGAGATGCCGTCGCAGATCGTGGTGGTGACGCCCGCGGCGGGGTTGGCGTTGCCGGCGTCGTCCGCAGAGGCGTGGCGGAGGAAGGAAACGAAATCGCGCGAGGTGACGTAGCCGAGGCCCATCACCGGCGAGCCGGTGGCGCGGTAGCGCAGTTCGTACACGCGGTTGTTCTGGAATCCTCCGGCGAGACAGATGTCGGTCGTGCTGGGCACGCCGGGCGGACCGGAGGGGCAGCTTGCGAACGACCATTGCGAGGGCGGAACCAATTCCCCCGCGGGGATCGCGGGGGCGCTGGGACGCGGCGAGTCGCTCGGCCGCAGGCGCAGCTCCGCCTCTGCCGCGATTTGGTTGGTGGAGACGGTTGCGTAGCTCTTGAAGGCGGGCCCACCGCTCAGCGGCAGCGAGAAGGGCGTGCCGCCCCCGAAGTTGCGGTCGGAGAACTCGGTGAGGATGCGCTCGGTGATGGGTCGGCCCTCCTCCATTGCAATGGGGAAGTTGACCGTGAGCCGGCTGTTGCCAGCCGCGATGTCCGCGCCCCAGCCGACCCAGGCCACCACGTAGCCCTGCCGCAGCAGGAAGCCGTTGCCAAAATCCGAAGCGGTGGTCGGGTTGTTGTTGTTCGCGGTCGGCGGCGTATCGTTGAGCATGGTGAGCGAGATCTTGTTGCCGCGGTTGTTCACCTCGAAGAACAGACCGCGGTTCCCCTTGCTGCGGTCGACTGGGCGCAGGATCACCATGTCCGCAGAGAACTCCACCTTGCCGGCCGCGTTGCGCGCTGCCTTGTCGAGGTCGAACACGACCGCGTTGTGTGGATTCTTCGGATCAACCTCGAAGTAGACGGTGCCGGTGAGCTTCTCGTACGGACCGGTCGCGCCAAATGACGCGCCTCCGGCGACGGTTTGCTGCGAAGCGATGACGATCTTCGTCACCCGCGCTTCCACGCCGGCCGACAGGAGACAGACGACCGCGATCAGTGCAACCGACGAGGGTGGCCTGTACATGGGCATCGGAGTCCCTCCTGCAGTGGGGGACGGAAGCTAGCTGGCGGCGCTCGACCGTTCTTGCTCATTCTTGCGTTTGTAAATTCTTGCGGTCGCCGAGCAGGACGGCATGTCCGTAGTCTCTGCCGGACGTCAGCCTCGGACTGGTGCGGCGGGGCGCGGAGGTCTTGACATCGTTCCCGCAAGGGTCCAGCAGAGGCACGGGGAGCAGCATTGGAAGTCTACAGCATCGGCACGCGCAAGGGGGCCCCATGAACGCGCCTCGCCACCCGGCTCCGTCCAAGGAGCCTCTCGAACAGGCGATGTCCCGCGAAAACGGATGCGTCCACGCCATCGACCACGGACGATCGGCGCAAGCATCGATCGATGGCGGGGGGGGTGCCATGACACCCCACGCAAGGATCCTCGGGATCGACATGGCAAGTGGACGCCGCTTGCCCGTCTGCGGACTATCGCCGCGCATCGCGAGCGGCGACCTGTGGAAGGGCTTCCGCGTCGAGGAGGTGGCGACTCCTCCTGGCGAGTGCCCCGAGACAGCTCCGGCGAACCACATTGTCTGGACGACGATGGGAACGTCCAAGCTGGTGGAGACGATCACCGCCGCCCGACGCTCGCGGTGGCAGGTGCAGCCCGGTACGATGAACCTCTCGCCGGCGGGGTTGGCCGTCTCCGGCCGCTCGAGCCACCTCGGGACCATCGTGATGGTCGAACTGGCGCCGCGGCTCGTCAGCGCGGCCGCTCCTTCCGGCGGGCGCGTCGAGCTCCGGCCTGCTTACGGCGTCGACGACCCGCTTCTGGCGCAGCTCGTGGCAGCGCTGCGCGACGAGGCGAGCGCGGGGGCGACCGCCGGGGGATGCCTGTACGTCGAGAGCCTCGGCATCGCGCTCGCCGCCCACCTCGTTCACAAGTACGCCGCCGCCGCTCCGCCGCCCCGAGACCAGCATGGCGCCCTGTCCGCGAGCGAGTTGCGCCGCGTGCTCGAGTACATCGACGCCCACCTTGGGACCGACATCGCCCTGGACCATCTCGCGCAGGCCGCCGGGATGAATGTCTTCGCCTTCGTCCGCCATTTCAAGCAGGCAACCGGGCTGCCGCCGCACCAGTACGTGCTGCGCCGGCGTATCGAACGGGCGAGGTCGCTGCTCGCAGACACCGGCGTCTCCCTCGTCGAGATCGCGCTGCGCTGTGGCTTCGGCGATCAGAGCAGCTTCTCCACGGCGTTCCGGCGGTGGACGAGGCTGACGCCGGGAGGCTACAGGAGAACGCTGTCCTGATCGGCGTCCGCAGGAATTCACAAACGCAAGAATCAGCAAGAGCGGTAGAGCGGCGCCCGCTAGCTTCGGTTCCCCGTTGCAGGAGGAACTCCGATGACTCGACGCCTTCTACTCGAGTTCGGCAGGGCGAGTCCGGTGAGTTTGCCGCACGGAATTTCCGCAATGGCCGGGCTCGCGGCGAGCGCAGCGGTGCCCAAGAGCAGTGCGGTGTTCACCGATCCGAGTTGGGACTTCCACACCCTCGATTTCGACCACGACATCGCGTTCGCCGACAGCAAGATGGACGCGATCATCGACTCGACCAACCCGGACCTGAGCGACTTCGAGGTCCTCGGTGGCAAGCTGATCATGTACCACGGCTGGGCGGACCCGCTGGTGAACCCGCGCAACAGCATCGATTACTTGCGGAGCGTCGCGGCGTCAGGGCACGGCAAGGGCGAGGATGACGACGACGGATTCGCGCGCAGGACCCGGAGCTTCAACCGGCTCTTCATGGCTCCCGGGATGACCCACTGTGCGGGTGGGCCGGGCCTCAACACCTTCGACACCCTCACAGCGCTCGAACGGTGGGTGGAGGTGGGCAGGGCGCCGGACAAGCTCATCGCGTCGCACACTACGTCCCCGACAACGTCATGTCGGCCACGCCGCCGCCGGGCGACTTCTCACGGCCGCTCTGCCCGTGGCCACAGGTCGCGCACCTCACTCCGAGGGGGAGCAAGACCGACGCCGGCAGCTTCGTCTGCGCGCCGCAGCGACCACCATCGGGACGACGACTAGAGACGCGGCAGCGTCGATGTTCGTGGAGCCAACTCGTTGGTCCAAACCCGGAGAAACCCATGACGACCTCATTCTTGCGCTTCACCACGTTGCTCGCGGTTCTTTGCGTTTCGACCTCCGTCGCTCGCGCGGGCGACGGAAAGCGCGATGAGAGCGATCCCTGCGAGAGTGTCACGCCGGCCGCCGCAGGCGGTCCGGTCCCACGCAACGACGACACGCTGGTGGTCCGATGGCTCGGCACCACCAACTACGAGATCTCGTACCGGGGCCAGGTGCTCCTCTTCGACACCTACTACGATCGCGGCCCGCGCAACCGCCCCATCGGCCTGCTCCCCGAACAGGTGACGCGCGCGGACGCGATCTTCCTCGGCCACGGTCACTTCGATCACATGAGCGACGCCTCCTCCATCGCTTTGCGCCTTGGCATCCGCGCCGTGGGCGGCCCGCCGACCTACGAGAAGCTCCTCACGCAGGGGATGACCGACGGCCAGGCGGTGCGCGTGACCGGCACGGGCGGCGAGCGATTCCAGTTCCGCGGATTCACCGTCGAGCCGGTGCTGGCGCACCACAGCGTGCTGTCCCCGACCACGATCGCGGCGTTCAGCACCGCCATCCAGACCGAGCTGGGAACGCCGACGCCGGCCCAGGTCGCCGCCGAAAACGTCGTGCGCGCGCGCGGCACTTTCGACCCTCGCGTCATCACGATCGGCACCATCGCCTATCTGTTGACCTTCGAGAGCGGCTTCCGGCTGATCTGGCTGGACAGCGCGGGGCCCATCACGCAGCCGGAGATCGACCTCATGAAGCGCATCGGCCACACCGACGTGGCCATCGTCGCTTACGTCGGCCACTACCTGCAGGAGACGCAGATCCCCGTGACGATGTCGCTGGTCGAGCTGTTCAATCCCCGCTTCTACCTGCCCGGCCACCACGACGAGATCCGCGACATCTTCACCGACATGGGCCTCGAGCCGCTATTCCTCACGCTCCGCGACGAGGCCCACATCAAGCCGATCTCGCTGCTCTACCGTGGTGCCGCCTGCTTCAATGTCAAATCGGGCAAGGCGATTCCGAGCGAGCACTGAAACAGTAGCGTCACCCGAAAGGCCGGCCCGGGCGACCCCCACTGTCCTGCGGTACCACCGGAGCTTGGGTCGCCGACTTCGGTGCTCGCGAGGCACCCCGAACGCCAGGGCGTAGACTTTTCGAACTCGCGTCGCGGCCGTGGCACGCGGGCGCGCAAAAGAAAAGCCGCTCCCGCCCGGTAGCTGCAGCTTAGGGGCCGACGAGCACCTTGCCCGCCTTCGCCTCGGAGATGAGCCGCGCCGCGTCTTCGGGCAGCAGGAAACGCTGGGCGACGAGGCGAGCGGCGGCGGCGCTGACGGCTGCCCCGTACCCGTCGTGGTTCCCGTACCGCTCCTGGATAGACGGGCGCAGATCGCCCGGCGCGAGCCGCTCCGCCTTGGTTTGCGCGAAGGGCACGTACGTACCCGAGAGGCTGCAGAGTCCATCCTCGAACCGCCCCTGCCGGCCCATGTTCCACCCGGTATACGTCGCGAGCGGTGCCTGCAGCCGGGTCGACCGGATCCCGGCGAGGTCGTTGCCGTCGGCATCGACCTGCGGGACCAGGACGCCGTACTGGGCGGCGCTCTCGCTCGGCGGCTCTTTGGTGATCACGCCCGACTCGTCGAGGCCGTTGAAGAGCGGCCCGAAGTCGAGCACGTGCAGCGGCGTCGCAACGTGCTGCCAGCGCACGGCCGGACGCGCGGTGGGCGCCGCCGGCCCGGCCGGCGACTCGTTGGCGTAGCTGTTCGCCGGGATGCTCGGGAACCTCACCTGCTCCGGCGGCACGAACGTGTCGTCCTTCACCTGCGGGATGTTGCTTGGCGGCGGCTGCACGCCGTCCTTCACCCAGGCGGTGAACGCAACCCAGAGCGCGCGCATCGTCTCGGCCTGCGGGTTCGGGTTCTGCTGCTGCTCGCAGTCGCCGAAGGCCGGTCCGTTGACGGGATCGTATCCCGCCGTGCCGTGCTGCGTGCTCGCCATGATGTAGCCACGGATGAATCCGGGCTCTCCCAGGTCGCGCTTGCCGGTCGGATCGGTGAACCCGAGCGACTGGCGGCCTTCCCAGACCTCCAGCGCGGTCGCGACGTGGAAGATCTTCGGGCAGGACCGTAGGACCGATAAGCCGCGTTCTGCCAACTCGACGCTTCCTTCCTGCACTCACCAAGCGTAGCAGACCTGCCCGCGGCCGTGCCATGCACCGGCCGCGCAGGGAAACGTTTCTCGACGTGATCGAGGCGAGCCTGATGGTCGAAGCGCCCTGACGATGGCCCGGAAGCCTCCTCCCGAGCTGCGCGACCTCGCGAAGAGCCGCCTAAAGAAAGTGCCGAGAGGCAGCACGATTTCATGCATCCCGTCGAGGTAGGCCTTCATTGCCGAACCCAACTGTCGTCGCTGGACCATCGAAGTCGCCGACAGACCAGCACCTAGCGTCATCATGTCAAACGCGTCTCGGACGTGTTCCTCATCGTAGAACTCCCAGTGCTGACCCGCGCCGAGGCAGATCAGCTTCTGCTCACGCACCTTCGTGGTGACAAGCTCGTCGATGGCCTTTGCGCGGTCACGATCTTGCGGAGTTTGCGGCGCGCCTGTCCGCGCTGCAGCGATATTGATGAACACGTTCGTGTCCAGCCAAATGGCCGGACGAGCGAGCGGCTCGACCCTGACTCTCGTTCGCGTCCCGTTTGCCACTCGTTGGAATCTACCAGAGCCGTCTCAGGGGAACCGAGCCCGAGGAGTGAGGCCGTAGGCCCATGCCGCCTCGGCCTTAGCCAACCATTCTCGCCACCTGCACCGGCGCGAAGCCCCGCCCCGTCCGGCTCCGGCGGACGTCGAGGACGCGAAGCGACTGCAGCGCGACCAGGGTGGCCCAGGCCTCGTTCTTGATGCCGCGCACGATCCCAGCCCCGCGGAGTGTAGTCCCCTCCCGCCGCGCTCTGTTAGGCTGATCCCGATGAATCGAGTGAGGAGGGCGAGGCGACAGAACCGCGCTCATCCGTCGTGATGCGTCAGCGCTGACCGTGAGGTCAACGCGCGAAGGTCTTCGGCCGGCAGCAGATCGCACCTTCGATTCCGAAGGGGATGTTGCCGATCTTCTCCTCGCCGGCCGCGCACATGGCAGACCCGCCCGGGGCGGGGACTACGCGTCCGCCAGCGGCCTGGCACTCCTCCTGCGTGTCTATCGGTTTACCAGAGCCGCCACAGGTGACGAGTGACACACCGAGAAGGACGATGAATCGCCAGCGCATGACGTCCTCCAGTTTATCGCGGCGACGCGAGGTCCGCGTCGATCACCCCGTCATATGCGCCGCTCGAGCGAATCCATCTGTTGACGGCGTCGCGCTTCTGCTCGCCGCCCTCCGTGTAGCGGATGGGGGAGGTGACTCCGCCATGAGGCGTGGTCCCGCCGAGCGGTTCGAACGCCCACGCCTCTCCGCCCGCCGTCGCATCCTTCCCCGCCTTGATGAGCGACTCGAGGCGAACATCGCCTCCACGGTCATGCGAGCGATGTATCACACGCCGCCCCGATCCGGTACCCTGCCGCGATGCGACGACTCCTCCTGGCCGTGGCCGTCTCGCTGGCCTGCACGAGCAACGCGGCGAAGAAGCCTCCGGTCGATCAGTTTCCTCCGGGCGCGCAGGGAGCCGTGCTGCAGCACCACGGGGACGCCGCGCGCAGCGGCATCTACGTCGACGCGGTGCTCACCCGGGCCGCGGTGCGCAACCTGCGCCAGGACACGGCCTTCTCCGCCACCTACCAGGGGCCGGTCTATGCCCAGCCGCTCTACTGGGACGCCGGAACGGGCGGTCAGGACCTGCTCCTGGTGTTCACCGAGCGCAACGAGGTGATCGCCTTCAACCCGCTCACCGGCGCGCGCATCGCGCGCGCTGGCGCAGCCGGCCTCACTCGCAGAGCTGCCCTGCGGCAACATCGACCCGCTGGGTATCACCGGCACGCCCATCATCGATCCGGCGCGCAAGCTGCTCTTCGTCGACGCGATGATCACCGGCCCGCACCACCGCATCTTCGCGCTCGCGCGAAGGACGGATAAGCGCGGTTCTGTCGCCTGGCCCTCCTCCTGCCTCCTCGCGACCAGCCTAGCAGAGCGCGGCGGCAGCGGACTACACTCTGCCGCGCAGGGCCATCGCGATGCACGTAACCGCCCCTGAGCCCGCCGTTCAGTCCAGAGGCAGGTTCATCTTCTTGAGGAGCGCGGTGTAGCGCGGGTCGCCGCGCAGGTTTCGCAGGAACGCGTCGACCTTGAGGAACCGAAGCTGCAGGTCGTGGCGGGCGTACGCGCGCTCTAGCCATTCGAAGGCGGCGTCGCGCTCGCCGCGCCAGGCGTGAACCGCCGCGAGCCGGTACGCAACATCGCCCTCGGATTTTGCGGCGAGTGCCTCGAGCGCTTGCTGTGATTCGCGCGCGTGCCCCAACTCGTGCTGGGCGATGGCGACGTTCATCAGCCTGTCATTGTCGAGAGGCAGCTTCTCGGTCGCCTCCAGCGCATGTGCGGCGCGGCCTGTGAGCAAGTCCATCCTGACGAGGTCCTGAAGCGCCTGCGGATTGTCGGGCGAGATCTCCAGGGCGCGGCGATCCGCTTCTCTGGCGGCATCGAACTGACCATCCGGGATGAGAAATCCGCTCAGGTTGGTCCAAACGACCGCGTTGAGCGGATCGGTCTCGACAAATTTCCGTACGGCTGCTATCGCCTCCTTCAAGCGCCCCTGCTTTTGCAAGAACGTGGCGTACATGTTCAAGGCGATGCCGCTCCTGGAACTCAGCGCGAGTGCCCGTTCCAGGTCGCTCTGCGCGGCGGCCCAGTCCCAGAAGAGATTGGCCCGAATCCAACCACGGGCGGCCCAGCCTCCGGGGTATTCGGCATCCAGCGCCACCGCGCGATCGGCCGCCTGTAGCGCTTGACGAGCCAGCATCTGGGCCTGGTCCCAAGGGGAATGCCCGAGCGCACTATTGCCGCGCCCGATCGCTAGCCACTCCCAGGCCGGAGCGTAGGACGGTTCGAGTTCGACGGCCTTCTCCAGCGCCGCCGCGCCCCGGTGCGTGCTCTCCTTCGTCCCCAGAACGACGAGCGACCGCCCGAGCAGGAACAGCCGGTACGCCTCGGGGTCGCGGGCGGGATGGATCTTTGTCGAAACCGCCGTCCCTGGCAGGAGCTTCACCTTGAACGCTTCGACCACGGCGCTGGCGACCTCGCCCTGCACTTTGAAGATGTCGGTGAGATCGCGGTCGTACTGATTGGACCAGAGGTGATAGCCATCCCTGGCGTTGATCAGCTGCGCGGTGATGCGCACGCGGTTGCCCGACTTGCGCACGCTGCCTTCCAGCAAAGTCGCCACCTGCAGCTTCGAGGCGATGGTCGCCAGGTCCTCGTTCTTTCCCTTGAAGTAGAATGAGGAACTCCGCCCCGCTACGCGCAGGCCCTCGACCTGCGCGAGCGCGTTGAGGATTTCCTCGGCGATGCCGTCCGAGAAGTACTCCTGCTCCCTGTCCGAGCTGAGGTTGACGAAGGGCAGGACGGCGATGGAAGGGAGGGGCTGCTCCGCTCCAGGTGCGGTCGCCGCTCTGATTCATCCCCTCATTTGTCATAGCAGCCCGAAGACTTCACGGAAGATCCGGTGCGCGGCGATGAGCTGAGCGAAACGTTCGATCAACATGGCCAGTCGATCAGGCTTCATCGCTGGTATGCATTGGTAATAGTGCC
>WNFC01002454.1_pt1 | contig 20367 bp, 17 predicted proteins | sample 5400541 | NCBI WGS metagenome assembly WNFC01 (sample SAMN13153342, study PRJNA577476) | soil metagenome | isolation source: 120 cm saprolite under Douglas fir tree site 2 hole 2 replicate 1 | place: USA:California | collected 2015-04-18
CCACCGCCCGTCACCAGCGCCCGCCGTCCGCTCAGCGCCAACATTGTTTAGACTTAAACGATCTCGGGGGTGGGCGTCAAGCGGCGCCCCTATAATCTCCTCGTGACCTCTCCGGGCGCGCCCAGCCTGCCTCCGCCCGGACCCCGTCTGCGTGGCCCGATCTTCCTGGCCCGATTCGAGTACGTGCGCCGTGAGCACGGACCGGGAATGGTGGAGGCCGTGCTGCAGGCCCTCGACCCTTCCGATCGCGGCGCCCTCCGCGGCGTGGACCGGCGGGAGTGGTACCCGTTCGGAACGCTCGTCCGGCTGGACCGTGCCATCGCCCGGATCACCGCACCGGGCGACGACGCGATCTACGAGCGGATCGGGCGCGCCTGCGCGCGCCATCGCACGGAATGGCTCGGCCCGGATGCGCGCTTCCACAGCATTCACGGCTTCCTGTCCCGCCTGGCCGACCAGCACCCGCGGCTGCACAGCTTCGGGGAGGCGAGCTACCGCCGGCACGGGTTCCGGGACGGGACGATCGCGTTCGCGAAGTATCCCGAGCTCGACGTGGCCTTTTGTCGCGCGACCCTCGGCTATCTCCGCGGCGCCGTCGAGCGACTCTCCGGCGTGCCGGTCGCCGTCCTTGAGCGCTCGTGTCAGTGCCGCCGCGACGAGAGCTGTCAGTTCTGGATTTCCTGGGCGCCCTGACCGATACTCCGAGCGGAGGTCCCTCATGCTCGAGCCCGGCGCCCCCGCCCCCGACTTCGAGGTCAAGGACCAGACGGGCCAGACCCGCCGCTTGTCCGACTTTCGCGGCAAGAACGTGGTCCTCTGGTTCTACCCGAAGGCGGATACCCCGGGTTGAACGGCAGAGGGTTGCGGGTTCCGCGACCGCATCAAGCAATACGAGGACAAGGGCGTCCAGGTCCTCGGCGCCAGCTTCGACACCGTGGAGGCCCAGGCCGCCTTCGCCAAGAAGTTCGGCTTCACCTTCCCCTTGCTGGCGGACACGGAGCGGAAGCTCGGCCTCGCCTACGGCGCCACCGACGACCCGAAGGCCGGCTCTGCAAAGCGGATCAGCTACCTCATTGGCCCCGATGGAAAGATCCGGAAGGCGTACCCGAAGGTCAACGCCGCGGCGCACCCCGAAGAGCTGTTGAAGGATCTATAGTCGCCTGCTGCCTCGCGTCCTCGACGGGCAGCGGCGTGGTCGCCCACTGGGACCGCTGGGATTTCGCTCTCTTCACTGTTTCGTGCTGAGGCTCGAGTCAACGATGGGGGGTAGCCGAAGGCGTAGGGGGGTCGCATCCGAGGCGGGACCCCCCTGCATGAATCAATGACAGCCACCGATATCGTCGAGGTCTATGTCTTCGTGCTGGCTGCCTTCGTCGGCTACCAGGTCATCACCCGGGTGCCGCCGCTGCTGCACACGCCGCTGATGTCGGCCACCAACGCGATCTCCGGCATCTCGCTGGTGGGCTCGTTGGTGGCGGCGGGCTCCAACCACGGCGTCCTCAGCTCGCTGCTGGGCGCGATCGCCGTCGCCTCCGCCACCATCAACGTCGTCGGCGGGTTCATCATCACCGACCGCATGCTGAAGATGTTCCGGCGCGCGGACAAGATCGCGAGACCGGCCGCGCCGCGCGGATGACCGAATACACCATCCAGGCGGCCTACCTCGCCGCCTCGATCCTCTTCATCCTCGGCCTCAAGTCCCTCACTCGCCCGGACAGCGCGCGGCGGGGGATGCAGCAGGCGGCGGTGGGCATGCTGCTCGCGATCGTGGGCACGCTCCTGCACCACCAGATCGTCCGCTACGACTGGATCATCGGCGGGCTGGTGGTGGGCACCGTCATCGGTGTCCCCCTCGGGTTCATGGTGCCGATGACCGCGATGCCCCAGCGCATCGCGATCTCGCACATGTTCGGGGCCCTGGCCGCGACCCTGGTGGGAGTGATCGAGTACCGCGAGGCCGTGGGCGCCATCGACACCGCGCGCATGGGCGCGCTCGGCTTCGAGGTCCTCTTCGGCGCGCTGACCGTCACGGGCAGCTTCATGGCCTTCGGCAAGCTGCAGGAGCTGGTGCCCGGCCGGCCCGTGACCTACCCCGGCCAGAACGCCGTCAACATCGCGCTCTTCGTCACCACCATCGGCATGCTCGTGTACGTGGTTCTCCATCCCCTGGCCGCCGGGGTCTTCTACACGATGATCGGCTTCGCCTTCCTCATCGGGATCTTCATGGTGCTGCCCATCGGCGGCGCGGACATGCCGGTCGTGATCTCGCTGCTCAACTCGTATGCCGGCCTGGCCTCCTCCGCCACGGGCTTCGCGATCGGCAACAACGTGCTGATCATCGCGGGAGCGCTGGACGGGGCGTCGGGGTTCGTCCTCTCGGTGCTGATGAGCAAGGCCATGAACCGCTCGTTCGGCAACGTGCTCTTCGGCGCCTTCGGCGGCGCCCCCGCCGCCGCCGGCACCAAGACCGCCGAAGGCCTGGCCGTGCGTCCGATCAGCGCGGACGACGCGGCCCTCCAGCTCGCCTACGCGAAGCTGGTGATCGTGGTGCCCGGCTACGGGATGGCGGTCGCGCAGGCCCAGCACCAGGTGCGCGAGCTGGCCACCTTGATCGAAAAGCACGGAGGCGAAGTAAAGTACGCGATCCATCCCGTGGCCGGCCGCATGCCCGGCCATATGAACGTTCTGCTGGCCGAAGCGGACGTGCCCTATGACCGCCTGTACGATATGGACGAAATCAACGAGGAGTTCGAGCGGGCGGACGTGGCCCTCGTCATCGGGGCCAACGACGTCGTGAACCCGGCCGCGCGCACCGACAAGGGCAGCCCGATCTACGGAATGCCCATCTTGAACGTGGACAAGGCCCACAGCATCATCGTGCTCAAGCGCAGCATGAACCCGGGCTTCGCCGGCATCGAGAACGAGCTGTTCTACGATCCCAAGACGGCGATGCTCTTCGGAGACGCCAAGACTTCCCTGACCCGCCTGGTGGCGGCGGTCAAGAACCTCTAACGAGGGGAGACTCGATGGCCAGAAGCCAGCTCTTCGCGCGCAAGCCCATGTCGATGCTGTACGAGGAGATGAAGGGCGAGAACCGCTTGCGGCGGGTCCTCGGCCCCGTCCAGCTCTCCGCCCTGGGAGTCGGGGCCGTCATCGGCACCGGCATCTTCGTGCTGACCGGCGTGGCCGCGCACGACAAGACGGGCCCGGCGCTGATGGCGTCCTTCGTGGTCGCGGGGCTGGCCTGCATCTTCGCGGCCATGTGCTACGCGGAGTTTGCGTCCATGGCGCCGGTGGCGGGCTCCGCCTACACCTACGCCTACGCCACCCTGGGCGAGCTCTTCGCCTGGATCATCGGGTGGGATCTCATTCTCGAGTACGCGGTGGCGTCGATGACCGTCGCCCACGGCTGGTCCAAGAACTTCCAGGACATCATTGCGATCGTCGGTGTCCACGTTCCGAAGGCGCTGAGCAACTCGCCTTTCGACTACGACCCCTCGGTCGGACGCCTGGTGAGCACGGGCAGCTTGATGGACCTGCCGGCGATCCTCATCGCGGTGGCGGTCACGATCGTCCTCGTCATCGGCATCCGCGAGAGCGCCGGCGCCAACACCTTCATCGTGGGTGTGAAGCTGGCCATCGTGCTCTTCGTGATCGTCGTGGGCGCCTTCTACGTCAACCCCGCGAACTGGCACCCCTTCGCGCCCTACGGCTACGCGGGCCTGAGCTTCTTCGGCCACACGCTCTTCGGCCAGACCGGAAAGGGCGGCGAGCCGCTGGGCATGCTCTCGGGGGCGGCGGTGATCTTCTTTGCGTACATCGGATTCGACTCCGTCTCCACCCACGCGGAGGAGGCCCGGAACCCGCAGAAGGACGTGCCCATCGGCATCATCGTGTCCCTCGTCCTCTGCACCTTCCTCTACATCGCGGTCTCGGCCGTGCTCACCGGCATGGTGCCGTACGACAAGATCAACATCGAGACGCCCGTCTCCGACGCGTTCCGCCAGGCCGGCCTGCCCTGGGCCCGCTACCTCATCAGCGCGGGGGCGGTGGCCGGCATCACCTCCGTCCTGCTGGTGATGATGCTCAGCCAGCCCCGCGTGTGGCTGGCCATGGCGCGCGACGGCATGGTTCCCACGAGCTTCTTCGGCGCGGTCCACCCGCGCTTCCGCACTCCGTGGAAGGCGACCATCCTCACCGGTGTCTTCGTGGCCGCGGGCGGCGGCCTGCTGCCCCTGCGCATCCTGGCCGACCTGACCAACATCGGGACGCTGTTCGCGTTCGTCGTGGTCTGCGCCGCCGTCCTGATCATGCGGCGCCTGCACCCGGAGGCGGACCGGCCGTTCCGGGCCCCCCTGAGCCCCTTCGTGCCGATCGCGGGGATCCTGGGCTGCCTGATGCTCATGTTCTCGCTGCCGGCGGAGAACTGGTACCGGCTCCTCATCTGGCTGGCCCTGGGCATGCTCATCTACTTCGGCTACAGCCGCCATCACAGCGTGATGCGGCAGTACACCGCGGACGAGGCGCACGCGATGGGGAAGGGCCCGGTCGGGCGGGCGCCGCGGTCCGACGAGATGCGCTGAGCCTTCGCCACCGTCCCGGAGACCGCGATTGAACAACGAGCGCCGGCCTCGAGCCGCGGCGGCCGTCCTGTTCCTCGGCGGTGCCCTGCTCGCCGCCGTGGCCCTGTTCGCAGGATGGCCCGGGCTCGGTCAGCTCGGCCGCTGGCTCGCCATCGCGGGGGTCTCGGCCTACGCCTGGCGCCGCCGCTCGCTCACCACGTGGATCCTCGTGTCCATGATCGTGGGCGCGGAGATCGGGCACGATTGGCCGGCCGTCGGCGTCAACCTGCGCGTGCTCAGCCAGGTCTTCCTGCGCATGATCAAGACGATCATCGCGCCCCTCATCTTCGGCACCCTCGTGGTCGGGATCGCCGGCCATTCGAACCTGAAGCAGGTCGGGCGCATGGGCGTGAAGGCCCTGATCTACTTCGAGGCGGTTACCACCATCGCGCTCTTCATCGGCCTGGCCGCGATCAACATCACCCGCGCGGGGGTCGGCGTGCAGCCGCCCTCCGTCCTGCCCCATGCCGACACGGAGGGCCAGAAGCAGACGCTCACCGACGTGATCCTGCACGTCTTCCCGGAGAACGTCGCCAAGTCGGTGGCGGAGGGCCAGGTCCTCCAGATCGTGGTCTTCAGCGTGCTCTTCGCGATCGCGCTCGCCCTCCTGTCCGAGGACAAGCGGCGGCCCATGCTCGATTTCGCGTCCAGCCTGTCCGAGACGATGTTCAAGTTCACCAACATCGTGATGTACTTCGCGCCCATCGGCGTGGGCGCGGCCATCGCTTACACCGTCGGCCACATGGGCCTGGGCATCCTCTACAACCTCTTCAAGCTGCTCGCGACGCTCTACCTCGCCCTGCTCGTGTTCCTGCTCGGTGTCCTGCTGCCCATCGCGCTCCTGGCCCGGGTGCCGCTGCGGCGCTTCATCGCGGCGGTGGCGGAGCCGGTCTCGATCGCCTTCGCCACCACCAGCTCCGAAGCGGCGCTGCCCCTGGCCATGGAGAAGATGGAGGAGCTGGGCGTGCCCCGGCAGATCGTGGCCTTCGTGATGCCGACGGGATACAGCTTCAACCTGGACGGGAGCACGCTCTACCTGTCGCTGGCCTCGATCTTCGTGGCCCAGGCCGCGGGGATGCACCTGGGCTTCGGCCAGCAACTCGTGATCGTGTTCACCTTGATGCTGACCAGCAAGGGGGTGGCGGGCGTGCCGCGGGCGACGCTGGTGATCCTGCTCGGCACGGCGGCTTCGTTCGGCCTGCCCGAGTGGCCGATCCTGGCCATCCTCGGCATCGACGAGCTGATGGACATGGCCCGCACGTCGGTGAACGTGATCGGGAACTGCCTGGCCACCGTCATCGTCGCGCGCTGGGAAGGCGAGATGCCTCCGAACGAGAAGCGCGCGGCCGCGGCCTAGTACGGCCCTCCCGGAGCGCGGAGGCGGTTGACGCGCGCGCGGGGGCCGACGTAATCTGCGTCACCCCTTTTTTGTTTGCGCCGCGGCCCTCCTACGGCCCGGCGCATCGCGGTACAACAAAAGGATTAGAGGTTCGATGATCTCCACCGGAAATCGCCCCCGAGGCGCGCGCCGCGTCGCCCTGCTGGCCCTGCTCGCCGCCCTGCTCGGCGCGGCCGTGCCCGCGGCCGCCCAGACCGCCGCCCCCGCGCACACGCCCGGCGGAGAAGTGAGCATCCGGCTGCCCAGCCTGGAGCAGGGCGAGTTCTTCGGGCTTAACGGCCATCAATTCCTGCTCGGCGGGCTCGCGGTGTGCGTGCTGGGGCTCCTCTTCGGCCTCTGGACGTACCTGGGCGTGCGCAAGCTCCCCGTCCACCGCTCCATGGCCGAGATCTCGGAGCTGATCTACGAGACGTGCAAGGCCTACCTCATCCAGCAGGGCAAGCTCCTGCTCGTCCTCGAGCTCTTCATCGGGACGGTCATCGTCGCCTACTTCTGGATGATCGGGTTTCCGTTCTACCGCATCGCGATCATCCTCGTCTTCAGCCTGATCGGCATGGGTGGCAGCTACGGCGTGGCCTGGTACGGCATCCGCATCAACACCCTGGCCAACTCCCGCACTGCCTTCGCCAGCCTCACCGGCAAGCCCTATCCGGTCTACGCCATCCCGCTGCGCGCGGGCATGAGCGTCGGGATGATGCTGATCTCGGTCGAGCTGCTCTTCATGCTCGCCATCCTCCTCTTCGTGCCCGGCGCGTACGCGGGCGCCTGCTTCCTGGGCTTCGCCATCGGCGAGTCCCTGGGCGCGTCCGCCTTGCGCATCGCGGGCGGGATCTTCACCAAGATCGCGGACATCGGCTCCGACCTCATGAAGATCGTCTTCAAGATCAAGGAGGACGACGCCCGCAACCCCGGCGTCATCGCCGACTGCACGGGCGACAACGCGGGCGACTCCGTCGGCCCGACCGCGGACGGGTTCGAGACCTACGGCGTGACCGGCGTCGCCCTGATCTCGTTCATCCTCCTCGCCGTCCCCGATCCGCTGGTGCAGGTGAAGCTCCTGGTCTGGATCTTCGCCATGCGCGTGATGATGGTCATCGCCTCCGGCGTGGCCTACCTGGCCAACGAGGCCGTGACCCGCGGGCGCTACCTGGCCGCGTCCAAGATGAACTTCGAGGCGCCGCTCACCCAGCTCGTGTGGGTGACCTCGATCCTGTCCGTGGCCCTCACCTACCTCGTCTCGCGGCTGATGGTCCCGGAGCTGGGAGATGGGACCCTCTGGTGGAAGCTCTCCACCGTCATCACCTGCGGGACGCTGGCGGGCGCGATCATCCCCGAGCTGGTGAAGGTCTTCACCTCCACGAACTCGGCGCACGTGAGGGAAGTCGTGACCGCGTCCCGCGAAGGCGGCGCCTCCCTCAACATCCTCTCCGGCCTGATCGCGGGCAACTTCAGCGCCTACTGGCTGGGGCTGGCCATCATGGGCCTCATGACCGTGGCCTACCTCGTCTCCACGACCGGCCTCGCCGCCCTCATGCAGGCGCCCGCGGTGTTCGCGTTCGGCCTCGTCGCCTTCGGCTTCCTGGGCATGGGTCCGGTCACGATCGCGGTCGACTCCTACGGACCCGTGACCGACAACGCCCAGTCCGTGTACGAGCTCTCGACCATCGAGCAGATCCCGAACATCAGCGAGGAGATCAAGCGCGACTTCGGCTTCACCCCGAACTTCGAGGTGGGCAAGGAGCTGCTCGAGGAGAACGACGGGGCGGGCAACACCTTCAAGGCCACGGCCAAGCCCGTGCTCATCGGGACCGCGGTGGTGGGCGCCACCACGATGATCTTCTCCATCATCGTCGCCCTCACCCATGGCCTCACCCAGAACCTGGAGTACCTCTCGATCCTGCACCCGCCGTTCCTGCTCGGGCTCATCACGGGGGGCGCGGTGATCTACTGGTTCACGGGCGCGTCCACGCAGGCCGTCTCGACCGGAGCCTACCGCGCGGTGGAGTTCATCAAGGCCAACATCAAGCTCGAGGGCACGACGCGCGCGTCCGTGCAGGACAGCCGGCGCGTGGTGGAGATCTGCACCATCTACGCGCAGAAGGGGATGTTCAACATCTTCCTGGGCGTGTTCTTCTCGACCCTCGCCTTCGCGTTCGTGGAGCCGTACTTCTTCATCGGGTACCTGATCTCGATCGCGCTCTTCGGGCTGTACCAGGCCCTCTTCATGTCCAACGCGGGCAGCGCCTGGGACAACGCGAAGAAGGTCGTGGAGACGGAGCTGAAGATGAAGGGGACCCCGCTGCACGCCGCCGTCGTGGTGGGCGACACCGTCGGCGATCCCTTCAAGGACACCTCGTCCGTGGCCATGAACCCGGTCATCAAGTTCACGACCCTGTTCGGCCTCTTGGCCGTCGAGCTCGGCGTCTACCTCAGTGCCGCCAAGGGCCCGGCGGTGAGTCGCGTGCTGGCCGCCGTCTGCTTCCTCATCTCCGTCGTGTTCATCTGGCGGTCCTTCTACCGGATGCGCATCGAGTCGACCCCCGCCTAGCCGCCGCCGTCCGTTATCCTCTCGGCCGTGCCCATGCTGGCCGTGGCCGCGGTCGTCTTCGCGCTCTCCACCGCCGGTCTGGCCCTGCTCGTGGAGCCCGTGCCCACCTGGTACTACCACCTCGCCTGGTGGTCCTACATCGTGGCCGCGGACGATGTGAACCGTCGCTTGGGCGGCCGCTCGCTCCTGCGCGACCGGCCCGCGCACTTCCTGTGGCTGGCCGGCGTGTCCGTTCTCTGGTGGACGCTCTTCGAGCTCGTCAACCTCCGCCTCGGCAACTGGTACTACGTGATGAGCCTGCCCTGGACGCCGCTGCGTTGGGCGGCGGGCGTGCTCGCGTTCGCCAGCGTCCTGCCCGGGATCGTGGAGACCCTCGAGCTGCTCGAGAACCTGGGCGTGCCTCGCTCCGTGCGCGTGCCCCCGCTGGCCTGGCCTTTGGGCAAGGAGCGAGCGGTGATCGCGCTCGGCCTCGCGTGTCTGGTCCTGCCCCTGCTGTGGCCGGACGTCTTCTTCCCGCTGACGTGGGGCAGCCTCGTCTTCCTGCTCGAACCCTGGAATCGCCGGCACGCGCGGCGCAGCTTCCTGCGCGACCTCGAGGCGGGAGAAGCGGGACCGTTCTTTCGCACCCTCCTGGCCGGGCTGATCTGCGGCGCGCTCTGGGAGGCCTGGAACTTCTGGGCGCGCACGAAATGGACGTACACCGTGCCCGGCTTCGAAGGGATGAAGGTGTTCGAGATGCCGCTGGCCGGCTTTCTCGGGTTCCCGCCCTTCGCGGTCGAGTGCGTCGTGTTCCTGCGATTCCTGGGTGCCTGGCGCGATCGTCTCCGCCCGCCCGCGCTGCGGGCGGCGCGCTTCGTCACCCTGATCGGCGGGCCTCTCGCCGTGCTCGGCATGTTCGCGGCCGTCGATCCGGTCGTGGTGGATTCCGTCTACGTACCCGTCGCCCGCCTCGACGTGGTGCCCCCGGTCGTCCGCGCGCGGCTGCACGCGGCCGGGATCGAGAGCCCGCAGCAGCTACTGCGGGCGACGGCGCGCGCATCCGACCGTGCCGACTGGGCGGCGCGCACCGCGCTTCCGCTGGAAGATCTGGAGGAGGCTCGGGCGCGCGTCGAGCTGGTGGTCCATCGCGGTCTCGGGCTCGGGCGCGTGCACGATCTCGACGCGCTCGGCATCCGCACGCTCGACGACCTGGCGCGGTGGTCCGCGGAAGAGCTGGCGGCGGCCATTGCCCAGCGCCGGCCCCACGACCCGCGCAACCGGTTCCTGGCGCGGCGCGCGCGCGTGTGGACGAGCGGCCTGGGGGAGCCTAGGGCAGGCGGCGCGCGATGATCGCGGCGGCGGCGATGAGCGCGCCCGCCTTCACGAGGTCGGCCAGCATGTAGCCCGCGTGCAGCAGGCCGAAGCGGCGTCCGTCCGCAGGCGGGAGAGGCCTGGGCACGAAATCGAGGCTGCGCCCGAGCTGCGCGATGGCGGGGGCGAGCCCGAACGCCTGCGTCAGGACCGCGGCCGCCGCCACCAGGGCGAGCGCACGCGGGACCGTGCCGAGCCGCCAGCTGGCCGCGACGAGGAGCGCGCCGAGGAGCATTTCGGCCAGCGTCCAGGTGCGAAACATCCACCGGTTCGACTCCGCGGCGACGTGCCGCAGGATCGTCCGCCGGTCGCTCGGAGAGAGGGGCGCCAAGCGCGCCTGCAGCTCGGGCCGGGCCTCCGGTCTGAGCAGGCGGTCGACGGTGCGGAAGCTCGCGCTGGCCATGGCCCACGAGGCCGCGAGCAGGCCGAGCCACAGCCCGATCACGAGGAGGGCTCCGGCCCTAGTCATTCATCGACCCCCCACCCTATCCCTCCCCACGTAGGGGGAGGGAAGTTCCGCGAGGTCGACTCACTCGTTGTCGAAGGGATTGGGAGGACGGCCGGTGGGGTCGGCGGCGGCCCGCTTCTTGGCCTCCTCGAACTTCTTCTCGAGGATGTCCTTCTGGTTCCGCGTCTGCGCGACGGACCGTGCGAACTTGTCCTCGAGCACGTCCTTCTGCGAGGCGACGCGCGACACCAGCTCGTCGAAGTTCTTGGCCGGGGCCTTCTTCTTGTCCGCCCAGACGACCGCGCCCGTCTCCGGATCGACCTTGAGCAGGGCGCCGCAGCAGGGACAAGAGACGTCGAGCGCCTCGGGCATGTCCGATTCTCGCATATAATCCCGGTTTGACCGGTCGTTCAAATTTTCCGGAGCCCGCGCCTTGGACAAGATCCGGATCCAACTGAGGGTGAACGGCGAGGACCGCGAGTGCGTCGCGCCCGTCCACCATACGCTGCTCGAGGTCCTGCGCGAAGAGCTCGGCCTCATGGGCACCAAGCACGGATGCGAGCTGGGGGAATGCGGCACCTGCACGGTGCTCGTGGACGGGCGCCCCATCCTTTCGTGCCTGGCCCTGCCCGTGGAGTGCGAGGACCGCGAGATCACGACCGTCGAGGGCATGGCGGGCGTGACCCTGCATCCTCTTCAAGAGGCGTTCGCGGCGCTGGGGGCGGCTCAGTGCGGGTACTGCACGCCCGGCTTCCTGCTGACCGCGGCCGCCCTGCTTGCGGACAAGCCCTCGGCGACGCGGCCGGAGATCGCGGAGGCGACGGCGGGGAACCTGTGCCGGTGTACGGGGTACCTGAAGATACTCGAAGCGATCGAGCTCGCGGCCCAACGGATGCGGTCGGCCAGCCAACCGCTCGACGGTGGCCGCTTGCGTAAACGGACGGGAACGGGAACGGAGACGGGAACGGGGCGGTCGCGTGCCTGAGGAGAACCGCCAGGACCTCACCGTCGTCGGGCAGCCGCTGGTCAAGGTCGACGCGGCGGCCAAGGTCACCGGGCAGACCGTCTTCGCGGACGACCTCGTCCTGCCCCGCATGGCCTTCGCGCGCCTCCTGCGCTCGCCGCATCCGCATGCGCGCCTCCGCTCGATCGACGTCTCGCGGGCGGCCGCCCATCCGGGCGTGCTGGCCACGCTCGTCGGCTCCGAGCTGCCCATCCCCTTCGGCATCCTGCCCGTCAGCCAGGACGAGCATGCGCTCTGTCTCGACAAGGTGCGCTTCGTCGGCGACCCCGTGGCCGCCGTCGCCGCCCTCGACGAGGAGACGGCCGAAGCCGCGCTCGCGCTCATCGACGTCGACTACGAGGTCCTGCCCGCGGTGATGTCGATCGACGAGGCCCTGGCCCGCGAAGACGTGCGCATCCACGACTACGGCCCCCATGGCAACGTGCACAAGGAGGTCTCGTTCGACTTCGGCCGGGTCGAGGAGGGTTTCGCGGCGGCCGACCACATCCGCGAGGACACGTTCTTCTTCGAAGGCAACACCCATCTCCCGCTCGAGCAGCACGCCGCCGTCGCCGCACCGGGCCCGGACGGCAAGCTGACCCTGTGGTCCGCGACGCAGACGCCGCACTACGTGCATCGCGCCCTGGCCAAGGTGCTGGAGATGCCGCCGGCGCACATCCGCGTCATCGCTTGCCCCAACGGCGGCGGCTTCGGCGGCAAGAGCGATCCGTTCAGCCACGAGCTGGTGGTGGCGAAGCTCTCGATGAAGACGGGGCGGCCGGTGAAGATGACGTTGACCCGCGAGGAGGTCTTCTACTGCCACCGCGGGCGCCACCCCGTGAAGATGTGGATCCGCACCGGCCTCAAGCGCGACGGGCGCATCACCGCCATGCACTTCCGCACCGCCCTCGACGGTGGGGCCTACGGCAGCTACGGGGTGGCCAGCCTCTACTACACAGGCGCGCTGCAGACGGTGACCTACGAGGTCCCCCGCTACAAGTTCGAGGGCGTGCGCGTCTTCACCAACAAGCCTCCCTGCGGCCCCAAGCGGGGACACGGCACCCCCCAGCCCCGCTTCGCCCTGGAGTGCCACATCGACAAGTTCTGCGCCGACCTCGGGCTGGATCCGGCGCGCTGGCGCCTGGACCACACGGTGGCCCCCGGCACCATCACCGCGAACCAGATGCAGGTGCGCACGATCGGGCTGCGCGAGTGCCTGGAGCGCGTCCTCGCGAAGAGCGGGTACGACACCAAGCGTGGGCGTCTCGGCGGCGGCCGCGGGATCGGCATCGCCGGCTCGTCCTACATCAGCGGTGCCGGCCTGCCCATCTACTGGAATGCGATGCCGCACTCCGGCGTGCAGATCAAGATCGACCGCGGCGGGGGAGTGACGGTGTTCTGCGGCTCGACGGACATCGGACAGGGCTCCGACTCCGTCCTCGCCTACGTGGTCGCGGAGGAGCTGGGCGTCGCGCCCCGGGACATCCGCGTCGTCACCGGCGACACCGACCTCACGCCCGTCGACCTCGGCTCCTACTCGTCGCGGGTCACGCTCATGACGGGCAACGCGGCCATCCAGGCCGCCCGCAAGCTGCGTGCGCTCGTCCTGGGCGCGGCCGCGCGCAAGCTCGAGGTGCCCCTCGAGCGCCTGAGGGCGGCGGATGGCCGCATCTGGGACAGCGCCGACTCGTCGCGGGCGTTGCCCTTCGCGGAAGCGGCCGTGCTCGCGGAGGCCGCGCACGGCACGCTGGGCGCGGTGGGCTCGTACACTCCGCCGCGGTCCGTGGCGAAGTGGAAGGGGGCGGGCGTGGGGCCCACCCCGACCTACTCCTACTCGGCGGCGGCGGTCGAGGTGTCGGTGGACCGGGAGACGGGGATCATCCGCGTCGACAAGGTCTGGATCGCCCACGATGTCGGCCGGTCCATCAACCCGCTGCTCGTCATCGGCCAGGTGGAGGGCTCCGTCTACATGGGACTCGGCGAGGCCCTCATGGAGGAGCAGGTCTTCCGCAAGGGCCTCCACAAGATCCCGTCGATGCTCGAGTACAAGAGTCCCACCACCCTCGAGATGCCGCCGGTCGATTCGATCCTGGTGGAGACGCTCGACCCGCAAGGGCCGTATGGGGCGAAGGAGTGCGGACAGGGCCCGCTCCTCCCGGTGATCCCGGCCCTGGCCAACGCGGTGTACGACGCGGTCGGCGTGCGCATCGACGAGGTGCCCATCACGCCGGAGAAGGTGCTCGCGGCCCTCGACGGGCGCTATCGGCGTCCGCAGATGCCCGCGATCGTGTATCCCGAGACCGTTCACGTCGCGCCGCTGGAGCTGGCGGCGCCGGCGACGGCGCCGGACGCGGATCCGGCGCTCCGGCCATGAGGAGCGCCAGGTGCTGAGGCTGCCTCCGTTCCGCTACGCCGCCCCCGGCACCGCGGGCGACGCCGCGCGTCTGCTCGCGGACCACGGCCCGGACGCGATGGCCGTGGCCGGCGGCACGGACCTCTATCCGAACATGAAGCGGCGCCAGTTCACGCCGCGCGTCCTGGTGGCGCTCCGGGGCCTCGAGGAGGCGTACGGAATCGAGGCCAATGGGACCCTCACCCTCGGCGCGATGACGACCCTCACCGACGTCGCGGACCATCCGGTCGTTCGCCAGCGCTGGCCGGCCATCGCCCGCGCCGCCTCTCTCGTCTCGTCGCCGCCGCTGCGCAACGCGGGCACCATCGGCGGCAACCTCTGCGTGGACACGCGCTGCAACTACTACAACCAGACCGAATTCTGGCGGGCGGCCGTCGGCTACTGCATGAAGAAGGATGGCCACGTCTGCCTGGTGGCGCCCGGGTCGGACGTGTGCTGGGCGCTCTCCTCCTCGGACACCGCGCCGGTGATGATCGCCCTCGGGGCCGAGGTGACGCTGGTGGGTCCGAAGGACGAGCGGCGGATCGCCGTGCGCGACCTCTACGGGCCGGATGGGATCGCCTACCTGGCCAAGCGCCGCGACGAGATCCTCACGCGCATTCACGTGCCGGACCGCGCCGGGTGGGCCATGACGTACCGCAAGCTCCGGCGCCGCGGGTCGATCGATTTTCCGATCCTCGGCGTCGCCGCCGCCGTGCGTCTGGGGGCCGGCCGTCGGGTGGAGGAGGCGCACCTCGTGCTCGGGGCCGTGCACACCGCGCCCGTGGTCGCGCGCGACGCCGAGGACTTCCTGCGCGGCCGTGTCCTGGACGCGGAGACGATCGAGATGGCGGCCGGAATCGCCTACAAGCCGGCCAAGCCGCTCGACAACGCCGACCTCTCCTACGCCTGGCGCAAGCGCATGGCGCGCGTGGAGGTCGCGCGCGCCCTGCGCGAGCTGGCCGGCCTGCCCACCGGCGATCTGCCTCCGGTTTCGCCGGCATGAAAACGGGGCGCTCGTTGACCGCCCGCGCCAGCGGGTGCTAGCCTCCGAAGCGGCGGCTCTCTCGGCCGCATCCCAGGCGGAGGCATGAGCAAGGACTCCCGGACCGTCACCGACAACCGCACCGGGAAGAGCTACGAGATCGCCATCGAGAACGGGGCGATCAAGGCGCTCGACCTCCGCCAGATCAAGGCCGGCGACGAGGCCGGGCTCATGACCTACGACCCCGGCTTCACGAACACCGCGGCGTGCAAGAGCCGCATCACGTTCATCGACGGCGACAAGGGGATCCTCAACTACCGCGGCTATCCGATCGAACAGCTCGCGGAGAAGAGCACGTTCCTGGAGACGGCATACCTGCTCCTGCAGGGCGAGCTGCCCACGCGCGCACAGCAGGAGACCTGGGTCTACGGCGTCACCCACCACACGATGGTCCACGAGAACATCAAGGAGCTGGTGTCCGGGTTCCGCTACGACGCGCACCCGATGGGCGTGCTGATGTCGACGGTGGCCGCGCTGTCGACCTTCTATCCGGAAGCCAAGCACATCCACGACGCGCAGGTGCGGCAGAAGCAGATCTTCCGGCTCATCGCGAAGATGCCGACCCTGGCCGCCCTGGCCCACCGCCATTCCATGGGCCTGCCCTTCGTCTACCCCGACAACGACCTCAGCTACTGCGCGAACTTCCTGCAGATGACGTTCCGGGTGACGGAGCCCAGCTACAAGGTCCATCCCGTGCTCGAGCAGGCGCTCGAGGTCCTGTTCATCCTGCACGCCGACCACGAGCAGAACTGCTCCACGAGTGCGATGCGGTCCGTGGGATCCTCGGACGTCGACCCCTACTCGGCCACGGCGGCGGCCATCGCGGCGCTCTACGGACCGCTGCACGGCGGGGCCAACGAGCAGGTCCTGCGCATGCTCGAGGAGATCGGCTCCAAGGACAAGATCCCCCAGTTCATCAAGGAAGTGAAGACGAGCGGGGGAGAGGTCCGCCTCATGGGCTTCGGACACCGCGTGTACAAGAACTACGATCCGCGCGCCAAGATCATCAAGGTCATGGCCGACCGCGTGTTCGAGGTGACCCGGCGCAACCCCTTGCTGGACATCGCGCTCGAGCTCGAGCGCATCGCCCTCGAGGACGAGTACTTCGTCAAGCGGAAGCTCTATCCGAACGTCGATTTCTACTCCGGCCTCATCTACCAGGCCATGGGCTTCCCGATGGACATGTTCCCCGTCCTCTTTGCGATACCGCGAACCGCCGGCTGGCTCGCCCAGTGGGAAGAGATGCTGCTCGACAAGGAGCAGAAGATCGCGCGGCCGCGCCAGATCTACCTGGGACACGGCCGGCGCGACTACCTACCCCCCGAAAAGCGCGTCTGACCGCGTCCTTCGGCGTCGGATTTGACCCGCCGCACGCGCTGGGGGACCATCCTGCCGGCCCGCGCTTCCCCTCCCTTGGCCGCCGGGCCGTGGCTCACGCCGCATGAGCGAAGCAACCGACATCCTCCGGTCGTATGTCCGCCTCGTCGAACGCCTCAGCGGGGCCGCGTCGGTGTCCCTCTACGTGCCCCCGGGCCCCGGGGGCGAGAGCGAAATCCTGCTCCACGACGGGCGTTTCGAGCCCGTTCCGGAGCTGGCGGACGCCACGGCGGCCGCAGAGCTGCACCACCGCTTCATCAACGAGCATGGGGACAACGAGGAGGGTGCGGTGCGGCTCCCCAGCCGCAGCCCCGACGGCGTTCTCTATCGGATCCCCTTGCGTTGGGTGTTCGCCAAGGCGGAGGAGGACGCGGGAGGACCGGAGCGGCGCAAGCGTGATGGCCGCCCGCGCACGGAGCTGACGGCCTGGACGGGCCTGCGGTTCGACCGGGACGCCTCCGCCCGCCGCCAGGACGGGCTCCTGTACTTCCCGACCGCCGCCGACACCCTCAGTGACGAGGCCTGGTGGAAGAACTTCCTCGGCCTGGCCGCCGCCTTTGCCGCCCACGCGCGAACGGTCTCCCGCACCCTCTTCGACCAGGTCACCGGGCTCCCGGAGCGGCCGGAGTTCCAGGCGGAGCTGGAGTCGGCCCTGGCCCAGGCGGAAGAGAGCAAGGTCAGCACGGTCCTCATATTCCTGGGGCCGGACGATTTCGGCTGGGTGAACGAGCGGCTGGACCGCCGGTCCGGCGACCTCGTGCTGCGCGAGATCGCGACCGGGCTGCGGGCGAGCCTGCGCAGCCACGATCACGTCGCGCGCTACGGAGGCGCGATCTTCACCGTGATCCTCGTGGACACCGATCGGGACATCGGGCGGATGGTGGCCGAGAACGTCGTCCGCCGGCTGAGCGAGCATCGCTATCACGGCGGCATCCTGCGCCTGGACTTCAGCGCGGGCATGGCGGTGTCGGACGGCGCCGAGCACATCGGCGCCCTGGAGATGATCCGGCGGGGCGACCAGGCGCTCAGTGCGGCCAAGCGCGACGACGCGGGCGTACGGGTGTGGGAGAAGGGCTCGGACGTCGAGACGGCGGGGAGCCTCGACCGGCTTCAGGGCATCTTCACCGGGGACAAGGTGAAGGACTACCGGAACATGCGGCTGCTGCTGGACACGATGACCGTGGTCGCCGCGTCCAACGACTCCGCCGAGCTGGCGCGCAACTTCACGGAGCGCCTCTTCGACACGCTCCACGCGCGGCGCGTCGGGGTCCTGGAAGCGTCCCGCAGCGGATCCTTCGACCTCCTCGGCGGGCTGGAGCGCGCCGAGGGGACGCCACGGGCCTTCACGGTGATGCCCCGTGACCTCGCCATCCTGGAGCGAGCCTGTCGCGAGAGGAACTTCGTCGCCGAGAACAGTGGTCCGCCCGACGACCTGTCGCTGTGCGCGCTGCCCCTGTGCCTCCAGGACCGCTGCCTCGGCGGGATCGTGCTCGAGGTGACCTCCGTCAACGTGGCGTTCGAGGGCTCCGACCGGCAATTCCTCGACGCGCTCGCTTCCGAGATGGCGGTGGCGCTCGATCGCGCGCACCTGCTCGAGCGCGAGCGCGAGCGGCAGAAAGAGGAGAAGGAACGCCTGGAGGCCGAGGTCACGGACCTCCGCCTGGTGCTTCACGGGTCGCGGCTGGCCTACCGCTCGGCGGCCATGGAGTCCCTGCTCGCCACCGCGCGCAAGGTGGCGCGGACCGACACCACCGTCCTCATCACCGGGGAGAGCGGGACGGGCAAGGAGATGGTGGCCCATACCCTCCACGAGCTCAGCGGCCGGCGCGAAAAGCCGGTGGTCGTGGTCGACTGCGGCGCCATCGCGCCCACTCTCATCGAGAGCGAGCTCTTCGGGCACGAGAAAGGCGCCTTCACCGGCGCCCACACGCGCAAGCCCGGCCGCCTGGCCCAGGCCGAGGGCGCGACCGTGTTCCTGGACGAGATCGGCGAGCTGCCTCTCGACCTGCAGAGCAAGCTCCTGCGTTTCGTGCAGGAGAAGGAATTCACGCCGGTCGGGAGCGTCGTCGCGCGGACGGTCGACGTGCGCATCATCGCCGCCACCAACGTGGACCTGCGTGCGAAGGTCGCGGAGGGCAAGTTCCGGGAGGACCTGTTCCACCGCCTGAACGTCGTCCGCCTGCACGTCGCGCCTCTGCGCGAGCGCAAGGACGACATCCTCCACCTCGCGACGATCTTCCTTCAGCAGTTCGCCGCCCTCTACCGCCGGCCGGCCCATCACTTCACGCAGCGCGCGGAGAAGGCGCTCGAAGCGTACCCGTGGCCGGGCAACGTGCGCGAGCTGCAGAACCTGATCATGACGTCCGTTCTCTTCTGCGACGCGGCGGAGGTCGACGTGCCCGATCTACATGGCTTCCAGGCCGCCGTGCGGCCGGGCGGCCCGGCGCCACCACCCGCCTCCTCCGGCGCCCCGGCCGCGGAGGTGTCCCCGCCGCCGGCTCCCGCGGCCACGCCCTCCGCGGGCGACCCCGTCGTGAACCTCCGCCAGGCGCTCGCGCGTGAGATCGCTTCGGCTGTGGCCGGAGGTCGCGGGAGCCTGGTTCCGCTCGGCAAATGGCTCGCCGAGGACCTGATCCTGGCCGCGGACCGCCTCGCCTCGGGCGTCTCGCGCCGCGGCGCGGAGCTGCTCGGGCTGGCGGACAGCACCTACCGCCGTCAACTCCAGGGCGCGGCCGCGCGGCGTGCGGCCGGGCTCGCCGTGCGTTCCCCGACGTGGTCGGACGTCGCCGGGCTGCTGGAAGACTTCATTCGCGCGCGACGGGGCGACACCGACGTGTGCCAATGGGCCGAGGCTGGCCTGCTCGCCGAAATCGAATCCGCCGTCCCCGGCGAGCCCCGCACCGCCGCCGCGCTGCTCGGTGTCACGGAGCCGACGCTGCTCCGTCGTCGCGCAGAATTGTCGCGCCACTTCTGAAAATCGGCTCGCCGAAATTGTGGTGGCGCCTCGAAAGGCGCCGGAAACGCCGCCCACGAGTGTGGCGGATCGAACCAGTAACTTCATTATAATCAATTTATTATGGTTATTAGCCACCGTGAGGATCCGGATGGCATCGGCGTTGCTATGTCCGGGCCCCGAGAGTAGGAATGCCAATGATGACTCGATATAGCCGCCGGTGGCGCCATCTTGCCTGGGGGCTCTTGCTCGGCCTGGTTTCGGTCTCGGCGAGCGCGGGCCGGCCGGCCAAATGGAACCCCGGGAAGCTCAGCGACAAGGCCCGCCTCTCCGCCAGCCTCAAGGGCACCGCGAGGATGAACGTCCTCGTTCGCTTCCGTCGGTCCCCGGGCGCAGCGGAGCAGATGCTGGTCCAGGGACTCGGCGGCGGCGTGCGCAAGCCGCTGAGCGCATCGTCCCGCTGGATGTCGGTGAGCATGCCGGCCCACGCCGTGGCCCGCCTGGCCGAGCACTCCCTCGTCGACTTCGTGGCCGCGGACGAGCCGGTGGCCGCGAGCGCGGGCATGGACGTGGCCCGGCAAGCCGTGGACGAGGCGCCGGTGAGTGCGCCGGAGAGCGCATTCAAGGGCGCGGGCGTGACCATCGCGATGGTCGACTCGGGCGTCGCGCTCCACCCGGACATCCAGACTCTGACGGCAGCCGTCGACATCGTGAACCCCGCCTTGCCGATCCCGGGCGGCGGCGCTTCCCTCGCCGGTGGTGATCCGAACGACCCGGCGAACAGCATCGATCCCAACGGTCACGGCACGCACGTCGCGCCTCGGACGTCCTCGCGGGCCTGCAGTGGGTCCTGGACAACAGGACGCAGTACGGGATCCGCGTCGTCAACCTCTCCATCGGCCACCCGGTCTTCGAGCCCGCTTCGGTCGACCCGCTGGTGCAGGCGGTCGATGCGCTCTGGGACGCCGGTGTCGTGGTCGTCTGCTCGGCCGGAAACGGTGGCCGTGACGGATATGTGACGATCAGCAGCCCGTGTAACTCGCGCAAGGTGATCACGGTCGGCGCGATGAACGACCACGGCACGCCCGACGTCTCGGACGACACCACGACGACGTACTCGTCGCGCGGTCCCACGGCCCTCGACCTCGTGGCCAAGCCCGACCTCGTGGCTCCGGGCAACCGCATCGTGTCCCTGCGTTCGGCGGGCTCGTATCAGGACTCGCTGTTCCC
>WNFC01002342.1_pt1 | contig 20365 bp, 26 predicted proteins | sample 5400541 | NCBI WGS metagenome assembly WNFC01 (sample SAMN13153342, study PRJNA577476) | soil metagenome | isolation source: 120 cm saprolite under Douglas fir tree site 2 hole 2 replicate 1 | place: USA:California | collected 2015-04-18
CGGGCAAACGAGGCGCGGCTTTACCCTCATCGAAGTGGTCGTGGTCCTGCTCGTCCTCGCTGTGGCTTTGGCCGTGGGGGTGCCGGCTATTGGCCACGGCGCCGATGGCCTCAGGAGCCGTTCCGAGGCGGCCGGCGTCGCCAACTTCCTGCGCGCCGCACGGGAACAGGCGGTGACGCGCAACCGCGTCTACGAGGTGCGTGTGGACACCGAAGCGGGCGTCCTCGTGCTGATCCCGAGCCCAGCTGGCGGGACGGGGGGCGCGGGAACGGTCCAGGCAGCCAGGCAGCTCGCCGCCCCGGTGCGCATCGAGGCGGAGCCGCCGCTCAGGCGCGCTGTCACCTTTTCCCCACAAGGTCTCTCGAGCGGCGCTCGCTTCCGCATCAAGGCGCAGGGGCCGCGCGCCTACGTCATCACTGTGGATCAGATCACGGGCCGCGTCGCTACGCGCCCGGTCGACTCATGAAAGCCGTCCAGGGCGGCTTTACATTGCTCGAAGTCTTGGTCGCCATGATCATCCTGAGCCTTGCCGTCGTCACCATGATCCAGCTGTCCTCCCAGGGGCTTCGGCTCGTCAAGCTCTCTGGCGATCTTCAGGAGGCTACGCGCCTGGTTGATCGGATAGCGCGGGCGACCGAGGTGAGAGGCGAAGGAGTGGACGAGGGCCAAGAAGGCCCCTTCACCTGGGAGCGCCGCATTGCGGTCGTAACGGTTCCGAAAGAGCTTGCCTCGGCCAGCGGCCCGAGCATCGAGCTTTTCAGCCTGTCCATCGTGGTCCGCTGGGGAAGTGGGCGCTCGGTAGAGCTGGCGACACTGCGAGCCCTCGCCGTGCCAGCAAAGAGGCCAGCGACATGAAGTGCCGTCGGCAGCGCGGTCTCACCCTCATCGAGTTGGTCATCGCGCTTAGCCTCGTCGGCGCGCTCCTCGTCATCATGTTCAGCGGGCTTCGGGTGGGGCTGACTGCCTGGAGCCGCGGCGAAGGCCGGGCGGAGCTGCTCGAACACGAGCGAAACATAGAGCAGCTCGTGGCCCGCACGTTGAGCGGGAGCTTCCCCTACCGCGACCGCGCTGGAACGGGTTCGGAGAACAAAACCGGACTCCTCTTCCAGGGCGTCTCCGAACGGCTCGCCTTCGTCACCGTGGCGCCCCCCGTGCCGTCCTCCGTACCCATCGCCTTCACGGCGGTGACCTTTTCGCTGGAGAGCAGAGTCAGGCCTGGCCTGGCGATACGTCAGAAAGCGCTGCCCAATCTGGACCCCTTCGAACCCGTGGAGCCGATCTTCGTCGACCCAGCGGTGACGGCGCTCCGCTTCCGCTACCGGCGGGAGGTGGGCGACCCTTGGGAAGAGAGATGGGACGCAACGAAGGAGACGGCGCTGCCGCTGGCGGTCGAGGTCACGCTCACCACGCTCTTCGGCGGCCGTCGGATCGATCATCCACCCCTGATCATTCCCATTCGGGCGATTCCGTCGTGAAGAACCAGGGGGGCTTTGCGCTGCTCGCCGTCATGCTCGTCCTGACGCTCCTCGGCGTCGTAGTCACGGAGTTCGTCTTCTCCATGCGGCTCGAGGCTTCCATGGTCCGGTCATACAAGGACTCGCTGCTGGCCGGCTACTTGGCCGAGGCCGCGGTGCAGCAGGCCATGCGCGAGGTTCTCGGCCCCGGTCACATCCACGCGCTCGATGAGAACGGCGACCTGGTCTTCTACCGCATACCCGTAGGTGCGACGCAGCCGGCACGCCTGCCCGCGTTGCCGCGACTCCGCGTGCCGCTGGGAGCGGGCGAATTCACCTACCGGATCACGGACGAGGAGTCGCGGATCAACGTCAACACCGCCACGTCCGATCGGGTGGACCGCTTGCTGGCCGCCCTTGGCCTCGAGAAACGGGACCGCGAGATCATCAACGCCTCGATACAGGACTGGAAAGACCCCGACAGCCTGTCTCGCCCGAACGGAGCCGAAAGTGAGGACTACTACCTCAGGCTTCCCCTACCCTACCGGGCGCGCAACGGCCAGATCCAGGACGTGAGAGAGCTGCTACAGATCCGGGGTGTCACGCGCGAGGTGTACGGAGGAGGAGGCACGACGGGGCGGCCGGGGCTTGTTGACCTCACAACTGCGGTCGGTCGGGATACGGTGAACATGAATACGGTGGCGGTTCCCGTGCTCAAGGCGCTCGGCCTCTCCAACGCTGAGATCAGCGATATCACCCAGGCTCGTGTTCGCGATCCTTACCCGGCCGTGCCGGGACGCTTTGCCGGCAAGGGATTCACGGTAGGCAGCGCCACGTTCCGCGTCGAGGCGGACGGCCTGGTGGCGGGGCAACCCAGGGCCCGCGTCGTCGCCATCGTGCAGCGGCGCGCCGCGGTGCCATCCGCGTGGCCCGGCGGCGCCGGCCGGCTGACTTCGCCGGCGTCGGGTGGGATCCGACCGTCCGCTCAGCGGCCCTTTTCTCGGCTGGTCCGGACGCCGGGCGCCTCATCGGATCTCGGCGTCGTCATTCTCTCCTGGCGCGAGGTCGCAGATCCGTCGTGAGAACGTGCGCCGGGCTCTTCGTCCAAAACGGCCGCCTGACTCTGACCGCCGTCACCGCCCGGAGACGGGTGGAGCACTTCACCCTCGAGTCGAGCGAGAACCTCCCCGCCCTGCTCAAAGCCGAGCTGGAAACCCGGGGACTCAAAATGCGGGGCGTGCGGATGGGACTCGCCCGCAACCTCGTGACCGTGAAGGTGATTGAGCTGCCGCGCGCGGACACGGCCGACCTGGCGCAGATGTTGGTCTTCGAGCTGGAGCGTCACGTCCCCTTCCCTTCTGACGAGATGCGATTTGATTGGAGTGAGCTACCGGGCACGCCCGAAGGGCCCCTCCGAGTGCTGGTGCTCGCGTGCGAGCGGCGAACCGTCGAGTGGCCACTCCGACTGCTCGCGGAGCCCAGGCGGAAACCGCTCGCGCTCACCGCGGCCTGTCACGATCTCCGTGCCCTTCTGCCACGCGTGGTGCCGGCCCGGAGAGCTGTCTGGGCTCACCGACATGGACGCAACGCCGAACTGGTATTCCTGAGCCGCGGCCATCTCCGGTTCAGCCGCAGCGTACCGGTGGAGGACGGTCGGGGACTCGTGGCGGAGATGGAGCGCACACGGCCGCTGATTCCATGGCGCGACTTTGACGCGGTCTGGATCTCCGGGGACGACACGGAGCGTTTCCTCTCGGCGCCCGAATTGGCCGAGCTCGGCGCTCCAGTCTCTGAGCCGCCGTACACCGCGGCCGCGGCGGCTCTCGTCAAGGCACTGCCGAATAGAGAGCGCGGCGCGGGGCTACTGGCCTTGGCGGTGGCGTCCGGCGCGCGCCGACCGGTCCTGAACCTGCTCCCCGAAGCGATGCGTCCCTGGACTTTCTCGACGGCTCACCTCGCTCTCGCGGCGACGATGGCGGTGACGACGGTGCTCGGCCTGGCCCTCATCTTCGCTCAGGCATATCAGAAGGAGCGCTACCTCGACCGGATCGCCCAGGAGATCCGGCGCATCGAGCCCGAGGTCAAGACGGTCGAGCGCATGCTCGCGGACGTGGCGCAGAAGAAACGCGTGCTGGCTGCCCTCCGGACCATACAGGACGGACGCATCCAGGCGCTTCCGTTCATGCGCGACCTGACCAATCTGGTCCCGCAGGACGGCTGGCTCCAGGCGCTGAGCATGGACCGCCAGGGGGTGGAGATCACGGGCCAGGCCAATGCGGCCAGCCAGCTCATCCCGCTGCTCGAAGCTTCGCCGTGGCTCGAGAGGGTGGAGTTCACCTCTCCTGTCACCAAGGGACAGGACAAGGAGCAGTTTCGCATCAGGGCGGCCTGGGAGCCGGGCCCCAAAGGCCGCGAGCCATAGCGATGCCCACCATCTCTCGGAGAGAGCGTTCGCTGATCGGAGTGGCTATAGCGGGCACCACCCTAGTCGGCGCATACCTCTTGGTGGTCGAACCGGTGGTCATCCACAACGCCGAGCTGGCTCAGCTCCTGCCAGCGCGCGAGGCCACGCTCGAGCAGCGCAGGGCACTCGTTGCCCAGCTCGGTCGGGTGGCGGCCGAGCAGCAGGCTCTGGCCGCCCGGCTCGAGGCGGAATCAGCGCGCCTGCTGCCGGGAGCCACGGTGGCGCTCGCCGCTTCAGAGCTGCAGAAGCTCGTCAAAGAGGTCGGCGCGGGGGCGAAGGTCGAAGTCCGCAGCGAGCGCGTCTTGCCGACGGTGGACCTGGCGGGCCTGCAAGAGGTTCCGATCGAGATCGCCGTTGCGGGTAGCGTGCGGGAGATCGCGGCGCTACTCCATCTGCTCGAGCACACGCCAAAACTCCTGACCCTGCGGGACGTGAACATCCGCGTGGTGTCCGCCGGCCAGGACGGCAACCTGCTGACGACGCTCACGGTGTCGGGGTACGTCCTGCCGGACGCGCGGATCAAGCCTGACGACAAGGCCTCCGTTCCCGAGAAAGGCTAGATTTGTCCAGGCGCCTCCTCGTGCTCACGATCCCGGTGGCGGGCCTCGGGCTCCTGTTCGCCGTCGCGCTCGCAAGGGAGATCCTCGTCACGCGCCCGCTTCCCGCGCCTCCCCCTCTGTGGGCCTCGCAGACCTCGCTCACGTCGGGCGGGACACCCGTACCCGACGACCGCCCGGTTGCTGAGCTCACCGTGTACGGCATGATTTCCTCGCGGAGCCTCTTCAGTCCCGGCCGCTCCGAGACGTCCACGGCCGCGTCCGCTAAGCCTGCCGGAAGGCCCGTATTGCACGGCGTGGTCCTCGACGGTCCGAAGAGTCGTGCTTACCTCGAAGACCCTCTGGTCAAGGGCGTGTTCGGCTATACCGTCGGGAAGCCGGTGGGTCCAGGACAGATCAAGACCATCAGCGCGGACCGGGTCTTGATCACGGGCCCGGAGGGGGCCTTCGAGGTACTCCTCAACGATCCTTCGAAACCCAAGCCCTCCGCTGCCGGTGTTGTTCCCGCCCCGGCCGCTCCTCGGCCCCATGCAGTTCCCGTTTCCCCGACGCCGGCAGTGAGACGGTCGGCAGCGGTGCCGGCGCCGAGCCAGCAGTCGGCCGCGCCGATGTCATCCAGCGCCGGTGACCAGTCATCGGATGACGATGGCTAGGATCACTACGTTCCCATGACCGTCCGATTGAGAGCCGGCTGTCTTGTCTCGCTGGCGCTTTCCGTTGCCGGATGCGCATCCTTCTCCGCCGGCGGCGACCGTCCTCCGGCGCGCGAGCGGATCATGGAGCGCGGACCGACGAGAGTCGAGCTCATGGCCGAAGGTGCGGCCCCGATGGCCGTGCCCCTGCAGGTCCCCGGCCAGCCCGGGGCTTTTCATTCTACTGGCCAGACGATGTCTGCCGGTCCGGTCCGGCCTGCCGAGATGGCTCAGGGGCCAGACCCCACGCCGATCCCCGCTCCCGTTCCGTCATTCCCGTCTCAGCCTGCTTCACGGGAGCGGCGAGTGATACCCCCACTCCGGGCCCTCACCGAGGACACCACGCAGGCGCCGCCCGACGGGTCACCCCAGCGGCTCATCGTCTTCAACTTCGACAACGCGGACGTCGAGGTCGTCATCCAGGCGGCAGCCGAGATCGTCGGCTTCAACTATGTGCTGGCTCCCGCGGCGCGTGGCCGCAAGGTCACCGTGCAGACGATCGGAAAGATAGCCAGCGACGATGTCTTCAACGTCCTTCTCACCATACTTGATGTGAACGGCTTGACTGCGGTGCGCTCGGGCAATCTCTACCGGATCATCTCGCGCGAGGGCGCGCCTCAGCAGCCGGTCCGGACCATCGTGGGACGCGACATTGACCCCGACCAGCCGGGGGACCAGATACTGACCCAGATCGTGCGGTTGCAGTACATCAGCGCCGCCGAGGCCGTCGCCCTGCTGCGCCCATTCGTTCCCGCCCAGGGCGCCATCTCGGCCCACCGCGAGACCAACCTCCTCATCCTGACCGACACGGCAGCGAACATCCGCCGACTGCTCGACATCATCAAGCTCATCGACGTCGAGGTTGCACTGGACGAGCCCCAGATCATCCAGATCAAGCACGCCGACGCTCACGAGCTGGCCCAGATGCTCTCTCAGATTTTCGGTGCCGGGCGCGGCCGCGGAGGCGCGGCAATGGGCACGGGCGGGCCGCCTGTGCCCGGCACGCCCGGGGCGGTTCCCCGGACGGGCGCCGAGGCCGGAGCGCTCGGTGACCGCGTGCCGCTCATCGTGGCCGAGCGCCGGTCCAGTTCCATCGTGCTCTATGCGAGCAAGCAGGACACGAGCGCGATCCGGCGTCTTATCGAGAAGCTGGACGTCGACCTCTACGGCGGGCGGCGGGTCTTCATCTACTTCAACGAGAACACCAAGGCCAAGGACCTGGCCGCCACCCTGGACGCCATCTACGGCCGGGGCGAGCGTCCCACGATCAGCCAGGGGCCCCGCGGCACCACGGGCGCAGAGCAGTACCGGACCGGTGCCGTACCGCCGGTCACGGTCCCGACACCCTCGCCGCGCCCGGTGGGCACCGGGCTGACCGGAACACTCGCCGGCGAGGGCGGGCCGGCGGCGGATATCCGGTTCATTGCCGACGAAGTCACCAACGCCATCATCGTGACAACGTACCCGCGGCTCTACAACGAGATCGAGGCGACGATCAAGAAGCTCGATCGCATGCCGCGCCAGGTATTGATCGAGGTGCTGGCTGCCGAGGTGACGCTGACCGACGACACCAAGCTCGGCCTCGAGTGGGCTCTGCGAAGCGGGAAGTTCACCATCTCCAATACCCAGAACACCGTTGGAACCAGCAGTGTGAGCGCCACTCCCTCGCTGCCGTCCCAAGGAATCATTCCTGGCCGGGGCAGCCTCGGCGGCGGACTTGTCCCGGTTGGCTTCAATGTGCTGACCTTCGCGGCCAACGAGTTCATCTCGGCGCTCAACGCGCTGGCCGTCGAGAACAGGGTCAATGTCCTGTCGAGCCCTTCCATCATGACCAGCGAGAACAAGAAGGCGGTCATCAACGTCTCGACCTCGGTGCCCATCGTCACCTCCCAGCAGGTACCGGTTGCGGCAGGCGGTGCGACCGGCAACTCCATCACCCAAACAGTCGAGTACAAGGACGCCGGAATCATCCTGACAGTCACCCCGCGCATCGGCGAGTCGGGCACCGTGGCCCTCGATGTCAAGCAGGAGGTCAATGACATCGGTCCGACCGCGCCCCCGCCTATCAACTCGCCGAGCTTCAACAAGCGCAAGGCGGAGACGTCCGTAGTGCTGCTCAACAACCAAACGCTCGTCCTCGGCGGGCTCATCCAGAACAGGCGGACCAAACTGAGGAGTGGCATCCCCTTCCTGAACCGGATTCCCGTGCTGGGCTACCTCTTCGGGTCCACCGAGGACAAGATCGAGAAGACCGAGCTGCTCATGCTTATCACCCCGCGGGTGATCGGCACGGCCGCTGACGGGAGGCACATCACGGATCAGATGCGGGAGGCTACGCCCGAGCTCGAGCAGTCCTTCAAGCTAGGCCCACCTCCGCCGCCGAAGACTCCCGACTCGCCACCCTTGTCCCGCTAGGACGGTCGAGATGGCCAGTGTCAAGAGCTTGGAGGCGGATCCCCAGAGTGGCAAGCGTGGGATAATCGGGACGTGAAGCGGAAAGCTCCCGGCCGAACGTCCGCGACACCCCACCAGCCCGGGCCGCCCGCGTCGAGCATCCCGGCACCCGCCACGAGCGTTCAGGCGCCCGCGTCGAGCATCCAGGCCCCCGCGTCAAGCATCCAGGCCATAGAAGAGCGCTTCGGGCCCATCGTCGCGGCGGTCGCCCGCATCGCGGGCGGTGATGAGCCGCCCGCCGTCAGGCTCGAGGGCGCCATGGAGATCATCTTCGGCGCCTATGGTCAGAGCGATCCGGATTTCTCCGAGATGCTCCTGACCGGCTGGATGCGGGCACGTCACGACAAGCACCACCGGCTGGCCCTGGCCTGGCAGCGCGAGCAGCTCCGGCTGTCGCTCGAGGAGATTCTCCAGGCGGGGGTGGCGGCGGGAGTGTTCCGGAAGGAGATGGTCGCGGGCGCCGTCGCCGCCGTCATGCTGGGGGCGGCCGAGGGGTGTCTGCTCCAGTCGGCCACCCAGGGCGGGGCCGTGCCGCCGGGCGAGCTCGTGAAAGCGCTGATGAACCTGGCCCTCAGCGGGGCTTGAGCTCGATCAGATAGCCGTCGGGATCGCGGAGATAGAGCGACGGGCCCGTGCCATAGGCGCCGCGCCTCTCGACCACCTCTCCCTCGAGTCTCACGCCGCGCGCGGTTAGCGCCTCGCGCGCGGCACCGAGATCGCCGCACCGGATGGACAGGCACACGTGGTCGAGGCCGTCCGTGGAGGGCCTGCCCGGCAGAAGGTCGATCAGGTGCTCGCCGAAGCGGAGCTGGAGCAGCGAGATCCGCTCGTTGAAATGATCCACGGTGCAGCCCAGGACTTCGGTGTAGAAGCGGCGGGAGACTTCCTGGTCGCTGACGCGGAGCACCACGTGGTCGAGGCCGAGCGGCTCGAATTCCTTCACCGGCGCCTCGCAATCTCGACCACGAGGACCACGACGCCCGACACCATCACGATGGCATTGAGGACGCCCGACAGGCGATGGAGCCGCGCGAAACCCGCGGCGGCCGAGGGATCCATGCCGGCCTGCCGGATGGCCTCGCGCGCGGCGTGGGCCGCCGGCAGCACGACGGCGCCCGCGTACAGCGTCAGGGCCAGCATGAGCAGGACGAGGCCCATGGGTAGCCAGTCCCAGCCACGCCACGCTCCTCCCATCCAGCGCGCTCCGAGCCCGGCGAGGGCCGCCAGGCCGAGCGCCAGACCCACCGCGTAGTAACGCGGGAAGACCGCGCTCACGAACCTGCCCGCAGCCTCGCGTTCCAGCATGCTGAAGGCCGCGGGCGCCACCACGAAGGCGAAGAAGCCCATGGCGCCCAGCCACAGCGCGACCGCGACCGCCGTGAGCTGCTTCACCGCCGGGCACTCCCGGCAAGGAAGCGGGTCAGGAACGCGTTCACCTTCATGGGCGCCTCCTGCTGGACCCAGTGGCTGACTCCGGGCAGGTATTTCAGCGAGAAGGGGCCGGCGAAGTACGGCCGCATTCCCCGCGTGAGCTCCTTGCCGAGGAAGACATCTCCCTCGCCCCAGATGATCAGGGTGGGCGCGGCGATCTTCGGGAACTCGCGGGCGGACGGCAGGCCGCCCCGGAAGGCCGCGCGATACCAGTTGACGACGTGGAAGCGGAGAGCGTTGGCCTCGACGAAGCGGTGCTGCCAGGGCTCCGAACGCGCGATCTTCGGCATGCGCCCCCTACAGTAGCGGCCCGGACAGGCCAGTTCAAGTTGACACGGAGAGTTCCGGCTCCTAGCATCGAGAGCATGCGCGCGCTCCTGTCCGCCTTGCTCCTCGTCGCCGCGGCCCTGCCCGCGTGGGCGGAGTCGCCGCCCGTCGCAGAGCTCCGCTACTGGGAGACGCGCTACCACGAAAACGCTCAGAAGATCGACGAGCTCCGGTCCGCCCTCGAACAGGCGGCGCAGAAGGACCCCGACCTCGAGACGCTCCTGGCCCTCTCGCAGGTCTGCTTCATGTACGGCGACGTGCGGGCGAAGACACCGGAGGAGAAGATGGAGGCCTATGATCGCGGCCGGCAGATCGCCAAGCGCGCCGTCGAGCTGGCCCCGAAGAGCGCCCCGGCGCAGTTCTGGTACGGCACCAACACGGGCCGCTGGGGGCAAACCAAGGGCGTGATGCGCTCACTCTTCCTCCTGCCCACCGTCAAGGGCGCGATGGAGACCGCGCTCCATCTCGATCCCTCCTACGCTCCGGCCTACGCCCTGGGCGGCAGCATCTACTACGCGGTGCCGGAATTCGCCGGCGGCGACCTCGATCGCTCCGAGGCCCTGTTCCGCAAGGGGCTCGAGCTCGACCCGCATTACACCAACATGCGCGTTGGCCTCGCCCGGACCCTGTCGAAGAAAGGTCGAACGGCCGACGCCCGACGCGAGGCCATGGCCGTGCTGGACGAGACGGCGCCGAGCAATCGGGCCGATTGGATCGTCAAGGACGTTCCGCTGGCCAAGGCCATCCTCGACCAGACCAAGGGGCGCCCCTGAGGCGCAGCCGGCCGCGGCTCCAGATCGGCCGCGTCATCCGGGTCCTGGGGCGCCACGCGCCGAGATGGCGCACGACCTCGCTGGCTGAGGTGGCGGCCCAGCGGCGCGATCCCTTCCGGGTGCTGATCGCCTGCCTGCTGTCGCTGCGCACCAAGGACGAGACGACGGGCCCGGCGGCCGCGCGCCTCTTCGCCCTCGCCGACACGCCCGAGGCCATGCTTCGGCTGACGACTCGGCAGATCGAGCGCGCCATCTTTCCCGTCGGCTTCTACCGGACCAAGGCGCGGGTCATCCTCGGTGTCTGCCGCGATCTCCTGTCGCGCTTCGAGGGCCGCGTGCCGGACGAGATCGACGCGCTCCTCACCCTCAAGGGCGTGGGGAGGAAAACGGCGAACCTCGTGGTCACCCAGGGCTTCAACAAGCCGGGCATCTGCGTGGACATCCACGTCCACCGCATCTCGAACCGCCTCGGATACGTCAAGACCAGGAACCCCGCAGAAACCGAGACCGCGCTGCGGGCCCGCCTGCCGAGACGGTACTGGATAGGCTACAACGACCTCCTCGTGTCCTTCGGGCAGAACATCTGCCAGCCCGTCTCGCCCAAGTGCTCGGAGTGCCCGGTGCGGATCGCCTGCGCGCGCGCCGGCGTCACGCGCTCGCGCTAGCCCGGAGCTTCCGCAGCAGGGCAAGCGCGTCCCGGTCGGCCTTCGGCTCCGGATCTTTGGGCGTCTCGAGAGCCATGGGCACGCGGGCGAAGCGGGGGTCCCTCATCAGCCAGCGGAACGCCTCCCGGCCGAGCCGCCCCCTGCCGATCTTCTCGTGACGGTCGAGGCCCGACCCCAACGGCGCCCTCGCGTCGTTGAGGTGGAAGGCCCGCACGTGACGAAGGCCGACGATTCTCGCGCACGATTGCATGACGTCCTCGTAGCCCTCGCGGGTGCGGAGGTCGTAGCCGGCCGCGAAGAGGTGGCAGGTGTCGAGGCAGACGCCCAGGCGCTCGGGCGCGCGAGCGCCGCCGAGGAGCGCGGCCAGCTCCTCGAAGCTCCGCCCGATGGTCGCGCCGCCCCCCGCAGTGTTCTCGAGCAGGACGCGCACGCGATAGCCGCGTGTCCTCGACGTCACCTCGTCGAGCGCGCCGACGACGCGCCGGATGCCCGCCTCGAGTCCCAGCCCCTTGTGCGAGCCGGGATGGATGATCACGAAGGGAAGCGCGAGCGCCTCCGCGCGCTCGAGCTCGTCGTGAAACGCGCTGACGGCGCGCGTCCACTCCGCCGGCTCCGGCGCCGCCAGGTTGATGAGGTAGGAGGAATGCGCGAACACGGTCCGGATGCCCGTCGCCTTCCGCGCGGCCGCGAACTGCCGGATGTCTTCCTGCGTGTACGGCCTGGCGGCCCACTGGAGCTGGTTCTTGAGGAAGATCTGGACCACCGAGCAGCCGACCTCGCGCCCCCGCTCGAGCGCGCGGTAGAGGCCCCCGGCGATGGACATGTGGGCGCCCAGGGCATCAGCCATCGAGCGCCCGCTCCACCGACTGGAGCTCCCGCCGGAGCCGTCTCAACCGCGCGGATAGTCGTGGGCCACGCCGCGGCGTCGTGAGCAGTCCGCCCTCGATCAGGGTGAGGAAGGCGGCCGATATCTCCTCGGCTCCCCACCGGCCGGACGGGTTGTACCACTTGTAGAGCCAGTTGAGCATGCCGAGGAGACCGAAGACGGCGAGCCGCGGCGGCACCTCCCGAAACGCCCCGCGGCGGATGCCTTCGACCACGATGGACTCGACGCCCTTGTCGTAGCGGTTCTTCTGGGCGGCCAGCTGGCGGGCGAAGCGAGCCGGGAGATTGGCCTCCTCGCTGAAGAAGACGGTCAGAAAGGAGCGGTTGGCGATGACGAAGCGCACGTGCTGGCGGACGACCCGCCGGAGCTTGTCCTCGGGCGGGAGGCTCGAGCGGAGCACGAGCGAGAGCTCGCGCGTGAAGCTCTCGATGGTCTCCCGGGAGATCGCGGCCAGCATCTCCTCCTTGGCCCGGAAGTAGCCGTACAGGGAGGTCTTGGACATCCCGAGCCGCCTCGCGATGTCGTCGAGCGTCGAGGCCCGGTAGCCGCGCTCCCGGAAGAGGTCGGCCGCCGTGCGGAGGATCTGGTCCCTCACCGCCTGCCGCCTCGCGTTCATGACTCCGGAGTCTACTTGACGCCCCGCCTGCTCGCGTGGTAAAAACTTGATAGTCCAGATTTCACACCGGATAGTTTCCCCGCGCACCGGCCGGCACGGCCGTCGGAGGCTCCATGGAACGCCGCGTGATTCCGAGCTCGATGAACACCATCTTCGAATACGACTACGCGGTGCAGGCCGAGGACATGCGGGGCCTCTACGAGAAGGCCAAGCGAGACCAGTGGAACGCCACCCGCGACATCGCCTGGGACGCGCCGGAGCCGGACGACGGGCGCACCCTGGCCGACGAGCTGGTGGACATCCACGGCAGCCCCATCTGGGCCAAGCTCTCCGAGAAGGAGCGCGTCGAGCTCAACCGGCGCATCACGGCCTGGAGGCTGTCCGTGCTGGTCTACGGCGAGCAGGGCGCGCTCCTCGCCTGCAGCCAGCTCGTGGACATGGTCTCCGGCGCCGACCAGAAGTTCTTCCAGGCGACCCAGGTCGTGGACGAGGCGCGACACAACGAGGTCCTGGAGCGCTACATCGCGAAGCGGCTGGACGGGCTCCACTACCCGATGCCGGACAACGAGCGGGTGCTCTTCGACAGCATCCTCACGGACTCGCGCTGGTACATCAAGACCATCGCGCTCCAGCTGGTGGCCGAGACGTTCGCCGTCTCGATGTTCAAGATGATGGGGGAATGCGCCCATGACCCCCTCTTGCGGGAGATCTGCGGCCGCATCCTCCAGGACGAGTCACGGCACATGGGCTTCGGAATGCTCGCGCTGCCCGGCGTGATCCGCGAGGCGTCCGCCGCCGAGAAATGCGAGATGGAGGACTTCACCTGCACCGCCATCGAGAAGGTCCTGACGGGATTCTTCCCGGTCGACGCGTACCGCGACCTGGGATTTTCCGAGGCGCAGCTCCGGGACGTCCAGACGTACCGGAGGGACGTCGCGGCCCGCAACGACTACGCGGCCTTCCGGAAATACTTCAAGCGAGACATGCACGCAGCCATGATCGCCAATCTCGCGCGCATCGGGCTCTTGACCGAGCGCGTGCGCCCGCGCCTGGCCGCGCTCGGCATTCACCTGCCCGCGGCGGCCTGAGCCCGTCTCACACCGGGCCGAAGCGGTCCCTGAGGTATCCCTCGCGGAAGTCGAAGAGCGCCCTGATCCGCCGACCGACGCCCGCGACGTGCGCGGCCCGTCCGAGCGGCCCCCAGGGCAAGCGGTAGGTGACGCGATCCTCGATCCACGTTCCCGTGACGCCCCCCGCTTCCGTTTCGGGGCCTTCGAGGAATCGATGTCGGTGCTCCCAGCGCGCGAAGGGCCCCCAGAGCTGGACGTCCACGAAGCGGAAGGGTGAATCGAACTCGCGGATCATGACGCGCCAGCGGACCCGCACCCCCGCCACGCGCACCGCGAAATCGAGCAGCGCGCCCGCGTCCAGCCGCGCCGGCGGCTCGGCGAGCCAGATCGGGCGCGCCCACGCCGGCTGCGCGACGGAGAGGTTACGGGGATCGGCGAAGAACTCGAATACGTCGGGGCGCGGCCTCGGCAGCCAGAAGCGCCGCTCGATGATGTAGTCGGGCATGACGGACGCGCTATGATAGGCGGGTGTTCGGCCCGGGTCAAACCGGCGCGTACGCGGCGCTCACGCTCATCTCCGTCCTCTGGGGCTCCTACCCAGCCTTCGCCAAGCTCGCGCTGGTCGCCTTCCCGCCTCTGGTCCTCGTCGCGCTCCGCTGCAGCATCGCCTCGATCTTCCTGGGCGCCCTCCTGCTCCGCCGCGGCTGGTCCGAGTTCACGGCGCTTCGGTTGCGCGACCTCGGACCGCTCGCCTTCCTCGGCTTCGCGGGCATCTTCGTCTCGACCGGCGGCACGTATCTCGCGATCGCCTTCACGACGGCGTCGAGCGCCGTGCTGCTCCAGCCGGCCACTCCCGTCATGGTCGCCATCGGGGCGCGGCTCTACCTGGGCGAGCGCCTTGGGCGACTCCAGTGGGCGGGTGTCGCCTGCTCGGCGGTGGGTGTGGGGCTCATCATCACCAAGGGCAGCTGGCGCGCCGTCATGCACCTCAACCTCCGGCCGGGCGATTTCATCTTGATGGCGGCACAGGTGGGTTGGGCGGTGTACACCGTCTACGGCAAGCGGGTGCTCGCTCGTCACTCTCCCGTGGTTGCCACCACCGCAGCCTACATCCTGGGCTCGCTGATGCTCCTGCCCCTGCCCTTCCTCACGGCGCCCCTGTTCGCGCCGCCCGACTTCACCTCGCCGGTCGCGTGGAGCGTCGTCTTTTACCAGGCGATCCTCGGCTCGGTCGCCCACATCTGGTGGTACGAGGCGGTCCACGCGGTGGGGCCCAGCCGCTCCGCCGTCTTCATGAACCTGCAGCCCGTGGTGGGCGTCCTGCTGGCGTGGGCGATGCTGGGAGAGCAAATCACGGCGAGCGGGCTGCTGGGAGGCGCCGCCGTCCTTCTGGGCGTCGCGCTGACTTCGCGAAGGGCGCCGGCCGGAAAGACGTCCTCACCCCCGGCCGGCGCCCCGCGCGGCTAACCCAGCTTCTTGACCTCGGCCAGGATCTTGTCCGGATCCGGCAGCTCGCCCTTGCCGTAGCGCTCGATGAAAGCGATCTTGCCGTGCTTGTCGACGATGAAGGTGGCCCGCACGTTCGCATTCCAATCCGGCCAGTAGACACCGTAGTCCTTGCTGACCGATCGCTGCACGTCGGAGAGGAGCGGGTAGTTCGAGATCCCGACCGTCTTGGCCCAGTTCTCGTGGCTGAAGGGGCTGTCCGTGCTGATACCCAGGACCTGGGTATTCGCCGCCTCGAAATCCTTCACGCGCTTATCGAAGGCGGGCATGCACTTGGATCAGCCCGGGGTCCAGTCCAGCGGGTAGAACAGCAGGACGACGTTCTTGCCTGGATAGTCCTTCAGGCTCACTTCCTTGAGTCCGATCGTCTTCATGGTGAAGCCCGGCGCCGCGTCACCGACGCCCGGCGATTTCCCTTCGCTCATTCTCGAAATCCCCCTTTTGCTCGTGGAATGTCACGCCTGCGGTCGATGATAGCCGACCGGCCGGGATTCTTCAATCGCCGCTCCATCGGAGAGGCGGGCTTGCGCCGGCCCGACCACAGGCTCCGGCGCCTGGACTCGAGCGCCTGGTCGTCGAGCCCGAGGTAGCCGGCCGCGGTCACCACCCTGCCCGTCCGCCAGAGGCGCTCGAAGCGCTCCGGATAGTTTTCGGCGCGCAGCGCGTGATGATCGAGGATCACGCGGCAGTCCGTCCGGTCGAGCACGCGCAGGAGGTGCTCGATACCCTGGTCGATGAGCGCCCCGCCGAGCTGGTGCTCGAGATAGGCCGGCGGCCCCGAGAGGTAGAGAATGTCCGGCTTCTCGCGGACGAGGTAGGCGGCGGCGACGGCGGAGAGCGGTCCCTGCACGTCCGAAGCGTGGACGAAGCGTGTGCCTTCACGCAGGTCGGTGATCGTGAGCGCCACCACGTAGCCGAGCCCCGTGCCTTCCACGCCGTGAGCGAGGGGCGACGACGCGACGAGACGGGCGTCCGCGGTCTCCATGATTCTGCCATCCGCCGAATCGAGACGGCACCCGCCGGCGATGGACTTCCACAGCTCCCCCGCCCTCTGAGCCTGGCGCGGGTTGATCATCCGCTTCGCATCCTTGGCCCACACCGTGCGTCCCGCGTAGAGGCCGGGGTCGTGGCGAAAGTGGTCGTCATGATAATGGCTGACGAAGATCAGGCTCGCACGCGCGGCGTAGCCCGAGATGCGGTCGTTGGAGCGCTTGAGACCCTCCCACTCCTCGTCCGCCGGCGGCAGCCCAAACCGGTTGGGCGCCAGCGCCGCGCCCGGATCGATGAGCACGCGTGTCTGCCCGCACTCGACATAGGTCGCCATCGAGCGCACGCCGAGCGAGTCGGCCGCCAGCGGGACGACGTTCACGCGCAGCGGCCGCCGTCCACGATGAACGGGCTGCCCGTCACCATCGAGGCGTCGTCAGACGCCAGGAAGAGCGCCGCCTTGGCGATGTCCTCGGGCTGGTTGAGCCGACCGAGCGGGACCGTCGCCTTGTAGCGCGCCATGCCTTCGTCGTCCAGCTCCTTCTTGCCCATGAAGGTCGGGAGCATGGGCGTCTCGGTCGCCACCGGCGCGATCACGACGACGCGGACGCCGAACGGCGCGAGCTCGAGCGCCAGGCTCTGGCCCATCGTCGTCACCGCGCCCTTCGACGCCGCGTAGCACTGGCCACCGGGGCGGGGCTTGAAGGCCGCGGTGGAGCCGGTGATGAGGATGACGCCGCTCTTCTGCTTCTTCATGACGGGCACGGCGAACTTCACGCCGAGGAACACGCCTTTCACGTTGACGGCCATGATCCGGTCGAAGGCGCTCTCGTCCATCTCCTCGACGGCGGTCGGCCATTGGGGGACACCGGCATTGGCGTACAGCACGTCGAGCCGCCCCCAGCGACCCACCGTCTGCACGACCGCCTCGCGATTGTCATCGGCGCGGCTGACGTCGGCGGCGATGGCCAGCGCCTGGCCTCCGGCCTTCTCGATCTGCTCGACGGTCGCCCGGGCGGCGTCCGGCTCGAGATCCACGACGGCGACCCTGGCGCCCTCCGCCGCGAACAGGAGCGCCGAGGCCTGTCCGATACCCGACCCCGCTCCCGTGACCATCGCAACCCTATCCTTGAGCTTCATGCTGGTTCTCCTTTGTGGGGCGGCTTCGATTCCTTCACGTCGGCGACGCGGCCACCCGTGGCCCGCAGCAGCTCGTCGGGCGTCAGCGGGAAGACGCACTCGGGCACACCGGCGGCGGCATAGATCAGATCGTGGCGCAGCAGGTCCTCGTCGACCCAGATCGGGAGCGCCGTCTCGTGGGCGAAAGGCGGCACCCCGCCGATGGTGTACCCGGTCGCCCGCTTGACCGTTTCCGCGTCGGCGCGGCGCACCTTCCCGCCCGCCAGGCGCCCAAGCTTCCGCTCGTCCACGCGGTTGACCCCGGACGCGATGACCATGACGGGCGCGCCGTCCACGGTGAACACGAGAGACTTGGCGATCTGTCCCACGTGGACGCCCACTGCGTCCGCCGCCTGCTGGGAGGTGCGCGCCTCCACGGCCAGCTCGACGACGGCGCCGCCGAGGCCCAGCTCGGAGAGCGCGGACTGGACACGGAGCACCGCCGGCTTCATGCGGCGCTCAGAGGACCAGCTCGGCCATGAGCCTCAACGACTCCACCTGCGCCACGCCGCAGATCATGGTGGTCACTCCCGAGCTCTTCCAGGCATCGAGGCGTTCGCGGATCCGCTCCTTGGGGCCGCAGAGCGCGACCTCGTCCACGAGGGCGTCGGGCACGGCCGCGGCTGCTTCCTCCTTCTTGCCGGATAGGTAGAGATCCTGGATGGACCCGGCCGCGGCCTCGTAGCCGTAGCGGCAGACGAGGTCGTTGTAGAAGTTCTTCCCGCGCGCGCCCATGCCGCCGACGTAGAGCGCGAGCCGCGGCTTGACCATGGCGCGACAGGCGGCGACATCGTCGCCCAGCATGACGGGCACGGTGGGAGCCAGATCGAAGCGCGCGAGCGACTTGCCTCCCCCCGCCCGCGCGAAGCCCGACTCGAGCGGCCCTTTGAACACGCCCATGCGCTGGGGCGAGAAGAAGACCGGCAGCCAGCCGTCGGCGATCTCCGCCGCCAGCGCCACGTTCTTGGGCCCGATGGCCGCCAGGTAGATGGGGATGTCCGGGCGGCCGTGCAGGATGGACTTCAGCGGCTTGCCGAGCCCCGTCGCGTCGGCGCCCGCGTAGGGAATCTGGTAGTACTGCCCCTTGAATTCCAGCGGCTTCTCGCGGCGCCAGACCGAGCGCACGATCTCGACGTACTCGCGCGTCCTCGCCAGCGGCTTGCCGAAGGCCACGCCGTGCCATCCCTCAACCACCTGCGGACCCGACACGCCTAGACCGAGGAGGAAGCGCCCGCCCGAGAGCTGGTCGAGCGTGATCGCGGTCGTCGCGGTGAGCGTCGGCGTCGCGCCGGAATCTGCATGATCGCCGTGCCGACGCCGATGTGCTTGGTCACCGCCGCCACCCACGTGATGGTCGTCACCGCGTCGGAGCCGTACGCCTCCGCCGACCACACCGAGTGGAAGCCGAGCCGGTCCGCCTCCTGCACCATCGGCACGTCTATCCTGAGCGCGGAGCCGGAATACCCCATGTTCAAACCGAGGCGCATGTCACCCTCCCTGACGACGACGTGAACGAGACGCTTTCCCTGATCCCTGCCAGCGATAGCGCGCCAGCGGCACGCGGCCCCTTCGGAGCGTCACGCCTTCCTGCTCGAGCAGGATACGCTGGGTCAGCATGCTGCCGAACGCCGACCGAAGGCTGATGCCGCCCTGGGCATTGACAACGCGCTGCCACGGCACCCCTGATGGACAGTGCCGCATGGCCATACCCACCATGCGCGCTCGCCTCGGCCAGCCGAGCCACACCGCGATCTGGCCGTACGTGGCGACCTTTCCCCTCGGAATCTTCATGACGAGCCGCCAGACGCGGCGCTGAAATTCGTTCACGGTCTCACGTCCCCGAACTGCAGCTCGTACAGCCGCGCGTAGAGCCCGCCGCGCGCCAGCAGCTCGGCGTGGCGGCCCGCCTCGTGAACGCGCCCGTGGTGCAGCACGAGGATTCGGTCCGCGGTCTGGATCGTCGAGAGCCGGTGAGCAATGGCGACGCTGCTCCGGCCCCGCAGCAGCTCATCCAGGCCCGCGCGGATCAGCGCCTCCGATTCGGGATCGACGCTCGACGTCGCCTCGTCCAGCGCCAGGACGGCTGGATTATAGAGGAGCGCGCGGGCGATGGCCAGCAGCTGGCGCTGCCCCTGCGAGAGGTTCTGGCCGCGCTCGTGGATCTCCTGGCCGAGCCCGTGTGGGAGCGAGGCGACCACGCGGTCCGCGCGTGCGGTCCGGAGGGCGCGGTCGATCTCCTCGCCCCTCGCCGCCGCGCCCGCCCCCACTCTCAAGTTGTCCTCTACGGTGCCCGTGAAGAGAAACACCTCCTGCGGAATGACGCCGACCTGGCGCCGCAGCGCTCGCAGGTCCCACTCGCGCACGTCGCGGCCGCCCACCAGCACGTGCCCCCGCGAGACGTCGTAGCCGCGAGTCATCAGCCTCACGATCGTACTCTTGCCCTCGCCGGTCGGCCCGACGAGCGCCACACGCTCTCCCGTCGCGACCGTGAACGAGCAGTCTCGCAGCACCCAGTCCTCGCCTTCGTAGGCGAACCAGACGTTTCGGAACTCGACAGCCGGTGCACCCGGCGTGCCGGCAACGGCGCCACCGGCAGGCGACCGGACAGCCGGCTCAGCATCGAGCAGGCCAAAGACCCGCTCGGCGGCGACGGTGGCCGCCTGCATGATCGTGTACTTGGCGCCCAGGTCCCTGATGGGCAGGAAGAAGCGGCCGGTGTACTCCAGGAAAGCCACGAGTCCCCCGAACGTGAGCGCGCCCGTCAGTACCTGTCCTCCGCCGTACCACAGCAGCAGCGCCACCGCCGTCGAGCCGATCGCCTCGACTCCCGCGTAGAGCATCGCGTCGAAGAACGTCGAGCGGAACTGCGCCCGGCGGAGCTCGCCGTTGAGCCCCGCGAAAAACTCCGCCTCCCTTCGCTCGCGGGCGAACAGCTGGATGACGGCCATGCCCTGGAGCGACTCCTGGAGAAAGGCGTTGAGCCGCGCCAGTCGGATTCTCACCCGGCGGTAGCTGTCGCGGGCCTTCAGCCGGAAGTACGCGGCTCCCACCACGAGGACGGGCACAAGCGCGAAGGTGACGAGGGCGAGCTCCCAGTTGAGGAGCAGCATCAGGACCACGATGCCGAGGAGGGTCAGCACGTCGCCTACCACGGCCATGGCGCCGCTGGCGAAGAGCTCGTTGATGGCCTCGACGTCGGTGAGAACCCGCGTCATCAGCCTCCCGACCGGGCTCTTGTCGAAGAAGGCCGCGTCCTGCCGCTGGAGATGCGCGAAGAGCGCGGCGCGCAGGTCGTGCATGACTC
>WNFC01014249.1_pt1 | contig 20363 bp, 15 predicted proteins | sample 5400541 | NCBI WGS metagenome assembly WNFC01 (sample SAMN13153342, study PRJNA577476) | soil metagenome | isolation source: 120 cm saprolite under Douglas fir tree site 2 hole 2 replicate 1 | place: USA:California | collected 2015-04-18
CGAGCTGTTCGGATGTGTAGAGGAACACCTGCGCGACGGTGATCTCGATCAAGACTGCGTGGTCGTACCAATGCAAGGCAGACAGCAACGACCGCCGCAAACGGAGAGCACCGATGAGAAGCGCGCCGTCGGCGATGAGCGTCGTCAGCGTGAACGCCTTCTGGCTGAAGGAGAGGTGGGCCAGTCCGTGCCGCAACAGCCAGGCGACCTCCGCTGCCGAGATCGCCGCGACCACGATCAGCACGCTGAAGACGCCGCGGCGGAACAAGCGGTGCCGTGTTAGCGACGTCCACACCCCGGCGAGCCCGCTCGACAGTCGCCGCGTCAACGTCGGGCTCGCTTGCGCCTCGACGGCGCTGCGCTCGAGGAGCTCTCGCACGCTCTGCGCCAAGGGTCCCTTGGCACCGGCCTCGCTCAGCAGGCCGAGAACACGAGCTCGGCGCTCGTCGCTCAGCGCGCCGACAGCCGCGCGCTGCAGCGACTCGATTCCGATCAGGGTCGCTTCCTCGTCGCTGAAGCGGCGGCGAGCCAACCAGCGAATAACCAAGAACAAGAGAACGAAGCTGACGTAGATGATCGCGATCGCCGGCCGGTAAAAGTAGTTGACGTCCTTGGTCACGAACTTGCCCACCTCGTCGATGAAGAGACCGAATCCGACACCGCCAACGACGGCCGAGACCGGCTTCGCCGCCGGGCTGAGAAAAGCAAGCACCGCGATCAACGCCGCCAACAACAAGAGACCTCCCCACAACACGTGCGCAATGTGCAAGGAAGAGCCACCCACCTGCGGATACCCAGTAGCCGCCAGCAACGCACGCGTAAACAACACCGTCGCGACCGCACAGACAAACAACGTCGTCAGATGCTGATGAAGATCGAAGCTGCGGGCCGGCCAGCGCAACCTCACACGGCCCACCGAAGAGGAAGCGCAGCCGAACACCCAACCACGCTATCGCAGGTTCCCCCCGGCCCAAGACCTCCGCGCACCTCGACGGGTGTTCGGTATCCACACAGACCTGAGAGCCGGTCGGCCGCGAAACGTTGAAACCTCGCCCGCCACGCCAAAGTTCCTGTGAAACCCGTATGGGGCGTTCCTGAGAGCTCACGGACGGGCGGCTCAAAGGTGGCACAGACCCTTGCCCCTCAGCTTCGTGGTCTTGAAATCCGATGCAAGTTCCCGTCCTCCAATGAGTCTTTTCTATCCAGCGACCCACACGCGGGGGGAAGAGAGATGGCGGAAAGGACGTCGGTGGCAGATCTGCATAACTGCGAGCAAGCGGTCATAGCCGCTGCCCGGAAAGAGCGCGCTGCGCGCGCGGCTCTCCGGAAGGGCATCAAGCCCCGTCAGCCGAGTTGGACGGAGAGCGACGAAGAGGCATACGAGGCCCGCTTGGCGCACTGGCAGGCGGCGTCACGCGCCCTCGTCGATGCGTTGAACCGGCTTAGACGAACTGGCGAATGCGTTTCACATTGATCCCTGGCAGGTGTGGGAGAAAATCGGAGCCCGAGCCGGCCGATCTCTTTCCTGACTGCGTTCGTCGACCAGTAGTAGTCGAACTCTCAGGTGTGTTCACAGACCGTGGGGTCTTTCGTCGTCTAAGGCGGATCGAGTAGCACGGGCGACCTTTCGAGCCTGTTCTCGAGGATCCGAGACCGTTGCCACCTGCGTGCGAAGGCGCTCGAGGCCCTCTACGATTGACACATGCTCAGCGTGATCGCGCTGCTCGTCGCCGTCTCCGCCCCGTTCAAAGCCACGCTTCACGCGCCGACGCACACGCCTCGGACCACCACGCCGTGGGTGGTCTCGATTCGCGCGACGGATCTGGAGGGGCGGCCGATTCGCGCGCGCGTGACGATGCGATTCCTGTTTGCAGGCGTGCCGGTCGGCAAGGTGGACAACGGCCGCGTCTACACGTTCACGGGCACCTGGCGCGAGAAGAAGGGCCAGGAGATCGAGTTCCCTGCAACATCGCGGGGGCAGCGGCTGACCTTCCAGGCGCTCGTGACCGCAAGGCGCCACACGGTCAAGCTGAACTACTGGGTGCAGCCCCGGTGAGCGGCGGCGTCGACGTCGCCGTCGACGGCGTCGGCAAGGCGTTCGAGAGCGGCAGGATCCGGGCGTTGGTCGATGCTTCTCTGCAGCTCGGGCCGGGCGAGTTCGCCTCGCTCACGGGACCGTCGGGAAGCGGTAAGAGCACGCTGCTCAATCTGATCGGTGCACTCGATCGGCCGGACACGGGAACGATCTCGGTCGACGGCGCCGCGCTCGAGACGCTCGACGCGGCCGAGTACCGAGCGGCGACGGTCGGCTTCGTCTTCCAGTTTCACAACCTCATTCCCACCCTGACCGCCCTGGAGAACGTGCAGGTGCCGATGCTGGGTCGCGGCGCGGGTCGCGGGGTGCGTGAGGAACGGGCGCGCTCGCTGCTGCACGAGGTCGGCCTGGAACGGCGCGAGCGGTCCTTCCCCGCGACGCTTTCCGGCGGTGAGCGCCAGCGCGTCGCGCTCGCCCGTGCGCTCGCGAACGAGCCCCGGCTCCTCCTGGCCGACGAGCCCACGGGTTCGTTGGACTCGGAGACTGAGGCCCAGGTCCTGGCGCTGATCGAGAGAGTCCGTGCCGAGCGGGGGATGACCGTTCTGCTCGTCACGAACGAGGCCGGCGTGGCCCGTTCGGCCGAGCGGGCCCTCCGTCTCTTGGACGGACATGTGCAGGACGTCGAGGGCGGGTAGGACTACTCGCGGCGAAGCGCCTCGACCGGGGTGAGCCGCACCGCGCGCCAGGTCGGGTAAGCGGCGCCGAGCACGGCGACCCCGAGCGCGAAGGCGAGGCCCCATGCGAAGACCCCGGCGGTGAAGTCGGGTTGCACCAGCCCCGAGGTGCTCGTGTGCTCGCTGAACTGCTTGGCCGCGAGCACGCCGAGACCGAGCCCGATCCCGAGCGCCAGCAACGAGATGCCGATCGCTTCGCTGACAATCAGCATCGCGATGCGCCAGGCGCGCCAGCCAACCGCACGCAGGATCCCGATCTCCCGGACGCGTTCCACGACCGACATCGCCATCGTGTTCGTCACACCGATGCCCCCGACGATCAGTGCGAGCAGCGAGATGATCCAGCCGGTGTCGACGATCAACCGGCTCGACGTGTCGACCTTGATTGCCTGCCCCGGCTCGTAGACGGCGACCGTCCCCGGAAAGCGGCGCTCGACCCGCGCGGCGACAGTCCGTGCGCGTACCCCGGGTCGGAGGGCGACGGCGACCGTCGTGATCTCCCCGGGACGGTTCGCGAGACGCTCGACCACGCCGAGCGGCAACACGGCTATCGGGAAGCGCTTCCCCTGCGCGACGGCCAGGTCGTCGCCAAGGCCGAGGCCGAGTCGGCGCGCGCCGCGGTCTCCGAGCAACGCCTCGTGTCCGCGCGGCCGGCGGCCCTGGATCAGCACGAGGCGCCTCCAAACGAACTCCTCTGGCCGAAGCCCAAAAACGAAAAAGGAGGACTGTCCGCGCACCTCGGTCGCGAAGAGCTTGAGCTGGGCGGTCTCGGCGACGCCCGAGATCGTCGCGACGCGCTCCGCCAGGCTCTCCGGCAAGAGCGAGCGGCTGAAGTCGGAGACATCAGACTGGAAGACGCCGAAGTCGGAACGTCCAATGTGGATTAGCTCCCCTGCCGTCTTCTCTACCCCGGCGGAGAGCGAGAGCAACGCCACGATCAGCCCAACGCCCATTGAGACACCGGCCGTTGTCAGCGCCGTTCGCGCCGGCCTCCGCAGCAAGTTCCGCCAGACCAGGGAAACCCAGGTCACGGAACCGGATACTGCTAGGTCAGACGAGCGTCATGCAGCCGAACCGCAACGAGATCCTGCGCGCCCTCGGCTTCAGTTTGGAACGAGCTTAGAGAGCGCTCTCGTCGAGGCCGAGCGCTTCGAGGGCGGGGCGGAGACCCGGATAGTCACGGACGCGGACGACGCGGCCCTCGCGCACGGTCACGATCGCCCAGTAGCGTCCGATCGTGAACGTTCGTCGCGACTGCAAGGGGCGGTCGTCGTCCAGGTCCTTCTCCACGCCCGCCGCGCGGAAGGCCACGAGGACGTCCTCCCCCTTGCCGATGCAGCGTTCCAGCTCGATGCGATAGGCCTCCGCGTGGCGCGCGGTCAGGATCGTCTGTACTTCGTCGAGGTCTGCTGGCGGTTGCTCCGGAGCGATGCTGAACCACTCGATGTCCGGATCCAAGAGCTCGGCAACCGTGCTGAGGTCCCCGGCGACGAACGCCCGATAGCCATGGAGGATCGTGTCCGTGCTCTCCCTGCTGCTCACGAGGCGCAGCGTAGCTCTCCGCCGTCGTCGACCCGACGCTGGTAACCGAGTGACGTCCGCGATGCTCAGGCTGCTAGCCGTCCGGTGGTCGGTGCCAGTCGTGAGGCGACGGCCAGGACAGGCGCTGCCGTCATCCGCATCGAATGTGCGGCCAGCTGGAGTGCGAGTTCGTGGAAGATGCTCCAGCGTAGTCCGTAGTGATCGCGGAGCCGTGGCGGCAGCAGGGCTGCGGTCGACAGTCGGTGCGCGGGCACAAACACGCGCAACGGCGCGGGTAGCCGCGCCGCGAGGATCACAGCCGCCACCTCCTTCGCGGGCGCGGTGACCGCGATCGTCTCGCCGTTGATCTCGGCGGCGAAGTACTCGCGAAAATCGGTGAGCGAGCGGGGGATCACGGAAGCCGGCGTCCCGAACAGACGCGCAACCAGCGCCATCTCCTGGTAGTAGCGCTCCTGATCCTCGCGCGACAGCGGATCGACGAACCGCTCGTAGGCCGCCAGGGACGCCTGAACGAGCGTCGCGTGCACCCACAGCATCAGCTCCGGATCGGAAGCGGAGTACGGCGTCCCCGGCGGGAAGCGACCGAGCTGCGTCCGCGTGCAGCCGCGCACCCGGCTGTGTACGGCCCGCACCACTTCGGCCGCCCGCTCGGCCTCCTCCTTCGTCCCGAAGGCGATCAGGTAGAGCGCGCGCAGCGTCTGAACGAGGCGCCGCCAGAGGTCACGTCCAACTTCCGAGTGATCGCTGACACCGGCTGCCACCAGCGGATGGGCCACCTGCAGGAGCACCGCAGGTCCGCCACCCAAAAACGGAACGAGTGGCGTGTTGCCGAGTCTCCTGATCACGCTCTCCGGCGCGAAGTAGCCCTCCCGGCTTCTCAGTCGCTGCGCATGCGTGATCGTGTGCGCATCTCCTCTGCTCGACTGACTCCCTGCCATCTGCACAGAATGCCCAAGGCTCGCTCGCCCCTGCCAACTCAGCTGTCCGAGCCAGCGTCGGCGCTAGCTCGCCGACGCGAGAGCGTCGGCAGGCACGAGCCACGAACGTCCGAAGTCGGTCATGGCGTCGAGGATCGGAAGGAGATCCCGACCCTTGTCGGTCAACTCGTACTCGACCCGCGGCGGCGACTCGGGATAGCTGCGCCGGCGCACGATTCCGGCCCTCTGGAGCGCGCGCAGCCGTTCGGCGAGTGTGCGGCTGCTGATGCCGGCGCACGACTGCTCGAGCTCGCGAAAGCGACACGCGCCCGAGGCGAGGTCGTAGATCAGCAACGCCGTCCACTTCGCCCCGATGATGTCCGCCGACGCTGAGACCGCCTCGCGCCGCCCATCCGTGGTCACGTCCACCGCCACTGCGCGCAGTCTACCTCCGTCATCGGACCGGAACATCCCTGAACTAGGGAATCGTCACGCCCGCGTCGCTGGGCTCGGCCTCGGCTTCGTCGTACTCCGTGCCCTCGGCTTCCGCCTCCAGCCGACGGACCTCGTCCCGCGGGCGAACGAGCCGGAACTCGTCCACGCCGGCGGGCCACTCTCCCAGAAGCCGTGCGGCTCTGGCCGAGCCGGTGTGCTCGTGATGACGCTCGACCAGTTGGCGCAGGCGCTCGGCGGCCGCGGCGTCGAGTTCCTCGGCGACGACCAGTTGCCCGTTGAGCCGGACGTCAAGCACCCGCGCAGGGTCGTGCACGAACGCTTCGCCGCCGGTCATGCCCGCGCCGAGGTTCCGTCCGAACGGGCCGAGAACGACAACGGTCCCGTTCGTCATGTATTCACAAGCGTTGCTGCCGACGCCCTCGACGACGGCGGTCGCGCCCGAGTTGCGGACGGCGAAGCGCTCGCCCGCCGAGCCGGCCAGGAAGAGCTCGCCGCTGGTCGCGCCGTAGAGGACCGTGTTGCCGGCAAGGCACGGGTCGCCGCTGTCGTCCGCGGGAGGACGGATCACGATGCGGCCTCCGCTCAGGCTCTTGCCGACGTAGTCGTTCGCCTCGCCGTCGAGAACGAACTCGACGCCCGTGTGCAGGAAAGCCCCGAAGCTCTGGCCTGCTGTGCCCTCGAACCGAACCTGGAGCGGCTCGTCTGATCCGAGCCGCGCGAGTGTGCCGCCGAGCCGTGCACCGACCGCTCGGTCGTCGTTGCAGATCTCGTAGAGCGAAGCCGGAGCTGTGCGCTCGGACGCAATGCGTTCTCCGAGCTCGCCGCCGGCCGCGACCGGGCTTTCCGCGCCGACGTAGCGGAATGCGTCACCGTGCAGAGGCTCGAGCAGGCTGGCCAACTCCAGCTGGCCGGCACGCCCCTCGGCTCGTCGCCGCTGCAGAAGATCCGTCCTGCCGACCGCCTCGTCGAAGCTGCGCAGGCCGACTGCTGCGAGGTGACGCCGCACCTCCTCGGCAACGAGCAGGAGGTAGTTCTCTACCATCTCCGGAGTGGCCGCGAACTTCGCGCGCAGCTCGGGACGCTGCGTCGCGATCCCCACCGGGCAGCTGTCGACGTGGCACGTGCGGACCATCAGGCAACCCTCGGCGAGGAGCAAAGCGGTGCCGAAGCTGACCTCGTCGGCACCGAGGAGCGCCGCGACGACGACGTCGCGGCCGGTCTTGATCCCCCCGTCCACCCGCAGACGCACGCGGCCGCGCAGCCCGTTGCCGACGAGCATGCGCTGCGTGTCGACCAGCCCGATCTCCCAGGGGATGCCGGCGTTCTTGATCGACGACAGCGGGCTCGCACCGGTCCCGCCGTCCGCCCCGGCGATGTGGACGACATCGGCGAGCGCCTTGACCACTCCGGCGGCGACGAGCCCGACCCCGGCCTCCGCGACGAGCTTCACCGACACGTCCGCATCGGGGTTGACCTGCTTGAGGTCGAAGATGAGCTGCGCGAGGTCCTCGATCGAGTAGATGTCGTGGTGCGGCGGCGGCGAGATGAGCGCGACGCCGGGCTGGGTGTGGCGCAGCCGAGCGATCTCAGCCGTGACCTTGTGGCCGGGCAGCTGGCCGCCCTCACCGGGCTTCGACCCCTGCGCGATCTTGATCTGCAGCTCGGAGGCGAAGGCCACGTACTCGGCCGTGACGCCGAAGCGTCCAGAGGCGATCTGCTTGATGCGGGAGTTGCGGTCGGTCCGGAAGCGCGCCGGGTCCTCGCCGCCCTCACCGCAGTTCGAACGTGCGCCGAGATTGTTGAACGCCCGCGCGATCGTCTCGTGCGCTTCGGCAGAAAGCGATCCGTGCGACATACCGCCGGATGAGAAACGCTGCACGATCGACTCGGCCGGCTCGACCTCGTCGAGCGGGACCGGCTGGGCGGCCGCCCGCAACTCGAGCAGGTCCCGTACCTCCATCGGCTCGCGTCCGTTGACGAGATCCGCAAACTCGGAGTAGCGCTCCCAGCCGTTCGTCCGCACGGCACTGCGCAGTGCGTGCGCGGCGCCCATGTCGTCGCTGCGTGCCGCAGCCTGCAGAGACTCCAGCACGTCCGGAGTCGTCTCGTGCGGCTCGCCGCCTTTGCGGAACTTGAAGTAGCCGGGGTTCTCCAAACGGGGACGCGCCGCCGCGGCGGCCTGGGCACGCGCGACCGTCTCGTCCTCCAGCTGGGCGAGGCCGATCCCTCCGATCGACCAGGGCGTACCCGGAAACGCGGCCCCGACAAGGTCACCGTCGAGCCCGAGCGCCTCGAAGGTCTGGGCGCCGCAATAGCTGGCGATGTCTGAGATCCCGAGCTTCGACATCACCTTGAGCACGCCGTCTTCGATCGACTGCTTGAAGCGGAGCTGCGCCTCTGCAGGCGACGGCCGGTCGCCGCCGATCCGGTCGCCCTCGGCCAGCGCCGCGATCGTCTGGAGCGCGAGCCGCGGGCACACCGCCTCCGCCCCGAAGCCGAGCAGGCACGCGACGTGGTGCACCTCGCGCGGCTCGTCGCTCTCGACGAGCAGCGTCGCGAGCGTGCGCAATCCCGCCTTGACGAGGTGATGATGGACGACCGACGTCGCGAGCAGGATCGGCACCGGCGGCCGCTCGAGTGACGCGTCGGCATCCGAAAGCAGCAGCATCCCGTGCCCCTCGCGCACCGCCGTCTCCGCGGCTCGGGCCAGCCGAGCACATGCACCCTCGAGCCCTTCTGCAGGGTCGAAGCTCGCGTCGACCCGAACGACGGCGAGGTGGTCGAGGGCGGACGGGAAGAGGAAGAAGCTCTCGAGCTCGATCCCTGCAGCGTCCTCAGGCGCCTCGACGAGCAGCGGGCAGCGAGCTCCGAGCAGCGTCGCGAGCGACATCACGAAGCGCTCGCGGATGTGGTCGATCGCAGGATTCGTCACCTGCGCGAACCGCTGGCGGAAATAACTGAAGAGCGGACGCGCGCGGCCGGCGAGCGGCGGCAGCGCTGTGTCGTCGCCCATCGAAGAGGTCGGCTCGTGTCCATGGGCGGCCGACGGACGCACGATCACGGTCAGCTCTTCACGCGTGTAGCCGAACAGCACGTGACGCGCCGCAAGCTCTTCCTCCGGCGGCGCTACCGGCTCACCGGTCGATGCCTCCCGCCGCCACTCTTCGAGCCAGCGTCCGTACGGGCTTGCACTCGCCAGCCGTTGCTTGATCGCACCGTCCTGCTCGAGGCCGCGCTCCGGATCGACGGCGAGCATCTCCCCCGGCCCGAGCCGTCCGCGGCGAGTGCTCGTTCCCGCCGGCACGTCGAACACACCCGCTTCAGAGGCGCAGCAGACGAGATCGCCGGCCACGACGTAACGAAGTGGACGCAGGCCGTTCCGGTCGAGGGCAGCGCCGACGACGCGGCCGTCCGTGAAGACGATCCCCGCCGGACCGTCCCACGGCTCGACCAGCCCGGCGTGGAAGCGGTGGAAGTCGCGCACCTCGGGGCCGAGCTCGGCGTCTCCTTGCCAGGCGGGCGGAATGAGCATCGTGAGCGCGTGGCGGGCGTCGCGGCCGCCGCGCACGAGCAGCTCGAGCGCGTTGTCGAGCATGCCCGAGTCGGAGCTCGCCTCTTCGAGGACGGGCCCGTCCACGCCCAGCGTCAAGGCGCGGGCGCGCATCCAGTTGACGTTGCCGCGGATCGCGTTGATCTCGCCGTTGTGACAGAGCAGCCGGAACGGCTGCGTCCGCTCCCACGACGGCTCGGTGTTGGTCGAGAAGCGCTGATGGAAGATGCCGAAGGGAACCTCGAAGGCCGGGTCCCGCAGGTCGCAGTAGAACGGTGCGAGCTGGTCGGCGGCGCAGAGCGCCTTGTAGACGATCATCCGGAACGACAGCGAGGCGGCGTAGAGGTCTTCCCGGCCGTCGAGTCGCTTGCGGGCGCGAAAGGCAGCGGCCTCGATCGCCTCGGAGTCGCCTTCGGGCGGTTCGAGGAGTGCCTGTTCGATCGTCGGCGCGGAGGCCCGGGCGAACGGGCCCAGCGCCTGCAGGTCGACCCGCACCGAGCGCCACGAGCGCACGACGATCCCTTCCGCGCGGCACGCTTCCTCGACCGCGCGCCTGCCATCGGCGCCACGGAAGAACATCATCGCGATGCCGAGACCACGTTCTGGCAAGAGGGCGGCCGGCAGCGGCAAGAGGAGGCCCGCGCCGTCGCCCGAGCGGTGATCCGCCGCCACAGCTCCCCGGTGGCGGACACGCCTCAGTGCCTCGAGGAGGGAATCGAGCACCGCCCGGGATGGGCCACCGGAGAGCCGGGCGACGAAACCGATGCCGCACGCATCGCGCTCGCCGACCGAAGGATCAAACGTGGACAAACGCGCCACCTGCACACCTTTTCGGTCGAAAGAAAGCCCCGCCCGGTGTATCTGTGCTAGCCGGCGAGGGCGGGAAGGCGAAGCCGCCGACTAGCGGACGCGCTTGCGCGCGCTGCCGCTAAAAAGCGAAATCAGGCGGACGTTCGCGCGAGCCATGTCGACAGCATAGAGAGAGAGGTCGGACGGATCAACCGATAACTGGCTTGAATGCAGAAATCTGTACCGTCTAAAGCGACTTGACAGGGTAAAGTCCTTCGGCCACACTGCCGACAACGATGGGGATGGACACGACCTCGCGCACCACTCAGACCAGGACCATTCGGTCCCGGTCGATCGTGCTCATCCTCTCGATTCTCCCCCTCTAGGGGGGAATGCGAACCACGCGCCGCAGGGCGCATACACCCACCGTTGACGCCACCGGTACGCCCTCAGCGTGCCCTGACAGGAGGTTGTAGTGAGTTCGCGCAGGATCCAAATCTTCGACACCACACTCCGCGACGGCGAGCAATCGCCGGGCATCGCCCTGCAGCCGGAGGAGAAGGCAGAAATCGCGGAGCAGCTCGAGCGGCTGGGCGTCGACGTGATCGAAGCGGGCTTCGCAGCGGCCTCTCCGGGCGACTTCGAAGGAGTCCGCGCCGTCGCCGCCGCTGCCAGACGCGCAACGGTCGCCTCGCTCTGCCGCACACGGCGTGAGGACCTCGACGCGGGCGCCGAGGCGCTGCAAGACGCGCGCCGCTCGCGGCTGCACATCTTTCTCGCCACGAGCCCGATCCACATGCAGAAGAAGTTGCGGCTCACGCCCGACGAGGTCGTGGCCCAGGCCGCCTGGGCGATCGCCTATGCGCGCGCCCTCGCCGACGAGGTCGAGTTCTCCTGCGAGGATGCCACGCGTTCCGACCCGTCGTTCGTGGCGCGGGTCTGCCGCGAAGCGATCGCCGCCGGCGCCGACGTGGTGAATCTCCCCGACACGGTCGGCTTCGCCCTCCCGAACGAGTACGCCGCATTCTTCGACGAAGTGAGGAACCTTTGCCCCGAATTGGAGAGCGTCACGCTCTCCGCGCATTGCCACGACGACCTCGGCCTCGCAGTCGCGAATTCGCTCGCGGCAGTGGAAGCCGGAGTCGAACAGGTGGAGTGCACCGTCAACGGCATCGGCGAGCGTGCCGGCAACGCTGCGCTCGAAGAGATCGTCATGGCCCTGCGCGTGCGTCACGACCAGCTGGGTGTCGACACGGGGATCGACCCCGCCGAGATCGGCGCATCCTCTGCGCTGGTCGGGAGGCTGACGGGGTACGACGTCCCGCCGAACAAGGCGATCGTGGGCGCGAACGCGTTCGCGCACGAAGCCGGCATCCATCAGGACGGCCTGCTGAAGGACGCGACGACGTACCAGATCATCGAGCCCAAGGAGCTCGGGCTCGCGATGACCCTGCCGCTGGGGAAGCACTCCGGCCGACACGCCTTCGCCCGCGCCTGCGCGGACGCGGGCCTACAACTCGACGAAGAGCTCCTGGCTCGGGCGTTCATGCGGTTCAAGGCACTTGCCGATAGCGGTCAGCATGTGTCACTCGACGCGTTGTTCGTGGATGTGAGTGCGGCATGAAGCGCGCCTACACAGTGGTCTGTCTCGCACGGCATGGGATCGGGCCTGAGGTGATGGCCGAGGCGAGCCGCGCGCTCACCGCGGTCTCGCTCCAGCACGGGTTCCGTGTCGACGAGCGGCATGTTCCGTTCGGCGCCGACGCGTTCACACGTTTCGGCCGCTCCTTTCCACTCTCGTCGCGGAACGCGCTGCTCGCTGCGGACGCCGTGCTGGTCGCAGCGAAGAGTGACGCCGCGCTGACTTCGCTCGAGGCGGATCTCGATCTCCGCACGTCGATCTCGCGCGTCCGGTTCGATGGGCGCGCCGAGCTTTCGATCCTCGCCCCCCTCGGCGCAGAGGCGTGGGAATGGACACTCGAGCGTGCGTTCTCGGTCGCGCGCAGAAGCCGCGCCCGGATCACCCTCGTCGGCGTCGACGAGAGCTGGGCGCGCGAAGCCGAGCGGGTCAAGCAGCGGCATGACGGGCTGGAGGTCGAGCGGCTCGGACCGCGGGAGGGAATCCGCGGGCTGATCTTCAAGCCGGAGCACTTCGACGTCGTCGTCTGGGACGGCTTGCCCCGACTGCGCCGAGCATCTTCGGCCCCGCGCACGGCGTGGCCGACACGCTTGCGGGCCAAGGGGTCGCCGACCCGAGCTCGATGCTCCTTGCGGCGGCGCTCATGCTCGCGGAAGGCCTCGGCGAACGCAGCGGCGCGGCGACACTCTCCGGTGCCGTCGGCCTGGCCGGCGGCGACGATGCACGCCGTCCATCCACCCGCGGCCACGCTGACCTGGTGCTCTCGCAGCTGCCTGTCGCCGCAGCGAACGCGGAGTTCTACCGGGAGGCGGCATGCGGATGAACGGCGCCGATGCCCTGCTCCGCTCGCTGGAAGCGGAGGGGGTCGAGGTCGTCTTCGGAATTCCGGGCGGCGCGATCCTTCCGACATACGACGCGTTCGCGCGCGGCACGACCATTCGCCACGTCCTGGCGCGGCACGAGCAAGGAGCCGGTCACATGGCGGAGGGCTACGCTCGCGCGTCCGGCCGAGTCGGCGTCGCGATCGCTACGTCGGGGCCGGGAGCGACGAACCTCGTCACGCCGATCGCTGACGCGTGGATGGACTCGACGCCGCTGGTCTGCATCACCGGCCAGGTGCGCTCGCATCTGATCGGCACGGACGCCTTCCAGGAGTGCGACATCACCGGAATCACGATCCCGATCGTCAAGCATTCCTGGCTCGTGAAGGACGTGACCGAGCTTCCACACGTGCTCAAGGCTGCGTTCCACGTCGCGCGCACCGGCCGTTGCGGCCCGGTGCTCGTCGACATTCCGCGTGACGTTCAGGAGGCCGAGCTCGACTTCGAGTATCCGGCTACGGTCGATCTCCCCGGCTGGCGGCCGCCGCGACGGGGACACGCCCGCCAGATCCGCGAGGCTGCGAGCCGAATTGCAGCCGCCGAGCGTCCCGTGCTCTACGTGGGAGGCGGAGTCGTCAACGCCGATGCCTGCGCCGAGCTCCTCGGGCTGGCGGAGCACGCGCGGCTGCCGGTCGTGACGACGCTGATGGCGAAGAGCTCGTTTCCCGAGACGCACGAGCTGCACTTCGGCTGGCCGGGCATGCACGGCCCGAAGTGGTCGAACTGGGCGCTGAACAAGTGCGACGTGCTCGTCGCCGTCGGCGCGCGGTTCGACGACCGCGTCACCGGCAAGCTCGTCTCGTTCGCCCCCGGGGCGACGGTCGTTCATCTCGACATCGACTCCGCGGAGATCGACAAGCTCCGCCACGCGGACGTGCCCGTCGTCGGGCCGCTGAAGAGCGTGGTGGCAGATCTGGGCCGCGACCTGCGGGAGCTCAGCCGCCCGGACGCCACCGAGCCCTGGCTCGCTCAGTTGCGACGCTGGCGCGAGGAGGCCCCGCTTCGCTACGGCGAGGGTGGCGACCAGATGAAGCCGCAGCCGGTGCTCGAGACGCTCCAGCGCCTGACCGCCGGGCGCGACGACATCGTCTGGACGACCGGCGTCGGACAGCACCAGATGTGGGCGATGCAGTACCTCCTCTGCGACCGCCCGCGCACGTTCATCACCTCGGGCGGACTGGGAACGATGGGCTACGGGATCCCCGCCGCGATCGGTGCGAAGGCCGCGCGGCCCGACGCGACCGTGATCTGCGTGGACGGCGACGGCTGCTTCCAGATGACGCAGCAGGAGCTGGCGACGTCCGTGCTCGAGCAGCTGCCGATCGTCGTCGTCCTGATCAACAACGGCCACCTCGGCATGGTCCGGCAGTGGCAGGACATGTTCTTCGAGGAACGGTTCTCGCAGATCGAGCTCACGCATCACCTCCCGGACTACGCCGCCCTGGCCGAGGCCTACGGCGGCCGCGGCTTCGTCGTCGACCGGGAGGAAGATCTGGAGGAGACCCTCGCCGCGGCGATCGCGTGCGGCCGCACCGCGGTGGTCGACTGCCGTGTCGACGCTCACGAGCACTGCTTCCCGATCATCCCCGCCGGCGCTGCAGCGCTCGATCTCGTCGAGTATCCCGGGGAAGGCGACCGGGAGTCGGTGTCGGCATGAAGCACACGTTGGCCGTTCTCGTCGAGAACAAGCCGGGCGTCCTCGCCCGGATCTCGAACATGTTCGCGCGGCGCGGCTTCAACATCGAGAGCCTCGCCGTCGGGACGACCGAGCGGCCCGAGATCTCACGCGTCACGCTCCGGGTGGATTGCGACGACAGCTCGCTGGCTCAGATCGAGAAGCAGATGCACAAGCTCGTGAACGTGCTTCGGATCACCGAGCTCACGCCCGGTGACTCGATCGAGCGTGAGCTCGCCCTGATCAAGGTCACCGCCCCGCCCGCGCGGCGGACGGAGCTGATGGCGCTCGGCGAGGTCTTTCAGGCCCGCGTCGCCGACCTGGGCCCCGACTCGATCGTCTTCGAGCTCGCGGGGGCGCCCGAGGAGATCGACTCCTTCGAGGAGCTCCTCCGGCCCCACGGTGTGAAAGAACTTGTCCGTACCGGACGCGTCGGCCTCAGCCGGGCGTCCTCCAAATCGACGATCAGGCGCCGCCAGCTCGTGCTGCGCTGACGAAAGGAGTTCCGTTGGCCACCATTCACCGTGGAGGAAACGTCGACCTGCTCGCCGGCAAGGTCGCCGTAATCGGCTACGGCAGCCAGGGTCACGCACACGCTCTCAATCTGCGCGACTCCGGCGTCGAGGTCGAGGTCGGCCTGCGCGCAGGCAGCCCCTCGGCCGACGCGGCGGAGGACGCCGGCCTGGCTGTGGGCACGGTTGGCGACGCGACGCGCGGGGCGCAGGTCGTTGCGATTCTCGTCCCCGACCACGTGCAGAAGGGCGTCTACGAGCAGGAGGTCGAGCCGAACCTCGAGCCCGACGCTGCGTTGCTGTTCGCGCACGGCCTGAACGTCCACTTCGGCCGCATCGTTCCGGCCGCCGGCCACGACGTCGTGATGGTCGCGCCGAAGGCGCCGGGCCACCGTGTCCGCGAGCTCTACGAGTCGGGCGCCGGGACACCCGGGCTCGTCGCCGTGCATCAGGATTCGAGCGGGCAGGCGCTCGAGCTCGCACTCGCCTATGGAACAGCGATCGGCTGCGGCCGTGTCGGCCTCCTCGAGACGACGTTCGCCGAGGAAACCGAGAGCGACCTCTTCGGCGAGCAGGCCGTGCTGTGCGGCGGCGTCACCGCGCTGGTCAAGGCCGGCTTCGAGACGCTCGTCGAGGCGGGCTACCAGCCCGAGATCGCCTACTACGAGTGCCTCAACGAGCTGAAGCTGATCGTCGACCTGATCTACGAAGGTGGTTTCGAGTACATGCGCTATTCCATCTCCGACGTCGCCGAGTACGGCGACCTGACGCGTGGCCCGCTGGTCGTGGACGAGCGCGTGAAGGAGACGATGCGCACCCTGCTGGACGAGATCCGCAGCGGCGCATTCGCACGCGAGCTCTTCGCCGACGACGAGGCAGGGCGACCTCGCTTCGAGGAGCTGCGCCGGCAGAACGCAGGCGGCCAGCTCGAACAGGTCGGATCGGAGCTGCGCGCGCTCGCGGGCAAAGAAGGCCTGCTCGGCGCGGACGTGCATGGCGTCGGTTGACGTCCCCGTCGCCCTACTCGGTTACGGCACGGTCGGCGCTGCCGTCAACCGGCTCCTGATCGAGAGCGCCGACGAGATCGAGCGGGCCACCGGCCACAGGCTGCGAGTCACGCGCGCGCTGGTCCGTGACACGGACAAGGAGCGTGACTACCCGGTCGGCGACGGAGTCCTCACGACCGACTTCCAGTCCGTCCTGGAGGACGACTCGATCGCCCTCGTCGCCGAGGTGATGGGAGGAGTCGACCCGACCGGCGGCTACGTCCTCGACCTCCTTCGCGCGGGCAAGCCCGTCGTCTCCGCCAACAAGCAACTGCTCGCACGGCGAAGCGCCGATCTCTTCGCCGCAGCGTCGGAAGGCGGCGTGCAGCTTCGCTTCGAGGCCTCGGTCTGCGCTGCGATCCCGGTGATCAAGGTTCTGCGTGAATCGCTCGTGGTCACGAACGTTCATCGCGTGCTCGGCATCGTCAACGGGACGACGAACTTCATCCTCACGCGGATGGAGGAGGGCGCAGAGTACGAGGAGGCGCTTGCAGAAGCGCAGCGGCTCGGCTACGCGGAAGCCGATCCAACGGACGACGTCTCCGGTGCCGACGCCGCGGCCAAGATGGCGGTGCTCGCGACGGTCGCATTCGGTTCGCGCGTCGAGCTCGCGGACGTCGCGTATGAAGGGATCGAGGGGATCAAGCCTCACCACGTGGCGGCTGCGCGCGAGTTGGACACCGTTGTCCGTCTCGTCGGCTCGGCGACGCTCGTCGACGGAGCGGTCGACGTGCGTGTCGGCCCGGCGTTCGTCGGCGGCCATCATCCGCTCGCCGCAGTCGTGGGGGCGTTCAACGCCGTGATGCTGCAGGGCGACGCGATTCGCGAGATCACGCTCGAGGGGCCCGGCGCGGGCGGGATCGAGACCGCCTCCGCAGTCGTCGCCGACATGGTCAGCGTGCTCGGAACGACCGGCACCGGCTTTCTCCAGAACGACGCTTGCTGGCGCTCGCTCGACGTGCTGCCTCCGGGGGACCTCCCCTCGGCGTTCTACGTGCACCTCGATGTCGCCGACCGCCCAGGCGTGCTGGCGCACGTCGCGGACTGCTTCGCGGAGCAGAACGTGTCGATCGCCCAGTTCACCCAACACCTCGTCAACGGCAGCGCGGCGCTCGACCTCGTCACGCACGAGGCCCCTGCCGGCCGCGTCGAGGCCGCCCTTGATTCAGCGTCGAGACTGGCCGAGGTACGCTCTCGACCCGAGGCGCTGCGAGTGATCACCGAACGAGGCTTTTGACCTGAGACCCGCGCTGCTCGAGCGCTACCGCGCCGCGCTCCCGGTGTCGCCTTCGACGCCGATCGTGACGCTCGGCGAGGGCTCGACGCCGCTGCTGCGCGCGGGGCGCCTCGCGGCCGGCCCCGGCGTCGAAGTCTGGCTCAAGTGCGAGGGCGCGAATCCGACGGGCTCGTTCAAGGACCGGGGCATGGCGGTCGCGGTCGCCAAGGCAGTCGAGGGTGGGGCGCGCGCGATCGTGTGCGCCTCGACGGGGAACACTGCGGCGTCTGCGGCCGCGTACGCCGCGCGTGCTGGAATCGAGGCGATCGTCGTGCATGCAGCGGGCGGGCCGGCGAGCTCGAAGCTCGCCCAGGTGCGCGCAGCCGGGGCGCGCCTCGTCGAGGTGGACGGCTCGTTCGACGACGCCTTCGCCGCGGCTGAGGAGCTCGCCGAGCGGGAGGGCGCCCTCGTCGTCAACTCGACGAACCCGGACCGAATCGACGGCCAGAAGACGGCGGCGCTCGAGATCGTCGAGCAGCTCGGCGGCCCGCCCAGCCTGCTCGCTCTGCCTTACGGCGGCGGCGGCAACACCGTCGCGTACGCGAAGGGCTTCCTTGAGGCGGGGTATCCGACGCTCCCGATCGTTCCCGTCGAGGCTGTCGACCGCGCAACGACGCGCGCCTCTGCGATCCGGATCCCGACGCCGGTGCACCGCGCCGAGGTCGACGAGGCGCTCGCACGCTCGAGCAGCGCGATCGTCTCCGTGACCGACGACGAGATCGCCGCGGCCTGGAGAGCGCTCGCGCGCGAGGAGGGCGTGTTCTGCGAGCCGGCCTCCGCGGCCGCGCTCGCGGGAGTGGACCTCCGGAATTTCCCCGAGGGCACGCGCATCGTGCTCGTGCTCACAGGCCACGGACTCAAGGATCCGGCCGCGCTCGACCGACTGCCCGGGGAAGGATCGTGATCCACGTGCGCGCTCCCGCCACGACCGCGAACCTGGGGGCAGGTTTCGACTGCGCCGGCGCCGCGCTCGATCTCTGGAACGAGCTCGAGCTCGTCGAAGGCAGCGGCCAGGCGGAGCCCGACCATCTCGCGGTGCGTGCATTCGCGCGACTTGCTTCGCCCGAAGACTTCGGCTTCACGTTCACCGAACGCATTCCCCGCACCCGCGGTCTCGGGTCGAGCGCGGCGACGATCGCGCTCGGCCTCGTTGCCGGCGCGGCAGCGGCAGGTCGAGAGGCAGATCCCGAAGAGCTACTCGCACTCGGGGTCGACCTCGAGGGCCATCCGGACAATCTCGCGGCGGCGCTGGCGGGCGGGGTCTGCCTCACCTGGGAAGGCCGCATCGCGCGCATCGCAGACGATGCACCCGGAGTGCCGATCGCGATCGTCCCCCGCGCTGCGACCGTCGAGACACAGGCTGCGCGCGCAGCGCTGCCGGAGACGATCGCTCACGGCGACGCTGCGTTCAGCGTCGCGAGGGCGACGCTCCTCGGTGCAGCGGTCGCGACCGGATCGGCGAAGCTGTTCGCCGCGGCGGCCGACGATCGGTTGCACGAGCCGTACCGCGCGCCGCAGGCGCCGGCTCTGGCCGCCGTGCGCGAGCGGTTGCCGGACGGCGCACTCGGGGCCACGCTCTCCGGGTCGGGGCCGACCGTGATCGTGTGGGCCCGGCCCGACTCTGCGGTCGCATGCGCAGCCGAACTGACGGAGCGTTTCCCCGATACGGACATCCTTCACCTCTCGATCTCACCGACAGGAGCGGGTCAGCTATGAGCACTCCCTACGACCGTCCCTCAGACCCGGCCAAGCGCCACAGCGCAGCGCTGACCGACGGCGTCGACCGCGCCGCCGCGCGCGCGATGCTGAAAGGAACCGGCTTCGACGACGACGACCTGGCCCGCCCGCTCGTCGGCGTTGCAACGTCCTGGATCGAGACGATGCCGTGCAATCTCAACCAGCGCAAGCTCGCGCAAGACGTCAAGCGTGGCATTCGCGCGGCCGGCGGCACCCCGATGGAGTTCAACACGATCGCAGTGTCGGACGGCGTCTCGATGGGCAGCGAAGGAATGCGGGCTTCGCTCGTGTCGCGCGAGGTGATCGCGGACTCGATCGAGCTCGTCGCCCGCGGCCACCTCTTCGACGGGCTCGTGGTTCTCGTCGGCTGCGACAAGACGATCCCCTCGGCCGTAATGGCTCTCGCGCGGCTCGACCTGCCGGGCCTCGTGCTCTACAACGGCTCGATCGCGCCGGGCCGCTTCCGCGGGCGTGACGTGACGATCCAGGACGTGTTCGAAGCGGTCGGCGCGCACGCGGCCGGCGCGATGAGTGCGGAGGACGTGCACGAGCTCGAGGGCGTCGCTTGCCCGGGCGCCGGGGCGTGCGGCGGACAGTTCACGGCGAACACGATGTCGCTCGCGCTCGAGTTCCTCGGCATCAGCCCGGCGGGACTGAACGGGATCCCCGCGCTCGACCCTGCGAAGGCACAGGCTGCAGAACAGTGCGGCAAGCTTGCACTCGACCTCGTGCGCGGCGACGTCCGCCCTTCTACGATCCTCACTCGGGCGTCGATCGAGAATGCGATCGCCGCGGTCGCAGCCACCGGCGGCTCGACGAATGCCGTCCTACACCTGCTCGCCATCGCGCGTGAGCTCGGTCTGCCACTCGAGCTCGACGACTTCGACGAGATCGCGACACGCACGCCGGTCGTCGCCGATCTCAAGCCGGGTGGACGCTTCGTCGCCACCGACCTCCACCGCGCCGGCGGTGTCGCGCTCGTCGCGCGAGAGCTGGTCGACGCCGGGCTCGCCGACGGATCAGCGGTGAACGTCGACGGCCGCACGCTCGCCGAGATCGCCGCCGCGGCGACCGCGACGCCGGGGCAGGAAGTCGTCGTGCCCGTCGACCACCCACTCAAGGAGACCGGCGGGCTCGCGGTGCTGCGCGGCAACCTCGCGACCGAGGGCGCGATCGTGAAGCTCGTCGGCCACGAGCGGCGCCTCCATCGCGGGCCGGCACGCGTCTTCGACTCCGAAGAGGAGTGCTTCGCCGCGGTCTCGGCGAACGCGATCGTCGCCGGCGACGTCGTCGTGATCCGGTACGAAGGGCCGGCAGGCGGTCCCGGGATGCGCGAGATGCTCCACGTCACCGCCGCGCTCGTCGGCGAAGGGCTCGGCGACGCCGTTGCGCTCGTCACCGACGGGCGCTTCTCGGGCGCGACGCACGGGCTCATGGTCGGTCACGTTTCGCCAGAAGCTGCCCGCGGCGGTGGGCTGGCTGCGCTGGAGGAAGGTGACGTGGTCGTGATCGACGTCGATGCGCGGGAGTTGCGCGTCGAGCTCCCCGACGGCGAGCTCGAGCGCCGGCTCGAG
>WNFC01002344.1_pt1 | contig 20359 bp, 19 predicted proteins | sample 5400541 | NCBI WGS metagenome assembly WNFC01 (sample SAMN13153342, study PRJNA577476) | soil metagenome | isolation source: 120 cm saprolite under Douglas fir tree site 2 hole 2 replicate 1 | place: USA:California | collected 2015-04-18
CACACCGGCGGAGCGCACCAGTCCTATCTCCTGCTGCCGGTGCTGCCGGCACGATAGGGCCCAAGCCATTGGCATAAGCATCGACACGATCGCACGGTGCCCAGGCCCGGTTTAGGCGCGGCTCGTGGATGACTACATCACGAATATGTTACTTGACTTTTGATCGCATCTATGCTACGAAACGCATCAGCCTCGCTCATCGAGGGGCGTCTCCGGAGACGGTCCCGTTGGCGGAGCGAGGCGTAGCGTCCCGCGGCTGCGGCTCGTAACCGCAGCCCCGGGAGGTCCGGGACCCCGTCCGCCAGGCACTACGACCTGGCCGCGAGGAGCTCGCTGCACGGATCCGGAGGAAATGCCGGAGATGGAAGCACGGGCCCCGGCCAAAAATCGCCACGGTGGAGCGCCGAGGGGCGCGCGTCCCCCCGCTGGGGACGATAAGGCGCCTCGCAAGCGCCTGGCGTGCCGCGTCACGAGCACGCCGGGGTGCCGCGTCATGGCACCCCGCGTCTCTCGGCGCTCCGCCACCCCTCGTCGGGTGGCGAAGGAAGTCTCAAACCCCGGGCGCACCGCGTCGCGGGAACGAGACGGGCTGTTTGACATCGTGAAAAAAAGAGTGCGGTCAGCGTCCGCTACGCCGGGACAGGAGCAGTGTGCAACCGCTGGCCCCCTCCCATGCGATGCGGGCGCCATTCCGCCGGAGTCTGGCGCTAGCGAAGGACCACTCGCCGTACAGGCATCAGAAGAGCGGAATTCCGGCCCGTGACAGCGTCGTAGACTCCGGACGGACAAAGGCGTAGGCTGACAATAATCGATACGCCATCGCAAAGCGTTCGCCCTCCAATTCAACTTGCTAAATCGGAACCCGTCCGGGTGTCCGCGACCTCGCTCCGAAACATGTCGGGCGAAAGGAAATGCCATGCAATTGCCTTCAATCCTGCAAGGGGAATCGCTGAACCGTCTGTTGCAAGGAGCAGCCGCCGGTGCCGTCGCAACGATCGTTGTCGGCTTTTACTGGGGTGGCTGGTCGCTCGCCAGCACCGCCGACAAGATGGCGAGAGAGCGGTCGGAGCTGGCGGTCGTAGCGGCGCTGGCCCCCGTGTGCGCCGACAAGTTCCGCGCACTGCCTGACGCCGAGGCGAAGAAAGTCGCGTTGTCGAAGGTCGAGACGTGGAAGCGCCGCGACGAATTCCCCAAGGAGTTCATAACCCTCCCGGGCGAATCGTACCCGAGTTCCGCCCTCGTGGACGCGTGCTACACATTGTTGTTTCCACCGAAGTCTGCCGAGCTCAAATGAGATAAGGACGGAAAAACGGCCCCACGACGACGCTGGAATGCGAGTCACTCCGAGGCTGAACCACGAAGTAGACGGATTCAGTCAAGTCCCTGCGAGTCCTGACCGTCGCTGAGCAGAAAGTCTTCCCGCCGTCCCGCGGGTCGGCCTCGGGCAGTCCGCACCATCACTCCGCCTCCATCACCGGCTCGCGCCCGATCAGGCGCGCAAGCTGCCGCAGCCGCACGAATACGCGCTCGCCGGCGAGCGCCTTGAAGCCGTTCTCGAACCGCAGCACCAGCCGGCCGCGCTCGACCAGCATCGGGGTGCGCGGCAGCACGCCGGTGGTGGAGGCGGAGACGAGATAGGCGACGCGCAACGCCGCCCCGAGCACGCGCGCGCGGTCGAGCAACCGGGTCGAGGCGAGCTCGCGCAGCCGCGGCGAGAGTTCCTCGTCGACCAGTCCGACGTGGCGGAAGAACACGGCGAGCGAGATGAAGGTGCGGCCGGGATGGTCGACGGCGACGAAGGCGGCATTGGCGATGATGTTGAGCGACTGCTCGCCGCGGTAATCGGGATGCGCCCGCCAGCCGATGTCGGCAAGCAGGCACGCGGCGTGGCGCAGCCGCCGCTCCTCCGCGGTCTCCTCGAGCCCGGACGAGGCCATGAAGCGGTCGGTCCACGCGATCAACTCCTCGCCATGCGCGGGCGAGCGCGAGCGCAGCACGTTGAGCTCGCTCGCCGCCGCGATCAGCGGATCCTGGTCGCGCTCCTTGGCGTCGAGCATCGAGTAGAGCAGGCCCTCGCGCACGCCGAGCGCCGAGACGACGACGTCCTTCGGCCGCGCGATCTGCACCAGGTTCTCCAGCACCAGCGCGGCATAGGCGAGCAGCGGCCGGCGCGCGTCGGTCACCACCTCGATCTGCGAGAGCATCTCGGGGTCGACCCGATGCACCAGGCTCGAGAAATCGAACGCCTCCTTCGCCCCGATCACGTAGCCGTGCATCACGTGCAGCGGATAGCCGGTCTGCCACATGTGCAGACGCGCGAGCGCGCGCCAGGTGCCGCCGATCGCGTAGAAAGTGCGGCCCTTGCCGTCCTCGAGCAGCCGGGCGTCCGCGAGCGCCGCCCGCACGATCTTTTCCGCCTTCTTGATCGACTTCGAGGAGAGATCCTGCAGCGCGAGCCCGCCGAGCGGCAGCGTCACGCCCGGCCTGACCCGGGGCCCGCGGATCTCGGTGAGCTCGAGCGAGCCGCCGCCGAGGTCGCCGACGATGCCGTCAGGCCGATGGAAGCCCGACACCACGCCGAGCGCCGACAGCTCGGCCTCGCGCTTGCCGGAGAGGACTTCGACCTTGCCGCGGCAGATGGCCTCGGCCTCGGCGACGAAGGCCTTGCCGTTCTTGGCGTCGCGGCAGGCGGCGGTCGCGATCGCCCACAGCGGGCCGACCTCCATGCGGTCGCACAGGATGCGAAAGCGCCGCAGCGCCACGAGCGCCTTCTCGACCGCGTCGGCGGCGAGATGGCCGGTCGACTGCACCTCGCGCCCGAGCCCGGCCAGCACCTTCTCGTTGAAGATCGGGGTCGGACTGCGGGTGAGCCCCTCGTAGACGACGAGCCGCACCGAGTTCGAGCCGATGTCGATGACGGCGACTGGCGGCCCGTGATCGAGACGACCTTGCGCGATCATCATGGAGGGGCGCCGCCGCTTAAGCGCGGTCGAGACGGCGTATAAGGCTGCGCGGCGACGATTCCTTGAGCGATTTGCCACGACCCGACAGGCTCGGATTGGTCATGAAGTATTTGTGCGCGTTGAAGGGCTCCTCGCCCTCGGCCGCTTTTATGCGATTCGAGGTGCCGTCGGGTAGCAGTTTCCAGCTCTGCTCGTTGTCCTTGAGATTCGCCACCATGATCTGATCGAGCACCTGCTCGTGCACGGTCGGATTGAGAATCGGGCATAGGACCTCGACGCGGCGGTCGAGGTTGCGCGGCATCACGTCGGCGGACGAGATGTAGACCGCGGCCTTGGCGTGCGGCAGGCCGTGGCCGGCGCCGAAGCAGTAGATGCGGCTGTGCTCGAGGAAACGCCCGACGATCGATTTCACCCGGATGTTCTCGGACAGGCCCGGCAGACCCGGCCGCAGGCAGCAGATGCCGCGCACCACGAGATCGACCGCAACGCCGGCGCCCGAGGCCTCGTAGAGCGCGTCAATGATCTCGGGATCGACCAGCGCATTGTCCTTCATCCAGATCGCCGCCGGGCGACCCGCCTTGGCATGCGCGATTTCCTGCCCGATGTGCTGGCAGATGCGATCGCGCAGCGTGAGCGGGGAGACCGCCATCCGCTCGAGCTCGGCCGGCTCCGCATAGCCGGTCACGTAATTGAAGATGCGGGCGACGTCGCGCGCGATCACCGGATCGGAGGTGAAGAAGGAAAGGTCGGTGTAGACCCGGGCGGTGACCGGATGATAGTTGCCGGTGCCGACGTGGATATAGGACGTCAGCGCCCCGCCCTCGCGGCGCACCACCATCGACAGCTTGGCGTGGGTCTTGAGCTCGATGAATCCGTACACCACCTGCGCGCCGGCGCGCTCGAGCGCGCGCGACCAGCGGATGTTGGCCTCCTCGTCGAACCGGGCCTTGAGCTCGACCAGCGCGGTGACCGATTTTCCGGCTTCCGCCGCCTCGATCAGCGCCCGAACGATCGGCGACTCGGCCGATGTCCGGTAGAGCGTCTGCTTGATCGCGACGACGTCGGGATCTCGCGCGGCCTGCTGCAGGAACTGCACCACGACGTCGAAGGACTCGTAGGGATGGTGGATGACCAGGTCCTTCTGGCGGATGGCGGCGAAGCAGTCGCCGGCGTGATCGCGCACCCGCTCGGGATAGCGCGGATTGTAGGGCACGAATTCGAGGTCCGGCCGATCGAGGCTGGTGAGCTGGGCGAGCTCGTTGAGCGCCAGCACGCCGTCGACCAGGAACACCTCGTCGTCGCTGCACGACAGCGCGCGCTGCACGAATTTCCGCAGCTCCGCCGGCATCGCCGCCTCGAGCTCGAGGCGGATGGCCGAGCCGCGCCGGCGGCGCTTGAGCGCGGTCTCGAACAGCCGCACCAAGTCCTCCGCCTCCTCCTCGATCTCCACCTCGGAGTCGCGGATGACGCGAAAGGCGCCCTGCCCTTTGACGGCGTAGCCCGGAAACAGCCGGCCGATGAACAGGCCGGTGGCCTGCTCGATCGTGACCACGCGCGCGCCGGCCGCGCCCTCCGCGCCGGGCAGACGGATGAAGCGGTCGATCTTGTTCGGCATGCGGATGAGCGCGTTCATCGCCTTGCCGTCGCTCGCGCGCGCGAGCTGGAGCGCGATGGTGAAGCCGAGATTCGAGATGAACGGGAACGGATGCGCCGGGTCGATGGCGAGCGGCGTGAGCAGCGGAAAGACCTGGCGCAGGAAGTGGTCCTCGAGCCACGTCTTCTCCTTCTTGCTCACCTCCGGCCCGTCGACCAGCACGATGCCTTGCTCGGCGAGCGTCTGGCGAAGCTCCCGCCAGCGCTTCTGCTGTTCGCTCGCGAGCCCCGACACCGCCTCGCCGATGCGCGCGAGCTGCTCGGCCGGCGTGAGCCCGTCGGGGCTCTTGGTCGCGATGCCGGCGCGCAGCTGGCCCTTGAGGCCGGCGACGCGGACCATGAAGAACTCGTCGAGATTGTTGGCCGAGATCGACAGGAACCGGACCCGCTCGAGCAGGGGGTGGGCGTCGTTGCCCGCCTCCTCGAGCACTCGGCGATTGAAATGCAGCCACGACAACTCGCGATTGATGAATCGCTCGGGGCTCGCCGCAAGATCGAAGGCCGGCGCGGCCGGGGCCGGGCTCGCAGTCTCCGCGGTTTCTTCTTTTAAAACAATTGCTTGACTGGAATCTGCCATGGCTCGAATTGCTGACGTGGGAACGGGCGAGAATCGCCGCCATCGATGACGGCCTCATGACATAACGCGCCGGTACCCGTGTTCCGTCAAGCCGAGGGCGCGCGCAGGATTTCGGCCGCCAAGGCCCTGGTCAGCGGCCGCTTTTGCCGCAGCGCCTCCTCGTCGAGCCGCGTCACGCAAGCCCGCGCGGCGGCAAACGAGCGCTCGATGCGCGTCGCCACATAGCCGATCAGGCTTTCATCGACCGCGAGCTGGCGGTCGGCGAACAGCTTCACCAGCACCGCGCGCAACAGCGCGTCATCGGGCGGCGCCAGCGCCACGACCGGCAGCGCCTTGAGGCGGGAGGCGAGATCGCGGATGGCGAAGGCCGCCGGCGCCTCTCGCGCGGTGAGCAGCAGGAAGGCGGCCTCCTCGCCGGCGAGATTGACGAGGTGGAAGAGCGCGCGCTCGTCGAACGAGCCGGCGGTGATGTCCTCGACCACCAGCGCGCCGGTGGCGAGCGCCCGCGGTACCGAGGCCGGCTCGAGCGCGCGCGCCGCGATCAGCCGCGCTCCGGCGGCCTGCGCCCAGATCGCCGCGAGGTGGCTCTTGCCGGAACCTTCCGGGCCGGTGAGCATCACCGAGCGATGCGGCCACAGCGGCCAGGCCTCGATCAGCGCGAGCGCCCGCGCATTCGAGGGGCCGCTCAGGAAATCCTCGCGCGCGAAGCTTTCGGCGTGATCGAGCGCAAGCGCGAGTTGACGCGGAACCGTCGGCATCAGGGCGACTTTTCCCCGGTATAGAACGAGCTCTCGAGATATTGGCGCAGCGCGAAGCGCGACAGCACCGCGATCGCGGCCGCCAGCGGAACCGCCAGCAGAAGGCCGACGAAGCCGAACAAGTAGCCGAACGCGAACATGGCGAACATCATCCAGACCGGATGCAACCCGACGCGCTCCCCCACCAGCTTCGGCGCGAGGACGTTGCCTTCGAGGAACTGACCGACCAGGAAAACGGCGACCACGGCCAGGATCCGCTTCCAATCCGGCCAGAACTGGGCGATCGCGACGCTGGTCGCGATCATCAGCCCGGTCATCGAGCCGATAAACGGAACGAAGGTGATCAAGCCGGCGACGAGGCCGATGAGCAGCGCGAAATCGAGCCCGACCAGCATCAAGCCGGCCGCGTAGTAGACGCCGAGCACGAGGCAGATGCCGATCTGTCCGCGCAGGAACGCGCCGATCGCGGCATCGATGTCGCCGGCGAGCCGGCGCACGGTCTCGCGCTGGCGCACCGGCACCCAGCCGTCGATGATCTTGATCATCGGCCGCCAGTCGACGATCAGATAGAAGGTGACGACCGGCATCACGATCAGGAGCGAAGCGAACGAGACCAGCGCCTTGCCGCCGGTCCACAGCGAATAGGCGAAGGTCAGCAGCCACGCGGCCGCCTTGTTGACGAGATCGGAAGCCGTCTGTTTCGAGTCGCCGGTGCCGAGCCAGTCGAGCCAGGGCAGATTCCGATCGACGATGAGCTCCTTGACGCGCTGGATGTAGCCGGGAATGCGGGCGAGCAGCGCCGAGCCCTGCTGCACGAGGAGCGGAACGAGCAGCAGGATCAGCCCGGCCAGCACGACGACCGCCGCCGCGACGATCAGCAGCGCCGCGACCGTGCGGTTCACGCCCAGGCGCTCGATGCGGTCGGCGAGCGGATCGAGCACGTAGGCAAGCGCGGCGCCGGCCACGAACGGCAGCAGGATATCGTGCAGCAGCCACAGCAACGCGACCAGCACGAGCATTATCACCAGCCAGAACGCGACATGGCGGCCGTTCATCATCGGATCATCCCCTCGCGCACGCTCGACCGCCGGCACCTGCGCCGGACGGATCAGTTGGCCATATCGGCCGCGTTCATGTGGCGCACCCATTCGACGACGTAGAAGGCGACGGAAAGCAGGGTCAAGGCCGCGACCAGCGCCATCAATATGATCTCGGCGATCTGCGCATCGAAGGCGAATCCGATCGCGGCCATCACCACGCAGGCGAGCGCGATCTGCGCCACGGTGTTGAGCTTGGAGACGAGCAGCGGCTTGAGCGCCATCGGCCGGTCCACCAGCCAGGACAGGATCACCGCGCTCACGATCATGATGTCGCGCGAGACCACCAGGATGACCAGCCAGCGCGGTATCGCCCCGGTGATGCCGAGCGCGACGTAGATCGACACCAGCATGGCCTTGTCGGCGAGCGGATCGAGATAGGCGCCGAGCTCGGTCGACATGCCGAAGCGCTTGGCCAGGAAGCCGTCGACGGCGTCGCTGATGCCGGCGGCGACGAAGAGGGCGAAGGCGATCCGCATCTCGCCGGCCGCGATCGCCCAGACCACGACCGGCACCGACAGGATGCGGCCGAGCGTAATGAGATTCGGAATGCTCAAGTCTGCGCCCCGGCTCGGCCCGCCCGCGCCGCCACCCGCGCAAATCGGCTGCAGCGACTTGCGCAAGATCGTCTCGGGCAAACCCGATGGCGGGCGCTCGTGGCCCCCGTCAGTATAGCCGCGATCAAGCCATTGCACAGTCGCGGATTCCCAAGTACCGAAGCGCGCGGGCGACGAAGGACAGGTCATGGCAGACAAGGCCCTCACCTACGCCGAGGCCGGCGTCGACATCGATGCCGGCAACCGGATGGTGGAGCTGATCAAGCCGCTGGTCCGCGCCACCGCGCGTCCCGGCGCCAACTCCGAGATCGGCGGGTTCGGCGCCCTGTTCGACCTCAAGCGCGCCGGATTTTCCGACCCGGTCCTGGTCGCGGCCACCGACGGCGTCGGCACCAAGGTCAAGATCGCCATCGACAGCGGCCGGCACGATACGATCGGCATCGACCTCGTCGCCATGTCGGTCAACGACCTCGTCGTGCAAGGCGCGGAGCCGCTGTTTTTCCTCGACTATTTCGCTTGCGGACGACTCGAGCCGGAGGTCGGCGCAAGCGTGGTCGCGGGCGTGGCCGAGGGTTGCCGGCAGGCCGGCTGCGCGCTGATCGGCGGCGAGACCGCGGAAAGCGAGGTGGTGGCGAGGACGCGCGGGGCGCCGCCCGTCGCCTATCGCGGACGCCTCGATCTCGCCTGGTGAGCGCATGCGGAAGAAGCGCGTCGCCGTTCTCATTTCCGGCCGCGGCTCCAACATGATGGCGCTGATCGAGGCGGCGAAGGAGCGCTCCTATCCCGCCGAGATCGCGCTGGTGCTCTCGAACCGTCCCGACGCCGCCGGCCTCGCGCACGCACGCGCGCAGGGAATTGCGACCGCGGTCGTCGATCATGTCCCGTTCGGCAAGGATCGCGAGGGCTTCGAACGCGCCCTCGAGGACGCGCTGGAGCGACATTCGATCGATCTCGTGTGCCTCGCGGGTTTCATGCGGTTGCTGACGCCCTGGTTCGTCCGCCGCTGGCAGGGGCGGCTCATCAACGTTCACCCGGCGCTGCTGCCCGCCTTCAAGGGCCTCAATACCCACGAACGCGCGCTCCAGGCCGGCGCAAAGATCCACGGCGCGACCGTGCACTTCGTCGTGGCGGAAATGGACGCCGGCCCGATCATCCTCCAGCAGAGCCTTCGCGTTCACGATACCGACGATGCCGACACGCTCGCCGCCCGCGTGCTGGAGCTCGAGCACCGCATCTATCCGTGCGCGCTCAAGCTCGTGGCCGCGGGGGAGGTCAGGATGATCGACGGCGAGGTCCGTCGCGATCGCAAGGGCGATGCCAACGGGGAATTGATCGTGCCGGAGCATTGAAGCGAGCGATCCATTCTGCACAATCGTCTTGCCGCAGGGAGACCATGACGATGATCACGCTCTACACTTTCGGCCCCGCCTTCGGGCTTCCGGATCCCAGCCCGTTCGTCACCAAGGCCGACACGCTCCTGAAAATGTCCGGCCTGCCCTATCGCACGCAAGCCGACGGATTGGGCAAGGCGCCCAAGGGCAAGCTGCCCTATATCGAGGACGACGGCGAGCTCATCGCCGATTCGACCTTCATCCGCTGGCACCTCGAACGCAAATACCGCGTCGATTTCGATCGCGGGCTCGACGCCGAGCAGCGCGCGACCGCCTGGGCGTTCGAGAAGATGGCGGAGGACCATCTCTATTGGGCCCTGGTCGACGTGCTTTGGTTGGACGATGCCAATTTCCGCAGAGGCCCGGCGACATTCTTCGCCAAGGTTCCCGCTCCGCTGCGGCCGCTTGTGACCGCGATAGTCCGGCGCCAGCTCCGCAGGAGGCTCCACGGCCAGGGCATGGGTCGTCACTCGAGCTCCGAGATCGTGGCACTCGCGACGCGCTCGATCGACGCGATCGCGGATCATCTCGCGCAAAAGCCGTTCTTCATGGGCGCCGAGCCGACCGGCGTCGACGCCGCCATGTTCGGGTTCACCGCCGGCGTGCTGTGTCCGCTGTTCGAGAGCCCGATGCGCGCCGCCGCGGAGCGTCACGACCATCTCAAGCGCTATGTCGCGCGAATGACGGCCCGCTTCTATCCGGATTTCGAAGCGGTCGCCGGAATCAAGGCGGCGGCCTAGCGTAACCGGTTTACGCGCGGGCTTCGGGCACGATCGGCCGGATCGGGATCGCGCCGCTGTTGCGGATGTCCTGCAGCCGGCGCTGCTCGCCGACATAGGCCTGCGCCGCCTCGCTGGCGAACAGCTCGTGCGGGTCGGCCTCGTCCCAGGCGCTGGTCGCGACGTCGGCATAGGCGAGCCGCCGCGGATCGCGCTTGATGCCGAGATAGATGCGCCGCAGCCGCAGGTACAGCGACGCCCATTTCACGGTCTTGACCACGGTCTCGCCGAGGTAGCGCGGATAGAACCGCCAGACCGGCTCGCGCGGCAGGCCGTGCCGCCGGTCGCGGCGAAACTTGAACCGCAGGAAGCCGGCTTCGAGCGGATGGATTTTCTCGATATCGATGCTGGCTTTGAACCAGGTGATCAGGAACAGCGCATTGCTCACATGGGCCTGGAAGGCGACGTTGCGACGCAGAATCGTCGTGATGTGATCGAGCGTATAGTAGCGCTGCCAGGCCAGCCGATAGACGCGATCCCATTCCTCGTGCGACATGCGCGGATGCGCGGTGCACACGTGGTTGAGGTCGTACTTGTTCATGTCCGGGTCGAGCGGGGTGCCGGCGCGGAACAGCTTGAGATGATCCTCGGAGCCGGGCAGCGGAGTGAGATAGAAGAATTCGAGCAGGTCGACCGGCAATTCCCGCTTGATGACGTCGATGTCGTGCAGGATCGACTCGATGGTGTCGTTGGGGAAGCCGAGAATGTAGCCGGCATAGGTGATCACCCGCACCGCCTTCCAGGCCAGCAGCATCTGGCGGTATTCGGTGATCTTGTTCTGCCGCTTCTTGGCGCCGAGCAGGTTATCGGGGTTGATGTTCTCGAGACCGATGAAGACGCGGCGGACGCCGGCGCGGGCGCATTTTTCGATGAAGTTCGGAAGCCGGTGGCACAGCGTGTCGACCTGGATGATGAAGGAGATGTTGAATTTCTCCGTCTGCCGCAGGTGGATCAGCCGATCCAGAATCGGCTCCCAATCCTTGTTGCGGGCGAAATTATCGTCGGTGATGAAGAACCGGCTCAGGCCCTGCGCGTAATTGACCCGAACGATCTTCTCGACGTCGTCGGGTGAGCGGCGGCGCGATTTGCGGCCCTGCACATTGATGATGGTGCAGAACGAGCACTGGTAGGGGCAGCCGCGGCCGGCGTCGAAGCTGGTGGTGCCGGCAGCGGTGCGTTGCGCGCGCTCGGCCGCCATCAGCGGAATCGGCGTACCGTCGATCGACGGCAGGTCGTCCATGTAGTTGTAGAGCGGCTTGAGCGCGCCCGCGGCGGCGTCCTGCAGCACCTCGTCGAGCCGCCCCTCGGCCTCGCCGGCGAACAGCGAGACGCCCATTTCCTTGGCCCGATCGAGGTCGGTGTCGACGCCGCCGAGCATGCTGAGCACGCCGGAGACGTGAAAGCCGCCGATGCCGACGAGGATCCCGCGCTCGCGCAACGGCCGCGCGAGGTCGAGCGCGCGCGGAAACTGGTTCGACTGCACGCCGACCAGCATCACCATGCCGCTGCCCGCGGCGGCAATCATGGCGGCGAGGCGCGCGGGCCGTATCCGCGTATTGCTTTCATCGAAGGCGTGAATGTCGAGCTCGACCTCGGGCCCGAGTACCCGACGCTCGGCGCAATCCTTGGCGATGCCGTAGAGCGAGGCCAGCGAATTCGACGGAATGGGCGAGCGCAGCCACTGGATGACGTAGCCGTCGTCGTCATAATGCGACGGCTTGACCAGCACAAGGCAAAATCGCTGCCGCACCGTCATGGTCGACGCCAGCCCATGTCACACCTGCCGCGGGAGCTTAGACGCGACCGGTCGGGAATGAAAGGCCGACGCCGAAGGCTGCGATACGGCCGATCTTGGCCGTCCAAACAAAACCCCCGGCGCGAGCCGGGGGCCACGGGAAGAACTCGCGGGCCGAGTGACCGGCCTTCCCGCCACGTCAGGACACCTTGAGATTTTCCGCCGATGTCTTGCCGCGATTGGTCACGAGCTCGTATTCGACGGTCTGGCCTTCGTTGAGCGTGCTGAGGCCAGCGCGCTCCACCGCCGAAATATGGACGAACACGTCCTTCTCTCCGGTCGACGGCCGGATGAACCCGTAGCCTTTAGTGGGATTGAACCATTTGACGGTGCCCTTTTGCATCGTCTGTCTCCTAGTCAGTGAAGTCTCGAATGTTCGAAGCGCCACCGCATCGCTGCGAACCGCGCCACAACCCGGGTTTTGGATTGATCCGATGCGAATGCGCCCTGTCGGCACGCAACGGCCGGAGCGGCCAAAATCCGAATTGTGGCACAACAAACACGAAAAATGCGGCCGATGCAAGGCTTCCGGCGGCCTCCGCCGATCGCCAACGCAGCGCAACCGCTTCCTGCTACGACGGTTCCGATTCGCGAAAAATCCATCCCGCCGTGGTCACAAAATATGCACCCTGTCGTGTTTTGCCCCGCCGTGACCGATCCGTCGCGCGGTCATGGTGGAAGGCTCGAAGGAATCGCATGCATTCGGAGTCATGTCCGGCTACAATCCGTGCCGGTAACTGGGGGAAACACATGACCACGATACCATCCGATTCACACACCCTGCCCGCAGGCGAGCCGAGGCCGATCATTCCGCCGCTCGCCGGCTTCTACGCGCATGCCCGCGACCTCGCCTGGCTGGTCGTGCGCCTCACGGCAGGCGGGATGCTGCTCGTTCACGGCATCATGAAGGTGATGCCGATGGCCGAGAAGGGCCTTGCCGCCACCATCGCGGCCTTCGCCGCGGGCAGCATGGCGCGGCGCGGACTCGAGCCGGCGCTGCCTGCCGCTTATGCGGTGTACGCGATCGAGACGATCGGCGCGGTGCTGATCATGCTCGGGCTGTTCACCCGGTTCGCCGCCGCTGCCGCGGCGATCGAGTTCGCGATCATCACATTCATCGCGCACTGGCCGGCGGGCTTCGGATGGTCGCGGGGCGGATGGGAGTACCCGCTGTTCTGGGGACTCATCCTCTTCGCCATCGCATTGCGCGGCGGCGGCCCCTACTCGCTCGATCGCAAGCTCGGCTGGGAGCTGTAGATCGTCCCAGGGGCACCCACGGCCAGCGCGGACGGGATAGTCCAGCGCGCTGCCTTTGTCGTTGGCGCAGAGACGAGGTGTGCCGATCAGACCTTTTTCTGTTCGATGTGCCACTGGCTCCGCGCGACGGCATACGCGACGATCATCACCGCGAAGACCGCGCCGCGGACGCTCCATATCTTCACGAGATCCGGGTTGGTGCCGCCGAACAAGCTGTCGCTTACCCTGTCGACGACAATCCATATGAGCAGCGCGATGCCCGCGAGGATTTCGTCGAGCATCAACCAGCGATGCTTGCCAACCAGAATGTAGCCCATGCCTACGACGATAATTCCGCCGACCGGCCCGCCCCAGGTATGCAGTTGGTGCAGCACTGGCTCACTGAGCCAGCCACCCAATACGGAATCGGCGGCCATGACGTCGCCCGCGATCCAACCGAGAAGCGCGCCGCCGCCCCAGACCAGGACGCGGTAGCGCTCCAAGAGCGTCATCAGAATCGCGCTGCCGGCGACGATCAGCGGTACGCTGGTCGCCAGGCCGAAGATGATGAGCGTTGCCTGCACGGCAGGGGCTCGAAACGTGAACCCGAGAAAGTCGAACGAGATGTACACGGAGGCGTGAACCAGGTCGACCTGCGCTGCGGCGCTCGCGGCCGATGCCGCGATCGCGATCACGTTGTCGAGGCTCATCACGATGTCGGCGATGGCGACGATCAGCACCGCGCGCCATAGGGTGTGCGCGCCCTCGACGCCTTCGTCATCGCCGCCGGCGTCCTCGGTGACGAGCTTGATCGCGACGTAGAAGAGCAGCGCGCCGCCGACCAGCTTGAGGTAGGGGTAGGTCATCACCAGGGCAATGACGAGCGTGAAGATGACGCGCAGCAGCACTGCCACCCCGGCGCCGAGGATCATGCCCCACAGGCGTTGCTTTGGCGGCAGTGTGAGGCAAGCCATCGCAATGACGACAGCGTTGTCACCCGACAAGATGATGTTGACGAAGATGATCTGAAGCACGCCGATCCAGAACGGACCGTGCGCCATATCTTGCAATATAAAATCCACCGACACCCCCTTCGTTACCTGCCCGCGCGATGTTCGACCTCTTCGGGGCGAGTTCCGCAGCCCAGGCGCGGCACCGTCTAACCTACCGATCTCTCCCACGCCTTGACCAGCGCCCGAGCGTGGCGAAAAGTCACGCCGGCGGGGGTCGTCAGCCGACGATCTCGTTGCCGGAGAAGAACTGCGCGATCTCCCGTTGCGCGGTGTCCGGCGCGTCCGAGCCGTGCACCGAATTCTCGCCGATCGACTTGGCGTGGACCTTGCGGATCGTCCCCGGCGCGGCCTTGGCGGGGTCGGTCGCGCCCATCAGGTCGCGATACTTCGCGATCGCGTTCTCGCCTTCCAGCACCTGCACGACCACGGGCCCGGAGACCATGAATTCGACGAGCTCGCGGAAGAACGGCCGCTCGCGATGGACGGCATAGAAGGTCTCCGCCTGCTCGCGGCTGATGCGCACGCGCTTTTGCGCGACGATGCGCAGGCCCGCCCGCTCGATCATCGCGTTGATCGCGCCGGTGAGGTCGCGGCCGGTGGCATCCGGCTTGATGATCGAAAAGGTACGCTCGATCGCCATTGGAGTTTTGCTTCGAGGGGAGAAAAGCGGAAGGCCCGATCGCGGCGGCTTATAGCGGCCGTGACCGGGCCCGGCAAGGCTCGGGCCGGCTCGGCTCGGACCGGCTCGGACAGGCTCGGCGGCGTGCGCTCACGCGTCGAGGATCTTGCCTTTGACCAGCCAGCCGGATACGGCGCCGGCGACGGTCGGCACCACGAGGTAGAGCCAGAGCTGCTCGAGCGCCGTGCCGCCGACAAAGACGGCGGGTCCCAGGCTGCGGGCCGGATTCACCGAGCAGCCGCTCACGGCGATGAAGCCGAGATGCAGCACCGCGAGGGTGAGACCGATGATGAGGCCGGCGACCGCGGTCGCTCCGCGCTCGCTGGTCACGTTGAGGATGACCAGCGTGAACAGCAGTGTCGCGACGAATTCGCCGAGGATGGCAGACCACACGCTGTAGTCTTTCCAGCCAGTCTGGCCGAGGCCGTCGGCGAGGTTGTAGCCGGAGTTCTTGCCCTTCAGCAGGAGGACCAGCAGGCCGGCGCCGATCAGCGCCCCGATGCACTGGGCGACGATGTAGAAGATCGCGTCCTTCGCCTCCATGCGGCCGGCGACCCACATCGAGACCGTCACCGCGGGATTGAGGTGGGCGCCCGAGATCGGCCCGATGCCGTAGGCCATGGCGGTCACGGTCAGGCCGAACGCGAGTCCGATCGCCGGGATCGCGAGCGGAAACGCCCCGCCGAAGCCGCTCATGGTGATCGCACCGCACCCGACGAGCACGAGCGCGAGCGTGCCGACCAGCTCGGCGAGATATCGCTTGTCCAAATAATTGTGCGTTGCGGCGGCCGCTGCTTGCATTGGATTTCCCCCTCTTCAGCCTTGCCAAAGATCGAGCGACGGGACGCTAGCACCGCCATGACGACGATCAAAATGCCGTCGGCGGCGGTGCACCGGAAAGGTGGCCCTCACACCAGCGCGATCAGGCGCGCGGGCCCGCCGGTGGCATCCTTTACCTTGGCAAGGCCCACGACCAGCGTCGCACCGGAAGGCGGCGCCTTGTCGAGATTGGCGACGTTCTCCAGTCCCCAACGGCCGGACGGCAGCCAAGCATAATGCACCTTGAAATCCTTCGAGGGACCGTGGTCGAGCGACAGCGTGTCGACCGCCAATCCCGAAACCTTGCGCTCCTTCATCAGCCAATCGGCCGCTTCCGGACTGACGCCGGGAAAATGGAACGTTCCGGCGGCATCCTTGCCGGTGAATTTGGCCGGGTTGCCGAGATGCTGCGCCCATCCCGAATGCATGGCGACGCAGCAGTTGTCGGGGAGCCGCCGGTGCGTCCGCTCCCAGGCCGCGAGGTCCTCGCGCGTGAGCAGGTAATCGGGATTCTGCGCGGCCTTGCCGGCCACATCGACCACGGCGAGCGGCACGACCAGCTGTTCGACCGCGATCTTGTCGGCGGTGGCGCCGGCCTCCGAGAAATGGATCGGCGCATCGAGATGGGTCCCGGCATGCTCGATGATCCGCCACCAATAGAGGTTATATCCGTCCTTCTTGATATCGAACTTCTTGTCCATCTCGATGCCCGGCACGCCGAAGAAGGTCGGAAAGTCGGGCGACATGGTGTGGGTCAGGTCGACGGTCGACGTGAATCGGCGCGCCGGCGTCGCCTGCGCCATGTCCGGCGCCACCGCCGTGGCGGCAAACGAGGCGGCCAACGCTCCCTGGAAAAAACCGCGCCGCGAGAGCGCGTGGCGCACCGCTTCCTGACATCCGGGAACGCACATGGGACACCTCCGTCCGCCTATCGGCCTGCCCGAGATTGACGTCGGCGGCCGTGATGCGCAACTGGCAGCGCCGCGGATTTGCGAACGCCGAGCGGCCGATTGGCACGCCGCGAACGCCCCTCGCCGCTCGGTTCAACGAAGGTTGCCTTGCCCGACGCTTGCCGGCTATAGCGCGCCATGCTCGGCATCACGGATCTGACCTACCGGATCGGCGGACGCATCCTGCTCGACGGCGCGACGGCGGCACTGCCGGCCGGCGCCCGGGTCGGCCTGGCGGGCCGCAACGGCGCCGGCAAGACCACGCTCTTTCGCATCATTGCCGGCGAGATCGCGCCGGAACGAGGCCGTGTCGAGCTTCCCCCGCGCAGCCGCATCGGCCGGCTCGCCCAGGAAGCGCCGGATGGACCGGAAAGCCTGCTCGACGTGGTGCTCGCGGCCGACAGCGAGCGCGCGCAGCTCATCGCGCAAGCGCAGATCGAGCGCGATCCCCTGCGCATTGCCGAGATTCAGACCCGGCTCGCCGACATCGGCGCCCACGCGGCGCCGGCGCGCGCGGCCGCGATCCTCGCGGGCCTCGGCTTCTCCCATCCCGAGCAGCAGCGTCCGTGCGCGGCATTCTCGGGCGGCTGGCGCATGCGGGTCGCGCTCGCGGCCGCGTTGTTCGCCGAGCCCGACCTGCTCCTGCTCGACGAGCCGACCAACTATCTCGACCTCGAAGCCACGCTGTGGCTCAAAGAGCATGTCGCCCGCTATCCGCGCAGCGTGATCCTCATCAGCCATGACCGCGATCTCCTCGATCATGCGGTCGATTGGATTCTCCATCTCGAAAGGGGAAAGCTCGCGCTCTATCGCGGCGGCTACACCGCCTTCGAACGCCAGCGTCGCGAGCGCCAGACGCTCGACCTCAAGCTCGCCAAGAAACAGGAGGCCGAGCGCAGGCGGCTGACCGCCTTCGTCGACCGGTTCCGTGCCAAGGCCACCAAGGCGCGCCAGGCGCAGTCGCGCCTCAAGCTGCTGGCCAAGCTCGAACCGGCCGCGGCGGTGGTCGCCGAGGAAGTGCGGCCGATCGAAATTCCCGCACCGGCGAAGCCGCTGTCGCCGCCGATCATCGCGCTCGACGACGTTGCCGTCGGCTACGAGCCGGGCCGCCCGGTCCTGCGGCGCCTCACGCTTCGCATCGACGACGATGATCGCATCGCGCTCCTTGGCGCCAACGGCAACGGCAAATCGACGTTGGGGAAGCTCATCGCCGGCCGCCTCGCCCCGATGTCCGGACGGATGACGCACCCGCACCGGCTCAAGGTCGGCTACTTTGCCCAGCATCAGCTCGACGAGCTCAACGCGGCGGAAGGCGCCTACGCCCACCTGCGCCGGCTGATGCCCGAGGCGCCGGAGGCCAAGGTGCGAGCGCGCGCTGGTGGCGTCGGTTTTCCGGGAGCGCTCGCGGACACGCCCGCCGGCCAGCTCTCCGGCGGGGAAAAGGCCCGACTGCTGCTCGGCCTGGCGACGTTCTCCGGGCCCCATCTCGTCGTGCTCGATGAGCCGACCAACCATCTCGACATCGACAGCCGCTCGGCGCTGATCGCCGCCATCAACGCCTATCCCGGCGCCGTCATCTTGGTCTCCCATGATCGCTATCTGATCGAAGCCTGCGCCGATCGCCTGTTGCTGGCGGCCAACGGCCAAATCGCGCCGTTCGACGGCGACCTCGACGATTACCGAAAGCTCGTGCTCTGCGAGCGCGGCACGAGCGCGGAGCCCGTGTCCGCAGGCAAACGCGGAGACGGCGCCTTCCGGCGCCCCGCCCGCGCCGACGTCCGGCGCGCCGCCGCCGAAGCGCGCATCGAGCTCGCGCCCCTGCGCCGGCGCATAGCCGATGCGGACGCGGCGGTCGCACGTCTCAGCGGGGAAATCGCGCGCATCGACGCGACGCTTGCCGAATCCGGGCTGTTCGCGCGCGATCCCGCCAAGGCCGCGGCGCTCGCCAAGGCCCGCGCGGAGACAGTAAGCGCGCTCGCCGAGGCGGAGGAGGATTGGCTAAAGGCCAGCGCCGACCTCGAGGATAAAGCGAATGGCGAATAGCGAATAGAGCCACTCTTTCCTTGCTATTCGCTATTCGCCACTCGGTATTCGCCCCGCGTATCAGGTGCCGGCGGGCTTCTTCGCGGTCCCTTTCTGCGGCTTTGCGGGCGCCGGCGGCGGACCGGGCGCGCGCTCGATCGAGACCAGCCGTCCGCCCGCAAAGCGGTACACGCCGGGCAGAGGTCCGCGCGGATAGGTCAGGACCACCGTGCGCTCGCCGCGCTCATTGGCCCCGATGTCGATCTGCTCCGCCGGTCCCGCGCGGCGGACGACGTCGCATTCGGTCATTTGCAGCGCGATCCCGCCGCCGATCGGCGGAGCCGGTTGCGACGCGCCGCCTGCGCCGGTCGCTTCGGCGAACCCCGCCGACTGATCTCCTCCGCTGCATTGGCCGTCGCGACCGACGAGGTCCGCCGCCGTCACCGGCCGCAGCTCGAAATCGCTCTTGCCGCCGGAGAACGTCGCCCAATCCGGCTTGCGCAACAGGTTATCGGGCTTGGGAGCGAGGGTGACATTGTTGAGGCTGAGATCGGACGAGCACGCGCCGACCGCGACCGCAAGCGCGGCCGCCGCTCCAACGCGCCAGGCAAGTCGATTCGATCGCCGCATCGCCGCGCCTCGTTCCGCGCGATATTCCAACATTTTCGCTGTTTTCGCAACGGCTTGAGGCAGAGCTCGGAGCAGCGTGCGCGGCCGCGCTGCTCACCTAAAGGCGCTGCCAGCGTCCCTGCCCGTCGGCCTGCCAGTAGGTGACATCGAAGCCCCTGGCCCTGCCCTCGCAGTGGCGCTCGCGCGCCGCCGCCACCGCGTCGGCATCCTCGCCGTCGAAGATGAGCACGAGCCGCTGGTACGCGGGGGCATCCGCCGGCACCGGCGCGCCGTCGAGCAGGAAGCGCACCGCCGCGCCATTGGGATTGTCGTCGCCGACCGTGAGCAGGATCGGTTGCTCGTGCGGCTGCGCCTCCCGCCAAGTGCCGTGCGGAAGGAAGCTGTCGTCGCGAAACGTCCACAGATGCGCGTCGAGCGCCTCGATGCGCTCCTCCGAGGCCGCCTGCACCACGACGCGCCAGCCGCGCTCGAGCGATTTCTCGATCAGCGTCGGCAGCACCTGCTCCAGCGGCTGGCGCTGCAGGTGGTAGAACACCATTTCGGTCATGGCGCGCTTGATATCACTTCTCGTAATGCTCGGCCACCAGCCGATCGAGCAGGCGCACCCCGAAGCCCGAGCCCCAGCTCCTGTTGATCTCGGTCTGCGGCGAGCCCATGGCGGTGCCGGCGATGTCGAGATGCGCCCACGGCGTCTTGTCGACGAAGCGCTGCAAGAGCTGCGCTGCGGTGATCGCGCCGCCGTGGCGGCCGCCGGTATTCTTCATGTCGGCAAATTTCGAGTCGATCATCTTGTCGAATTCCGGCCCGAGCGGCATCCGCCACACCCGCTCGCCGGTCTCGTTGCCGGCTTTGACCAGGCGCTCGACCAGCCTGTCGTCGTTGGCGAACAGCCCGGCATATTCCTGCCCGAGCGCGACGATGATCGCGCCGGTCAAGGTGGCGAGATCGATCATGAATTTCGGCTTGAACTGCTTGTTCACGTAGTGGAGCAGGTCGGCGAGCACGAGCCGGCCCTCGGCGTCGGTGTTGATGATCTCGATGGTCTGCCCCGACATGGTGGTGACGATGTCGCCCGGGCGCTGCGCCTTGCCGTCCGGCATGTTCTCGACCAGGCCGATGGCGCCGACGGCGTTGACCTTGGCCTTGCGCGCGGCGAGCGCGTGCATGAGGCCGACGACGCAGGCGGCACCCGCCATGTCGCCCTTCATGTCCTCCATGCTGGCGGCGGGCTTGATCGAGATGCCGCCGGTGTCGAAGCACACGCCCTTGCCGATGAACGCGACCGGGGCGGCGGCGCGCTTGCCGCCGTTCCAGCGCATGACGACCACGCGGCTCTCGTGCGCGGAGCCTTGTCCGACGCCGATGAGCGCGTTCATGCCGAGCTTCTTCATCGCCTTGACGTCGAGCACCTCGACGGCGACGCCGAGCTTCCTCAGGTTG
>WNFC01002636.1_pt1 | contig 20356 bp, 20 predicted proteins | sample 5400541 | NCBI WGS metagenome assembly WNFC01 (sample SAMN13153342, study PRJNA577476) | soil metagenome | isolation source: 120 cm saprolite under Douglas fir tree site 2 hole 2 replicate 1 | place: USA:California | collected 2015-04-18
GATCGATGGTCCTCCAATGAGCCGCATCGACGACCCGCTCCCCCGGGCATACGTCGTACCCGCAAACGCTGCAGCGGCCTGAGAACAGCGAGCGCGGTCAGGAGGATTCGGTGCCATGATGGACCATGATAACCCTCGTCCGTGGTCCTGATCGCTTTCGCGTGACTACCCTCTCCTGGGCCCGAACGAAGGACGCCTTCGAGATCGATCTGATGCGGCGCATCAAGACGGCCCTCGACCCGGCCAGCCTGATGAATCCGGGAAAGATCTTTCTTCCGAAACTCCCGGGCTGACACTCGATCTGCAGCACTCCCAGCGCGGACATCGGACGATCACCATGGCGCTAAGCGCTCTCAACGTCCACGGCGTTCGAAGCCACCGCAACAATCATCCAAGTGTCCCGTCCTAGATCAGTGGCGAAGGATCTTGCCGACAAAATCCCGTGTCCTCGCTTCGCGCGGAGTATCAAAGATGCCCTGCGGCGTGCCAACTTCAACCACCTTGCCATCGGCCATGAACACGACCTTCGACGAAACCTCGCGCACGAAACCCATCTCGTGCGATATGATCAACATCGTCATGCCTTCGGCAGCGAGCAGCCGAATCGTATCGAGCACCTCGGTGACCAGCTCGGGGTCGAGCGCCGAGGTTACCTCGTCGAGAAGTAGAATCTCCGGGTTGAGCGCGAGTGCGCGGGCGATGGCGACGCGTTGCTGCTGGCCACCGGACAACTCATCCGGGTAGGCGTCAAGTTTTTCTGCCAGACCGACCTTCGCCAGGATCGTCTTCGCCTCCCTCTCGACGATTGCGTTGTCCCGGCCCTTCACCTTTACCGGCGCGATGGTGACGTTGTTAAGAACAGTCATATTTTGAAAGAGGTTGTATTGTTGAAAAACGATGGCGACGCGGTCGCGGACTGCCTTGACGGTGCGCTTGCTGCGATAGTCGATTTTCTCGCCATCCAGAAGAACATCACCCGATGCCGGCGGCAGAAGCCCGACTAGCACCCGCAACAGGGTGCTCTTGCCTGATCCCGACGGACCGATGAGGCTTACGATCTCACCGCGGTCGACGCAGAGGTTGACCTGCTCCAGTACCGGCGATCCACCGTAGGATGCCTTGAGGTCAACGATTTCGAGATGGTGCAAGCCCTGCCTCCAGCCAGGCGCCGAGGCGCGACAGGGGATATGAGAGAATGAAGTAGAGGACGAGGATAGAACCAAACGTGAGCAGCGCCGAAAATCCCTTGTTGTTGAGTACTTTTCCGGCATAGGTGAGTTCGACGACGCCGATTTGCGAGGCAAGCGCCGTGTCCTTGATGAACAAGATGAAAAAGCTGAACACGGGCGGGAGAATGATCTTCCAGGCCTGCGGCATGATCACATAGCGCAGCGTCTGCGCCATCGACAGGTTCAAAGTCGCGGCGGCGTCCCATTGATTGTGGTGAACCGAGTCGAGGCCGCTGCGGATGATCTCAGCGATAAATGCGGTGGCGATCAGTGACACGCAGATCACGGCCACGGCAAAGGTCGAAATATCGAGCTTGGCAACTTGGAAGACGAAGAAAATCAGCATCAACGTGACGAGGAACGGGACACGACGAAAGATTTCGATGAATAGGACGGTCGCCGCGCGGATTGGCAGTAGGGCGAGCGAGCGAGAGCGCCGTGAAATCGCCAAGAGAAAGCCGATGACTGAGCCGACGGCGCAGCCTGTCGCCGACAGCAGAAATGTGGCCAACAGTGCCTGCAGCAAGAAAATGATGTTGTAATAGCCGAGGAAGCTCGGGATCTCTTCGAGCCCGCGGAACATCACGCGAACCTCAATTTGGTACGGAATAGATAACGTCCGAGCAAGGCGAGAATGAGCGTCGCAGCAAGGGTGATGATGACATAGAGGCCGGCCGTGAGGGTAAACACCTCGAGCGAGCGGAACGTCGTCGCATTAACGTTGAAGGCCCGTCCCGTCAGCTCTTCGACACCGAATATCGCGGCCATCGAGGTGCCAAGCGTCATCAGGATGTATTGATTGGATAGCGGCGGGAAAAGCACTTTCGCGATATGCGGCAGGACGACGTAGCGAACCAATTGCAATCGGCTCATGCCGAGCGTTTCCGCGGCCTCCAGCTCTTGGCGGTGGACCGAGATAAAACCGGCCCGCTGAATCTCCGTCAGATAAGCGCCAGCGTTGATTGTCATGCCGATGAGAACCGCCTCGTAGGGAGATAACAACACACCGGCATCCGGCAGAGCAAAGAAGATGAGATAGATTTGAACGAGCTGTGGAGTATTGGTGATGAACGTCACATACCACTTGATCAACCGGCCAAGTAGCGGCCTGCCGAACGTCCGTCCCATGGCGCCGAGCAGACCGATCACCATGCCGCCGCAGAATGCAAGGAAGGCGATCTCCAAGCTCAGCCAGGCGCCCGCGAAAAGATAGGGCAAGTAGCCGATCACTTGGCCGAACTGCAGGGTGTAGGTCATAGCTGGTGGCGCCCCTGTCGTCGGCGAGCCAGCATGTGACGCAAAGCGAGCGGTCGCCGATTATCAGACTGTGCGACCGCCCGTGCGGGGTTGTCGACGCCTAGAAATATGGTGTGGTCTTGATCGGGAAGACCATATCGATCCCGAACCACTTCTTATACGTATCCTTGATAAATCCAGATTCTTCCAGTGAGAACAGGGCAACGTTCAGCCAGTGCCGCAGGCTCTCGTTTCCCTTGGCAACCCCGAGGCAATCATAGTCGACCTCGCCGATTGGCTCACTCAAGATCCGCCATTTCACATTGTGGGCCTTCATGTGTTGGCCGAGATAGTCGACGACATCGACCATCGCATCGCCACGCCCTTGAGCGATTGCGCGCACCGCATCCGGATAGTTGTCCAGCAAGAGGACCTGTGCCTTCGGCAAGCTTTTCTTGATGAAGTCGATTGGCGTCGTACCGCGGACCTGGACGAGCTTGACCTCTGAGTTATCCAGATCCTTCCAGCTCTTATAAGGCTTGGCGTCAGTGCTTAGAACGCTCAGGACCTCGGTCTGGATGGGCACGGTGAAGTCGATGACCTTCGCGCGCTCGGGCGTACGGGTCAGCGCGCCCATGACATAATCGATTTTTCCACTGGCCACGAATGGCACGCGGTCAGGGGAACCTACCTTGACGACCTCGAGCTGGACGCCGAGCATTTCGGCCAACTTCCTTGAAATTTCGACGTCAAAGCCGTCGATCTCGTTCTTGTCGTTGAAAAGACCGAGCGGGGGCAGCGTTGGATTGACCCCGACCACCAGTTTCTTGGACGACAGAATCTCGTCAAGCGTGCGCGCGGAACTGAGACCCGGAATCATCAGCACGATCGCGCCAAGCGCGATGATTGCGGAACGCCCTAGGAACGTCATCACTTTGCACCCTCCTCTCGGCTCGCCGTATCTCTCCATACTCGGCATAGCGCGGCGTGTTCTCCATTCCGAGTGTTTGGGCATTTTGTTGCCCCGCGAGAGGCAAGATCGTATACACTTCGTATAACTTCTATATGCCATCCGATCATCGCAACTGCGAAATGTCAACCGAAAGGTCGCGCCGGCAGGCTTGGTTTTTCAATTCTGAGAACAAACCTTTGCCCGCTCGCATAACCATGCGTGAATGGAGCACTGCAGAGGATGACGATAAGGATCGAGCACGGCATAGAGCGTCCCGCCGCCGTCACCATCACCGTGGACGGAAGGATTGTGTCGGCGGTTCCCGGCGAAAGTGTCGCCGCGGCGCTGTTCGCCGCCGGACGCCGCATGCTGCGTACAAGTACGCGCGCCGATCAGCCGCGCGGCATGTTCTGCATGATGGGAGTCTGTCAGGAGTGCGCCATCCTGATTGATGGGCGCAAGTCGCCGGCGTGCCAGGAGCCCGTTCGCGCGGGCATGACCGTCACCCTAGGGACGGCAAGTTGAGCGCCGATCCTGAAATCGTGGTGATAGGTGCCGGCCCCGCTGGCGTCGGCGCGGCCCTCGCTGCGGCCGACACTGGCGCCCGAACGCTGATCGTCGATGAGGCACCGACGAGCGGTGGCCAAGTCTACCGAACAATGCCCGTCGAGTTCCGCCTGAAACCCAATGCCTCTCCAGGACCGGATTATGCGATCGGCGAGGCGCAGCGAAAGCGCCTCTTGGCGAGCCCGGTGCAAACGGCGTTTGGCCGTCGGATCTGGAACGTCTCCTCCGACTTTCGTATCGATGCGATCGGACCGGCTGGGCTTGAATCTTGGCGCTCACAGGCGCTCGTCGTCGCCGCCGGCGCGACGGAGAAAGTGGTCCCCTTCCCGGGCTGGACGCTTCCCGGCGTGATCGGCCTGGCGGCCGCCACCATCCTCCTCAAGTCTCAGCAGATGTTGCCAGGCGAGCGCACTGTGGTTGCCGGCTGCGGCCCCCTCCTCGCCGCCGTCGCCGTCGCAATCATCAAGGGCGGCGGCAAGGTGGCGGCAATCATCGACCTGTCCGGTCCACTCGATTGGTTGAAGGTGCTGCCACGAATGACTTCACGGCGCGATCTCCTCGGCCGAGGGCTCGGCTGGCTGCAGACAATCCGGCGGGCCGGTGTGCCGATCCTATTCCGGCACATGGTCAAAGAAGTGCGTCAGTCGAACGGGTTCCTCGAGGTTGAGGCGTGGCCCGTCGATCGCGACCGCCGGCCACATCCCGGTGGACGAGGTCTCGCTGGGCGAGGCCATGCTGGGCAGGGATCGAATTTCCGGGCCGATTGCGTCACCGTCGGACACGGTCTGGTTCCGGCGACGGAGGTCACGCGATTGCTCCGTGCCGATCACGAATTCCGCGCCGAGGCCGGCGGATGGATCGCGGTTCGCGATGCCGATTTCCGGAGTACTCGCGAGCGCGTCTACGTTGCCGGCGACGGTGCCGGAATTTCGGGCGCCGCGGCCGCGTTCCTGCAGGGAAGGATCGCAGGACTTACTGCCGCCCTCGATCTTGGAAAGCTCGACCGTGCCGCCCACGCCCGTGCAACAGCCTTGATCCGTAGGCGGGCTTGCAAGGCGGAGAGATTTGGCCGCGCCATGGCTGGCATGATGACATTACGGCCAGGACAACTCGCTGCGATGACGCCGGATACGATCGTCTGCCGTTGCGAGGACGTGACGCGTGGCGAGATCGACGCGGCGATCGCCAATGGCGCGCGCGAGGTGAACCAGCTCAAGGCGTGGACTCGCTGCGGCATGGGACCGTGTCAGGGTCGCGTCTGTGGTGAGGTCGCCGCGACGCTCGTCGCCTCTCGGGTCGGCGGACGCGAAGCGGCTGGTATCTGGACCGCCCGAGCACCGCTCCGGCCGCTCTCCCTTGCGACGATGACCGGGGATTACGAATATCGCGACATCCCCATACCGACAGCAGCCCCGCTGTGAGCGTCGACCATTCGGGCCGGCCGATCGCTGAGTTTCGAGTGACGCCCGCGCACCGAGACCGCCGGTGATCGAGACTCCGGCTTTCGATGCAGCGATCATCGGCGGTGGCGTTATGGGTTGCACCACAACGCTCTTCCTGGCCCGCGGCGGTATGCGTGTCGTCCTACTGGAGCGCGGTAGTCTCTGCCGTGAGGCGTCTGGGGTGAATGCGGGCACACTCACGATGCACATGACGCGCGCAGCGCTCATCCCCTATGCCCTCGGCGGGTGGAAGCTATGGACGACCACACCTGCGTGGCTTGGGTCGGATGTCGGTGCACGCGCCACGGATGGGCTGTCGCTCGCATTTACCGAGACAGAAGCCGCGCTGGTGCGACAGCGCGCCGAGGTCAGGCGTGAGGCCGGCGCGCCGATCGAGATCGTCGGTCCCGACAGGGCGCGGGAGATCGAGCCCGGACTTTCACGGAAGGTGCTGCTCGCCGCACATTGCCCGATCGATGGCTTTGCCAGCGCGTATCTGACCGGATTGGCATTTCGTACAGCTCTCCTCAAGGCCGGCGCCGACATCCGCGAGAATGCAGCGGTCCTCGGCATCGAGCGCGAGAAGGGCGGGTTCGTTGTGCGCACCGGCAAGGACCGGCTCAGAGCGCGCCGCATCGTCCTGGCCGGGGGTGTTTGGCTCGAGGAGATGCTTCGCTGGTTCGAGATCGACATTCCAATCAAGTGCCTCATCAACCAGCTTGTGGTCACCGAGAGGCTCGCGCCGGTCATGCGGACGGTGATGGGCATTGCGAGCGGTCTCCTCTCCCTTAAGCAGTTTGAGAATGGCACGGTGCTGATCGGCGGTGGCTGGCAGGGCCTTGGCGACCGCAAGCGTGGCGGGGTCGAGATTATCCCGGAAAACCTGATCGGCAACCTTCGGCTCGCCCGCTACGCCATCCCCGCCCTCAGTCGGGCGCGGGTGGCGCGCATTTGGCTCGGGCTTGAGGCCGAGACGGCGGACGCAATGCCGATCATCGGCCCCATCCCGGGTGTGGAAAATGCCTTCGTCATCGGCAGCGTCCACTCGGGCTACACGAGCGGTCCTTACATGGGGCAGCTCCTCGCCGATCTAATCCTCGGCCGAGAGCTGCCTCTGCCGCTCTTTGATCCAGCGCGCCTTCTGCGCGCGAGCTTGGCTTCGCATGGAGATGTCCCTCGATGAGCCCCGCCAACGCCACTCCCTTCCACGGCATTTATCCCTCAATAATTTGCCCTCTCAACGCCGATTACTCGATCGACGAGGCGGCGCTTGCGAAGCACATCGCGGCCGTGACTGACGTGCCGGGCATCGTCGGTATCTTGTGCAACGGCCATGCCGGGGAGAATTTCTCCCTCACCCGCGGAGAGAGGCGACGGGTCACCGAAGTCTCGCGACGCACCCTGGATCGGCATATGATCGTCGTCGCCGGCGTCAATTGCGAGAACAGCCTCGAGGCGGTAGTTCATGCGCAGGACGCCAAGGCCGCTGGCGCCGATGCTGTCATGGTTTTTGCACCGAACTCCTGGTCCATGACCCAAGACGAGACGATGGCGATCAATCACCATCGGATGATCGCGGAAGCGGTCGACATTCCGATTATGCTTTTCCAAGGCTCGGTGCGCGCCGGCCGCACCGCCTATACGCCGGACATCCTGTCGCGTCTGGTAAAGCTTCCAAACGTCGTCGCCATAAAGGAAGGAAGTTGGGAGACCTGCGCCTATGAGGCAACCCGCCGTCTGGTCAAGGACGTCGCACCGCAGGTCGCAATCATGGCCTCCGGCGACGAGCATCTATTCACGTGCTACGTGCTTGGCAGCGAGGGCAGCTTGGTCAGCCTTGCCGTGCTGATCCCCGAGACGATCGTCGCACTCGACCAAGCGGTGCGCCGCGGTGACTTGTTGGCAGCGCGTGCCGCTCACGAGATCATCTATCCCTTGGCTCGAGCGATCTATGGTGCGCCCCCGCCAGGCCACGCGACAGCCCGCCTCAAGACGTGTCTGAAGCTTCTCGGGCGTCTCGAGTCCGACGTTGTCCGCCCGCCTATTGGCCCGCTTGGCAATGAGGAGGTCGCCATGTTGCAGGATGCCCTCGAGGTCGCTGGTTTGCTGTAGAAGGAGGCTCGCTTGACTTCGTCCATCATCCGCAATGGCCGCGTCGTCACTGCCATCGACGATTACCGCGCCGACGTCCTGATCGAGAACGGTCGCATCGTCGCGCTCGGCGAAAATTTGGCGGTCGGCAACCATGTCGCCGAACACGATGCGAGCAACCTCCTCGTTCTCCCGGGCGGCGTTGACTGCCATACGCACATGGAGAACAGCTTTGGTGCCTCGACGACCTGCGATACCTTCGAGTCCGGCACCCGCGCCGCGGCCTTCGGCGGCACCACGACGATTGTCGACTTTGCCTTTCAGCGCGCCGCAGCGAGTCCGCTCGAGGCAATCGCGAGAGTCCAGGAAGTCGCAGCGCCACAGGCCAGCATCGATTACGGCTTGCATGTGATCGTAACGCATGTAGATGACCAAGCCCTGGTCGACATGAAATCCGCGATCCGCAGCGAGGGTGTTTCGAGCTTCAAGATGTTCATGGCTTACCCGGGCATCGTGATGGTCGACGACGCTGCGATATTTCGGGCCATGAGGATGGTTGGCGAGCATGGTGGCATCATCGCGCTCCACGCCGAGAACGGCATCGTCATCGATCAGTTGATCAAGGAGGCACTCGCTGCAGGCAACACCGCGCCGAAGCACCATGGGGTGACGCGACCGGCGCTGATGGAGGGCGAGGCGACCCATCGCGGGATCAAGCTCGCCGAACTGGCCGAGGCACCGGTTTACTTCGTTCACCTCTCAGCCAGCGAGGCGCTCGCCCAGGTGGTCGAGGCGCGGGATCGCGGGATACCGGTCTTCGCTGAGACCTGCCCGCATTATTTGTTCTTTGACGACTCCGAGTACGCTGGCGACGAGTTCGAGGTTGCGCGTTACGTGATGAGTCCGCCACTACGGTCCAAAGATACTCAGCGTGAACTGTGGCGCGCTCTCAAATTCGATGATTTGCAACTCATCTCGACCGATCACTGTCCGTTCTGCATGAAGGAAGGCTACCGCGGGCGAACCAGCCAGAAACCGCTTGGCAGGCATGATTTTTCCCGCATTCCGAACGGCGTGCCCGGGGTCGAAACCCGGATGACGGTGATCTACGACGGAGGCGTCAAATCGAATCGCATCTCCCTCAACCGTTTCGTCGAGCTCACCTCGACCGCGCCCGCAAAGATCTTCGGCATGTTCCCGCGCAAGGGCACGATCGCGATCGGCAGCGATGCCGATATCGTGCTCTTCGACCCTGACGATCGGCACGTAATCTCGGCGAAAACGCACCATAGCAACTGCGACTACACACTATTCGAGGGCCGCGAGGTGCAGGGCCGCGTCAAGAAGGTTTTCCTGCGGGGCCAACCCGTCGTCGACGGTAACAACTGGCTCGGTCGGCCCGGGCGCGGCAGCTTCGTCCGGCGGGGCGAGGTCGGCGGGTTCTGAGGGATTCCCGATCTAACCGCCGCTAAGAATATCTAGGACATCTTTCTGGAGGTTCCGGAGGTGCCGCTGGACCGCCTTGCGAGCAGCCTTTGGATCGCCCGAAGCATAGGCGTCGATGATTGCAAGGTGCTCCTCGGCGTCGATCTGGACCCGTCCGAATGGTCGCGAGATCTCGAACAGGCGAGTAGCGATGCGAAGTTGACGAATCAATTTCGCCAAGACCACGTTGCCGCTCGCATCCGCGAAAAGCTGGTGCAACCTATCGTCAGCCTGCCAGTGCTCCGTCCCTTGGGTGGGAGCAGTCGATAAGCGCCTAACCTCCTGCCGTAGAACCGCGAATTCTTCCGGATCAACCTTGCCGATAGCCGCCGCTATGGCCTCGGCCTCAAGGATTTCCCGTGCTTTCATGCTCTGGAAGAACTCGCTGGCACTCACTTTCCGGACGGCGAAGGATCGCGAAGCCTGCTTTATCAACATTCCCTCTCCGACGAGCCGTACCAGCGCCTCGCGTAAAGGGGTGCGGGAAATCTTGAGCGCTTCGGCAAGTCGGCCCTCGATGATAACTTCGCCGCCGGGCAACTGGCGGCTCAGTATGAGGTCGGTAATTGCCTTGTGCGCATGGTTGGCTAGGTTGGCGCGGTCTCCGTTGATATAGTCCGACTGCAAACCGGCTCGTCGCGGTTGCCTCCTCCGTAGCTGCTGCTGCGCCATAACGATCCCGTGATGTTGGTCCAATCATCGGGAAAAGACCGCTGCGGACTGACCAATTCAATGCATCTTGATGGTATACAATTTGCGTACGATAGGCAGGACCCAATGGCACCGTCAACTTGTTGGTTGCGTCCCGGGTTCACGCGCTCCGCTGTAGTCCAACTCCTTCTTCTGCTGAACTGAGAGTGCCTGCGATTCTGCCATCGGGACCTCCATCAATCGGCCATGGGTTCGTTGAATTGTTCAGGTCAGCTTGATCGATCTTGGCTTGTCCCGTTCCGCGCGCGGCAGGTACAACGCCAGAATCCCATCGTGGAATTCCGCCTTGGCTTTATCGGCGTCGATTTCGACCGGGATGGTGATTGCGCGATCGAAGCGACCCGCCAGTCGCTCGCGCCGACCAGCGCGCCCCGCAGAGAATGGTGAGCGCGAGGCGTGTGCGATCGGGTGGCGAGGAGGGCCATGGGGGGATTGACGTTTCGACCACCCCTCGCAGGGGGCACGAAAATTAGTGACGGGAAATTTCGTCTCTGGCGCACACAGCAAGACCCCCGCTAAACGCCCATCAAGGACTCGCGGGGGTCATATGCGGAGACTCAATACTCCGCTCTCGGATTGCCGAGTGTATTCTTGGACTTTGTTATCGGTCACCGATGCCAAGTGATCGGCAACTCTGAAGCTACACGGTGGATTCATGTTGTTTAGGCATCCTCCACTTAAGTTTCGACTTTCTACACATGGGTCATCAAGAGGTAGAGTCAAGGCAAAAGATACAGACCACGCAGATTGCTTTGCCAGTACCCACGTCACGGAAGGCACGCGGAGGCTGGCGACAGAGGACAGGATCGACGGGGTTACCAGAAGTACCTGGGCGCACCGTAGGTCAGCCGCACCAGCGGGAGCTTCGCCGCGTGATGCGTAGGGTAAGTCACCCGCCCGACATTTGGCGTCTCACTAATGTCGCAATAGCCCGATACAACCTCACCAACGCTACTGAACAATGTGAAGGAGGAGACGATGGGATGGCTGCAAGGCGAGCCGACCCTAGATGACGTGTTGTCTGACCCGACCGTCCACGCACTGATGGAGCGGGATGACGTGGACCCGGACGACCTCCGCATGTTCCTTGAGGATGTGAGGAGTGCGCTTGAAGGACAGGGTGTGCCGGCAAGCCGCCAGTGACCTAATGCCAAGAAGCCTGCGCAACTGGGAGCCTTCCCCACGTCATGCACCTGGGAGCGGGGACACCTCCTCCCGCGACTTGCGGCTGACCCCTTACAACTTTACGCCGAAAAACCCGCGCGCCGGACTCGTGGCCCGAGGGATGATTTGGCAGTATCACAGAAACGGGTAAGACGTTTGGATCGGGGTCGGATGGCGGGTCGGTAATCTTGTAGGCTAGGGAGGGCAGTTATGCGTGGCATCCATGCAGCGATCGTGATGTTGGGTGTGGTGAGCGCGGCGCAGGCGCAGGAGGCTACAAGATCAATGTCGCAGCTCATTGCCGAAGGATATGAGGTAAAGGCGATGTCCGACAATTGGGTAATTCTTCAGAAGGGGTCATCGGTCTACGAGTGCGAGCCCAACTTCACTTTTAGGGGAGCCGCCGCCGCTCAAGCGTTCAGAACGGCTCCGTGTTGGTCTATCGCGGGCTGACGTTTGCTTCCTCATAAGCGGGTGACAAACCCATATGTGAGTCGGCGTATTCCAGTTGGATAGCATAATTGTTCAGCTCTTCCGACATTGACGAGCTGTTCGCCGCTCGACCTCTACCGCACCGCAAAACTCGTCGTGCAACATTACGGCCCCGTAGCTCGTCCTAGCGGGCTTGCGAGGACGCCCTGCTGATGGCTGCGAAGCGCTGTGATGCGTTGCTTGAGTTGGGGTCTTACTCCTATCGCTTTTTCAAGGCATGGAGTCAAAACCTCGGACACGACGGGGTGCTGACCACATTCTCAAGCTATGGTGAGGTTCCGTTGTTTTGCCAAGCGGAACTCATCCGGCGCTCGAAGTCGACATGTGATTTCAAGAGCAGGGTCAAAATTGCGCGCGTATTCACAATGTCGGATGTAGACGCCCATCATCGACGGCCGAGTCGATACAATGCAATCGCATTCCGCCGGAAGAAGCCACCCCGCTCATCGGGCGACCCTTGACGTTCAGGTTAGAGGTCAGATTGCCGCCTGCGACACGCCGTCAAAGAAGTACAATCGGTCGGGGTTCAGCGCGAGGCGAAGCTGGTCGCGAACTTTCGCTCGGATGGTAGGCTCCACCGCTGCCACCATCATGTTGGGGCCCGCCTTCACGTCCAAGAGAATCTGGGAGCCGAGCTTCTCAACGACTTCGACCACGGCATCGAATCCGAGCTCCGCCGGATCGCTACCGGACGCCACGCGCAGATCCTCCGGCCGGATCCCGAGGGTGATCTGCTGTCCCGCATAGCGGCGGAGCCGCGCGTTGATTGCGGCCGGGACCTGGATGCGGAAGCCCTCGTTGCCGGCCCAGAGGGCGCCGTTGTTCTCGGCTACCGCCACGGTCGCAAAGTTCATTGCCGGCGAGCCGATGAAACCGGCCACGAACCGGTTGGCGGGCTCGTTGTAGAGCTCGAGCGGCTCGCCCATCTGCTGCACCATGCCATCCTTCATGACGACGACGCGATCGCCGAGCGTCATCGCCTCGACCTGATCGTGGGTTACATAGATGGCGGTGGTACCGAGCCGGTCATGGATCTTTTTGAGCTCGACGCGCATCTGGACGCGCAGCTTCGCATCGAGGTTCGAGAGCGGCTCGTCGAACAGGAACACCTGCGGATGCCGCACGATGGCGCGGCCCAAAGCGACGCGCTGCCGCTGGCCGCCCGAGAGCTGCCGCGGCTTGCGCTTCAAGTAATCCTGCATGCCGAGGATCTCGGCCGCCGCCTGCACGCGCTTGCCGATCTCCGCACGGTCGAACCGCCGCATCTTGAGGCCGAAGGCCATATTGTCGTAGACGCTCATGTGCGGATAAAGCGCGTAGTTCTGGAACACCATGGCGATGTCGCGATCCATCGGCGGCAGCTCGTTGACGACCGTGTCGCCAATCAGGATCTCGCCCGAGGTGACCGATTCCAGCCCGGCCACCATCCGGAGCGTCGTCGTCTTGCCGCACCCCGAGGGACCGACAAGAACCACGAACTCCTTGTCGCGAATCTCGACGTTCACGTCCTTGACGGCATGAACCTCGTCGAACATCTTGTTCAAGTTCCGTATGACGACCTGTGCCATCGCTTCTCTCATTGGTTGACGCATCGAATCATGCCGACCCGACGTCACGCAGCGACGGTCACCCTTTGACGGACCCAGTGAGGCCGGCGACGTAGTGTTCGACGAAGAACGAATAGACGAACGCGACCGGGAGCGACCCCAAGAGCGCGCCTGCCATCAGCGAACCCCAGTAGAATACGTCGCCGCGAATGAGCTCGGAGGTGACGCCGACGGCGACGGTCTTCTCCTCGGGTGAGGACAGGAAGACCAGCGCGTAGATGAACTCATTCCACGAGAGCGTGAACGCGAAGATCCCCGCCGAGAGGATGCCCGGCACGGCGACCGGAAAGATGATGTAGACCATCGCCTTCCAGCGCGTGGCGCCGTCGATGCGCGCGCACTCCTCGAGTTCCTTCGGGATCGCCTTGAAATAGCCCATCATCAGCCAGGTGCAGAACGGGATGAGAAATGTGGGATAGGTCAGGATCAAGGCCCACGGCGTATCGCCGAGCCGGAAGTCGCGGATGATGTCGGCCAAGGGAATGAACAGGAGCGTCTGCGGCACGAGGTAGGTGATGAAGATCCCGGTCCCGAGCATGCCGGCGAACCGGAACTTCAAGCGCGACAGCGCGTATCCAGCGAGGAGCCCACAGAACAACGAGATCAAGGTGGCAGCGATGGAGATCAGCAGCGTGTTGAGCATCCAGGTGCTGAACAGCGTCTCCTGCAACAGATACTTGATGTGATCCAGGGTCGGATGCGAGGTCCAGAACGGCGCGTAGTTCGGCGCGCTCCAGGGGCGGTAGAGTTCGCTGTCGGGCCGGACCGTGGTGACCATCATCCAGTAGAACGGAAACAAAAGGGTGAAGATGAAGGCGCCCAACGGAATGTAGAAAAACACCCAGCGCCGCCACTTGGCACCCTCGATCATGGCTCAATGGGTCTCCACCCGGCGGATGTACAGGAGCTGCACGATCACCACCACGAGCAGCACCGGGAACATGGCGAGCGAGACCGCCGCGCCCTCGCTCAAGAGCCCGGTGCCGACGGCAATCTGGTAGGCGTATGTCGCGAAGAGCTGGGTGGCGTTGGCCGGTCCGCCCCCCGTCAGCACATAGACGAGCTGGAAATCGGCGAAGGTTTGGATGACGGAGAACAGGACCACCACCATCGTGACGGGCAGCAACAGCGGCCACGTCACGTACCAGAAGCGCTGGAAGGGCCTGGCGCCGTCGATCGCCGCGGCCTCCTGCAGCTCGGGATTTATCGTCTGCAGGCCGGCCAAGAGGCTGATGGCGTAAAACGGCACGCCGCGCCAGATGTTCACCAGGATCACCGAGATCAAGGCCAAGTCCGGATCGCCCAGCCAATTGATCCGCCCGCTGATGATGCCGAGCCTGAACAGCGTCCAGTTGATCACGCTGAATGTGGGGTCGAACATCCACTTCCACGCGAAGGTCGAGAGCACCGTCGGGATGATGAATGGCAGAAGGATGAACGCCCGGGTGAGGGCCTTGCCCTTGAAGTGGCGATTGAGGAGAAGCGCAAGCCAAAGGCCGAGCGCGAGCTTGAAGACCGTTGTGACCGCCGTATAGACGAAAGTGTTCCACACTGCGACGCGGAAGATGCTGTCGTTCAGGAGCAGGGCGAAGTTGTGCATCCCGACGAACGTGCCAGGCACGCCGACCCTGGCATCAGTCACCGACAACAGCACGCCCTTGACGAACGGATAGGCGATGAAGAGGCCGAGCAGCACCATGGTCGGTAGCAACAGGACGAACGCGAGCCAGTGCTCGTCCTCGAGAAGGCGCGTGATCGGCCCCCGTCGCGGGGTGCCGACGTAGGCGCTCGGTGTCGTGGCGGCGTAGCTGACGGCCATTTCAAGGTCCTCTCGACCGCGGCCCGGGGCCTGCGCTCTACCGTCCCGTCGCGCGGGGGTGAGGTTGCGCACCCTCAAGCCTGTGCGTGGATAGCCTGTGCGTGGATGTCCCGAGGCGGCGAGTCTCCGGATCAGGCGACGTGGATCTTCGCGACCTCCTCATGCGCCCACGCCACCGCGTCCTCCGCTGGCATTCCCTGCACGGCCTTGGCGTACATGTCGATGATGATGTACTTGCTCAGCGCCTCGGCAGCGTGCCTGTCGGCCGGTCCCGCGTAGCCTGGAAAACGCCCGGCGCGCGCCGCCGTCCGGTAGGGCAGCATGACCGGGTCGATGTCCCACAGCTTGTCTTTCTCCCAAATCGTCGTCGACCCGACGGAATAACCCTGCTGGGAGTCGAACCACTTCTGATAGACCGGCTTCGAGGTAATCCAGCGGAGGAAATCCTTGGCCGCTTTCTGATTCTTGGAATAGCCCATCACCATGTTCGACATCGGCAGGTGATAGCCGAACTGGCCGGCGGCGCCCTTAGGGAGCGGCGCGTGCAGGATGTCCTTCCAAAGGGGCGTGCCCTTCTCGGTCAGGTAAGCGTCCGGTTTGCGCTTGGCCTCGAGATAGATCGAGGCGCCGTTGAGGGTGGAACTGCAGGTGCCCGAGAGGAAGGCGCGGTTGTTGCTCGAATCGTCCCAGGCGAGCCCGCCTTCATCGTAGCCGTCCTTCCAGAAGCCGGCCATGAACTTCACCGACTCGACTGTCGCCTTGGTGTTCAGCACCACGGTCTTGCCGTCCGCCTCCACCTCCTTGCCACCCCACGACCAGAGATAGGGATAGGCGTAGGTTGGCGCGTCGCCGAAGGTGTGGCCAACGGTCTGGCCCATCGGGCGGTCCTTGGCCTTGAGCTGCTTGCCGGCCGCGCGGTACTCCTCCCAGTTCTGCGGGAACTTCCCGGCGGGGTAGCCGATCTCCTCGAACCATGACTTGCGATAGGCCAACTGCGCGCCGAGGACGCACCAGGGCACGGCAATCCAATTGTTGCCGTCGTTGGCGACGACCCGCGATTCCTCGTAGAAGCCCTCCTGGGCCTTGCCGATCTCCTCGGCCACGTCGCTCACGTCCGCGACGCTCTCGGGGTAGAGCTGCGCCCAGTTGTTGAGCGCGCAGATTACGTCCGGGCCGGACCCCGACTGGATCGCCGAGGTGGTGCGGGCCTGGATGTCGTTGCCGTTGATCATCTCGATGGTGAGCTTGATGCCGAGCGCCTTCTCGCACTCTGGGACGATCATCTTCCGGAGCAGGTCGTCGGAGGCTGGCACGAAATCGTTCCACCGGAGCCAGTGGAGCGTGGTGGCCTGGGCGTAGGCGGGCGCCCGCCCTAGGGCGAGAATTGCTGCGATTCCACCGGTCTTTGCCGCGACCGCGCCACCGCCGGAAAGCTTAAAAAGCTTACGCCGACTTATACGAGTCATGATCTATCCTCCCTATTACCTTGTGAGCTGCATTCTTCTCCTTTGCATAAAGACTTGAGGGTGAAGGACTTGAGATACAACGGTACTCCCGCAATATCCTCCATGGAGGCGTAGCAGGGCGGGAGCAAGCAGCGAGGTGCAGCCATGGTCAGAGCCGTTGGCAGCGACATCGATGGCGCCTTCATACGGGTCGGCACGCTCGAGGAGCTCAGGGTCAAGGGCATGATGGTGGTGCCCGGCGAACACTGCCCGCTGCTCGTCGTCTATGACGAGGAACGGATCTTCGCTTTGGACAACCGCTGCCCGCATTTGGGCTTCCCCCTGCACCGCGGCTCGGTAAAGGACAACGTCCTGACCTGCCATTGGCATCATGCCCGCTTTGACGTCGCGAGCGGCTGCACCTTTGACCTTTGGGCCGATGACATCGCCACCGCGGCGGTGGAGGTGCGCGACGGCGGCGAGGTGTGGGTCGCCGCCCGCACCCGCCACGCCGGCGGCGACGCGCACTGGCACAACCGCCTGCGGGCGGGACTCGAGCAGGATATCGGTCTCGTGATCGCCAAAGCCGTTCTCGGTCTGACCGCCGACGGTGTCGATGCGGCGGCGATGATCCGCGAGGCGGCACTCTTCGGGGTGCGCAACCGAGACGGCTGGGGCACTGGACTGACGATCTTAACGGCGCTCGCCAATGTGCTGCCCTCGCTGCCCGAGGAGGAGACCTACCTTGCGCTCTACCAGGGCATTCACCGGGTCGCGGACGACTGTGCGGGCCAAGCACCGCGGCGCGATCGCGAGCCGCTCCGCAGCGCCGCGCAGCCCCTCAACAGGCAGCCGCTCGACAGATTGATGCGCTGGCTGCGGCACTGGACCGCGGTGCGGCACCGCGACGGCGCCGAGCGCACGCTCCTTAGCGCGATTGCGGCCGGGACATCCCAGGGTGAGCTCGCCGAGATGACGCTCGTCGCGGCGACCGACCGGTATTTTGCCGACGGCGGCCATGCCCTCGATTTCGCCAACAAGGCGTTTGAATGCCTCGACGTGATCGGTTGGGAGCACGCCGCCGAGGTGCTGCCGACCGTCGTCGAGCAGATGGTGAGCGCACGCGGCGGCGAGGAGTTGAACGCCTGGCGTCATCCCGTCGACCTGGTGCCGCTGTGCGAGGCCGCGTTCGCCGCATTGTCGAATCTCCTGGCACACGGGGCAAACCAGCGCGAAAACTGGCGAGCTCACACCGCTCTTGCGCAAGCGCTGCTGGGCGAGGATCCCGAGAGGATCGTGGCGGCGCTTCAGACGGCGGTCGCGGAAGGCGCCGCGCCGACCGATCTCAGTCGTGCGCTGGCTTATGCGGCGGCGCTGCGCGTGGCCCATTTCGGCACCGCCAACGAGTTTTCCGACTGGGACACGGCGCACCATGTCTTCACGTACTGCAATGCGCTGCACCAACTTTTGAAGCGCATCGCGGCGGCGCAGTCCGGGCGCCCGGTAAATCCCGAACTCTTGCGGGGCGTATTCCACGGCGCCATGCGCCTTTATCTCATCCGCTTTCTCAACGTGCCGCCCGCGCGCATTCCCGAGGAGCGAGACGCTGCCCTGGCGGCGCTACCCGTTGACGCGGACGGCCTGTTGAGTTCATTCCTGGCGGCGCTGGATCGCCAAGGCGCCGTGACGAGCGCGGCGCGCCTCGTTGCACGCTATCTCCTGCTGCTCCACCCGGTCGATGTGCTGATCGCCACCCTCACGCGCTCGGTGCTGCGCGAGGACGCAGGCTTCCACGTCTATCAGATGATCGAGGCCGGCGTGCGTCAATATCGGGAATGGGGGGAGAGCGAGCCGGGTCGCCACATCCTGATCGCGGCCGCGCGATACCTCGCTGCCCATTCGCCGACGGAACGCGCCCAATTGCAAACCGCCATGGTCGCTCGGCGGCTCAGCCGTGGCGAAAGCGTACACGCGGGTGAAGGCCAAGAGGAATAGGCGCTGTCCGGAGAAGGATTAGGCCGCTTGGCATTGTCATAAAGATCGACAAGATCGACGTGTTGATGCGACGCGCGGTGGTGGTCGTCCAGCGTGCTGTTTGGCTTTATCGCTGGTGGTCTTTAGGAGACCGTCATGAGCCAGCCGGAGATCGTGACTGCCGAGCGCATCCGGCACCATGTCGAACGCCTCGCTGGCGAGATTGGCGAGCGCAATATCTTTGGGCCCGCGGCACTGGCCGCCGCCCGCGAGTACATCGAGGCGGAATGGAGCGAGCAGGGCTATCAAGTCTCGCTCCAGTGGTATGCGACCTCGGGTCATCCCTGTGCAAATCTCGAAGTAGCGCGGGGCGGCAGCAGCCGGCCGGAGCAGATCCTTCTCGTGGGGGCCCACTATGACTCGGTGCGCGGCAGCCCTGGCGCCGATGACAACGCTAGCGGCGTTGCCGCCCTGCTCGAAATCTCGCGGCTCTTCGCGGCCGTGGTGCCAAGCGTCGCCGTCCGCTTTGTTGCTTTCGTCAACGAGGAAGCGCCGTTCTTCCTGAGCGGGGAGCAGGGCAGCATGATGTATGCCCGGAGTGCGCGCGCCCGCGGCGACGACATTCGCCTGATGCTCTCGCTGGAAATGCTTGGCTATTACCGCGCGGACCCGGGTAGCCAGCGCTATCCGCCGCTCTTCAGGCGCTTCTATCCCGACCGCGGCGATTTCCTCGGCTTCGTCTCCGACTTCCGCTCCCGCCGGATGATGCTCCGCATGGCAAGGCTCTTTCGCGCCCATTCGGGGTTCCCGCTGGAGCACGTCGCGACCTTTCGGTTCGTCCCGGGCGTTGCCTGGAGCGATCACCGCTCATTCTGGCGCCACGGCTACCGCGCCCTGATGGTCACGGACACGGCCTTTTACCGCAATCCTCATTACCACCGCGCCGAGGACACGCCCGACAAGCTCGCCTACCCTCAGCTCGCCCATGTGACCAATGGCCTTTTCCGGTCCTTGGCGGTCTTGGCGCGGCAGGGCTTCGATCCGGCATGACGCCGCCGCTGCTCCTCCCGGGTTTCGCGACACGCTCCTCCGCTTTGTACAGACGATGCGTCCAACGCCAGTCCACGGAAGCGACGCCAACCGGAAGTCGCCTCCAGCGCTGTCAGTGACGGTCGAACAACTTAGAGTCCGGACAAGCGTCGGGTCTTTGTTCTTCGGAAAGGGGCTGCTTTGGCGCACCGACGCTGGCTACTCCAGAATAAGTCTGCGCTTTTCCTCGAACTCTGCCTTGTCGATCTCGCCCTTGGCGAAACGCTCCTTCAAAATCGCCATGGCGCGTGAAGAGGGCTCCTGCACCTCAGGCTCTTCGCCGCCACGCGTTTTCCGGCGACCGCAGCACATTAGCATGGCCAAGTCCTCCATTCGGTGACGGAAATTATATCCCCGTCCTGCCCATTCCCAAGTGAAAGTCTATCGGGCTACTCATAGCCGAAGCTGTCGAACTGTCGGCGATCGATGCGGAGGCCAATCCGCCTTCGAGGCGGCCGGATTGAGCCGGACTCGCTCGGTCTCGGATGCCAACGTGTGCGGCATGAGGCGCCCGGAAAGGTTGCTTTGCCGGACGAGCCGGCGTCTGCTCGGCTTGGATTGCATAAACCTTGTTGAAGGTCTAATAGACGGAAGGCGACCCTATGCGGTGTCGATCAGGAGGCGTTATGCGCTCGCTGGTCCCGATCCCTCTTATATTCTTCGCGGCCGCTCTTCCTGGTTGTGCGGAAAATCACCTTCTGCCCGGCACCGTACTCACAAAGAGCTACGACGAGACGGGCGACGGTCAGCCATTCGTGCTGACGAAGCTGATTGGCAGCCCGAGCGACGTCGCCCGCGAGGGCTGCGGCGGTCGTTGAGGTCGAGATCCAGTTCGATCTCCGGGTAATATGACCGCGCCAAATTCTAATATTCCCCAGCGACGTCGACGCACCGCAGGTTATTTGAGCAAGTCACCAAGATAGGGATAGCAGCGTGATCTTTCGAGCTTAAGGCCAAAATGTTCGCCGAGCATCCGGATTGCTTCTCCATGCTCGGAATAGGGATCGCCGTTTGCGAGGCCGACGATGACGGGGATGAACCGTCCGTTCTCGC
>WNFC01005163.1_pt1 | contig 20356 bp, 19 predicted proteins | sample 5400541 | NCBI WGS metagenome assembly WNFC01 (sample SAMN13153342, study PRJNA577476) | soil metagenome | isolation source: 120 cm saprolite under Douglas fir tree site 2 hole 2 replicate 1 | place: USA:California | collected 2015-04-18
TGAGGCCCGATGGCCAGCGAACCTCCACAAGGTCAGCCTTCGTCGCCGTTCCCAAGCCGAAATGAAGACGCAGGTCATTCTGTGAAAGGAAGCTTGAACCGCTGCAAACCTCATCGATTTGCGTCTGGGAACCGCTTTACGTTATTGCTGGGGGCGGACGCGGCGCAGGATCTGCCGCAGTGGTACGAGGTGGAGTCCTTGCCGCGGCTCGCCGACGTGGTCGTCTTCGCCCGGCCGGGCGCGAGCATCCCGTCTCATCGGCTGATCACCCGGGTGATTGAGGTGCCAACGATCGCCGTGTCCGCCTCGGACGTCCGAGCCCGGGTCGCCGCGGGACGCTCGATTCGATATTGGGTGCCCGATGCGGTGCGCGAGTACATCGCCACCCGCGGGCTGTATCACTAGGGGACTGATGTTCGACGACTTCATCAAGAAGATCTTCGGGACGCGCTTCAAGCGGGAGATGAAGCGCATCAGCCCGACGGTCACAGCGATCCATCGACATGAAGAGCGTCTCAAGACGCTCTCGGACCTGGAACTGCAGGCCCAGACGGCGAAGCTCCGTTCGCTGGTCGCCGAGCGCACCGGTGCGCTGGCGGCTGAGGTGGAGCGCCTCACCAAGGCCAAGCACGACTGCCCTGACGCCGCCGAGCGCGCGGCGCTGAGTGATCAGCTGGGCCGCTCGGAGCAGGCGCTGGCCAAAGCGCTCCAGGCCACCCTCGACGATCTGCTGCCCGAGGCGTTCGCCACGGTGCGGGAGGCCTGCCGCCGGCTGCTGGGTACGCCGGTCCCGGTGACAGGGCATACCCTCTCTTGGGACATGGTGCCCTACGATGTGCAGCTGATCGGCGGCATCGTGCTACACCAGGGGAAGATCGCCGAGATGGCGACGGGCGAGGGCAAGACCCTCGTTGCGACGCTGCCACTCTACCTCAACGCCCTGGCGGGACGGGGCGTGCACCTCGTGACCGTCAACAACTACCTCGCGCGGCGCGACTCGCAGTGGATGGGGCACTTGTTCACCTGGCTCGGGCTCACCGTCGGCTGCATCGACGACACCCAGCCCCAGACGCCCGAGCGCCGCGCGGCCTACCTGTGCGACGTCACTTATGGCACGAACAACGAGTTCGGCTTCGATTACCTGCGCGACAACATGGTGCTCGCGCTGGACCAGCGCGTGCAGCGGCCCCACTACTACGCGATCATCGACGAAGTCGATTCGATCCTCATCGACGAGGCGCGCACCCCGCTCATCATTTCGGGGCCCGTGGGCGCGGAGTCCGACGAGAAGTACGCCCAGTTCAACACCCAGGTCGTGCAGCTCGTCCGCAAACAGACGGCGGTGGCCAACGACCTCATCGGCAAAGCCGAGCCACTGCTGCAGGACGAAAAGACGCAATACGATGGCGCCCTGCAGCTGTACAAGGCGCAGCTCGGGATGCCCAAGAACAAGAAGCTCTTGAAGCTGCTCAACGAGACCGGCGTCAAGCAGCTGGTGCAACGGGTCGAGCTCGACCGCCTGGCGGACCGCAAACTGCCGGCGCGCGAGCAGAAGATGCGGGACATCGAGGACGACCTGTACTTCGTGCTCGACGAGCGGGGCCACTCGGTCCACCTCACCGACCAGGGCGTGGAGACGATGTCGCCGCAGGACCCCCAGCTGTTTGTGGTCCCTGACATCTCGCACGCGGTGCACGAGATCGAGCGCGACGAGGCGCTCTCGCCTCAGGAGAAGCTCGAGCGCCGTCGCCAGGTGGAGGCGGAGTATGCCCAGAAGAGCGAGATCCTGCACATCATCCACAAGTTGCTCCAGGCCCACGCGCTGTACGAGAAGGACGTGGAGTACGTCGTGCAGGACGGCCAGGTGTTTATCGTGGACGAGTTCACTGGCCGGTTGATGCCCGGCCGTCGCTGGTCGGACGGGCTGCACCAGGCAGTGGAGGCCAAGGAAGGGGTGGCGGTCCGTGAGGAGAGCCAGACGCTCGCGACGATCACCATCCAGAACTACTTCCGGATGTACGAGAAGCTGGCGGGCATGACGGGCACCGCCGAGACCGAGGAGACCGAGTTCTACCAGATCTACAAGCTCGAGGTCGTGGTGATCCCCACCAACCGGCCGGTCCGCCGGGTGGACAAGCACGACCTCGTCTACAAGACGCGGCGGGAGAAGTACAACGCCGTCATCGAGGAGGCCGAGCGGCAGCACAAGAAGGGGCTGCCCGTGTTGATCGGCACGGTGAGCGTGGACGTGTCGGAGACGTTGTCCCGCATGCTGAAGCGGAAAGGGCTGAAGCACGAGGTGTTGAACGCGAAGTACCACGAGCGCGAGGCCGAGATCGTCGCGCAGGCGGGCCAGCCGGGCTCCATCACGATCGCCACCAACATGGCCGGGCGGGGCACCGACATTAAACTCGGCCCCGGCGTCAAGAAGTGTCAGGTGTGCGGCATCACCTACCGCGAGTCCGCGTTCGGACAGGTGGTCGAGCGGCCCGACCTGTCCGCCGCCGAGATCACGAAGCTCGGGTGCAATGAGGATCCGCCGTGCGGGCTCGTCATCGTCGGCACTGAGCGCCACGAGGCGCGGCGTATCGACCGCCAGCTGCGCGGCCGCTCCGGGCGCCAGGGCGACCCGGGGCAGAGCGTCTTCTTCCTATCGCTGGAAGACGACCTGATGCGCCTGTTCGGGTCCGACCGGATCGCACGCTGGATGGACCGCTCCGGCGCCGAGGAGGGCGAGGTGATCACCCATCCGTGGGTGACCGGCGCCATCGGCCAGGCGCAGAAGCGCGTCGAGCTGCAGAACTTCCAGGCCCGCAAGCGGCTGCTCGAGTACGACGACGTGATGAATCAGCAGCGCGACGTGATCTACTCGTTGCGCAAGTTCGCCCTCGAGGGGGGCGAGGAGCTCAAGGCGGAGGCGCAGCGGATGATCGACGCCGCCGTCGAGCGGCTCGCCGGCGAGCACACCGGCACGGCCAAGGATCCGAGCGAGTGGGATCGCGCCCTGATCGAGACCGAGTACCTGCAGCGGTTCCTGCTATCGGTTCCGGGCGTCACGGATCCGGCCGTGGTGAAGGATCGTGACGACCTGGTGCGTGCCGCTCAGCAGGCCGGCCGCGACGCGTTCCCGAACAAGCTCGCCTACTTCAAGGAGATCGAGAGCAAGGTGGGGATCCCGAACATCGGGGATCAGGCGCTGTCGCAGATCATGATCGGCGTGCTCGACGAGAAATGGAAGGACCACCTCTACGACCTCGACCAGCTGCGCGTGGGGATCCAGTTCCGGCAGTGGGGCCAAAAGGACCCCCTGATCGAGTACAAGCAGGAAGCCTACGAGATGTTCGTCGGCTTGATGCACGACCTGCGCAGCACCTTCGCCGAGCGCTGGCTCAAGCTGCAGGTCCAGGTCGGCCCGCCACCGCCCTCCCGGCCAGGTCAGACCATCACGTCCCCGCTCGGCGGCCCGGCCCGGCGGCCGACCCCGATGGTCGCCCGCAAACTGCCCGCCGACGGGCTGGTGAGTCCCGAGACGGCCACCGGTCCGCTGCCGCCACAGGCCCTCTCCCCGCCGCCGGCGGTCGGGGCCGCGGCCTCCAACCCCTACGCGGGCGTGGGGCGCAACGACCCCTGCCCTTGCGGCAGCGGCAAGAAGTTCAAGAAGTGCCACGGAGCGGCACTGTAGCGCGTTCGTTTGGTACGGCTTCGGAGGCGGCATGGGTTAGCTTCGGCCCATGCCGCTTCTGCTATCCGAACACCCGGAACGGGACCGTCCCCGCGAGCGTTTTTGGGCCGTTGGTCCGGTCGCGTTGACGGCGCAGGAGCTCCTGGCGATTCTCTTGGGAACGGGGTGTGCCGGCCGGGATGCGCTCGTGGTGGCCGGGGACCTGCTGGCGCGGGTCGAGGGATCACTGCGGCGACTGATGGGCCGACCGGGGGCCGAGCTCGCCCGGGTGCCCGGAGTGGGGCGGGCCAAGGCAGCGCGGCTGCTGGCCTCCTTCGAGCTCGGCCGACGGGTGGCGGCGGAGACGGAGCCGGCTCCCCGGCGGATCGCCGGCCCGGCGGACGTGCACCGCTTCTACGCTCCCCGGCTGCGTGAGCTGGCAGTGGAGGAGTTCCATGTCCTCGCGTTGGGGAGTCAGAGCCAGGTGTTGGCGGACCTCCTGATCACCCGGGGGATCCTGAACAGCTCGCTGGTGCATCCCCGCGAAGTGTTCCGCGGGGCGATCGCCGAGGCGGCGGCGGGCATCATCGTCGTGCACAACCACCCGAGTGGCGACCCGACGCCCTCGGCCGACGATCGGGCAGTGACGCGGCAGCTGGTGGACGCGGGGCGCCTGCTCGACGTCCCGGTGTATGACCATGTGATCGTGGGAGGAGGGCGTTACGTGAGCTTCGCCGAGGCCGGCTTGCTGTGACGAGCACCGCGGCCATCCTCGCCCCCCAGTTGGCCAAGGCCGTGGCGGCCCAGCAGGACCGTCTCGACCTCGACCTGCTCGCGCGCGCCAATCAGTTCAGCGCCCGCGCCCACCGCGGCCAGAAGCGCCAGTCGGGCGACGACTTCGTCTCCCACAGCGTGGCGGTCGCGACGATTCTCGCCGAGCAGCAGATGGATTCCACGACGATCGCCGCCGCGCTGCTGCACGACGTGGTCGAGGACGCCGGCGTGACGGTGGACGACATCCGCCGCGAGTTCGGCAGCGAGGTGGCCGATCTGGTCGACGGGCTCACCAAGCTGTCCAGCCTGACCTTCCGCTCGACCGCTGAGGAGCAGGCGGAGAACTACCGCAAGCTGTTGCTCTCCATCGCCAAGGACGCGCGGGTCATCATCATCAAGCTGGCCGACCGGCTTCACAACATGCGCACCCTCGAGCACCTCGACGCGGAGAAGCAGCGGCGGATCGCGATGGAGACGCGGGAGATCTACGCCCCCCTGGCGCACCGCTTCGGCATGGCGGGGATGAAGGCCGAGCTCGAGGATCTCGCATTCCGGTTCCTCGAGGGGCCGGACTATCGGGCCTTGGCGCGGCAGATCCGGGCCCGGCGGACTGATCGCGAGAAGACCATCGAGCGGCTGCGCGCGCCGCTCGCCGAGGAGCTGGCACGCGCCGGGCTGGCGGGGTTCGAGATCACCGGTCGACCGAAGAACCTGTGGTCGATCTACAAGAAAATGAAGAAGCGCGACAAACCGTTCGAAGAGATCTTCGACCTCCTCGCGGTCCGCGTCCTGGTGAACAGCGTCGCGGAGTGCTACCACGTGCTCGGGGTGATCCACCATAAGTGGACCCCACTGCAGGAGCGGATCAAAGACTATATCGCCAGCCCCAAGTCGAACGGTTACCAGTCGCTGCATACCACCGTCTTCGGGCCTGGCGGTCAGCTCTACGAGATCCAGATCCGTACGCGCGACATGCACCGTACCGCGGAGTACGGCATTGCGGCGCACTGGTTGTTCAAGGAGGGGAAGCAGCCCGACGAGCTGGATCGTCACCTCTCCTGGTTCCGCCAGCTGCTCGAGCTGCAACAGGATGCCCATTCGCCCGAGGAATTCCTCGAGTTCCTGAAGGTCGACCTCTATCAGGACGAGATCTTCGTCTTCACGCCGCGCGGCGACGTCAAGCGACTCCCCAAGGGGGCCACGCCGCTCGACTTCGCCTTCGCGGTCCACACCGAGGTCGGCCACCACTGCCACGGCGCCCGCATCAACGGCCGCATCTCTCCGTTGCACCGGCCGCTGCACAACGGCGACACGGTCGAGATCCTCACGAGCACCGCCGCCAAGCCGTCGCGCGACTGGCTGGCGCATGTTCAGACGGCGCGCGCCCGCCACAAGATCCGGCAGTGGATCAAGCTAGAGGAGCACGGCCGCAGTGTCGCGCTGGGTCGGGAGATCCTGGACCGCGAGATCCGCCGCCGCCGTCTCACCGCCCCCGCACCGGAGCAATACGCGAAGGGGGCCGCCCTCCTCTCGGTCGGCACTCCTGAGCAACTCGAGGCGGGGCTCGGCCGGGGCGACCTGCCGCTCGGCCAGGTGATGCACGCACTCTACCCCGATCTGCCCGGCGAGGACCTGACACCGCCCAAGCCCACCGCCTTCGGGCGGGTGATCGAGCGCCTGCGCCTGGGTCGCGGGATCAAGATTCAAGGGGTCGATGGGCTGATGGTGCGCTATGCCCAGTGCTGCCAACCGGTGCCGGGCGACGCGGTGGTGGGCTATGTGACCCAGGGGCGCGGCATCTCGATCCACCGCGCCGACTGCCCCAACCTCCTGACGCTCTCGGCGGAGATGGAGCGGCGGGTGGAGATCGACTGGCAGGAGTCCGAGGGCGAGGTGTTCGTGGTCCGGCTGGCCGTTGGCGGGGAGGACCGGCGCGGTCTGTACGCGGACATCTGCGAAGCGGTCAGCGAGACCGGGACCAATATCCGCAGCGCCGACCTCGCCTCCAAAGACGGGGCTGTCTACGGCTCGATGCTGGTTGAGGTGGAGAACCAGACCCAGCTGAACAAGGTGCTGCGCGCCGTCCGTAAGGTGAAGGGTGTCACTCGGGTCGCGCGCCGCGACTCCGGTGCTCACTCGGAAACCGCGCTGGGTTAACTTTCCGGGATGACTTTCGAGCTCGTCACCCCGTTCACGCCAGCGGGGGATCAGCCGCGCGCCATCGAGCAGTTGCTCAGCGGACTGCGCCGCGGCGACCGCTACCAGACCCTGCTGGGCGTCACGGGCTCCGGCAAGACGATGACCATGGCGCATGTCATCGCCGCCTACCGCCGGCCCACGCTGGTGCTGTCCCACAACAAGACCCTTGCGGCCCAGCTGTACGGCGAGCTGAAGACGTTCTTCCCCAAGAACGCCGTGGAGTTCTTCATCTCCTACTACGACTACTACCAGCCCGAGGCGTACGTCCCAGCCACGGACACCTACATCGCCAAGGACTCCTCCATCAACGACGACATCGAGTCGTTGCGGCTGCGCGCCACGTCGAGCCTGATGGAGCGCGAGGACGTGGTGATCGTGTCCAGTGTCTCGGCGATCTACGGGCTGGGCGACCCTGAACTGTACCGCCAACTACTGGTCACCATTCAAACCGGGGAGCAGCGGGGGCGCGACGCGATCCTGGAGGAGCTGGTGCGGATTCAGTACCAGCGCAACGATGTGAGCTTCGAGCGGGGGACGTTCCGGGTCCGGGGCGACACGATCGAGATCTTCCCGGCCTACGAGGAGCAGGCCATCCGTATTGAGCTCTGGGGGGACACGGTGGAGCGCGTCGCCAAGATCGATCCGCTCACCGGGGATACCATCGCCGAGCTGGCCCGCTGCGCAGTGTATCCCGCGACGCATTTCGTGACCGAGCGGGCGCGCATTGATCGCGCGGTCGGTGCGATTCGCACCGAGCTGGCGGAGCGCCTGGCGGAGTTGCGGGTGCAGAACAAGCTCGTCGAGGCGCAGCGGCTCGAGTCCCGCACCCACTTCGACATCGACATGCTGCTCGAGGTCGGTCGCTGCACGGGGATCGAGAACTACTCACGGCACCTCACCGGGCGCGCCCCGGGCGAGCGGCCGGCCTGCCTGCTCGACTACTTTCCGGCCGACTTGCTCTGCATCCTGGACGAGTCGCACCAGACCCTGCCGCAGCTCGGCGCCATGTACGAGGGGGACCGCTCCCGCAAGCAGACGCTCGTGGAGTACGGCTTCCGCCTCCCGTCCGCGCTCGACAACCGCCCGCTCAAATACGACGAGTTCATGCGGCTCGTGCCCCGCATCCTGTTCGTCTCCGCGACCCCGGGCGAGGAGGAGCTGCGGCTTTCCGAGGGCGTCGTCGTGGAGCAGATCATCCGGCCCACCGGGCTAGTCGATCCGGAAGTGGAGGTCCGCCCGGTCAAAGGCCAGGTGGACGACCTGCTGCACGAGATTCGCCTGCGGGAGAAGAAGAACGAGCGGGTGCTCGTCACGACCCTCACCAAGCGCATGTCCGAGGATCTCACCGACTACCTCCAGCAACACGGCGTGCGCGTGCGCTACCTGCACTCGGAGATCGACGCCATCGAGCGCGTCGAGATCATCCGGGGCCTGCGACTCGGGGAGTTCGACGTCTTGGTTGGGATCAACCTGCTGCGTGAGGGGCTGGATCTGCCGGAAGTCTCCCTCGTGGCGGTGCTGGACGCCGACCAGGAGGGCTTCCTGCGTTCGGACCGCTCCCTCATCCAGACCGTCGGCCGCGCCGCCCGACACCTGAGCGGCCGGGCAATCCTGTATGCCGACCGCCGCACGGGCTCGATGCAGCGGGCGCTCGAGGAGATGAACCGGCGCCGAGCGACGCAGCTGGCGTACAACGTGGAGCACGCCATCACCCCGCGGTCGATCGTGAAGTCGGTCGGGGACATCCGCTTCGTCACCCGCGTGGCGGACGCGCGGACCGCGCGACGCGCCGCCGAGACCCTGAAGCGCCCGGCGGACGCCGCGGAGCGGGAGGCCCTGATCAGCCTGCTCGAGTCCCAGATGCGCGCCGCCGCCGAAGAGCTGGATTTCGAGCTGGCAGCGCTGCTGCGCGATCAGCTGCTCGAGCTCAAGGCCCAAGGGGGGAGTGGGGGGGGTGGGGAGGGTGGCGGGGGAGACTCGGCGCGCCATGCGACTCCACGCGGACGAGCTCAGCCAGTTCGGTGAAGCGCTGGGGCGCTCGCTCCGCGCGCCGGCGGTGATCGGCCTGTCGGGCGACCTGGGCACGGGCAAGACCACCCTTGTCCAGGCGATCTGCCGCGGCCTCGGCGCCCGTGCCCTCGCCACGAGCCCCACCTATGCGTTGGTGCACCACTACGACGTCGCGGGCGTTCCCGTCTACCACGTCGACTGCTACCGCCTCCGCACCCCGGACGAGGCTCAGGACCTGGGATTTGAGGACATGTTGACCGAGGGCGCGATCATTCTGGTCGAGTGGCCGGAGCGCGCCGGTCCCTGGCTCCCGCGGCTGGACCGACGATTCCAGCTCACCTACGATGCCGATCCCGAGGTACGAGCGCTGGAGGAGCGGTGAAGGATACGTGGCTGGCGATCGACACAGCGACGGCTGTTGCTAGCGTTGCCGCCGTGCACGCGGACGCAACCGAGCGATTCGGGGACGCAACCGAGCGATTCGTGGGGGCTTCTGACATCCTCAAGGGTGCGCGCTTGCACGCGTCGCACCTACTTCCGCTGATCGACCGAGTCCTCGTCACGGTAGACAGGGGCGTTGGCGACCTCCAGGGGATAGTTATTGGGGACGGGCCCGGGAGCTTCACCGGGCTCCGCGTCGGATGGGCAACGGCTAAAGGCTTGGCGCAAGAAGCTGGACTCCCCGTGGTGGCCATCCCGTCGCTGATGGGCAAGGCACACAGCGCCAGCCAGACGCTTGGAGAACCAATCGCCGTGTGCTACGATGCGCTGCGAGGGGCCGTCTATGGAGCAGTGTATCGGTTCACTGAGTCCCAGGTGGAGACGCTGCTGCCACCTCGTGTCGGTACGATCGAGGAGATGGCCGAGCACTCACCGGTCCGTCCGTCCTTTGCCCTCGGAGATGGGGCCTTGCGCTACGCCGCTGAGATCAGGGCGTGGACTGGCCGCGAGCCTCTGAATTGGGACCAGGAGGCCGCGCAGGGTGAGGTCGGGATTGTTGCGTGGTCCTTCTTGGTTCTGAAGGACAAGGTGGGCGCCACGCGAGTGATCGACGACCTGGCGAGTGGCGAGCCGGTTTACGGCCGCCCCGCTGAAGCCCAAGCCAGGTGGGAGGCTCGCCACGGACGCCCGCTACCAGATCCGTCCCGCGCGGCTCGCTGACGTCGCCGCGGTCTGCGCGATCGAGGCAGCCGTTTTCTCGGATCCTTGGTCGGCGCGGGATTTCCGCGAGTGTGCGGCTTCTGGGGTCCCGTTTCTCGTGGCTGAGCAGGACAGTGTGGTCGCCGGCTACGCCATGGCGCACCACGCGGCGGACGAGGCGGAGATCTTGAACCTCGGCGTCGCGACCGCGCACCGGCGTCGCGGCGTCGGACGCGCGCTCGTCGCGCGTCTCCTCGCGCTGCTCGCCGATCGGGGCGTGGAGGCGGTGTATCTCGAAGTACGCGAGTCGAACGACGCCGCGCGGCGCCTGTACCAACAACTCGGGTTCCTAGACGTGGGCCGACGGCCGGGGTACTACCGCCGGCCGCTCGAAGACGCGGTGGTTTTGCGGACCGCTATTGTTGCTGAAACCCGTCGCGCGTGACACGGGTACAAGTGGCGTATCTTTGATTGACAGAATGACTTGCGAGTCATATACTGTGAGGCATCCCTTGGACCCCCGCCTATCGTTTGGAGGCAGCCGTGAGCCGGAGTCTTAACAAAGTGATGCTGATCGGCAACCTGGGGGCCGATCCGGAAGTGCGGAGCACGAACAACGGGTCCCGCGTGGCCACCCTCTCGGTGGCGACCAGCCGGCAGTGGACCGGGCAGAGCGGGGAGAAGCAAGAGAAGACCGAGTGGCACCGGGTCATTTGCTGGAACAACAAAGGGTCGGCGCTGGCCGACATCGCCGAGAAATTCCTGAAGAAGGGTGACCGGGTCTACGTCGAGGGCCGGATCGAGTACCGCACCTGGGAAGACCGCGAGAAGCAGACGCGCTATACCACCGAGGTCATCGCGCGCGAGCTGATCATGCTGTCGCCCAAGGGGAGCGCCGAAGGCGCCGTGGGTGGTGGGGCTGGGGGTGGGGGGGGGGAATATGCACGCGCCAAGACCGCGGCGAAGGTGACCGCCGAGGGCAAAGCGGAGCCGCTCGACCAGTTCCCGGAGGCGCTGGATGAGGAGGACGACGATCTGCCGTTCTAATCGGGGGGCGGTACTCGCCCTCGCCGCGCTGCCCCTGCTGATCGGAGTCCTGCGCGCACAGGACACGACCCACGTCGACACCACCCGCGTGCGGGACACCACGCAAGCGGCGAACCCGCTGGCGGGACAACTGCCCGCCACGCATACGGTCGTCCGCGGCGAGACGCTGTGGTCGATTTCCCAGCTCTACTTCGCCGACCCGCTCCTGTGGCCCGAGATCTACCGCCTCAACACATCCGTCGTCGACGATCCGCACTGGATCTATCCGGGCGAGGTCCTGAGCATCGCCGGGCCGGCCACGGTGGTACGGGCGCCCACGGACACAACCCCCAGAACGGTAGCACAAGGCAGACCCGATACCGTAAAGGTCGATTCGACGAAGGCTGACACGACGAAGGCAGATACCCTCGTCGCCACCGCGCCGCGCGACACGACGCAGCCGACGACGGTCGAGCCGCCGCCGCCGCCGCCGCCCCCGCCCACCGAGGTCTACCAGACGATTTTCGATCGAACGCGCACCCGCACGGAGGAGGTGCGCGACCGGCTGCGGGCCTACACGCACCAGCCCTACCGGCCGGTGCGACGTGGCGAGTTCTACTCGGCCGGCTGGCTCACCGAGGAGGAGGTGTTGCCCTGGGCCGAGGTGATCGGGACGACGTCCCATCCGGCCGTCCCCCGCCTCACTGAGCGGACGACGGCCATGCAGTTCGAGGAAATCGCGATCTCGCCGCCGTCGAAGGCGTCCTACCATGTTGGGGACTCGCTGCTGCTGGCGCGCCTGAGCGAGAACGTCCCCGGTTGGGGGGTCATGGTCGTGCCAGTGGGCGTCGCGCGCGTGACCAACGTGCAGCCCCGACAGATTCTGGCCGACGTCATCCTGCAGTTCGGTCGCGTGCACGACGGCCAGCAGGCGCTGCCGCTCGAGCCGTTCAAGGACCCGGGCAACGTGCGCCCGACGCAAATCGCGAAGGGGCTCGAGGGGCACATCATCAAGGCGCGCGAGACCCACGCGATCAGCGGCACCCTGCAGATCTATTTCATCGACCGCGGCCGGGCAGAGGGAGTGGTGCCGGGCGACGTTTTCGAGGTGTATCGTCCGCCGAGCGGGTTGCTGGGGTCGCCGTCGGAGGAGGTCCAGCTGCAGCTGATGATCGTGCATACGCGCGAGCATTCGGCGTCCGGCCTCGTGATCCAGGTGACGCATCCGGTGGTGACGCCGGGGATGGCGGTGCGGCTCGTCAAGAAGATGCCTTCCTGACCGGCCGCCGGATCCCGGCGGGCGGTTCTGGCGGTCCTGGAGCATGCTTTCCAACCTGCATCTGATCGCGCTGGCGCTGTACGCGGTGGCGGCGGCCTTGGCGCTCGAGGCGTTCGCGAGGGGCCGGAGTGTCCCGCGCCCGCTCGCCCTCGCGGTGCCGAGCGCCGGGGTGGCGTTCCACGTTGCCGGCGTGGCGCAACTCGCCCTCGTCGGCGTCGCCCCAGCTCTGTCGATGCTCGCGCTGTTCCTGGTGTTGCTGCAGCTGGTGAGCGAACGCGTCTTCCATGCGTCGGCCGTGACGCTGTTCACCGCCCCCCTCGCGACGGGACTCGTGGGACTGGCGTTGCTGCTCGGCCTGGCGCCTGGCGCGGAGCCGCCGCTGGGCGGCAACGCTTGGCTCATCTCCCATATCACCCTCAGCGTCCTGGGGCTGGCGCTGCTGGCGCTCGCCTTCATCGCCGCCGCCCTGTACCTGCTTCAGTTCCGCGCGCTCAAGGCGAAGCGCTTCGGACCGATCTTCCTCTCCCTGCCGCCGCTCGAGCGGCTGGACAGTCTCAACCGCAGCGCCCTGGTGGCGGGCTTCCCCGCGCTCACGGCCGGCGTGTTGCTGGCGGTGGGATATGCGCTGCGCTTCGCCGGTGGCATCCACGTGGACAAGGCGCAGGTCGTGTGGGGCCTGTTCACCTGGGTGGTGGTGGGTGCGGCGGTCTGGCTGCGGGTGGTGCGGCACTGGGCTGGGCGGCGGGCGGCCTTCGCGAGCATCGCCGCGTTCGCGGCGGTGCTGCTCGTATACCTCGCTCTGAAGCTCTCGGCCCCCGGGGGAGGGGCCGAGCGGTTTCTCTGAGGCGCGAGCGCCATGAGCATCACCGTCGTCGGCGTCAACCATCGGACGGCCCCGCTGGACGTGCGGGAGCGGTTCGCGCACGCCCCGCATGAAGTGTCCGCCTCCCTCGCGCGCGTGCTCTCGGCGGGCGCCGAAGGTGGCGTGCTGCTCTCCACTTGCAACCGCACCGAGTTCTACCTGAGCGCGGCCCAGGAGGCGGCCCCAGCGGCGGTCACGGCCCTGCTCGCCGACCGGCTCGGCACCGGCCAAGCGGCCGACGCCTACACCTACACGCAGCGGGATCGCGCCGCAGTGCGACACCTGTACCGCGTGTCGGCGGGCCTGGACTCGATGATCCTGGGCGAATCGCAGATCCAAGGTCAGGTCCGCGATGCCTGGGAGCAGTCGCGCGCTCAGGCGGGGCCGGTGCTGCACCGCCTGTTCCAGTCGGCGCTGCTCGTGGGCTCGCGCGTCCGCAGCGAAACGGGGCTGGGCCACGGCGCCGCCTCGGCGCCCTCGGCGGCCGTCGAGCTGGCCGGCAAGATCTTCGGCACGCTGAACGGCAAGTCGGCGCTCATTCTCGGGGCCGGGGATACGGCCGAACTTGCCGCCACCTGTCTGCGGGCCGAAGGCGTGCAGGTCACCCTCGTCGCGAACCGCTCCATCGACCGCGCACGGGCGGTCGCCGAGCGGCACGGCGCCGCCGCGCTGACGCTGGACGAAGCCTGGGAGCAGTTCGCCACGGTGGACATCGTGCTGTGCTCGACCGCCGCGCCGCACAGCGTCGTGACCTGGGCGCACGTAGCCGGCCCGATCGGGCGGCGCGGCGGGCGGCAGCTGTGCATCCTCGACCTCGCCGTGCCGCGGGACGTGGACGCGGCCGTCGGCCAACTGGAAAACGTCTTCCTCTACGATGTCGACGATCTCCAGGCCGTCGCCGCCCACGGCGCGGCCCAGCGGCGCGCGGAAATCCCCAAGGCGGAGGACATCGTGGAGCAGGAGGTCGCAACATTCTGGACCTGGCACGACGCCTTGGCGGTCGTGCCGGTGATCAAAGAGTTCCGCAGTCGCCTCGATGCGCTGCGGGCCGCCGAGCTGGAACGGGCGCTGAAGCACCTCGCCCACCTCTCGTCCGAGGATCGCGCGCAGATCGAACGCTTCAGCCACAGCCTGCTCAACAAGTTTCTGCACGAGCCCACACGGGCTCTGAAGGAGGCGGCCGAGCACGGCCGCGGGTATGCGCTGCTCGAGGCCGTGCGCCGGCTGTTCGGCTTCGGAGGGGGGGGGACGGACGCGTGAGCCGCAAGGTCCTGGTCACGGGGGGCGCGGGCTTCATCGGGTCGCACGTCGTCGAGGCCCACGTGGGCGTCGGCGACGGGGGACGTGCGCTCCGCTGCGGCCCGTGCGCTGGTCAGCGACGGGGGCTTCGTGATCCTGAACCACCATGCGGCGCAGATGGACGTGCGGCGCTCGGTGGCCGATCCGGTCTTCGATGCCGAAGTCAACGTGCTGGGGCTGCTGAATCTGCTCGAGGGGGCGCGTGCGGGGGGCGTGCAGCGCATCGTGTTCGCCTCCTCGGGTGGCACCGTCTACGGGGAAGGGGCGAGCCTGCCGATCCCCGAGACGGCGGGCAAACTGCCAGCCTCCCCCTATGGGACCGCCAAGCTCGCATCCGAGTACTACCTGGCGATGTTCGCACAATTGTACGGGATCGAAGGGGTGGCGTTGCGCTACAGCAACGTCTATGGCCCACGCCAACGCCCGGACGGCGAGGCGGGGGTGGTGGCGATCTTCGGCCGTCGTCTGCTCCAGAGCGAGCCGCTCACCGTGTTCGGCGACGGGGAGCAGACACGGGACATGGTCTTCGTGAAGGATGTCGCGACCGCGAACCTCGCGGCGGCGGGTTGTACGTTGCCGCCCGCTCGGGACGTCGACGCGCGCGCGTACAACGTCGGGACGGCGGTCGAGACCTCGGTCAACCGCCTGGCGGCGCTGATGGCGGAGGTGGCCGGGCGGCGCCCCGAGATGCGGCGCGCGGCGGCGCGCTCGGGGGAGCTGCGGCGCAACGCCCTCGATCCCGCTAAAGCACGGCGCGAGCTCGGCTGGACTCCTGCTACCGGCCTGTCCGAGGGGCTCGCTGCCACGATCCACTGGCTCCGGGAGGTGTGACGCGTGCTGCTACAAGTCGGTCGGGCGGTGCCAACCTCGCCCTGGGAGCTGGTGCTCGCCTCGAGTCGCGAGACCCAGTTCGTGCTCGGCATTCTGGTGGTGTTCTCGGTGGCTTCCTGGTATCTCATCGTCCTCAAGTGGTGGCAGTTTCGTCGCATGCGGCTGCAAGCCGACCGCTTCATGGGCGAGATCGAGAAAGCCCAGCGCCTGGACGACGCCTACCACGTAGCCATGCGGCTGCCGTCCTCTCCCTATAACCGGTTGCTGCGCGAGGGCATCCACTTCTTCTCGGAGCTCAAGCCCGGCAAGCTGAAAGAGGGCCCGCTGCAGGTGGACGTGGCGCTCACCATGACCCAGCTCGAGGCGCTGCGAATGGTGCTAGCCAAGGAGGTCGCAGCCGAGCGTGACGCGGCGGCGCGCTTCATCCCCTGGCTCGCCACATTCGGATCGGTGAGTCCGCTGCTCGGCCTGCTCGGGACGGTGCTCGGGGTGATGGACGCATTCATCGGGATCGCGGTTGGCGGCTCGGGGAACATCGGCGCCGTCGCTCCTGGCGTGGCCGAAGCGCTGGTCACTACGGTGGCGGGGCTAGCCGTGGCGGTGCCGTCCGTGATGGCCTACAACCTCTTCGTCAACCGGCTCGGACTGTTCGCGGGTGAGTTGGAGGGGTTCGCCCAGGAAATCATCGGGACGATGGCCCGGGAAGGGAGACTCTGATGGCTGGCGGGGGGGGAGGCATTCTGGGAGGCGGCGGGCTGCGCGGGCACGGCGAGCTGCCGCTCAACGCCGACATCAACGTAACCTCGTTGGTGGACGTCGCATTCGTGCTGCTGATCATTTTCATGATCACGGCGCCGATCATGCAGGGCGGGGTAGATGTCCGGCTGCCGCGGGCGCAGGCGCGGCCGCTCGAGCCCAAATCCGGGCTCGTGGTCACGGTGGACCGGGACGGCCGGATCTTTCTTGATCAGGCCTCTCTCTCCTACGAGGACTTCCGTGCGACCTTCAGCGCGTTCGTGCGGAGCAAACACCCCTCGGGGGTGTATCTGCGGGCCGATGGTCGGGTCTCGTACGCGAGCGTGGTCCAGGTCTTGGCGGTGATCCGGGGAGCGGGCGTGAACGACGTCGGGCTCGTCGCCGAGCCGGAGACCGTGCAGCCGTGAGAGGCCGGCCGCGCTTGCCGACCAACGTCGGGCTCGGCGTGGCCGGCACGGCGGCGGTCCACGGCGCCGCGCTGTTCTTGCTGCTTGCGTCGGCGGGCGGCGCGCGGAAGGCGCCGCCCACTTACCGAGTGCGGCTGATCGCGGCTCCGGAGGTGGGCCAGGAGCAGCGCAAGGCACCCGAGGCGGTGCAGCGCGAAGCGGCACCGCCGGAACCGCCGGCACCGTCGCGCAAGCCGCCGCCGCGCAGCACGGTGTCGAAAGCGGCGCCGCCGCCGGTGGCGGACGCGCGGCAACGGGAGGCCGCCCCACGCACCACGCCTAAGGCGAAGCCGTTGCCCGGCGAACGGCCGTCCACCGGCAGCGACGTCGCGACCGTGAGCACGGAAGGGATCGAGTTCCCGTTCCCGGAGTATCTGCAAAACATGCAGTCGCAGGTCCTGCGGCGCTGGCAACGGCCGCCGCCGGGCACCCCCCTCGAGGCGGAGGTCTCCTTCTTCGTGCATCGCGACGGATCGGTGACCGACCTGCAGTTCATCCGGCGCTCCGGCAACTTCGCGTTCGATCTGGAAGCGCAGGGCGCCGTCGAAGAGGTGGGGCGGTTCAAGGCGTTCGGCGCGCTGCCGGACGGCTGGCGGTCCGACGTGCTGTTCGTGCGGTTCTATTTCTCGGGCAGAGGCCAGTGAGGCGCCGCACGCTGTTCCTCGCGCTGTTCCTGTCCATCGGTCCGACGGTGCGAGCGTCCCACGGGCAGGATACGTCCACGATCGACCGCGGCGTGCGGATCGGGATCATCTATCGGCCCGGCGTGCGACCGGGGATGGTGATGCTGCCGGAGCGGGGCACGCTGCTCGATTCGGTGCGCACCATCGAGTCCCGCGATCTCGACCTCAGTGACCGCTTCGAGATGATCACGCTTCCCGGCGGCGACTCGATCCGCATCAGCACGGGCCTGAGTTCCCCCAAGGGGGGGGGCGGGGGCACAGCGCCTCCAACCGGGACGCGCGGAGCGGCGCACGGTCGCAAGGGCGGCCCGCCGCCGTGGGAAGGACTCAACTATCCGCTGTATCAGGCGCTGGGAGCGGACTTCGCCGTCGCCGGGCGGCTCGCCGCCGACACGATGACCGTCGATCTGTACGACATCGCGGCGGGCGCGGTACGCCGCACGCTCACCGCGAAGTTGCCGCCGCTCGCCGAGCCCGGATTCCGCATGGCCGTGCATCGGCTCAGCGACCAGGTCGTCCTTGCCGCGCTCGGCAGCGCGGGGATCGCGGCTACGCGCATCCTGTTCGTCAAGGACGGCAAGGTGTACCGCATCGACCAGGACGGCGCGGACCTGCAGCAGCTCTCCTCGAGTACGCGCCAGGCGATGTCGCCGGCATGGGCGCCGGACGGTCGGCATTTCGCATACATGGAGTTCTCCGAGGGGCACGGGCAGCTGTTCGTGCAGGACCTGGCGAGCGGCCAGCGCGTGCCGGTGGCGACCACGGGCAAGGCGCTGGACTTCACGCCCGCCTTCTCGCCCGACGGCAAGACCCTCGCGTTCAGTCGCGCGAGCGAAGAAGGCACGGATATCTACACGGTGAACGTGCGGGACAACTGCTGTTTGCAGCGCTTGACCGTGGGGCGCTTTTCAGACAACTTGTCCCCTGCCTACAGTCCCGACGGTCAGCGGATCGCGTTTGTCTCGACGCGGGCGGGCCTGCCTCAGATTTACGTCATGGCCGCCGATGGGACGGACCAGCAGTTGTTCGCCCCCTTCGATTATGGGGTGACGGGGTCCTCGAACGCGCCGGACTGGTCGCCCGACGGGCAGTCGTTGGCCTTTCATCGGGATGTGGCCGGTACGATCCAGGTGTTCGTGCTGGACGTGCGGACCCGGACGGTCCGACAGCTCACGTCGGTAGGCCGGAACGAAGACCCCACCTGGGCGCCCGACAGCCGGCATCTGGCGTTCGTGTCGGACCGCTCGGGGTATCGGCAGTTGTGGATTATCGATTTGGAAACCGGTCGCATCCGTCCGCTGCTGCAGCAGAGCGGCGCGCGACTGCCGGCGTGGTCCCCGCGGCTTCTCCCCGCGGCGGCCTCCGGCTCCACCCCCTGACCCTGGAGAGAGCGCCCACATGACACGCCTAGACTTGCTCGTAGTGGCCGGACTGGTCGCGGCGGCCGCCGCCGCGTGCGGCGGCGGGGCCCCGCCGGTGACGACGCCGGCGCCGACGCCCAACGCCGATTCGATCGCGGCCGAGCGCGCCAAGCAGGACTCGCTGGCCCGTGAGCAGGCGCGGCAGGACTCGATCCGCGCCGCGCAGGAAGCCGAGCGGATTGCGCGCCAGCGCGCCGCGGACTCGGCAGCGGCGGCGGGGGCGACCACGACCGAAGTGAAGACCATGCTCGCCACCATGATCCACTTCGACTTCGACAAGTCGGACATCAAGTCCAACGACGCGGGGACGCTGGATCAGAAGGTGGCAATCCTGCAGGCGAACCCCGCCCTCCGTATCCGGATCAGCGGGCATTGCGACGAGCGCGGCTCGGCCGAGTACAACCTCGCCCTGGGCAACCGTCGCGGGAACAAGGCCAAGGAGTACCTGGTCCAGCATGGCATCGATGCGGGCCGCATCGAAACGGTCTCCTATGGCGAGGAGCGCCCCATTGCGCAGGGCCACGACGAAACCGCGTGGTCGCAGAACCGGCGCGATGAATTCGAAGTCCTGGCCGGCGGCGACGTCCTCAAGAAGCCGTAAGGTCGGTCGCGCGTTGCGCGCCCTCCCGTTGCTGTGGGGTCTGGGGCTCACCGCCGGCTGCGCCCTCAAGGGCGACGTCCGGAAGGTCGAGCTCCAGGTCGCCACGCTGCGCGGCGAGCTCGCCCACAGTGATTCGGGGCGCCACAGCGAGCGCGACTCCCTGCTCGCCGCCATCGCCGCAGTGCAGCAGCTGCTCACCGCGCAGCAGGCGTATCTCGTGCAACTCCGCGGCGACATGAAGACCGAACTGCTCTCTGTGCAGCAGCAGCTGGTCGCCGTCCAGGAGCTGACTGGCCAGAGTCAGCAACGGCTCACCGAGCTGCGGACGCGGATCGAAGAGCGGGCGCAGCAGCCGGTTCCGGCGCTCGATACGGCGGCCGGCCGTGCTGGCCGGGCCGGCGCGCCGGTCGGCCCATCGGGCAACCCGACCGGGCCCGGCCCCGATCAGATGTACGACGTCTCGCTGCAGCAGTACCGCAGCGGCCGGCTCGCGACCGCCCGCTTGGGCTTCCGCGAATTCCTCCGTGTCTACCCCACCCACGAGCGAGCCGGCGAGGCCCTGTTCTACGTCGGCGAGACCTTCGCCCAAGAGAACCCCGATTCGGCGGCCGCGGTGTATGAAATCGTGGTGAAGACGTACTCCAATTCGCCGCGGGCGCCCTCGGCCCTCTACAAACTGGGCCTCCTCGCCGAACAGCGGGGGGACAGGCCGAAGGCCCGGACGTACTACGCCCGGGTCATCGGTGGCTATCCCCGCTCCGACGAGGCGAACCTCGCGCGCGATAAACTGCAGCGGCTGGGGCGCTAGCCCCACCCACCCCCACTCCCCCCCCCTCCCGTCACGGAGCCGGCGTGCCGGACGCTGCCAATCGCGGTGAGATGCCGTTCCTCGATCATCTCGAGGAACTGCGCTGGCGCATCCTCTACAGTCTGGCCGCGATCGTTGTCGGCACGCTGACTGGGTGGTGGGTCGTGCAGCACTTCGACGTGATCGGCCTGCTGATGCGCCCGATCGCGCCGCTCATTCCCGGGGGGCGGCTGCTGTTCACGAGCCCCACCGACCCGTTCTTCATCGTCCTAAAGCTCGCCTTCGCTGTTGGGCTGGTCCTCGCCTCGCCCGTCGTGATCTACCAGATCTGGGCCTTTCTCACCCCGGCCCTCTACGAGCGCGAGAAGCGGCTCATTGTCCCGGCGCTGACTGTTGGGGTGGTCCTGTTCCTCGCCGGGGCTGCGGCTGCGTATCTGTGGGTGCTGCCGCGGGCCCTGCGGGTGCTGCTCAGCCTCCAGCGCCAGGATCTGGCGCCGATCATCACCGCGGACAAGTACTTCGGGGTGGCGGCGCCGTTCATCCTCGGGTTCGGGATCGTC